>Ga0070724_10002249_pt1 | contig 10863 bp, 9 predicted proteins | sample tdDd001_FD_67278 | JGI IMG/M metagenome (GOLD analysis project Ga0070724, IMG submission 67278) | Marine sediment microbial communities from the Atlantic coast under amendment with organic carbon and nitrate - tdDd00.1 | ecosystem: Environmental > Aquatic > Marine > Coastal > Sediment | place...
GAACTGGGCGACGATGCCTTCGACCTGGCGGACCTTTCCGCCGAATCCGAAAGCGCTGAAGCGCCGGTGGTCAAACTGCTGCAAACGCTATTCGAGGATGCTGTTCAGGCGCGCAGTTCGGACATCCACATCGAGCCGGACGAGACTGTGGTACGCATCCGGCAGCGGGTGGACGGTGTGCTGCAGGAACAGGTGATGAAGGAAAAGCGGGTTAATGCCGCGCTGGTATTGCGCCTGAAGCTGATGGCAGGCCTGAACATCTCCGAGAAGCGGATGCCCCAGGACGGGCGCTTCAACGTGCGGGTGAAGGGCCGCAGTATCGACGTGCGGGTCTCCACCATGCCTGTTCAGTACGGCGAATCCGTGGTGATGCGTTTGCTGGACCAGAGCCAGGGCATGTTGAACCTCGACGGAACGGGGATGCCAGCTCAGTTGCTGGAACGGTTCCGCCGGATGATCAAAAAACCCCATGGCATGATCCTGGTGACCGGTCCCACCGGTAGCGGTAAAACGACGACGCTCTATGGCGCTTTGACCGAGCTCAACCGCCCGGAAGTAAAAATCATCACTGCCGAGGATCCGGTGGAATACCGTCTGCCCCGGATTACCCAAGTGCAGGTGAACCCGAAGATCGGCCTGGAATTCGCCAATGTTCTCCGGGCCGCCTTGCGTCAGGATCCCGACGTGATCCTTGTGGGCGAGATGCGGGATCGCGAAACCGTGGAAATCGGCCTGCGGGCCGCCATGACTGGCCACCTGGTGCTCTCCACCCTGCACACCAACGACTCCATCAGCAGTGCCATGCGGCTGATCGATATGGGCGCGGAACCCTTTCTGGTGGCCAGCTCCCTGCTTGGTGTTGTCGCCCAGCGCTTGGTGCGGCGAGTCTGTGACAACTGTGCCGAGGCCTACACGCCCAGCGAACAGGAGCTGGTCTGGCTGCGCAGCTTTGATCTGGAACCTCTGGATCTGGAGGCAGGTTTCGTGCACGGCCGTGGCTGCTATCAGTGCAGCAACACCGGCTATAAGGGCCGGATCGGTGTTTACGAGATGCTGGAAATGAACGAGGCGATGCTGGACGCTCTTCGACGCCAGGATGTCTCGGAGTTCACCAAAGCGGCCCGCCTGAGCCCCTTGTACCGGCCGCTGGGGCAGTGCGCCATGGACTTTGCACTGCAGGGCACGACGACACTGGAAGAGGTGGCGCGGGTGGCCGCCACATCCGAGGGCGAGTTCTCGCCCGAGGATGACATTCCCCTGCCGGATGAACCGATCGGGGGAGGCGCCTGATGCAGTTCAGCTACCGGGGCAAGGATGATCGTGGCGGTGTCCAGCAGGGTTTGCTGGGCGCTCCGAATGCCGATGCTGCTGCCACCGAACTGATGCGACGGGGTATAACTCCGCTCGCCATCCGGGAGGTGCAGGAAACGGAATCGGTCATTGATCGATTGAATCGTCTGCCGATCTTCCGGAAGAAGGTCACCCTCGATGAGCTGATTGTGTTCTGCCGCCAGATGCATGCGCTGACCAAGGCTGGCATCCCCCTGATCCGAACCATGCGTGGCTTGGCAGAGACCACGCGCTCGCCGGTGTTGGCGGAAGTGCTTGAGGATGTGACCACACGGCTTGAAGGCGGCACCACCATGGCGACGGCCATGCAGGCTCATCCCAAAGTCTTCTCGGAGCTGTTCATTGCCATGATCCACGTAGGCGAGAACACCGGGATGCTTGATGACGCTTTCCGGCGCCTGTCAGAGATTCTCGAGCTGGAGCGGGATACCAAGCGGCGCCTGAAGCAGGCGATGCGTTATCCGATGTTTGTCATCATTGCCCTGTTATCGGCTCTGATGATCGTGAACTTTCTGGTTATCCCCAAATTCGCATCGGTGTTCAACAAGCTGGGGGCAGACTTGCCGTTCCTGACCCAGGTACTGGTTGGCACCTCCAATTTCCTCCTGGCCTACTGGTACGTGATGCTGTTTGCGGTTGCAGCTGGCGGTCTGCTGCTGCGGCAGTGGAAACAAACGGAACAGGGACGGCTGACCTGGGATCGTTACAAACTCAAGTTACCGATTATCGGACCGCTGCTGGAACTGATCACACTAAGCCGATTTTCGAGGAACTTTGCCACCATGCTGTCCGCGGGAATGCCCGTGACAACCGCATTAACCGTGGTGGCAGACACAACTGATAACGCGTGGATCTCGAGCCACATCAAGGATATGCGGGCCGGCATCGAGCGAGGCGAAAGCCTGCTCCGAACCGCCCGGCACAGTGAAATGTTCACGCCGCTGATTCTTCAGATGATTGCCGTGGGTGAGGAAACCGGTTCTGTGGACGACATGCTCAACAACGTGGCGGATTTTTACGATGAGGATGTCGACTACGGCCTGAAGCGGCTGGCGGAGTCGATTGAACCGATATTGATTGTGGCCATGGGCATTCTGGTTTTGATTCTGGCACTGGGTGTGTTTCTCCCGATCTGGGACCTGGGGGCCGCCGCCATGGGGCGGGGCTGAGTGCCAGCGGCAAAGCAGGCGGACGCCAGCGGGTACGCGCTTTCCCGCAAGTTTCGTCTGGCAGTCGTGGTCATCGTGCTGGGCGTTCTGTGGTGGTTTCTGCTCGGTGTGCTCGAACGGGAAGCACGAAACGCCGAGGAACGGGCCGCCAATATGGTGATCAGCCAGCTGAGATCGGCGCTGGTCATCAAGGGTGCAGAAGTGATGCTGAGCCGCGGCGGGCGGCTTGCGGAGCACCGGGGCATCAACCCGTTTGAGCTGGTGGAACACCAGTGGGGCAATTACAAAGGGCAGTGCCAGGCCGAACAACTGGCGCCGGCCACCTGGTGCTTCCGGGCCAGAGAACAAAAAGAAACAGAAAACGCGCCCAAAGGCTGGTTAATTTATAAACCAGGGCAGCCAATAACCATAGATGGTCGGCAAGCCAATGAAGAACAGCCTCTGGCCTGGGCAGTGACAACGGAATTTGCAGACCGCAACGGGAATGGTGCGCGGGAGCAGGAAGAACGGCTGACGGGGTTAAAACTGGCCCCGGTGTCGTTGACAGAAGAAGCAGCGCAAACGCAGGATGCGCAACGCTGACCAGACGGATGAAGCAACCGTAAAGAGGCCGATGCTATGAAGCGGGATACGAGAACGAAGAAACAGCAGGGTTTCACCCTCATTGAGCTGGTGGTTGTCATTGCCATACTTGCGATTTTGGCAGCGTTTGCATTGCCACGATTTGCTCAGCTTTCCGAGCAGGCGCATCAGTCCAGTATTCGCGCGACTGCAGGAGCCCTGGCAGCGGGTGTGGCCCTGGCAAAAACCCAGTGGGTATCTAACGGATTCACTGCGGCGGAAACGGATGTGGTGGGCTTTGGCAACGACAATGTGGATGTCAGTGATGATGGCTGGCCGACCTCCGTTGCCTCAGACGATACCAGTCCCACGATGGATGCCGCCAAGTGCGAGGAAGTCTGGCTGGGTGTTCTGCAATCCAACGCCCCCACTGTAAACGGCACCAATCCCGAATACGCGATTTCGATCACGGGTGGAAACTGTGTATTTACCTATCAACCAGACAACCAGGGCAGCACCATTGCGTATGATGCTGATACTGGCGAAATAACCACAACCATTAACTGATAAACCTCGAAGCCAACTGGCAATAAAAACGGAGTAATACCATGAAAGCGATGACAGCCATTGCGGCAAGAAAAGAAAAAGGTTTCACCCTGATCGAGCTGGTCATGGTGATTGTAATTTTGGGCATTCTGGCAGCGTTTGCTTTGCCGCGGTTTGCGGATTTGGGTGGCGAAGCAAGGCAAGCCTCACTTGAAGGGGCAAGGGGCAGTATAAAATCTGCGTCCGCCATCGCGCACTCAGCTTTTTTAGCTAATGGCAACAATCCGGTCAGTCTGGAAGGAACAGACATCACACTTGTAAATGGTTACCCACAGGCAGATGGTTCGGTAGTCACCGCCTCAGTGACAACAAATGGTATTGCCGCCGCTGCGCAGCTTGACGCAAACGATTTCGGGCTGACCGTTTCTGGGGCAACACCCAATGTTCTGACAGTCACGAATGGTGCCTGCTCTTTCACTTACACTGAGGCTACCGCTTCGGCTGCATCACAAATAAGCGCAATTACGGTCCCTTCGACTGGTTGTTAATTCATCGGTTGTAGTGAGGTCTGGGCTTTACTCAAATCGCCTAGTCTTGATTGAGGTGGAAGGCATGCGAGTTATCACCGCCCCTGACGCATCGGGCTTCACTCTCATAGAGCTGGTGATGGTCATCATCCTGATCGGAGTCCTCACCGCTCTGGGCATTGGCCTGTTTGCCAGCCGCTCGGCCTTCTCACCCCTGCTGGCCACCCAGCAATTTGCCTCCGCCACGCTGCTTGCCCAGCAGGCAGCGTTGGCGGGGAATCCCGCCAACACCCTGACCATCGAGCAAGGTGGGGATACTTTTCGATTCATTGTGGGGGCTGGTTCCGGCAATGCCCGTACCTTCGAAATAGCCCGGGAGGGCACCAGCCTCTCAGCTCCGGGCGGGTTGCCATTGACTCTGACCTTCGACAACAAAGGGGCGCCTTCAGCCGGCACCAACCTGCAATTTACCTTTTCAGGTGACAGTACCTTCCAGACCTGCCTCAGCTCTCTGGGTGCAGTATATGCCGGGAGTTGCCAGTCATGAGGTCTACCCAAACTGGCGCAACCCTGGTGGAGCTGGTGATCACGATCGTGATTATCAGTGTGGCCATTGCCGGCGTTGTCGGTGCGTTTTCGCTGATCGCAGGTCGAAGTGCGGACCCGTTGAATCAGACCCGCGCTGTAAAGCTTGCTCAGCTCTACATGGATGAGATTCTTACCCAGAAATACGATGATCAAACGCCCCAGGGCGGGTTCCCCAAGTTTTCGGGGCCCTGTTCAATTGGCCCAGACGGTGAAGGACGAACGACGTTTGACGATGTCGATGACTATGACGGTCTCAGCGGGGCACCGTCGACAGCCACCGGATCCGCGTTGACTGGCTATTCCGGTTTCGCCATTTCGATTTCTGTTACCTGCGCCGGAACGGAAGTTGGCTTGCCCTCGGAGGAAGCCAAACGGATTGATCTCGATATTACCGCCCCCGGCAACCAGACCTTTTCATTCACCGCATACCGGGCCAACTTCTGATGCATCGGTATCGCGGTTTTACCCTCGTTGAACTTGTCATTGTGATCGTCTTGCTGGCCATCGTCGCCACGATTTCGGTCCGCTTTGTCAGTCTGTCCACGCAGGGTGCACTGGATGTCAGCTCCCGGCAACAGCGTTCCCTGGCGGGTGTGGTGATCAGCGAGCAGATAAGTCGCGAGGTTCGGGAGGCACTGCCAACATCAATCAGAACCAATCCAAGTGGCAACTGCCTTGAGTGGATGCCAATCCTGGCCGCCTCAAACTATCTCGATCTTCCCCGGGGTGCAAATCCAGATTCATTTCAGGCTGTGCCACTGCCAGGCGGCGCATCCGCCTCTGGACGAGTGGTGGTGTATGGCTATGGCTCAGACGTATACAGCCCGGGCAGTCCCGGTCCGATCTCGCCACCGGCGACGATGCCCTCCGGTGCTTCGCCAGTGACCGTTACCTTCGATTCAGGGGCAACACACCGTTTTTCGGCGCAGTCGCCGGAGCGCCGATTTTATATTGTGGGCGAGCCGGTTTCTGTGTGTCAGGTAGGGGTGTATTTGTATCGGTACCGGAACTACGGCATCAACGCCTCACCCGCATCGGGCCTGCCGTCGAGCTATCCGGATCGGGAAGTCATGGCCGCGACACTGGCCAACAACTCGCTGAATTTCCAGGTAACACCGCCAAGCCTGCAGCGAGGCGCGGTGGTTTCGTTCGGCTTTGTGCTGGCGGATCCGGATTCCGGTGAGACTACCGATATCAGCCAGGAGGTTCAGATTCGCAATGTACCCTGAACCTCGTAATCTGGTTAATCAGGACGGCGCAGGTCTGCCCGTTGCGTTATTCATTATCACCGTCCTGGCTCTCCTGGTGATTGGCATGGCTCAACTGCAGCAGGCCAGCGGTGACTCTGTCAGCCTGCAGATTCAGTCCCAGAGGGCGTTCTATGCAGCTGAGAGTGGCGCGCAGGTGGCCGTGAGGGATGTGCTTGAGGCGGGTAATTGCAGCGCTTTGACAACGCCTTTGTCATTCTCCGCATCAGCGCTCAACGGTTGCAGCGCTGCGCTGACCTGTGAATCCGTTACAGAAAACATCAGTGGCCCCGGTGGCAACACGGTTTTTTCGATTGCCAGTACGGGGCAGTGTGGCAGCGGACCTGATCGGGCTGTCCGGACAATCGAGGTGCGTGTCAGATGAAGTGGATCAGAACCAACCGCCCGATATCCGGTTTGCTATCTGTACTGGTTTTAATGGCCTGGGCCGGGTTTTCTGAGGCCGCATGGTTTGATCCTGACTGGAATTACCGCAAGGCGATCCAGATCCAGGCCAGCCAGGTGGTGGGTGATCAGTCAGATTTCACTGTTATGTTCAGGGCAATAGACTCAGATCTGGCTAGCTCCGCACAAGCAGACGGCGATGACATTGTTTTCGCCCTTGAGGATGGAACCCAGCTTGACCATGAGCTGGAGCGCTATGATGGAAATACCGGTGAGCTGGTGGCGTGGATCCGGATTCCAACCCTGCCAGCATCCGCCAATTCCAGTCTCTACCTTTATTACGGCAACCCATCGGCGGGAAACCAGGAGAGTCCGGCAGGCACCTGGGACAACGACTTTCAGATGGTTCACCACCTGGAAGAGTCAGGGGACCGGCAAACCACGTTGGAAGATTCGACCGCCAACCTGAACAATGGCGACCTTGTAGGGCAGAACAACAATTACCCGACGTATCTCAACAATGGCATTGTCGCCGGTGCAAGAGCGCATCCGGGGCAGTTCGCTAACGGACAATCTGAAGATCCGGCGGTGCGATTTTTCGATTTCGGTGACCCGGGGCTGTCAACGAGCTTCACTGCCGAAGCCTGGGCAAGGGTATCCGGCAACCAGTCAGGAAGCGATCATCACCCGATTCTCTGGAAAGGCAATGTTATTGGCTGGGGAGCCAACTACTTTTTTCGAATTGCCGTCAGGCAGAACAACGGCATCACCTGGGGGGTAACCTGCGGCAACACTGAGGCATGGTTCGATGGCGGCAGTGCCAGTTCCGGGTGGGCCCACTACGCCATCAGTTTCGACGGCACCACTACCCGCGCTTACATTAACGGGCAACAGGTTGCATCCGATAATGACTGTGCAGGTAGAACGCTCAACTTAACCTCACAGCCCTTCAGATCAGGCTATGGCATCGTGCAGGGCAATGGTGAAACCATCTTGAATGGTGACGTTGATGAAGTCCGAATCTCTTCCCTTGCCCGCTCTGGTGGCTGGCTGAGAACCCACTACAACAACCTCTCTGATCCCGCGGCCTTCTTCGTAATTGGTAATGAGGAAACCGGCGGGTTCTGCAGCACATTGACGGCGCTTTTCTGCGACGATTTCGAACGTAATTCGCTTGGGCCGGATTGGTCTGTTGTGACAGCGTCCGGCGGCGATGCCGGTATCAGTTCGCAAACCAGCAAGAGCCCCACGCGTTCTCTTTATACCTCAAGCGGCTTCGCCGGGGTCACACTTGCGCCTCTCGATCTTTCAGGGCTGACATCGGGCACCGTTGCCTATTGGTGGAGGCGAGGCGATGATGCGTTCAGTGAAGACCCTGATGGCGGGGAAGACCTTCGAGTCGAGTACCTTGATGACGCAGGCAACTGGGATCTGATTGATCGATACCCCGGTAACGGGACCAACGGTGAATCCGGCGACGTCGTCTTCACACTGCCGCCCGATGCATTTCACGGTGATTTCCAGATGCGGTTCGTTCAGGAATCGGGCAATAGTGGTAACTTCGATTTCTGGCACATCGATGATGTTGTGATTGACGGCAACTCCTCTCCACTGACTTGCGCAGGCGACACCTTTGGTACGGCCACCCTGTCACCGGATGACTGGATCACCAATGTTTCAAGCGGCAGCTTTACACCAGGTATTGTAAACGGCCGCCTCCGTATGACAGAGGCCTCAGGGAACCAGGCGACAGCGGCAACGTTCCAGAACCTGATTCCGGGAGCGGACAACTATGTGAGACTTGAGTTTGACTATTTTGCATACGGTGGCAATGGTGCTGATGGTCTGACCGTTGTGCTTTCGGATGCCTCGGTTACCCCTCAGCCTGGCAGTTTCGGGGGCTCCCTTGGGTACGCACAGCGCAACAACGGCGATCCCGGTTTCGCGGGCGGTTGGCTCGGGATTGGTCTGGACGAATTCGGCAACTTTTCCAACGCAACTGAAGGGCGCGTTGGCGGTACCGGATTTGTTCGGGACGCCGTCGCCATCCGTGGTGCCGCCCAGAGCAACTACCAATACCTCGGGGGAACCGGCTCACTGAACCCGGGGATCGACCAGCCTGGAAACAATCCGACGCCCCACCGCTACCGAATTATTGTGGACTCAAGAGGGGGGATCGGTCCGATCGTCTCCGTCGAGAGGGATGTTTCCGGAGCAGGCAACAACTTCCAACAACTTGTTCAACTGGACCTGAGCAGTTTTCCGAATCAACCGGCGACTCCTCAGAATTTCTATCTCTCGTTGACTGGCTCAACGGGTGGTTCGACCAACATCCACGAGCTCGACAATTTACAGCTTTGCGCAGAAAAGCTGAATCCAGTCGGGAAGTTGGTTGATCACTTCGAGTTTGTGCATGATGGCACAGCACTGACCTGTCAGCCGGAAACAGTAACGGTCAGGGCCTGTGAAAATGCCGATTGCAGTGTGCTTTTCACGGACCCGGTGGACGTGACATTGAGCCCTTCGGGATGGGTTGGTGGTGACAGTTTTGCATTCAGTGGCGGCCAGGCTAGCCGCCAACTGCAGATCACGACGGCGGGAACGGCGAGGCTGGCCATTGCATCCTCAAGTCCTTCAACGAAGGCCTTTACCCAGACGCTCTGTGATAATGGAGGCGGCAGCGTTTCCGCCGCCGCTTGCGATCTCCCTTTCCTTGATGCGGGGCTGGCCTTCGATATACCAGACCTGATTTCTCACCAACCAGCGACCTCAATCCAGATAAGCGCCGTGCGCCGGGATAACCAGACTGGCGCCTGCGTTCCGGCTTTTGAAAATGTGCAGCGGGAGGTGAATTTCTGGTCGACCTATGTTGATCCGGGACCGACCGGTCGCCCCGAGAGCCGTCCGGTGTTCGTTGACAATACGGCGGTTGGCGCCGGCCAGTCGAACGCCACGCCGATCAGCCTTCAGTTCGGTGCCGGCGGTATTGCAGAGGTGGATATTCTCTACCCCGATGCAGGCCTGATAAATCTCGACGCCCTCTATCTCGGTTCAGCAGCAACCAACGATGACGGTTTGCAAATGCCGGGAGCTGACAGTTTTGTCAGTGTTCCAGCTGGCTTCTGTGTGACATCGGCGGGTGATTGTCCGGCCGGAGACTCGACCTGTCCTGCATTCAGGAAAGCCGGACAGTCGTTTGATCTCTCGATTACCGCTGTAGGCTGGGAGCAGAATGGTGATGGTGACCTGTGCCAGGGTAATCCGGTCACGCCGAACTTCCGATTACTCGATATCCCGTTGTCCACTACGCTGGTTCAACCAGCTGGCGGGGCATCCGGCTCCGTTTCGCCGGTCAGCTATTCCCATACAAGGTCTTCATCGGCGGAAGAAATTGTGGGAGCTGAGGTCTCGGAGGTCGGTGTTTTCCGTTTTGAGGCTTCTCCCCTGCCAGGAAGCTATCTGGGGCGAGATGTTCCCAGTGGGAGTAGTCTGCCGATCGGACGCTTTTATCCTGATCGTTTTCAGGTATCCGTCGACCCCGGCGAGTTTGAAGCGCAGTGCTCGACCGGCTCTCCTTTTGCTTACACCGGAGAAGCCTTTGACTGGCTGGTCACGCCGTCGTTGACCATTGAGCCGCTGTCTGTGCAGGGAACTCGCACCCTGAACTACACATTCACTGGCTTTCAGAAGCTTGTGGCATCTGATATCAACCGCTTGTATCCAAGCTCCGACTCTGCAGCCGTCGACAGGGTTGGCGCTTTTATGGCGCTCTCTCCAACCGAGTTTGGCGGCAGCCTCACAGCTCCGGTGTCTTCTCTGGGCTCGGGATTGATGCGTTATGATTTCTCTGCGTCTGACAGCTTCGCGTATAACAAAACTACCGATGCCCAGATTGCGCCATTCGCTCCCCAGCTTGAATTTTCTGTGACCAGCCTGGTTGACTCCGATGGTGTCGCGGCCGCCGCTTCTCCCTACTCGTTCACGCCGGTGGCCGCGTTCGATATCCGTTATGGCCGGTTCTCCCTGGAAAATGTCTACGGTCCTGAAAACATTGGATCGCTCCCAATGCCGTTCAGACTTGAATACTGGGACGGATCCCGTTTCATGACCCACATGGATGATAGCTGCACAACTTGGAATACGGCTGATTTGACCAATTCGGCAAACCATCATTCGCTCAGTGCCGGTGCGCCTCCGAGTGACACCTTCTCAATGGGCGAGGCTCCGCCGCTGGAACTCGTGCCGAACGGAACCCGTGGAACCGATTCGTTGGTCTGGAATGTTGATGCCTGGTTGGAGTTTGATTGGAATGATGATGGCACTCTCGAAGATCCGGTTGGGCTGGCAACCTTCGGCGTCTATCGGGGCCACGACAGAGTGATCTACTGGCAGGAACGATAAAAAAGGGCAGGACCTGAGTCCTGCCCCAAAACATCAACGAACCCCGGCGGCTCGCCAATCGTCAGTCGT
>Ga0070724_10002251_pt1 | contig 10853 bp, 10 predicted proteins | sample tdDd001_FD_67278 | JGI IMG/M metagenome (GOLD analysis project Ga0070724, IMG submission 67278) | Marine sediment microbial communities from the Atlantic coast under amendment with organic carbon and nitrate - tdDd00.1 | ecosystem: Environmental > Aquatic > Marine > Coastal > Sediment | place...
TGGTCGCTTCTGCTTCATCATCAACAAAATCTATGAATGCTTCATCTAAGATAACTCTTTTTTTATGCAATTTTGCATAAGTTAGAAAATCGTATAACATCTGGCTTTTTATTAAATATCCAGTAGGATTATTGGGATTACACAAGACAATCCCTTCTGATTCATCAAGTGCTTTTTTTACTTTCGTAAGATCTAACTCAAAAGGCGAATCTTGATAAAAAAAGTTCACAGAACCATACTTTGAAAAAGCTCGTTCATATTCAATAAAAGTTGGGACAGGAATTAAAATGTTTTTTAGTTTTAAAGCCTCAGCCACTAAAAACAAACATTCTATTCCCCCATTACCTAAAACAATATGATCTGATTTTACTTTTTCATAATCGCTGATTGACTGAATCAAACGATTATAATCTGGATCTGGATAATTAAGAACATCATCTAAGTCCATCAAAGCATCTTTTACTTTATCTGATAATCCCAATGGGTTTATATTAGCACTATAATCTATAACGGATTCAAGTGGAATCCCCTGGTCAGAGGCAAACTTAAAAACATTTCCTCCATGTTTTTTTAACTTCATATTACAATCCATTTCACACTTAACAACAATACCATTCCTACAAGAGATGTTGTATATAGAAGGTACTTCATTCGTTTTAAATCATCAACTTCTATTGCTTTACTAGGATCTCCCATAGTCGCCTTCATAGAAGTCACACCAAAATATGTTGCCTTACCACCCAATTGTATGCCTAACAAGCCAGCCGCAGCTGCCTCAGGATATGCACTATTAGGACTTGAGTGGTTTCTCTTATCCCTTTTAAGTATTCTAAAAGCTTCTGATAAATTATACCTAAGAATAAAACCAGCTATTAAAATAAAAATTGATGTTAATCTTGCTGGTATATAATTCAATACATCATCCCATTTAGCAGAAAAATACCCAAAATCACTATACTTTTCATTCTTGTAACCGACCATAGAATCTAAAGTATTAACGCTTTTATAGTACCACCCCAACGGAGCACCACCAATGAAAACATATATCATAGGTGCTATAACACCATCACCTAAGTTTTCTGCTATAGTCTCAACTGATGCTTTAATGATATCTTCTTCAGACATTGCATTGGTGTCCCTACTCACTAGATATGAAATGTATTTTCTAGCTTCATTTATATCACCTTTCTTAAGGGCATCATAAACCTTTCTAGTTTCAACATCCAAACACTTGGTAGCAAATATTTGATAAATCATAATACTTTCTAAAAGTATACCTAACGTTATATGAACTTTGGAAACAGCAAGTAATATCAGAAAAGGAACAATAAAAGAAACACCTGAAACTATAATCAATAAAAGCAAACCTTTTAATTTCCTATGTTGACCTTGGTTTAATCTTTTATCTAAGAAGTTGATCAAGTGTCCTATTAATCTTACTGGGTGATATAAGAAATAGGGATCACCCAGTATTAAGTCCAATGTATAGCCAACTACTATTTGAATCATTCTATGATCCTTTTACGATATCATAGATTTTATCTATATCTACATTTTTTCTAACCACATCTGCCAGCTTATTATATTCAGTTTCTTTGAACTCATCAAAACTTAAGACTTGAGAATCAATGGAATCTAAACCCTTCTCTTTTCTTATTTCATTTAAGAAAGCTCTAGTAAAGTCTATATCATCAAAAATACCATGAATATAAGAACCAAATACTTTTCCATTATCTGATATTGCACCATCCATAATAGAAACAGCTTCATCTAAACGTGTTGTTATCTCAACAAAAGGTTTGGCTTTTTCTCCTAATGTTGAAATACCCATATGAATTTCATAACCGGCAATATCTTTTTTATATACCTTCTCTATTAAATCTGAATGAATTTGACCCTTTACTTGAGTAGTTGTCTTTTCAGCTTCAAAAACCGTATCTACATCCAAAAGACCTATACCATGAATGTCGTTGATTGCACTTTCTGTATGAAGAGGATCTGATAACTTATTACCAAGGATTTGATAACCACCACAAATACCAACAATACGTTTGCCTTTTCTTGATAAACGAATAATCTGTTCTTCCAAGCCAGAGTTTCTCAGATAAATTAAGTCTTCAATTGTATTTTTTGAACCTGGAATAATTAATAAATCCGGATCACCTATACTTTGTCCTCTCATAACGTATCTAACATTAACATCTTCTTGTGTCTCAAAGATGTTAAAGTCTGTGAAGTTTGAAACATGTGGCAAATAAAGGATTTCTACTTTTAATTGACCTTCTTTTTCTTGATCATACTTAAATCTTTCTGATAAAGAATCTTCATCCTCTATACGAAGATGAGTATATGGTATAACACCTAGTACTGGAACACCTGTGAGTTCTTCAATCATATCTAAGCCAGGTTTCAGTATTTCTACATCACCTCTAAACTTGTTAATGATAACACCTTTTATGCGTTTCTGCTCGTCTTCAGCTAAGAGCTTAATCGTGCCATATATAGAAGCAAATACACCACCTCTATCAATATCACCTACAAGAACTACAGGTGAGTCTGATAACTCTGCCATACCCATATTAACAATATCATTTTCTCTTAAATTTATTTCTGCTGGACTACCGGCACCTTCTAAAACAACAATATCATACTGGTCAGACAATTGTTTGTAAGCATCTTTAACCATATGCTTTAGTTCTGGTTTAAATTCATGATATTCAACTGCGCTCATATTCTTATGAACTTTTCCCATAAAAATCACTTGAGCTTTTTTATCTGTAGACGGCTTCAATAAAATAGGATTCATTAAAACATGTGGCACAACGCCTGCAGCTTCAGCTTGAACAACCTGTGCTCTTCCCATTTCTAAACCTTCTTCAGTTATAAAAGAATTCAAAGCCATGTTCTGAGATTTAAAGGGTGCAACTGTGTATCCATCTTGCTTAAAAATTCTGCAAAATGCTGCAGTTAAAATACTTTTCCCAACAGACGATGCTGTTCCTTGTATCATTAATGATTTATTTTTCACTTTTATTCTCCATTTTATACTTTAAACATGATTCTATAAAACCCTTCGCAACGTCTTGATTACTATAGAAGTGAATATGAGGATATGCTCCTAAACAATTATACTTCATATAGCCACACTGCCAAGTCTTAACCGGTAATTTTTTTGCTTTTTTAATATCGTATGACATCAAATGATCTAACTGATTAGGTTCAGTAAGAACAACAGATCTATGAAACTCATGAGCTTTAAATTCTAAACCCTCTTTTCCTAGAGGTGTTGGACGATTTGTAGATACTTCTACATAACCAAATCGTTGAAGACGCTCAGTCATTTTTGATCCATTTTCAAATACCCCTACCATCTCAAAACTCTCGTTTTTTAAGTTTGTTATGTAAGAGGTCAAGTACATTAGTCCTCCACATTCAGCATATGTTGGTAAACCTCTTTCTATAAGATGCTTTATAGATTGCTTCATACTTAAGTTATCTGACAAGTCTTTGGCAAATACCTCAGGAAAACCACCACCAATATATAAACCATCTATATTATCTGGTACCTTTTCATCTGAAATAGGACTAAAATGAATTATTTCACATCCCATTTGCTCTAATAAATCAATATTGTCTTGATAGTAGAAGTTAAAAGCATGATCTAGAGGAACACCAATTTTCAACTGTTTTTCCGCTTCATTATTACCTGTATATTCAAAAGGTTGAGCTGACTCTGCCACTGACATAATACCTTCAATATCACAAGTCTCTTCAATCATATTGGCAACTTCATTGATTTTATCATCTAATGCTTTGACCTCAACACTAGGAATTAATCCTAAATGCCTACTTTTAAGTGAGATGTTTTCATTCTTTTTTAAGTAGCCTAAACAAGTGATTCCTACATGATGTTCTATGGCTTCCTTTATTAAATTATAATGGTGTTCTCCACTAACTTTATTGACGATAACACCTTTGACTTGAACATCTGGATCAAACATTTTAAAACCTAAAACCATAGCTGCTGCACTAGCTGCTACACCACCACCATTAATCACTAGAATAACTGGTGTGCCTGTCATTTTTGCTAGGTGAGCAGAACTACCTTCAAGAGATTTTACATCAGCACCATCGTACATTCCCATTACACCTTCCATAATGGCAATATCTGCGTTCTTAGAATGTTTACCTACTAAAGACTTAATAACATCCTCTTCAAGCATCCATGTATCTAAGTTTCTAGAAGATACATCTGTAGCAAATGTATGAAACGCAGTGTCAATATAATCCGGACCAGCCTTGTATCCTTGTACTTTCAATCCACGATTTCTTAGAGCTCGCATTAAACCTAAAACTACAGTTGTTTTACCTACATCACTACTTGTTCCTGCTAATAGAATTCTCATAGTCACCTCTAAATATTTAAAGCTGTTAAGTAATGATAATCATCACTATATTCAATAATAGAAAGTTTACAGTTATCTACTTTAAATTTCCAAAAAGAATCAAAACCATCCGCAATCTCTTCTGCTAAAATACTCTTTATTACACCCGAGTGGGCTACAATTAGTAAATTCTCAACATCATATGATTGGATAATTTCATGATACACTTTTATAACCTTATCGTAAAAATCGTTTAAGCTTTCACCTTTCGGGAAAGTATAACCTTTGGTTGTTTCTTTCCATTGTTTTGCTTCTTCAGGATATTGTTCTAGAATTTCATCATAAGTCATGTCCTCAAATATACCGAAGTTCATTTCTTTTAAACCTTCATGTATCTCAACTTTCGAGTCAGTAAAAACTCTAGCTGTATCATATGCCCTTGACAATGGACTTGATAAGACAACATCAAAAGTCACATCTTCGAATCTCAAATGTGCATCAACAGCTTGTTGCTTACCTAAATCTGTTAATGGTGTATCTGTTATACCAGAGTATGAACCTCTAACATTACCTTCAGTTTCACCATGTCTTAATAAATATACTTTCATTTTAAACTCCTAAAACAAGTACAACCAACAATAAATAAAAGACTTCACTCAGTTCAACAGCCGAACCTAACACATCGCCAGTTATACCATCAATTTTTGTATAAACATGATATCTATAAATCATTGCAAGTATAATTATACCAACAAATACAAGTAACAATTCTATAGATACTATATGTAATAATAAAGTTATCGCACCTGCAATAATGAGTTGGATTTTAGATGTTTTCCCAATAAAAAAACCACCCATACCATTTGCTCGAGCGTACTTAGATGTTGCAGCTAATTGGACAACTACAAATCTTGATACCACAGGCATCAAAATAAGTACTGTGTATACAGATTCAATATGGTAGATTAATATAACCTTCAACAGTATAGCTAGTACCAAGATAAGTACGCCATTTGTACCGACACGACTGTCTTTCATTATTTCTAGCATACGTTCCTTGTCTCTATAGCTATAGAGACCATCAAAGGTATCAGCCAAACCATCTAGATGTAAGCCTCCTGTAATAAAGACTTCAAATGCCACCACTAGAACAGCTGCAATCATTTTACTGCTGAGTGTTTCTATACCCCAGAAAAGACCAGCCATCATAAGACCAATGATCAAACCAACAATAGGAAAAAAGACAATCCCTTTAGAAAAATCATCTTCTTTTGCGTCAATCTCAAAAGGTAAAGGCAATTTAGTTAAAAACTGTAACATCAAAATTAATCGTTTCATAAAATTACCCCTTGATTTTTACTGGAATACCAGAGACCACGAAGTATACTTCATCTGCAACAGAACCTAAATATTGATTGGCTCTTCCAGCATAATCTCTAAAAATCCTAGCCAACCTATTTTCAGGTACAATACCTGCACCAACTTCATTGGTTACCAAATATACAGTCATATCTGTTTTCTTTATTTCATCTATTAACAATTCTAAATCTTTTTTTATTTTTGTCTCTACACCGTCAATCTCATCTTCTCTTAAACGATCAAAATCCAACTTATCTTGAAACATTGTATTGGTCAATAGAACGGTTATACAATCAAGCAACATGACTTGATGTTTAGATGCAATTTCTTCTATAACCTCATGAGCTTGTGTCGACTTCTCGAAAGTCGTCCAAGTATCAGGTCGTTGATTCACATGTTTTTTTATTCGACTCTTCATGGCATCATCAAAAGGAATCGCAGTTGCTAAGTATGCTGTTTGAACTTGATGTTCATTGGCCTTAATCTCAGCAAAGGTCGATTTACCACTTCTAGCACCACCTGTAATTAAAATTATTTTTGCCATAATACCTTCCTTTACTATACTTATTATAGACAACTAAAGGATCGAATACAAACGAAATACAAAGAAAAAGGATAGCAAGTATCCTTTTAATATTTCTTATATTCATCTTCTTCTTTTTTCTCGACAGAACGATCATCAATTTGCTTAAAAATGATTATAATTATCCCACATACAATTAAGACAAGACCTAATTTTATTATAGCTGGTGCTGGACTGATCAAAAGTTGAATCAAACCATATCCGACCAATATTATGAATCCCATTACAATTGATATGTAGCCAATTTTACTCATTCTTAGCTTTCTCCTTCTTAAACTCATCTTTAGCTATTCGCATTTGCTCAATTACAGAATCATTTAGAAACTTCTCTTGTTTAATCACTGGGTTTTTCAGAGCAAGACTAAACCAATCCATCGCTTGTTTGAATCTGCCTTCTCGTCGATTAAGTTCACCTAATAAATACAGAATGGTTAATTCTTCTCTTGGATTATCATCTAGGTTTTCTTTTGAATAAGCTGCTTCATAAGATTCTCTTGCATGTAATGCAAACTTCTCTTCTAGACCATTTTCTAGACCATGATAGAACCAACTTAAGCGTAAACAGGTTTTAGCAATAACACTCAAATTATAATGTGTCAGATTGTAATTAAGTAGCGCTAATTTATGTGCTTCAGCTGCATCATTAATTGATCTTTCTTGACAGAAATCTTTTGATTTCCACTTAGATGAAATCTTATCTTTAATAACTTGTTTAGCTGCTTCATTAACATCTTGAAAATCACTCTCGAATCTTGCATGTCCGCAGTTAGGACATACATCAACACCGTAAAAAGTTGGATTATCATTTTCATATTCAGCTCTAAAGTCAGTATCTCTTTTAACCACTTTAATACTTTTGGATTTTACTTTTTTTGTTGTGAACTTATGATCACATACAGGACAAACTATATTTTTATCAAATAAATAATCGCTCATGTTATCCTTTCATTTGACGCCAATTCAGACTAATGACATCTCCACTTTTAAGCAAATCTGTATAATTTGCCTTTACACCATTTAAGGTCAGTTCTAATATACCTTGTGGTCTACTTATATCAAATTCAATGTGATCAAATATATCAACAAAAATCATCTTTCTATTAATGTTTCTAATAGATACAGTTGATCCATTAACAATAATATCATAATCATATGTTATTGTTTCAACAGGTTTTTCCTCAACTTCTGTTTGAATAATAACATCTTCTAACTCTATTTCATCTAAAACAGTTTCACTTATTATGTCTGTCAGTACAGGTTTGGTTTCAAGCATCCTAGTTCTAATGATATCATCTGATTGCAAAAGACGGTCAGGTGTTACTTTTTCACCATTAACATATGTCTCTACACTTTCAATATCCATCCCTTTAAAAGTCAGTAAGTCTTTTACTGTTCTGAGTTCATCACATTCAATCTCATCACCACTTTGAACGTGTTGATCTAGAGATACTGATAAATCGTTGACCTTAATATTTAATTTACTCTTTAATCGCTCATCATTAAAGATGAAATCGAAAGGCTGTATTAAATCCTTATATAAAAGCCTTGCATCCTCACCTTTAACACCTGCTTCTACGTGAATAACATCCTTATTCTTCAAACTGTGATCAAGACTTGTTAAAGAACCATTAACATATATTCTTGCAGGTACACCGTAACCACCTTTAATAACTCTACTTTTATCATTTAGAGTGTAAGCTAAAGATTGACCTCTTTCAGGTAATAAGGCTCTTGCATTATAGCCCACTAAAATTAAAGCATCCGAAACATTTAACTGTTTTGAGTTAAACAATCTAACCGATTTATCATTGACCATGATTTGTAAGAAATCATTCTCTTTCTCTTTAATTGCAGTAACACCAATTCCTAAAGGCGTAATAAACTCTGGTCCTGTTAAAGCCTGCGTTTCAAATGTAACCTTATCTAAACTTTCTACAGGTTTGATCACAACTCGTTCTTTTGGTAACTCCAATTCTGCAGCCAAGAAATCTGTAAATCCAGGTACCTGGCATCCTCCACCAATACAAAAGACTGCACTTGGCGCTTTATCATTAAACTCTAAGATCTGTTTAGCAACCATTTCAGCTGTTTCGATCATTCTCCCTTGAATTGGAGCAACAATTTCCTCAGTACTTTTAGTGTGTGACATACCAATAATGTCAACAAACTCATGAGTATCCTTATGATTTAAACCTATTTTTAACTGTTCTGCTTGATCAAAATCCAACAAGAAATGTTGAGCGATTTCCTCTGTAAACTTATCACCTGCTGATGCAACCATACCAAAGGAAATAACACTCCCCTCTTTTGTAATTGCAATATCTGATGTCCCTGCACCTACATCAACTAATGCTAGGTTTAGGAGTCTCAGGTTTTGAGGAATAGCTATGTTTATAGCAGCAATAGGCTCAAGTGTCATATTTAATACTTCTAAACCGGCTCTATCAACAACTGTGTATAAACTATCTACTACTATGTGTGGTAAAAATGTAGCAATTAACTCAACACCAATATTATTACCTTTATGATCTTTAGGGTTTATATTCATAATACCATCAATATAGTAATTACAAACATTATATCCAACACAATAATATCTACTTTCACCCTTTCTACCATCAACCTCTATCTGACTTTGAGCCAATTGAATGGCTTCCATCTCAATATTATTGATAATTTCTTGAGTGATTTGCTCACCAATCTCTAATTCGCGTTCTACTTTTACTTTTTCTGTTTTAAGTGCACGACCAGCTGCTGCAATAGCTACATTTTTGAACTTTAGATTGTTTCGTTTTTCTAAAGCTTCTTTTACTTCTGTTACAACTTCAGTTACTTTTTGTATATCATGAATTTGACCATCATACATGGCTCTATCAGGGTGAGCTTTGATTTCATAATCAAGTACCCTATAATGATCTCCTTCTAGAATTGATACTACACCTACAACAGTTCTCGTACCTATATCTAATGAAAATAAAGCATCATTCATAAATTCTCCTCCTGCTGCTATTAGTATAACACATTACTTACCTTGCTTCTTATAATATTTACATAGTGTGACTAATGGACATCTATCACATTCTGGATTTCTAGCTTTACACACCCTTCTTCCATGGAAGATTAGTAGATGATGGGCTATATTCCATCTGTATTTTGGTATCTGTCTTTTTAAATCCTCTTCAATGATGGTAACATTTTCTGTTTTTGAAAAACCAATACGATTGGCCAATCGTTTTACATGTGTATCTACTGCCATTGAAGGTATATCAAATGCTACACTTCTCACAACATTTGCAGTTTTCCTTCCAACACCACTAAGTTTTGTTAACTCATCCATATCTGTAGGAACTTCACCATTATGATGTTCTAAAAGTGAGAGACTTAAATCATGTACATATCCCGCCTTTGAATTACTCAAGCCCAAAGTCTTAATGTATGATTTAATCTCCTGAGGTGTCAACTTAATCATATCTTCTGGTGTATTTGCCACTGGAAATAGAACCTTTGTTGCCTCATTCACCTTTAAATCTGTTGTTTGAGCACTTAAAACAGTTGCTATCAAAAGTTCATACGGACTTGTAAAATTCAACTCACATTCTGCATCTGGATGCATTTCATGAAGTAAATCAATTATTTTATTGGCTTTATCTCGTCTCATTCTGTCTCCAAAAAAATCCTAAGAAAACTTAGGATTTATAATTTCAAATTCTTTAGTTTATCTTTAAATAAACTACCAATTGTTGTTTCATGTTCTTCCTCTTCAAGGTACTCTGAAACATCAACTTCATCTTCTTCGTTTAAGGCTTTCATACTTAAGCTCATTTTTTGTTTTTCAGTATCAATACCTATGATCATCACTTGAATTTCTTGACCAATTTCTAAAACGTCAGCTGGTTTAGAGATTCTTTCCTCAGATATTTCAGACACATGTAAAAGTCCATCAATACCACTTTCTAATTCAACGAAAGCACCAAAGCTTGCAAGTCTAGTTACAGTACCTGTTACAATATCATCTTCATTATAATAAGCAGTTATGTCACTCCAAGGATTATCCTGTACGTCATTTAATCTTAAACCAATACGTTTTGATTCCTTATCTACTTTGATTACAGTAACTTCTACTCTGTCACCAACATTTACAACATCAGATGGATGTTTGATTCTCTTCCAAGATAACTCAGTAATATGAACTAAACCATCAGCACCACCAATATCAACAAAAGCACCAAAATCAGCAAGTCTAGTTACTGTACCAGTATATATTTGACCTTCAGTTAATGTATCAAATAATCTTTTACCTTGCGCTTCTTTCTTTTCAGCCAATAGTTTTTTTGCTGATAATACAACGCTATTTTTCTCTCTATTGTATTCTATAGCTTTTACTTCTAATTCTTCTCCTACATATGATTCCAAGTCTTCTACATAAGATAAAGCCAATTGAGAACCTGGTATAAACCCTCTAACACCTTTAAGTTCACAAGTTACACCACCCTTAATAGCTTCTTTGACCCTTACCTTAAATGTTT
>Ga0070724_10002254_pt1 | contig 10848 bp, 10 predicted proteins | sample tdDd001_FD_67278 | JGI IMG/M metagenome (GOLD analysis project Ga0070724, IMG submission 67278) | Marine sediment microbial communities from the Atlantic coast under amendment with organic carbon and nitrate - tdDd00.1 | ecosystem: Environmental > Aquatic > Marine > Coastal > Sediment | place...
AGAAACTGAAGTCGATTTAGAAAACTTAGAAGAAACATCTGAAATCGATGCAACAATCGTTTGGGATAAGTTATACTACAACATGTTAAACGCAAAAGCTGATTGGTTATTTGGTATCCCTGCTTGGGATGGCATCTTCACAGAAGAAGAAAGAAAAGCAATCAAGAAACAATACAACAAAGATCATACAGTTGTAAAAGGCGACAAGGTTGGTAGAAATGACCCATGTCCATGTGGTTCAGGTAAGAAATACAAGAAATGTTGTATCAATAAGTAAAAAAGGAAGGGTACTCCGGAAGGAGCCCCTTTTTATTTTAAGTATTTTAGTTTAATTGATGTAACTTCTTTTAATATATTTTCATTAGAAGAATAATTATAGACTCTAGGATTATTGACTACAAAAATACTAGACCTTGATAAGAAGATAAGTGGTAGGGTTTCATTTGCAAGGACACCCCATTCTCTCATAAGAGACAATCGTTCTTCAGGATCAGAAGTTTGATCCATTCTGCTGAACAAGTCTTCCGCCTCTTCATTATGATATAAAGTGGCGTTAGATGATGATGTTATACCAAATCTCGCTCTTGGATTATCGAACCAATCAAATCCTGTTGAAAAAGAACAGATATCATAATCGTGGTCATAGTATAACTTCCTAACCAAAGCAGAATGATAGTAAGATTTCATCTCAACTTTTATTCCGATAGAAGCAAGGTCATCAATAGCCTCTCTAATAGCTGTCTTATGTGTATAATTGAGTGGCGCTTCTAAATACAACCACTCTACATCAAAGGCTATACCATCCTTATCCAAGAGACCATCACCATCAGTGTCAATCCATCCAGCCTCATTCAATAATTGAGCAGCCTTATCTATATCTTGATCATATGTATTAAGTTCATTAGGATAAGCTTGAGACTCAGGTGATACGCTGGTATAAATCCTGTCACTATAACCCGCTGTTCTGGTTTCATTAAATTGGTCTAAATCAACTGCATAGGCAAAGGCCTGTCTGACCTTTTGATCATTAAATATATTATTGGCAAAGTTAAGCGCAATAAAGTCATAGTGATTATTTGGTAATTCCTTATACTCAATTACTTCTTGCCCCTGTAGAATATCAACTGTATCTATGGTATTTGGTAAAAAAGAAAAGTCTACTTCACCACCTGATATAATTAAATCAGCTGTGTCAAAAGGCATGATATGGATGATAATCCCATCAATATAAGCATTATCTCCAAAGTAATCTTCAAATCTTTCTAATTTTATGTATTGGTGTTCTACTATTTCAGAAAAGACAAAGGGGCCTGTTCCTATTGGATCATGCATATTTTGCTCGAACTCTATGAAATGATCATAGGCATAGTGTTTATGACTGATAATAGGCACTGTAAACTGGACCAACTTTTCGAGTCCACCTTCATTAAAATACATCTCAACTGTCTTATCATCGATTTTCTTTAGTCCTAGAGCAGCTTCGTTCCCTGCTTGATAATCCTTTAATCCGACCATATCTGATAAGACTGTAATATAAGGTCCTTTATAGTCCTTATGTGCTAATACCTTGTATGTAAAAATAACATCATCTGCAGTGACCAAATCACCGTTATGAAAGTTTGCCTCATGTAATGTAAATCTATAAGTTTTACCGTCTTCTGATACTTTATATGACGCTAAATCATCTACAATTTCACCATTGTACAGATTGATTAAGCCATTGAACAGAAAACGTCTTGCATCCATATTCGATATGGAGTCAGTGATAAGTGGATTCATTCTTTCGTCTATTTGATATGCGCCTAAAGTTAAATAGTTCCCCCTATCGATGCCTGGAAGGCTTTGTAACTTTTCATTTACTTCCTCTGCACTTAGTTCTGTTTCACCAAAATCATCAACAAAGATACGACTTGATGCCCCAGTCTGACACCCCATCAATACCAAACAAAAAACAAGTAATAGTAATTTCTTTAACATAAAACTTCCCCCTATATTCATTCTAATTGACATTGTTTTATTGTCAAACAGGCCAAAATGGCTCTAAGTGTTGAATTAACTGAATTTTCTGATATTATATTTCAGTTTTGATAGATTTTTTTAATAATTATTCATGAACATATGACAAAAAATTAAAAGATTAGACAAAGTCTAATCTTACATTTTTGATGCTATTATGTTATATACTTCTTCTCTTAATAAGTAAGAATCAGCTGACTCATACTTAGTTGATGAAACGGGTTCAGAAACTATAAGTTTTACATGAGCAGGTTTGATTTTACTAGAACCTTTTCTCATGATGTCTATTGATCCATCTATAGTAATTGGAATAATCTTAGCTTCCGCTTTAGTTGCTAGTTTAAAGCTTCCAGCTTTGAATTCATTGAGCTTTCCATCTAAACTCCTTGTTCCCTCTGGGAATATAACTAATGCATAACCATCTTTTACTATGCTAATACCTTCTTTAATAGATTTTAAAGCAGCTCTTGGACTCGTTCTATCCATAAAGATACACTTTAAAAATCTCATCCATCCACCAACGATTGGCATCTTTTCAGTTTCTTTTTTTGCAATGAAACCCTTTGGTCTCTTTATGTATCCTAATAGTAAAGGTATATCAAAATTACTCTGATGGTTGGCTACAAATACAATTGGTCCTTCATCAGGAATATTTTCCTCACCGATGACTTCAATTTTAGAACCTGTTAACTTAACAAGACTTCTAGCCCATCTAACCACTTCTTTATGGACTGATACACTGATGTCTTGTCCCTTGTTAAACTTAGATCTTAATAAAAAGTATTTTGGAAGAACAGCTAGCTGATACAACCAGAAATAAATAAACCAAATAATTGTACGCAACTTATACCTCCGAATCCTTTTTAAAATTATACAATCTTCTCTTATCTAGAACCCAGATCGGTTGAGTGAACTCACCTGGATTAGTGTCTCTATAAGCTAATTCCATATCATACATTCTTGCATCAATCATATCAATATAATGAAGTAATTCACCTTCAGGCAACATTGGTTTCTTAGGTGATCCGAACTCAGGTTCATAATGATGAGACAATACCAAGTGTTGTAAAACCAATGATAACTCTTCATCAATACCTAATTTTTTACACATCTCATCAATTCTTTTTACACCCATGATGATATGACCTAGTAATTGACCTTCTCTTGAGTATTCAGAAACTATACCTAGATCATCAGATACCATTTCATTGATTTTTTCCATATCATGCAAGATAATACCTGAAATGAGTAAGTCTTGATCAATATGAGTATATACCGTACACAAAGCCTTACCTGTTTGAATCATTCTTTTAAGATGATACAAAAGACCAGATCTAATCGCATGGTGATTGGACTTAGCTGCTGGTGCAGTTAATAATCTCGGTTTATATTCTCTTACAATTGCCAATAAAAGTTTCTTTAAATCTTCATTGGTAAAAGCATTGATTGTCTCTTCTAATTCATCATACATATCTTCTGGTTTATGTGGTGCTGAAGGTACATACTCTGTTATATCTACTTGATCTTCTTCATTAACCAGTCTTATACGTGTTACTTTCAATTGAGTTGCATTTTGCCAAGATGTGACGTTACCTCTGACTTTTACCAAGACACCTGTTTGGTACAAATCTTCGTAATCATCTTTAACATCCCATAATTTTGAATTTACTTCACCCGTTTTATCTGCTAAGGTAAAGTCCAAATACTTCTTATTGTTACTTGATGTTTTTACATTTAAAGCTTTTATGATGTAAAAACCTTGTATTTCCTCACCTACTGTAAACTCAGCAATTTTCTTTTCTTCCATAATCCCCTACTTTTTATTTTTATTAACAAGTTTAATTGCCGCTAGACCACCGTCAACAACCCATTGTACAAGTATACCTACAGCCATAAACATAAATAATACCTTTGCAAACTCTAATAAAGCTGGAACAAATACCATTTCAACTGGCATAAATTCTTGAGTCACACTTCTATACTTTAATAGTGCTAAAATCATACCCAACATTGATAATGCAAAGTTAAAGTACTTTTTCATCATCAAATATGAGAAAAATAATAGATAAAAAGCAATAATTAAAACCAAACTCGCCTTATACGATAAGTCAACAGACGAGAAGAAATGTGGAATTGGTGTGAACTCCCCAACAGTTGCTAAGTTAATTGACGACATATAGTATCGTGTTAAAAATCCAAAAATTACTGCCAACAATACAGCAACTAAGACCTTAATAAACTTCATATAATTTCTCCTTTATTGTTCTAACTTTAGATATTATACTATATAACACCATGATTCCAAACATCAAGCTTTAAATTTTAATATAAATAACATACATGCTTCTTGATTAATTCTTAACTTACAGGGTATCATTGATTTAGGAGGCTATATATGGATCTTTTAAAGCAAACAGTACTTTATGTATCAAATAATAAATTTATGCATCTTATTATCAAAGATACTTTGAAACCGCATAAGATAAAGGTTGTAAGTGCACATTCTGCAATAGAAGCCTTACAGGTTATGAAAGATTTACAACCTGATCTTGTTCTAACAGATACGATCTTAACAGGTATGACAGGTATTGAACTGTGTCGTACATTAAAAGAAGATCCAGCCTATAGAAAAGTACCGGTAGTTATTTACTCAAGTAGTGAAACCGATGAAGATATCGCAGCTGCTTTTTCAGCTGGTGCAAAAGGTTATATTATTAAAAAGTACCATCATGAAATATTAGCCGAAAAAATAATGCATTATATCAGATAATCGACTTCTAGAATTCCTAGAAGTTTTTTTATTGACCTTCCAGTAAGTGATACCTTTATAATCGTAAAAAAGGAGGTTCGTTATGAAATATACAGTCTCACCTTATGTGTTTGAGAAAAATCCAAACCTTTTGTTTGGTCTCGTTATTGGTAAAAAAATAATCAATGAAAACACATCTACAGAAGATCATGAAAATCTTCAAAGGGCAGAAAAGAAAATCAGACAGGAATTTGTATTAGAGGATTTAAAAACTCACAATAACTATACCTTGTACAGACATGCCCTTAAAGCCTTTGAAATCAACCCTAACAAATACATGAACTCTATAGAAGCCATGAGCAAAAGGATTCTAAAAGGTAGTGACTTACCAAGAATCAATGCACTCGTTGATAATTGTAATGCTATTGGCTTAAAGTATCAAATATCCTTGGGGGGTCATGACTTAGGGGAGATTCATGATGATTTAGAAGTTAGGTTGTCAAAAACAACAGATGTCTTTCAGGCCTTTGGTAAAGAAGTTAAAGAAGCCATGCCTGCAGATGAATTGGTTTTCATCAGCGGTTCTGAAGTTCAAACAAGATACTGGTTATGGAGACAAAGCGAACTAGGTAAGATGACACTAGAGAGTAAAAATATCTTCTTTCAATTGGTAGGATTTGAAGAACGTAGAATGCAGTTAGAATATGCAATAAGAGAATTGGAAAACTTAATAACTCATAGATTTGGTGGAAAGTATGAAAGCTTCATTGTCAGTCAAGATCAAAGATTCATAGAATTTTAAAAGCCCCTTTAAAGGGGCTTTAAATTACTTAACTTCTACGTTAACGTTAGCTTTAATAGCTTCTACTTTTTCTAAGTATAATGCTTGTTGCTTTTGAAGTAATACAGTGTTTGCAATTTCTTCTTTAGCATCTTCTAAAGACTTTTGGCTAGCTTCTGTCTTTTCAGTTATCTTAATGATATGGAAACCGAATTGTGTTTGTACAACACCACTGATTTCATCTACAGCTAAATCAAATGCAGCATTTTCAAACTCAGGAACCATTCTACCTCTAGTGAAATTACCTAAGTCACCACCATTTTGAGCTGATGGGCAAGAAGAGTATTCTTTTGCAGCATCTTCAAATGACTTGTCACCTTTAACTTCTTCTAAGATAACATTTGCTTTATCTTCAGAATCAACAAGGATATGACTAGCAGTTACAGATTCTTCGTTTCTAAACATTGCACCGTTTTCACCATAGAATGCTTCAATTTCATTGTCTTCTACAGTTACAGTATCTAATAAGTTTCTGATAGCAAATTGCTTGATCATGTTGTCTTTTACAAAATCTAATTCCATTTGGAATTCTTCTGTAGCTTCGATGTTGTTTGCTTTACCATCGATTAAAAATAATTCTTGGTGAATTAATTCATCTAATAATTGTTTTTGACCTTCTGGTGATTGGAATTGCATCGCTCTTTGAGGACCAATTTGTTGTAATAATGTATCAAAATCAGATTGACGAATTTCTTTTTCACCAACTACGGCTAATACTTTGTTTTCCATTATTTTCTCCTTTGTTTTTTGTCTTCTACAAAAGTAAATACTATCAGATATTTGCCAGTTTGTCTACTCCTCTATCAGACCTAATTTCGTCATTACTTCAACAAGCTTAACAGTGTCTATAGGCTTAACTGCATATGCTTCTGATCCAAGTTCATAAGTCTTAAATATCCCCTCCGGATCATTAAGTGCAGTGGTCATGATAATCTTACAACGTTTTTCCTTTGGAAGGTTTCTTTCTTCTTCAAGAAGGCGTATTGTTTTTAAAGCTTTTATACCATCAACTTCTGGCATCATGATATCTAAACATATCAAATCATAGTAACTTCCACCTTCAAGAGCTGATAAAAAAACTTCTATCGCTTCCATACCATCAACAGTTACATCACATTCTCCAAAGGTTGATAAAAACTTATATAGGAACTTACGGCTTACATAGTCATCCTCTGCGATTAGTATTCTCATTTTATTTCAACTCCTTTCAGTACATAACTACTATTCTTATTGACATATAATATAATTTCATTGTAACTAAATACAATTTTATTTTCATCTTCTTTTCTTATGTTCATCTCTAAAGTAAAGATCATTTTTCTTAAATCATAGAGTTGAAGTGATGTTGCATAGTTTTTGAATGCATAACATCTTTCTTCAAGTTTTTCAAACTGCCTTTTACTAATAGAAGATGCAATATATCTAAGTTGCATATTAATTTTTTCAAAATGCTGATCTAAAACTTTTGAATCATCTCTTTCAAGTTTTTTTGATTTTAGCTTATCCAATATATTTGAAATTGAATCATCTTCATCTTCTTTAGGTTTCATATGCTTTTGTAATGTCGAGTAAAATTCATCAATGTCGATTGGTTTTGATATATAATCATCCATCCCTTTCTCTAAGAACTTTTCTCTATCACCTTTTATTGCGTAAGCTGTAAGTGCAATAATCGGTATACCTGAATGATCCATTTGACGTATTTTTTCAGTGGCAGTTAATCCATCCATGACTGGCATTTGAATGTCCATTAAAATTAAATCAAAACGTCCTGGCTCAAAGGCATCTAAGGCTTCTTGACCATTGTTGACGACTGTTATGGTATACCCCTTTCGACTTAACAGACGATGGGCTAACTTCTGATTGATTATATCATCTTCTACAACTAGAATATTAAAACCGACTCCAGCTGCATCTTGTTCAACGATTTCATCTTTTGATTCATCATCTATTTGATCTGTAACCCTTAATGGTAAAGACCATCTAAAGACTGAACCTTCACCATAAACAGAGTCAAAGCTTATATCTCCACCAAGCATCTCTACAATTTTCTTGGTTATGTTTAAACCTAAACCAGTACCACCAAATTTTCTCGTAATAGAACCATCACCTTGAGAAAATGAACCAAATATTTTATCTTTATTGGCAGCCTTAATACCAATACCTGTATCAATAACTTCAAACTGAACTTTCTGTACAGCTGCTGTTTCATAAGTCTTTTCTACTCTTAATTTAACTGACCCAAACTCAGTGAACTTAATGGCATTGCCAACAATATTGGTTAAAATTTGTCCTAAACGGGTTGGATCACTAATAACAAATTCAGAAATACCTTCATCATAATCTAGTATGAGTTCTATTTCTTTGTTTTCAGCCACTATCTCAAAAGGCTTAAGTATCTTTTCAACTTCTTCTTTCAATGCAAACCTATGAGGTTCAATTTGAAACTTACCTGCTTCTATCTTAGAGAAGTCTAAAACACTGTTGATGATTTTAAGTAAACCTTCAGCACTTTGTTTGATCATCATAATATTATCTTTTTGCTTCTTGTTCTCTTCCATCATAAGAGACACATTTGCCATACCAATAATACCATTAAGTGGAGTTCTAATTTCATGACTCATATTGGCTAAAAACTCAGATTTTGCAATGTTTGATTTAATGGCCAGTTCCTTAGACTGAATAATTTCTTGTTCAGCAATTCTTCTTTGTGTTACATCTCTACCGAAGAGCAATAAAGAAACATCCACATCATTAACAATGTATTTCATCATCACTTCTACCCATACAGCATGACCTGATTTTGATAAGAATCTGATTTCAAACTTCAAGTTTTCCTTGGAATCCAAACATTTTTCAATCATTCGAGTTAAAATCTCTTGATCCTCTTTATGAATTAACTCATATAAACTTGATTCTCTTATCTCTTTAGCATCGTAACCCAACATTGACATATAAGATGTCGAACAGTATTCTATATCTCCATTAATACTAATTTGAGTAATAGTATCATGCATATGATCTGTCACCATCCGTAATTGTCTTTCGTTTCTTACGATGGTTCTTGCCATATCCTTTTTGACAGTAATATCTTCAAAGGCTAATAAAACGCATGCTTCACCTGATAATGTTATAGGCTCTGCGTGAGCTTGCACCCAACGTTTTTTTCTAACAACATTGAGTTGATTGTGATAAGTAAACTCATAATTCCTGATACTTTTCTTCTCATCTTTAACACGATTAATCAGTTCTATCACAATATCTAATGACTCAAAGGATCCTATTTCATATAGGTTTACATTTGTCTTTAAAGGACACTTTAGGACCGTGACACATTCATCATTAATCTGCCTTACTTTCATGTCCTCTGAAACCGTCATCATCCCAATTGGTGCACTGTTAACAATAGTAGAAAGATTCTTTCTTTCCTGAATCAAAAGTTTCTTCGAGTTTTTTTCAAATGTTATATCAACTTCTGAAATAACATAGTTGATTACTTGACCGATAACATCTCTTAATAAGATGATGGATACCTTATACCAATGATCACGTTGCGACTTCGATCTAAGTTCACCTATCCAATAATCCTTTTTATTTAAGACACTTTTTATCCTATCTCTGTCGTCATAGGTCAAGTCGTAATAAGTCACATCAAAGAAGTTATCATCTATAATAAGACCATCATAATTGATACCAGCCTTTTCGTTAACATACTCAACAGTCCATTCTGCATTGGTTACAATAACAGACTCTATACTTTTTTCAAAAGCTTTTCTAAACTTATGTAATTCTTTTTCTGTATTTTTAATTCGTACGATGTCTTTAAAAAATACGACTGCACCCAGTAATTGTTCTTCAATAATTGGTGATATACTCGCTGAGATAAAAACTAAGTTATCATCAAAAGTCTTTACAGCAGTTTCTTTACGTAAGCCTGTTGGTTGCTCAGTTTCAAAGACAACCTCTAATATATTTTCATAAGATTCTTTCGTATAGAAGTTATACAACCTAAAAACATCTTTAATTGATTGACCGGTTGGTTTCTCAGCTAAACCTAAGGTATTACAAGCACTGCAGTTAATATAAGTGATTTTGTAATCTTTGTCGTAGACAATTACTCCATCCTTACCATGGTCCAATATTTCGTTGTGTTCTAATATCTTTTCATTCATCTATACCACTATATCCTCTAAAAGTGCTTTACAATCAACCAATAAAACAATTTTGTCTTGTAACTTACCAATACCTGTCATGAAGTTCTTATTGGCTTCACTGAAGCTAGAAGGCACAGTAATTTCAGAAATTTCAACGACTTCTAAGACTCTATCTACTACAATACCGACAGGCATATCATCAATTTTAATGACAACAATACATGTTCTATCGTCATAGGCTCTTGTTTCTTCGTTAAAACGAATCCTAATGTCTATTACAGGTATAATAAGGCCTCTAAGATTGATGACACCTTTTATAAATTCTGGTTGTCTTGGTACATAGGTGATATTTTGAACACCAATGATATCATCGACAAACTCGATTTCTATGCCATATGCATCAGCACCAATTGCAAAGGTTAAATACTTATCACCTTCTAGTTCATTCATCATTAATTCTTCCATATCTATCCCCTTACATGACCATAAATCCAGATGGATCAAGTATCATACTAATTCGTCCATCACCTAATAAGGCAAATCCTGTTACACCATTTACACGACGAATGTACTTAGATAAACTCTTGACAACAACTTGTTGCTCACCTACTAACTCGTCTGCAAATAAGAGTACTTGTTCATCATCATGTTCAACCATAACAAAAATACCCTTGCTGTTGTCAGCGTCCCCTTCAATTTCATAATACTGATTCAAGCGGATCAAAGGATGACAAACACCTCTTACCATGATCATCTCTTGCCCCTCTGGATCCTTGATAATTTCGTGTTGGTCTGCAATAAATGATTCTTTAATTGACATAATTGGTAGTGTGAAAATCGACTCTCCTACCCTCATCATCATGCCATCTACTATAGCCAAAGTTAATGGTATAAGTATTGAAATTTCAGTACCTTTACCTGGTTCACTTTCTATTAAAATAGAACCCCCTAAAGATTCAATGTTTTTGGCAACTACATCCATACCAACACCTCTGCCTGAAAATTCAGACACTTCTACTTTTGTAGAAAAACCAGCGTTCATAATCATACCGTAAATTTCTTGATCAGTATAAGCATCCATAGTCTCT
>Ga0070724_10002255_pt1 | contig 10847 bp, 7 predicted proteins | sample tdDd001_FD_67278 | JGI IMG/M metagenome (GOLD analysis project Ga0070724, IMG submission 67278) | Marine sediment microbial communities from the Atlantic coast under amendment with organic carbon and nitrate - tdDd00.1 | ecosystem: Environmental > Aquatic > Marine > Coastal > Sediment | place...
AGGGTTTTACAAAAAACTCGTTACTGTTGTTCCGCTACTTTTTATTACTAATAGCTTTTTCGCTCAAGCGAATATTAATACCCATAGCGACTTAAGAAGCACATACAAGCAAGCTGAAAAGCAATTGTGGAAGTCGGAGTCGAGTCGTTTTCAGCAGTTGTATAAGCAGCTACATTTTTATCCATTACAACCCTATTTAGACCAAAGAATTTTGATGGATAAAATGCGCATTTCAAAAGTTAAAGAAATCAGTGAGTTTTTAACTAAGTATAAGGGAACGCCACTTGACTGGCCGTTACGAAAACGATGGCTAACCTATTTAGCAAAAAGAAAGCGAGAGTCCTTATTTTTAGAGTTTTATCAACCGACAAGTGATGCCGAGCTAACTTGTTACTACCTAAGGTATCAATTAAAAGCTAGCGCAACTGCAGCACAAATAATGCCTCAGGTATCTAAGTTATGGTTGGTAGGAAAATCTCAGCCTAAAGCTTGTGATCCACTATTTAAAGCGTGGATAAAAGCAGGATATCTGACCCAAGACAAAGTATGGCAACGAATTGCATTAGCTGCAGACGGCGGCAAGCATACGTTAATTCCTTATCTGACGACCTTGTTACCGAAACAGGAGCAACATTTAGCTAAGCTTTGGCATAAGGTGCGTAGAGATCCTGCTTATATTACAAAATTAACGCGATTTAAAAATAAGTCGGCAAAAGAAACGCAAATCATAACCTATGGTTTGAAACGACTCATTTGGCGATCGCCATCAAGAGCTTTATCTACTTATAAAAAATCAAAAGATGTATTTCCATTTACTGAGCAGCAACAGCAACAAATCACCTTAAAGTTTGCATTAGCGTTGGCGTCTAAAAACCATCCTCAGGCGCAAGTATGGTTAAAGCAAGTTGATGCTGCAGTAATCGATAGTAATGTCGTGCAGTGGAGAATTGCTAATACCTTAAGAGCAAATGATTGGCAGGCAACTAAAGATGAGCTGGAAAGCTTCCCTCAAAGCCAACAAGAAAAGATACAATGGCGATATTGGTACGGTAGAACCTTAGTGGCGCTTGGTGATAATGCTGGCGGAGAAATGATTCTAAAGGATATCGCTAAACAACGTCATTATTACGGCTTTTTAGCGGCAAGTTATTTAGAGCTTCCTTTTGATTTTCAAGACAAGCCATTACAGGTGAGCCAACAGGAAAAAGATATTTTATTGGCTAACCCAGCGGCTAAAAGGGCATTTGAGTTTTTCTTTTTAAACCGGTTTCATCATGCACGTAAAGAATGGAATTACTGGCTTACACAACTTGATGATCGTGAAAAGCTTGTCGCGGCTAAGATTGCCAATGAAGCAGGTTGGTACGATAGAGCTATTTTTACCTTATCGCGTGTTGGTTACCTAGATGACGTTGATTTAAGATTTCCGCTGGCTTTTGATGAAGAAATTACTAAGTACGCAACTAATCATAAAATTAATCCGGCTTGGGCATTTGCGATAACTCGACGTGAAAGCTCGTTTATGTCAGATGCTAATTCATCTGCGGGGGCAAAAGGTTTAATGCAGGTTATGCCGGCAACGGCAAAACAACTGATAAAGCGAACGGTGTCGCAAAAGTATCTACTAAACTCACGTAATAATATTAACTTGGGCACTAAGTATTTACGCAAACTACTGGACAGATATGATGGTAATGCAGTTTTAGCAACAGCATCTTATAATGCTGGCCCTTATCGTGTAAGTCGCTGGATTAAAGATATTGAAAGTTTGCCGGCAGATATGTGGATAGAAACCATACCGTTTAAAGAAACCCGTGACTATGTAAAGAGTGTCATGGCGTATCAACAGATATATCAAGTAAAAGTAGGGCAATCACAATCATTGTTTAGTGAAATTGTTAATATGGCGATTTCGCCATAAACGTGTTGGCATACACTATGCTTTTGAACGTGATATGATACAAAAAATTTTTGGGGCAGAAAAAATGACTAAACTAACTTCCTTATATCCAAGCCATATTGCGGAGTTGCAACAACGCAGTAAAATGGCGTTATCTCGTGAAAATTTGGATGGTATTGTTATTCATTCAGGTCAAGAATTAAAAATATTTCTTGATGACAATAGTTACCCTTTTAAGGTTAATCCACACTTTAAACATTGGTTACCTTTAGTTGATATCCCAAATTGTTGGTTGATTATTAACGGCACAGATAAACCAACATTAATTTATTATCAACCGGTTGATTTTTGGCATAAAGTTATTGAATTGTCTGATAGCTATTGGAATGAATTTTTCGATATCAAAATGCTACGTAAGGCCTCAGATGTTGATAAGCTATTGCCATATGATAAAAAAGGCTACGCATATATTGGTGAGCACATTGAAGTCGCTCAAGCGTTAGGTTTTGATACGATCAACTCTGAAGATTTACTTAACTATCTGCATTACCATCGTGCGTATAAAACGCCTTATGAACTAGAGTGCATGCGTGAATCCAACAAAATTGCCGTCGCAGGTCATAAAGCGGCAAAATTAGCCTTTTTAGATGGCGCTTCTGAATATGATATTCAACAAGCTTACCTTAAAGCAACGTTACATGTTGAAACTGATACGCCTTATGGAAATATTGTTGCCTTAAATGAAAATGCATCAATTCTTCATTACACTGCTTTAGAGCGTGGTGTGCCGCAAGCACACCGTTCTTTTTTAATTGATGCCGGCGCTAATTTTCATGGTTATGCATCAGATATTACCCGTACTTATTCTTTTAAGCGTGACCGTTTTGGTGAATTAGTTGCTCGAATGAATCAACTGATGATCAACGCTGTTGATGGCTTAAAACCCGGCAAAAGCTATGTTGATCTGCATATTGAAACTTACGGTGAAATCGCCAAGGTGTTAAATGAGTTTGGCTTTATTCGTGTTGATGCTGACGTTGCAGTTGAGGCCGGTATTGTCTCTACGTTTTTCCCGCATGGACTAGGGCATCATTTGGGGCTACAAGTTCATGATGTTGGCGGTTTTATGGCGGATGAACGTGGCACACATGTTAATGCGCCACAAGAGCATGCTTTTTTAAGAACTTCTCGTGTCGTTGAAGCAAACCAAGTGTTTACTATTGAACCTGGGTTATATTTTATTGCTTCTTTACTTGCTGAGTTAAAACAATCTGACAAAGCCGATATGATTAATTGGCAGTTAGTTGATGAAATGCGTCCATTTGGCGGTATCCGTATTGAAGACAATATTATTGTGCATCAATCTCATAATGAAAATATGACTCGCGATCTTGGGTTAGATTAATTTTCAACTATGTCATCAGCGTCTTATCAAATAGCGGTTAACGAAGTACAAGAAGAGATTATTGTAAATCGTAGCCGCTTTATTTGTTATTTGGCACCTTGTACGTCAGCACAAGCACTTAAATCTTTTGTTAAAGAGCTACAGCTTATTCATCCTCAGGCATCTCATCATTGTTATGCCTTTGTTGCAGGAAAACCTGATGATAGTCAAAAGTATGGTTTTTCTGATGATGGCGAGCCATCAGGAACTGCTGGACGGCCAATGTTAGCGGTATTGCAAGGTAGTCAGGTTGGCCAAGTATGTGCAGTTGTGGTGCGTTATTTTGGCGGTACCAAGTTAGGGACTGGTGGTTTGCAGCGAGCCTATGGTGCCAGTGTTCGTCAAGCGCTGACACTTTTACAAACAAAAACCAAAATACCTATGGTGCACAAAGCCTTGGCGTGCCAATATACTCAAGTAGATGATGTTATTAGGCTAATAAACCAATTTGATGGTCAAATACTGACACAAGAATTTGCTGCTGATGTGCAATTAACCTTGTCATTACCTAAAGAAAAGTTAGCATTAGCCGAAAAACACCTAACAACATTGTCTTGCGGCAAATTAACATTGCAAACAATTGATTGATAAATGTGAATGTAGCTTGAACTAAGCAGAATGTATTAATAGTGCAATATCGAAATATAATAAGAATATTAGGTCTTTTGGTAGCGTTACTTAGTGTAACTATGTTGCCACCTGCGGTAGTTTCTCTCATTTATCGTGATGGTGGCGGTGTTTCTTTTTTAATGTCATTCATCTTTTGTTTAGTGACAGGTATTCTTTCTTGGTATCCAAATCGAGATGAAAAAGGGGAGTTGCGAGCCAGAGAAGGCTTTTTGATTGTTGTTTTGTTTTGGACGGTACTTGCAAGCTTTTCTGCGATCCCACTCTTATTGTTAGACCAACCTGAACTGTCAGTTGCTGATGCTTTTTTTGAATCTTTTTCTGGGTTAACTACAACGGGCGCAACAATACTGACGCAAATTGATGGTTTACCCCATGCGTTATTGTTTTATCGCCAACAATTGCAATGGTTAGGGGGCATGGGGATTATTGTACTCGCCGTTGCCGTTTTACCTATGTTAGGTATTGGTGGTATGCAGCTTTATCGCGCTGAAACACCTGGTCCGGTAAAAGATTCAAAAATGACACCGCGAATTGCCGATACCGCAAAACACTTGTGGTATATATATTTAACGCTAACAGTACTGTGTAGTTTGGCCTATTGGCTTGCTGGAATGTCAGTATTTGATGCAATTTGTCATTCATTTTCGACCATTGCCATTGGTGGTTTTTCTACTCATGATGCCAGTATGGGCTATTTTAATAGTCCGATGATCAATCTTGTGTGTGTTTTCTTTTTATTAATAGCTGGCGTTAACTTTGCGCTTCATTATTCTGCTGTACATAGTCGCTCGATAAAATCTTATTTTTATGATCCTGAATTTAAAGTTTTTATCGCTATTCAAGTTGCATTAACTTTAGTGTGTTTTATTGTCTTGATGACAACGGGTACCTATGAAGATGCCGACCGAGCATTAGATCAGGCACTGTTTCAATCTGTCTCTATTAGTACTACCGCTGGTTTTGCGACAACGTCATTTGCCGATTGGCCAACGTTATTACCAATATTGCTTATCTTTTCAAGTTTCATTGGCGGCTGTGCTGGTAGTACTGGTGGCGGTATGAAAGTTGTCCGCGTACTTTTACTTTATTTACAAGGTATTCGCGAGTTAAATAAACTGGTTCACCCTAAAGCTATTTTTACGATCAAACTTGGTAGAAAAGCACTACCAAGTCGTGTGGTCGAAGCGATCTGGGGTTTCTTTTCTGCTTATGCTGCTGTGTTTGTTATTTGTATGCTTTTATTGTTGGCAGCTGGAATGGACGATATTACCGCTTTTACAGCTGTTGCTGCATGCCTAAACAACTTGGGCCCAGGGTTAGGTGAAGTTGCTGCTAACTTTGCGTCAATAGGTGACTTTAGTAAGTGGGTATTAATTATTGCTATGTTGTTTGGTCGCTTAGAAATATTTACTTTGCTGGTGTTGTTTACACCAGCATTTTGGCGTTCATAGTTTCTATAGATAGTGCAACTAAAAATAAATAGCTGCCACTTGGAACAACTTCTCAACATCAGAAATGTAACGCTTATTCACTAAGAAAAGAATCACGTGATCTTCTTCCATAATCATAGTGTTAGAGTGGGCAATTAATACTTCACTACCACGAACAATAGCGCCGATAGTTGTACCCGGTGGCAGTTTAATTGATTTAATTGCTTTACCAACAACTTTGGAAGAGTTTTCATCACCCTTAGCAACAATTTCAATCGCCTCAGCAGCACCGCCACGTAAACTATAAACGTTTTTAATAGTACCTTTACGGACATGAGTTAACAGGGCTGAAATGGTAGATTGTTGTGGTGACATGGCAATATCAATATTACTACCATGCACTAAGTCGATATAAGCGCTACGTTGAATCAGTACCATGGTTTTCCTAACGCCAAGTCGTTTCGCTAATAATGAAGACATAATGTTGGCTTCATCATCATTTGTAACAGCAATAAAGACGTCAAAATGGTCAATGTGCTCTTCTACTAATAATTCTTGGTCTGATGAATCACCGGCAAAAACTATTGTATTGTTTAACTCTGATGCTAATTGTGCAGCACGTTTAGGCGAATGTTCTATTAGTTTAACATCATGATTTGATTCTAATATTCTAGCTAAACCTGCACCGATATTACCGCCACCCGCTATCATGATTTTTTTGTATGCCGGCTCAAGTTTTTGCAGCTCATTCATTACTGCACGAATATGGATACTGGCTGCAATGAAGAATACTTCGTCATCTGCTTCGATAACCGTTGTACCTAAAGGTCGTATCGGTTTACCGTTGCGGTAAATAGCAGCAACCCGTGTATCAACGTTAGGAATATGTTCTTTCAATGTTGAGAGAGCATGTCCAACTAATAAACCGCCGTAATAGGCTTTTACAGCTACTAAGCTGACTTTACCGCCAGCAAATTCTAGTACTTGTAGTGCGCCGGGGTAGTCAATTAAACGAGCAATATCTTTTGTCACTAGTTGCTCTGGAGCAATAACATGATCAACAGGAATATGCTTATTGTGAAACAGCTCATCACGATATTTTAATATTTGATCTGAGCGAATACGGGCAATTTTACTTGTCGTGTGAAATAGCGAATAGCAAATTTGGCAAGCAACCATATTAGTTTCATCGTTGCTGGTAACCGCAATGATCATATCAGCATCTTCAGCGCCGGCTTTTTTGAGAATTTCCGGATGGCTACCTTGACCGGTGACAACTTGCAAATCCATTTTATCTTGCAATTCGCGCAGTGTTTCGTTGTCGATATCTATTAATGTGATATCGTTTTTCTCACCAACCAAGTTTTCTGCTAGCGTACCGCCAACTTGTCCTGCACCAATAATGATTATTTTCATAAGAATTCGCTATATATTTAGCCATTTATTTGATCATGGCTTCTTTTGTAATTTTGCATAATAAAAGCCATCCATATAATTTTCGTTTGGCAAAATTTGCCAGCCAATATCTTGAGCATTCTCAGTTATTGGAAGTAATTGTGCGTCAGAAGTTTCTTTAAGAAATTGCTGAACTTGTTGTTTATTTTCTTCTGGTAAAATACTGCAGGTTGCATATAACAATACGCCACCAGGCTTAAGTAGTGTCCAAATGTTTTTTAGTATTTGGTGTTGCAGTTCTACCAGCTTGGTAATATCTGTTGATTTTCTTAACCATTTTATATCCGGATGACGACGAATAACGCCAGTACCCGAGCAAGGAGCATCAAGTAAAATGCGATCAAATTGTTGATTATCCCACCATGCACTAGGCTCTGCTGCGTCACCAGCAATAACATTTGCTTTTAGGTTAAGGCGAGCAAGGTTTTCATTGACGCGTTCTAAGCGACTTTGTTCAATATCAATGGCGGTAACTGAAGCCAAATCGGCAGTATGCTCAAGTATATGGCATGTTTTGCCACCTGGCGCTGCGCAGCAATCTAAGACTCTATCACCTGGTTGACTGTCTAAGATAAAAGCGGCCTGTTGAGCTGCGCCATCTTGCACTGAAACATGTCCTTGTTCAAAGCCCGGTAAACGCTGCACGTCCGTTGCTTGCTCTAAGGTAATTGCGCCCGTTTTTTTATCAATATATTTGTGAGCAATTTCAGCTTCAGTAAGTTTAGCTAAGTAACTTTCAGTTGAATGATGTTGCTGATTAACTCGTAACCACATCGGCGGTTTATCTTGATTTGCTAGTAATATGGCTTGCCAAATATCTGGATAGGCAGCCTTAACTTTTTTGATAAACCAGCCTGGGTGGTTAAACTCAATTGCATCTGAGTGTTTTTCTTTGCTAAGAATATCTGGGTCTCGTTGAAAACTTCTTAAGACACCATTAACCATACCTTTAAGGTGAGAGCTTTTGATTTTTGCTGTAGCGTCGACTGTTTCGCTTACTGCTGCGTGATCTGGGATACGGGTATATTTAATTTGATATAAACCTACCAGTAATAAAAAATGACAAACTCGTTGCTTACCAACTAAAGGTTTTTTCATTAGTAGGCGAGTCGTTTGTTCCAACTCTGGTAAGTATCGCAATACGCCATAACACAATTCTTGTAGTAGGCCTTTATCTTTGCCTTCTACTTGAGTTTGTAGTTTTGGTAATTCATCCGCAATACTGCGACCTTTATCTACAACATTGTGTGTACATTTAGCGGCTAAAGCTCGGATATTCGTTGCCATAGTTTATTTTTTTAACCCTGTGATCATGTTTGCTACTTTAAACCAATCGCTGCGACTATTCAGTATATCAGCCACTGGTAGTGCTTTTTTACCTGGTAGTTGTAGTACTTCTAATCGTATAGCGTTTTCGTTTGTCGCAACAACTATACCTAGTTTGTCTGCAGATAATATTGTTCCAGGTGTTTGTATTTGATTTTGCTCAGCTTTATTTTGTTCAACAACACTTGCTTGCCAAATACGAATGCGATGTTCTTTATTGGTTTCTTGTTCACTATAAGTAAATTGCGCAACTGGCCAAGGAATATAAGCGCGTATTTTTCTGTCGATTACTGAGGCACTTTGTTGCCAATTTATTTCTGCTTCAGCTTTATCTAGTTTGGCGGCGTAAGTGGCTTGTTCGTTATCTTGAGAAATGCGTTGGTGAGTACCTTTAGCCATGAGTCCAAGGGTATCAATAAGTGCATTAGGCCCAAGTGCTGCAAGCTTTTCATAAAGCGAGGCACTGGTATCGGTAGTGCTAATGTCACACTCTGCTTTAAGGATCATGTCGCCGGTGTCTAGGCCTTTATCCATTTGCATGATGGTAACACCTGTTTTATTGTCACCAGCCTCTAGAGAGCGTTGAATCGGTGCTGCACCACGCCATTTAGGAAGTATTGAACCATGAACATTAATACAGCCCAACCGAGGAAGGTCTAAAACAGATTGTGGAAGCAATAAGCCATAAGCAACTACCACCATAACATCTGCGTTATAGCTGGCAAGCACATCTCGGTCTGTACTTTCTTTAAAATTAACAGGCTGCTCAACGATTAGGTTATGCGCTAATGCGAGTTGCTTAGTTGCGCAGGCTGTCATTTTTTTGCCTCTTCCTGCTGGTTTATCTGGTGGGCAATAAACAGCAACAACTTGATGTTCTGATTGAATAAGTGCAGCTAAATGCTGGGCAGCAAAATCTGGTGTGCCAGCAAAAACGATACGTAATGGTTGAGACAAGAGAGTATCCTGAAAATGTTAAGTTAGCTTATGCGTTTTGTTTGTCTAAACGCGCTTCTTTTTCTAATTTTGTTTTTATACGCTGGCGTTTTAGTGCTGATAAGTAATCAACAAATAAGATACCAGCTAAATGGTCAAGTTCATGCTGAATACAAATGCCAAGCAACTCGTCACCATCAAGTGTGTATTCATTACCATCGATATCAAGCGCCTTAACGGTAACTTGTTCATGGCGAGTAACTTTTGCATAACAACCAGGAACAGAAAGACAGCCTTCTTCGTTGATAAAAGTGGCATCACTTTTAGCAATAATTTCAGGGTTGATTAAAACATAAGGGCTTTCTTTATTTTCTGAGACATCAATAACAACGATGCGTTGATGAATATTGACTTGAGTTGCGGCTAAGCCAACACCGTTCTCTGCATACATAGTTTCAAACATATCTTCGACAATACGTTTAGTTTCATTGGTTACTTCGGCTACTGGAGCTGCTTTTGTACGTAATCTTTCGTCAGGAAAACGTAATACTGTTAAAATTGCCATAATTAATTAAAAGAATTCGCTAAAATTAGTTTAGAGTGTTATGTTTCAATTTTAGCCATTAAATCAAATTAATAATAGTGGTTTAGCGTAAATGCATTAACAATAGGCAGGGTAGCATGCTAAAAAAAATATTATTGTCAGTGTTAACTCTTTCGTTGCCGATGTTTTTATTGGCGGATGAACTTACTTTAAATCAAAGTGCACCAAAATCTTATACGGTTAAAAAAGGTGATACCTTATGGGACATTTCCGGTGTTTTTCTAAAGCAACCTTGGTTATGGCCTAAACTGTGGCGATTAAACCCTGAAATAGATAACCCGCATCTAATTTATCCTGGCGATGAATTACGACTTGTTTATGACGAACATGGCCAACCGATGTTGGTAAAAGGTAAGCCTTCGTTAAAGTGGTCACCTAATATTCGTAAACAACTTAAAGATGCCTCACCAGTTAGCACATTGCCATTAACGGTTGTTAGTCCTTATATTAGATACGACAGCGTTTTATCCAGTGAACAACTAGATTCATTACCTTATGTTTTAGGTAGCGATGAAGGTTATAAATCTAGCATGGATGGCTTTAAGGTTTACGTTAACCAAGATTTAGCGTTAGGTAAAGCTTTTGCTATTTATCAGAAAGGGGATTTAATTATTGATCCCGAAACCCAAGAAGAACTTGGTTATCACGTTATTCTCGTTGGTACAGGTAAAGTGTTACGTACTGGCAATATGGCAGAAAAAAAACCAAGCACATTGTATGTTGAAGGTGTAAAACGAGAAGTTCGTTCGGGTGATTACGTTGTTCCGGTGAATAATGATCAAATGCTACCTTCCTACTTTACTATGCAAGCTGCTGATGAATCGGTACGTGGCTCTATCATAAAATCATCAAGCGATGTGCGAGAGTTTGGTAAGTTAGAAGTGGTGATGATTAACCGAGGTGCTGAAGATAGCGTTAAGCAGGGAGATGTTTTATTGGTCAGCCGTAAAAGCCCAGGTGTGGTAGAAACCGGTGATAAACCTGTTTATACCAAAGATGCGTCTCGCTGGAATCGACTAGCAACGGCAAGTGATTCTGATTATGTAATGCCTATTGAGCCTGTTGGCAAAATGATGGTGTTCAAGGTATATGATCAAGTCAGTATGGCTTTAGTGTTAACAA
>Ga0070724_10002257_pt1 | contig 10846 bp, 11 predicted proteins | sample tdDd001_FD_67278 | JGI IMG/M metagenome (GOLD analysis project Ga0070724, IMG submission 67278) | Marine sediment microbial communities from the Atlantic coast under amendment with organic carbon and nitrate - tdDd00.1 | ecosystem: Environmental > Aquatic > Marine > Coastal > Sediment | place...
ATGTAAATTCAATTGAGCAAGAAGCTGAACGAGTTAAACACATTTTAGAGATTGTCGAATCTTTAAAGACATGTACAAATATTAAGTTGGATTCTGCAAATAATCAGCTGGAAATAGCAACAGGCTATGATAAATTATTTATTCCAGTTGATAGAGTTGAAGAAGCTTCAGATACTAATGTTTTGGAGTTAAGTGAACTTTTAAATAATGAACATTATTATAGTAGTATAAAGCTAAAGCACGATTCTAACTTGTATACCAACTGCGGTTTTTTTGGACATAATGGCTTTAAATATACTAGTTTTGAATCTAAGTTTAGTAAAAAAGACAAAGAGGTTAAGTTAGAAGACTGTAAGGCAGTCTTTTGGGTTTTACAGAACTCTGATGAATGTTCTGTGATGATAATTTCAAAGTCAGATAATAAAGAAAAACGATGGTTTGCTACATTAATAACGTCAAAGAATGGTTCAAAAATGCATGTTGTTTATGCTGAAGAAATGTCTGAAGAAATTTAGATGTTTTTTGATGTAACTTCAATAACATTTTTTGAGAAGGAATTCACCATGAAACAAAAGACTGTGATGGATTACATCAGGATGAAGGCTGGAATTAGCCATAGGGATTTAAAAACTAAGGGAAATATTAGCTTTGGCAAGGGAAGTTTGAAGTATTTAGATATTCAGCCTTGTAAAGCAGCTTTAATTAGTGATGAACAGTTTTTCTCTATACCTTTTTTTGATAGAAGAGAGGTTCTGGGATATCCCGTAGTTGTGGCCTCAGATTCAGATACTAAGGAAGTTTTTTTAGGGTTTATAATGGCAGCGACAAGAGGTGCTCCCAATTGGCTATTACTTTATTTTAATGAATTTAATTATCAAGGTGAGTCTAACTGCTTAAAAGTTTTTGATTCATTAGGAGCTGATGACTTAATGCCAGAAATAAGAAGCAGAATTAACTCTGAAAATGAGATTTCCTCTACAGAAATGGAGATGCAGCATAAAAAAGAGCAAATATGTTCTCGTAGTGTAGAACAAGCATTTGGTAATAATGTTGTAAAATTTCCTGGTTAGCGAAAAAGATCATAGGCCCTTTAGTAGAAATACTAAGGGGCTTTTGTTTTTTAGCTCGTTAATATATTATAATTTAATCTAAAACCGTGACATTATCTTTTTGTATAATTAATTCTAATTGTCTCTTCTTTAAACTAAATTACAATAGGTAATTGGCTAGTATATTTATTTTTTTATCTTTGGTACACACTCTTATAGGATAGTGTTATGTTTGATAAACCATGGGTTTGGTTAGTTATTATTATTTTATTTCTGCTCCTTTGGAGAGTTTTATATCGATTAACTTTATTTGAGTTAAAAAAACAGCCCGCAAATAGCGGGCTTAATTTTTTATTGTTCGATATGTTTGCGCATTAAATCTATTGCGCATTTTAAATAGGGGAAAATCATTATAAGTATAGCTATTGGACCAACAATAGTTAGTCCAAATATAGCTAGCCATTCCTTATCGGCTAAAGATACGTTCATAATGTTTAGCCATCTGTTAAATATACCCATAAATGAAATATTTAACAGACTCATTGTATTTAAGATGCGCCAAATGATAGCTATTTCAAAAATAGATAATAAAGCTAATTGGGATCTATTGCTTTCGACTTTTAAAATTCCCAGCATAATTAAAGTTAGATATTGAAAACTTAACAGGAGTTCCAACGAAGGTAGAAAGTCTTGAGTGTTTTGGTTTAAGATACCCAACTCGGCAATATATATCGCAATGTGTACTAAGACGATCACTGCTAGCATTGTAATAATGGGGGGCATCAGAGTTTCGTATGTTATAAAAGAAGTCTTTTAAAGTTTGCATAGAATCTTCCTTGAATAGGCAAGTAGGTTATTTATAAATATAGTGCTGTTTTTTTATTGAAGTCAACGGTAGCTAATCAATATTCTAAAATATAGAAAAATAATTAGATGAAAAATATTAAATGCTAAATTTAAGGCTTTTTAAAGCTTTTTATCTTGTTTAGGGGGTAAAAGGTGCTTAAAATGTAAAAAAATGCTTAAAAATGGCTAAAAAAATAGTAATTTCTTTGCAAGGGGTATAAAATTGTGATATTATTTTACGGTATTCAGATATTCTAACACATATATATAAACTTAAAAATTATTAAGACAATGTTTATCTAAAATTAAATATTGCACATTAGAATATTGATATTAATTTTCATTTAAATAAGGAATGAGAGATGACAACAGAAAATATGCAGCAAGATTATTCAGCTGATTCGATTAAGGTTCTTAAAGGCCTTGATGCGGTTAGAAAACGTCCAGGTATGTACATTGGTGATACAGATGATGGATCTGGTCTTCACCACATGGTATACGAGGTTTCAGATAACGCGATTGATGAATCATTAGCCGGTTACTGTGACAAAGTTGAAGTTATTATTAATGAAGATGGTTCAGTTTCTGTAACAGATAACGGTCGTGGTATTCCAGTAGGTATTCACCCTGAAGAAGGTGTTTCAGCAGCTGAAGTTATTATGACTCAATTGCATGCAGGTGGTAAATTCGACCAAAATTCATATAAAGTATCTGGTGGTTTGCACGGTGTTGGTGTTTCAGTTGTTAACGCATTATCTGTAAAATTAGTTTTAGAAATTAAACGTGAAGGTAAAGTTTGGTATCAAGAGTATAAAGATGGCGAACCTGTTGCTCCTCTTGAAGCTATTGGTGATACTGAAGGAACAGGTACAAAGGTTACTTTCTACCCATCTCCAGAAACATTTACACACATTGAATTTGACTTTGAGATTCTTAAGAAAAGATACCGTGAATTAGCATTCTTAAACTCAGGTGTTTACATTGAACTAAGAGATGAACGTCCTGAAGAAATTCTAAAAGAAGTATTCCATTACGAGGGAGGTGTTAGAGAGTATGTTAAATATATTGACAAAAACAGATCTTCGCTAATCCCTGAACCTATATACTTTAATTCAGAAAAAGATGAAATTGGAGTTGAAGCATCTCTACAATGGAACGATGGTTATGCAGAAAATGTTTACCCATTCACAAACAACATTCCACAAAGAGATGGTGGTACACACATTCAAGGTTTTAGAGCTGCTTTAACAAGAGCTATTAATAGTTATGCAGGCGAATCTGGTCTTCTTAAAAAGCATAAAGTTGCGTCTTTAACTGGTGAAGATTGCCGTGAAGGTTTAACTTGTGTTCTTTCGGTTAAAGTTCCTGATCCTAAGTTCAGTTCTCAAACAAAAGATAAATTAGTTTCTTCAGAAGTTAGAGGTGTTGTTGAAACACTTATGTCAGAAGCTATTAAAGAATTCTTTGAAGAAAACCCTAAAGAAGCTTCAATGATTGTTGAAAAATCAGTTGAATCTACAAGAGCTCGTGAAGCTGCTAGAAAAGCAAGAGAGCTAACTAGACGTAAAACTACTTTAGATATTGCAAACCTACCTGGTAAGCTAGCTGATTGTTCAAGTAAAAAAGCAGAAGAATGTGAACTATATATTGTTGAGGGTGACTCAGCTGGTGGTTCTGCTAAGCAGGGACGTGAAAGAAGATTCCAAGCAATTCTTCCTCTAAAAGGTAAAATTTTAAACGTTGAGAGAGTTAGATTTGATAGAATTCTACAATCTCAAGAAGTTGGTACAATTGTAACAGCTTTAGGTACAGGTATTGGTAAAGAAGATTTTAACTTAGAAAAACTAAGATATCACAAAATCGTAATCATGACCGATGCCGACGACGATGGTGAACATATTACAACATTACTATTAACATTCTTCTATCGTCAAATGCCTGAAGTTGTTGAAAAAGGCCACTTATATATTGCTCAGTCTCCTTTATACCGTGTAGTTAGAGGTAAAAAAGAAATATTTATGAGAGATGACGCTGCTTTAAATGAATACCTTGCAAATGATGGTACATCAAATGATGCTGTATTAACTCTTGAATCAGGTGAGCAAAGAACAGGTATGGATCTACGTCATAGTTTTGATGAGGCGGTTAAAATGCAAGAGCTTATTGCAGTTCTATCAAAAAGACTTCCAGAAAACTTATTCTATGGTCTTTTAGGTTCAAAAGCTACAGAAGAAGATCTTAAAGTTGAAGAAAATGCAAAGAGAATTGCCGAAAAATGCTTATTTGTTGTAAACGAAGGTTTAGAAGAAATTGAAAGATGGGACTATACAATTTTAGATGAAGGAACATTCTCAATTAAAATTGAAAGAAATGTTGGCGGAGTTCATGAAGAGCATATCATTGACAAAGCAATTCTTGAAAGACAAACATATAAAGACTTCTTAAAATACGCTGATTTATTAAGTGATATCGTAAGTAATTCTAAGTTTGTATCAAAACATGTTGATAAAGAGGTACATACTCCTAAAGCATTTATTGATGCAGTATTAGAAGAAGGTCGTTATGGTATCTCTATTAACCGATACAAAGGTTTGGGTGAAATGAACCCTGATCAGCTATGGGAAACAACACTAAACCCAGATAATAGAACAATGTTAAGAGTTGACATTCAAGATGCTCAAAAAGCTGATGAAACATTCTCAACATTAATGGGTGATGTAGTTGAGCCAAGACGTGACTTTATTCAAGAAAATGCTTTAAATGTTAAATACTTAGACTTTTAATTAAAAGCAAAATATAACTAGCAACTCTAATTATAATAGGGTTGCTTTTTTATTAAAAAAGAGACCTTTTTAGGGGTCTCTTTAGGTATGATTGTTAAAATTATCATATCGATATTATTTAGCTCGTTATCTAATGCTTATAATTATTAAAGCTAGCGGTACAGCAGCTGATGCAAAAGAAAGAGCGACAGCCTTGCCAGTGTTTTTAATGTTTTTTATTAAAAAGTGAAAAGCAATTGTAAAAATTAAAGTTATTACGATAGTTGTTATTATAACTGGGCTAAATAAATATATAATAAATTTCAATAGCGCAAGATATTCCATGCCAACTCCATTTTTATGCTTATATGTATTGCACTTCTTTTATGGGTTGTATTAAAAGTTAAAAAAATCAAATACTTGTTGAATGTGGTTCTGTGTATAAATAGATGGGTAGTTTAAAATAAAAAGCTTTACCATTGTTGGCTTATAGTATTAGTGATTTTTTTACAATGTGAGTATTTAAAAAACAAGGGATTACCTACTTTTTTGAAGAAAGTACTAGATTTTTTATTTAAAATAGTGTAGAAACTAAATACATTTGCGTATAACGCTTATTACTTTTATTTTATTTTTACTTGATATTAGATGGATATTATGGAAAAGAAAACTAAAACTTTAACTGTTGTTTTTGCTTATATTATTACAGCACTTTTTTTAATTGGCGCGGTGGTAGCTAAATTCAACTTTAATAATGATACTTACGGATTGACAATTTTTTGTAGCTTTGTAGCTGTTGTAGTTGCATTGTACTTTTCAGAAACATTGGCTTTAAATACAAAGAGAGTGTTTAATACGTTGAAATCATGGTGTTTCAATATTTTATTTGCGGTTTACTGTTTATTTGGAACAACATTTAACATAGTTAGCTTGGCTTACATGGGAAAAAAATATCAAAGATTCTTTTTATTAGGGATTTTAGGAAGTATAGGGCTGTTTTATGGTTCAATTGAATTTTTAGCTAGCTATGGAAATGTTAGTGGGGTTGCAGAAGTTTCAAACTTTGGTATGGTTACTGCGGTATTTTTTGTTCTTTACACTATTTACAAGTCGGTTCAATATGTAATAAATGCAGGTATTAAATACATTTATCAGAAAAAAGGTTTTATTCGAGAAAAAACGGTTTCATTTGCTAAAGATGTGCTGTATTTAGTTACAGTAGCTTTGAAGTTAACCATTCCGGTTAGCTATGTTACATTACTATTCGGGATTTTGTATCTTAAAGGTGAAGAAGGGACGTTAGTTGTTTCTGCCTTATTATTAGCAGGGTTAGCATCATACATTATAGTTAGTTGTTTACAAGGGCTTTATGAATCAAGAACAATTATTGCTCAAACAATTAAGTATGAGCTAAAAGTTATGTTACATACTTATAATATTGAATTTAATCTTAGCACTGATGGTGTTCAAAATGTTAAAGAGTTTACACAAAGTTATTCAAATGAAATACGTATTGATCAAAGTAGGCAGCTTAGCCAATATGGAGATTATGCAGGTTTAACAGTAAAAGGAATATCGTCTAAAAATATACATGATAATTTAATAGAATATACAGATTCTATAAATGATAGTTATTCAATAATTAATATAGCAGCGTAAAAAAATATAACACCTAAAATTAATAAAAAAGTTATAATACGAAGCGATAATTGATTGTTTTTTAATGCGTCACAGAGATAACGATAAAAGTTCCTCCGGCAAATAGCCGGGGGTCTTTTTTTGTTTGTTTTACATGCTTTTTAAAATAAGAAAAGCCAAAAGGCAGCCTGTTGGCTGCCTTAGGTGTCGAAGTTAGACTATAACAAGAGTGCCATAGTCTATGGCTAGTGCACTACAGGCTAGTAGTGCAAAAGCGAATATAGCGGCAGAACCTGAAATAAACTTAATTCCTTTTTGATAGCTAGGAGTGTTCATAACTCCCAGCATGCCGAAGACTCCACATATTAGAAAAAAATAGATTAGTAGTATGTCGATTTGGCCAGAAAAGTAAGTTTCTAAAATAGCGTTTAGCATGGTGTTTCTCCAAATAGGGCTTAAGACAATGTCTTCAAAAATAGGTAATAAATCTTGTACTTATTTATAGAGCTTGCTGATAGTTAAAAACTGACAAAAAATAAGAGCTTTCTGTCGAAAACTCTTAAGTTATTGAATATTAAAAACTACATATTGTCAGAAGTTAGTTTATTTTTACCTGACGTCTTAGATGTATACATTAGTTGGTCAGCTTTTTCTATTAGTTCAATGCTTGAAATATAGCTTTTTTTATTTAAATGATAAAGGCCCATGCTTAATGTTACATTGTATTCGCGCTCTTTAAAATAATCTTCAACTCTTTGACGGATTCTTTCACCTACTTGCTGAGAATGATCAAATGCTGTTTTGGGTAAAATAAGAGTGAATTCTTCGCCGCCATATCTAGCTGTTAAATCTTCACGGCGTGCGCAAAGTTGTAGAATTGTTGCGATTTCTTTTAAAACACGGTCACCTTCTGGGTGTCCAAAATTATCATTAACCTTTTTAAAGTTATCTAAATCAAACATTATTAAAGCAAGTTCAGTTTCTGTTTGTAGTTTGTCATCTAAGTATTCATTTAGTTTGCGTTTAAAGCTAGCTTGATCAAATAATCCTGTTAAGCCGTCTTTAGTCGCAACTGTAGTTAAATGATTTAGCTTTTGCTCTTCAATAACTGTGCAGTAATTTAGATGTTTAGTTACATTTTCTAAATAATCATGTGTAGCAACACTTAAACCAACATCTCGGCCTAATTTAGCTTGTAAATCTTTACGGTGTTGTAAAATACCTTCCCATAATGATTTTGAGTGTAAAGCAGAAAAGCTTTTATAAGTTAATGCGTATAAAATATCGCAATAAAAATGATCTTTACGAGATTGATATAGCTTTTCAACAATGCTGATTTCTCTAGCATTAAGGTTTCTGTCTCCAGCTAGAGCGCACACTAAACGAATGTCCAACTCTGGGCTAGACATTACACTTTCTAAATCTCTTTGAATAAATTCTTTTTTTGTTTGATCTATACTTTTTCTCATACTTTTTATTGTATATTATTTTTTGACAAATTTCTATAATTTTGTTAAGATAAAGTATAGAATTTTTTATAATTTTACCAAAAAACTAAGAAAAATAATGCAACAATATTATGTAGAACCACATTTAGCCAAGGCTAGCTTTGATAAAAAAGACTTTTATAGCGCAATTTTAATAATGGCGTTAGTGGTTTTTTCTTGCTTTTTATTCTTCAGAAAAACAAAAAATAACCATGTAAAAATTATCGAACCTTATTATTTAGAAAGATTTTATAAGGTTCCATCAAAAAAAGAACGCTTTGCTAATAAAGATTATGATATTGCAAGCTCTAAGATTTTATTAGATGATAGCTTAAGAAGTCTAAAATATAAATTTAATGACTTGAATAAAAGCTTGAATAGCTTTCAGCAAGATTTATTAAAACAGCAAGCTATGAACGATCTTATTTTAATGCTAAGGCAGGTTAAAAATGGCGATTTAGACAAGTTTGATGTTAGCAAAATGCAACAAGCTGTTTTAGAAGCTGGTTATGGTAACATTGACTCTAAATTATTAGAAAAAGCAATAAAAGATTATAAAAATAAAATTGATCAGCAAAATGCGTTACAAGTCAAAATAGCAGAAGAGAGAAGGCTTACAAAAGAAAAAATAGAAAAAGATTCTGAAGACGCTGGTATTTTAGCAAAAGATATTGCTAGAGAAATCGCAGAAGAAGAAATTGAAGGCTTTATACAAAACTTATCAATTATTGCTAGGGTTGGTCAGTTTGTTATTAATAAAACACAAGAGTAAATAAGGAAATTTTATGATTATATTAGGGCTTGATCCGGGGTTGCAGCATACAGGTTGGGGAGTTGTGAGTTATCAGAACTCTCATTTAAGGTATATCGCTGGAGGAGTAATTCATACTAAAGCAAAAGATGCAATGTCACATCGCTTAAAAACATTGCATGATGGTATTACAAAAATTATAGAGGCTTATAACCCTGCATCAATAGGGATTGAAGAAGTTTATGTTAACTCTAACCCTAGGACTAGTTTGAAACTGGGACAGGCTAGAGGAATGGGGATGCTGGCTGCTGCTCAGCAAATGGTAGATATTCATGAGTATGCACCAAAGGAAATAAAAAAAGCATTAGTTGGAACTGGCAATGCAGAAAAAACACAGGTAGATTTTATGGTTAAAATATTATTGCCAGGTGTTGTTATGGAATCTAATGATATGTCTGATGCTCTGGCAGTTGCAATTTGTCACTCGCATAGCCTAAAGAGTTCATTATTTGGCTTAAAGAATATAAAATAATTAAAGAAGGAATTTAAAATGCAAATAAAAACAAATAAAAATAAATACGGAATAGTAAGAAAGTTAAATCACTGGACAATTTCTATTATGTTTATTAGCTTATTAACTGTGGGTATTTATATGACTGGAATGAGTGCTTCTCCAGAAAAATGGGAACTGTATTCTCTTCATAAATCTTTTGGCGCAATATTAATCCCATTTGTATTAATTCGCATGCTATGGTTGGCGTTTGATAATAAAATAGATAATTCAACATTAACAAAAGCTGAAAGAATAGGTTCTGCAAGTTTACACGGCACTCTTTACTTACTTATGATAATTATGCCTGTATCAGGCATGTTAATGTCTATGGCTAAAGGCTATGCGGTTAAGGTGTTTGGTTTATTTACATTGTCAATGCTAGTAGATAAAAATGAAGCTCTTGGGCTTGCTATGAGTAATGCTCATTTTTATGCGGGCTATTTTGCGGCAGCTTTAGTTATATTACATGTTCTAGCTAGTTTATTTCATCACTTTATAAAAAAAGATGACATTTTAAAAAGAATGGTGTAGGATTATAAAAAAATAATAAAAAACAAATAATAAAGGTTATTAATGATGGTTCACACACTTTCAATAGGAGAAAGATTATCAACTGCTAGACACGCTTTAAATAAAAAGCGTTCAACAGTTGCTGAAGATCTAAATATTAGAGAAGCTTACATTGAGGCTATTGAAAATAATGATTATAGTGCTCTACCTGGTAAAGCTTATGTTAGTGGATTTATTAAGTCTTATTCGGAATATCTTGGTTTAGACCCTGAAGATATTTTAAAAATGTTAAGAGCTACTCAAAATCTTCAAGAGAACTATGAAAATATGCCTCAGCAAATTTATAAAGACTATCAAAGAACAAGAAATGTTTTTGCGTTAAGTTTATTAGGCTTAATAGTTGTTGTTGCTAGCTTTAGCTATTATAGTTTTGTTGAGCATGAAATAAATATTAGAAAAATTGAAAGTAAAGCTAGTTCTACAGAAACGTTAACAAGCTTTTTTAATCAAACTCAGAAAAAAGAGGTAGAAAATTCAAGAGAGCCAAAGGTTATTGCAAAAAACTCAAATCTATTGGTAAAAGCAGATGCTGAAAATACAGTAGAATCAGCAGAGCAAGAATCTGAAGGTAAAATAGAACTTTATTCTCAAAAGAGCAAACCTCCTTTTGCAAGAGTTTTACTTAGAGCGAAAAAAGATGTTTGGTTCCAGATTAGACCTCTGCATAAAAATAGAATTTATGTATCAAAAACTCTTCCTAAAGATAAGTACTATTGGGTTACTCCATGGGAAAATGTAGTTTTAGATGTTTCTAGTGCAAATAATCTTGAAATTATCATTGATGATAAAAACATGGGACAAGTAGGGTCTGCATCAAAACGAGTTAAAGGTTTATTCTTAGATGTTAAGTCTTTAAATACTTATTATAAACAAGGCGATAATCTTAATAATGAAGCTGTAGAAAACTATTATAAAGATCCACTAAAAATGGTGGATGAGATAGTAGAGTCGGAAAAAGATAAAGCAGAAGATAAGGCTAAAGAGTCTGAATAATAAAAGAAGAAAGCAGCTAAATTGGCTGCTTTTTTATTTTTTTATAATTTTAATCATTTGGATTTTTTATGGGAGCTATTTTCAGAAGATATTCATATTTATCTGCTGAATAATTATTCCATCTAAAGGATCCTTTATCCTTACCGTCGCTATTATCGACTATTTGGTCCATATTTTTAGCTACTGCCTCATTTTTG
>Ga0070724_10002258_pt1 | contig 10841 bp, 7 predicted proteins | sample tdDd001_FD_67278 | JGI IMG/M metagenome (GOLD analysis project Ga0070724, IMG submission 67278) | Marine sediment microbial communities from the Atlantic coast under amendment with organic carbon and nitrate - tdDd00.1 | ecosystem: Environmental > Aquatic > Marine > Coastal > Sediment | place...
CGATGCGTTGGGGTAGCGAAAGAATTCAATTTATCCGTCCGGTACACACTTTAACAATGATGTACGGTAATGAGCTTATTTCAGGTGAAGCTTTAGGTGTTCAATCATCAAACAAGCTTCAAGGTCATAGATTCCACTTCGAAGGTCTAATTGAATTAAACCATGCCAATGACTATGAAAAAGAGTTAGAAAACGCATTTGTTATCGCTGACTATGATAAACGTAAATCGCTAATTACTGAGCAAGTTGCAAAAGCTGCTGAGAGTATCAATGGTCAGGCAATTGTCGATGCTGACTTGTTAGAAGAAGTTACTAGTATCAATGAGTGGCCTGTCACTTTAATTGGTAGTTTCGATGAAGAATTTTTGTCAGTTCCTGCTGAACCGCTAATTTATTCAATGCAAGATCACCAAAAATACTTCCCTGTGACAGATAGTGAAGGTAACTTGTTGAATAAATTCATCTTTATTTCAAACATTGAAAGCAAAGATGCAACTCAAGTTATTAAAGGTAATGAAAAAGTTATTCGCCCTCGACTTGCTGATGCAGAATTCTTCTTCAAAACTGATAAAAAACAATCACTTGAATCAAGGTTGTTAAGCCTTGAATCAGTATTATTCCAAAAACAGTTAGGTACGTTAAAAGATAAGTCTGAACGTATTGCTGATTTAAGTGGTTTTATTGCTAGCAAGATAAATGAAGATCATAACGATGCTTACCGTGCAGGCTTGTTAAGTAAGACAGACTTAATGAGTGAGATGGTATTAGAATTCCCTCAAGTACAAGGTACTATGGGTAAATACTATGCTCGTCATGATGGTGAGTCTGAAGCAATTGCGCAAGCGCTAGAAGATCAATACCGTCCAAGGTTTGCGGGTGACTCTCTACCTGAAGCTAATGTTGGCTGTGCAGTAGCAATCGCAGATAAGATCGATACTTTGGTTGGTATTTTTGGCATTGGGCAAGCACCTAAAGGTGATAAAGACCCATTTGCACTGCGCCGTGCAGCTATTGGCCTTATTCGTATTATTATCGAGAAAGAGCTTAACCTAGATATTGTTGAATTAGTTGAACACAGCAAAACATTATTTGCTGACAAATTAACTAATGACAATGTTGCGACAGATGTAATCGATTTTATCTCTGGTCGTTACCGTGCTTACTTTGAAGAAAAAGCGATTCAGGTAGATGTAATTCAAGCGGTATTAGCTAACAGGCCAACTGCGCCTTTAGATTTTGAAAAGCGTGTAAATGCTGTTAGTCACTTCAAATCTTTACCAGAAGCAGAAGCACTAGCAGCGGCTAATAAGCGTGTTGGTAATATTCTTTCTAAGTTTGATGGTCAGCTGTTACAGTCATTTGATCAAACCATTGCTACAGAAGAGTCAGAGCTAGCATTAGCTAAAGCATATCAGACAGTTGATGAGCAAGTATCGTCTCATATTGCTAATAATGATTATCAAGCGGCGTTAACGTCACTGTCTACATTAAGAGAAGCGATTGATAACTTCTTTGAGAACGTTATGGTAATGGCTGATGATGAAGCGGTAAAAGTAAATAGATTAACTTTACTTAACGCAATTAGAAGTCATTTCTTAGCGATTGCAGATATTAGTTTATTACAATAATCATAAAGCACTGAATAATCGCCGAAAGGGAGAAACTTAGTTTTCTCCCTTTTTTATTAGATAACGATAGGGCTTAGATTCTGTTTCAACGGCAACAAGTTCGTGATCCATAAAGCGACAAAAACTAGGAATGTCTCTTGTTGTTGACGGATCGTCAGCAAGCACGACTAGTTTCCCGCCACTTTCCATTGAGCGAATTGCTTTCCTCACCATCATTACTGGCTCAGGGCATCGCAAACCTATGGTATCTAGGGTTTCGTCTGCCTTATCAAAAAGTGTATCAGTCATATTTAATGTAGCTAAGCATAATTTTTACGGATGTTAGCTTATTCCCTTTACAGATGATAGTGGATGCAGGTCAAAGCTACATTCTTTAACACTTGCGTATATACTAACGCGCGAGTAATCTTGTTTAACGATATCTGGCAACTAAAGCGTTTATGAATCTTAACTTAGCAAAGTTTTTATTTTCTTATCTTCTTATTTTATCTTGCAGCATTCATACTGTTTCTGCTCAAACGAATAACGACCAGCGTAAAATTTTCAAAGAAGCTGAAAAACATGTTTGGCAAGCACATACGCGTACGTATAAAAATCTATACAATCAGTTGCATTATTACCCGCTTCAACCATATTTAGATCAACGACGATTACTACATAAAATTAAATTAAGTGATGCGGCTGAAATAGAGACTTTCCTAGATAAATATCGTGGTACTCCTTTGGATTGGCCATTAAGAAAAAACTGGCTTAAATACCTAGCCAAGCGCAAAAGAAAATCGTTATTTCTTAAGTTTTTCAAACCTAATACAGATGCCATGCTTAACTGTACTAAGCTGAGCTATCAGTTAGATGCTGGTATGCCAAAACAGCCAATATTTAAGGCTGTAGAGCCTCTATGGTTAGTCGGAAAGTCACAACATAAAACTTGTGACAAAGTCTTTAAACAGTGGATTGCTGCAGATAATTTGACACCTTCACTTGTTTGGCGTCGTTTAGCGCTAGCAGCTGATGGAGGCAAACATACGTTAATTCCATATTTGACTTCATTACTGCCAAAAGAAGAGCAATACCTTGGTAAGTTGTGGCATAAAGTTAGAAGGGATCCTGCAAAGGTTTCTAAAGCTAAATATTTTCCAAACAAAAACAAAAAAGAGACTCAAATTCTCTATTACGGATTAAAAAGACTCATTTGGCGTGACCCTGATTTAGCCATTAAAACGTACAACAACATTTCTTCAAGCGTTGGCTTTACTGATAAACAGAAAAAGCAGTTAGTTGCAAAGTTTGCTATCGCATTAGCGAGTAAGAACCATAAACAAGCCCCTCAATGGCTAGCCAAGGTGGATGATTCGTTCTTAAGTGAAAATATGGTGCAGTGGCAATTAGCACAACTTCTGAGAGAGCAAAACTGGCAAGATATTAATCAACTTCTATCGTCATTACCTCAAAAAATTCAAGAAACAAGTCAATGGCAGTATTGGCATGGCCGAAGCCAAATTGCATTAGGTAATAAAGAGCAGGGCGAAAACGTTTTAGCTGAATTAGCAAAGCGCAGACATTATTACGGCTTTTTAGCCGCGAGCAAACTTGAATTACCAATCAGTTTGCAAAATCAGCCACTAAAATTTACTCAACAAGAAAAAAACAGAGTGTTGGAAAACGATAGTGCAAAGCGAGCGTTTGAGTTATTTCATTTACAGCGATTTTCTCACGCTAGAAAAGAGTGGAACTATTGGCTATCGAAACTGAATAAGAATGATAAGCTAGTTGCCGCTTCAATCGCCTTTGATAATGGCTGGTTTGATCGACCAATTTTTACTTTAGCTCAGCAAGGCTACTTAAATGATGTTGATTTACGATTTCCTATCGCTTATGAAAACCATATCAACAAATATGCGAAGAAAGCTGATATCGATGCCTCTTGGGCATTAGCAATAACTCGCAGAGAAAGCTCTTTTATGGCGGATGCTCATTCTTCTGCAGGTGCTAAAGGGTTAATGCAGTTGATGCCACAAACCGCTAAGCAGTTAGCGAGAAGAAGTGTATCGACGAAATATATTCTAAAAGCTGATAATAATATTCATCTAGGTACCAAGTATTTAAAGAAATTACTCGATCAATACCAAGGCAATGCAGTATTAGCGACGGCATCTTATAATGCTGGACCACACCGTGTCCGGAAATGGATCTCTAAATTAGATAATATGCCAGCAGATATTTGGATTGAAACTATCCCATTTAAAGAAACACGAGAATATGTAAAAAGTGTTATGGCGTATCAGCAAATATACCAGCATAAAACAGGGGCGAAACATGACTCGCCTTTTGAAAGCCTGGTAAATATGCAAATCACACCGTAACTACAAATCATGACAGTGAGTAAAGTGCTAACCATAAACACTTTATTTAAGTTAAAATTTACAACAAAGAAACGACAACAGGCATTGCTATGACAACTCTAGCTGAACATTACTCTGCTCACATACAAGAATTACAACAACGCACTAAATCAGCGTTAGAGCGTGAAGGACTAGATGGACTTGTGATCCATTCTGGACAAGAAATTAAAGTATTCCTAGATGATTACGGCTATCCATTTAAAGTGAATCCGCATTTTAAACATTGGTTACCTTTAACTGATATTCCAAACTGTTGGTTAATCGTTAATGGAAATGACAAGCCACAACTTATTTACTATCAGCCAGTAGATTTCTGGCACAAAGTTATTCCACTTGCTGATGATTACTGGACCTCTTTCTTTGATATAAAAATTTTAACCAATCCAACAGAAGTCGATAAACTATTACCTTATGACAAAGCTGGATTTGCATACATTGGTGCTCATATTGAAGTGGCTAAAGCACTAGGTTTTGAAACTATTAACCCAGAATTATTACTGAACTATATTCATTATCAGCGTGCATATAAAACTAATTATGAGTTGGACTGTATGCGTAAATCAAATGAACGTGCGGTAAAAGGCCATAATGCAGCAAGAGATGCATTTATGGCAGGCGCAAGCGAGTTTGATATTCAGCAAAGCTATTTAAAAGCAACTGAACATACAGATAATGAAACGCCTTACGGTAATATCGTAGCGCTTAACGAGAACGCTGCTATTTTACATTACACAGCACTTGAACGCTCAGCTCCTCAACTATCAAGATCATTTCTGATTGATGCAGGTGCTCAATTTAATGGCTATGCATCAGATATCACACGAACATATTCTGCTAAGCAAGATCAGTTTGCTGAGCTAATTGCTCGCATGGATAAACTGATGCTCAATGCTGTTGATGGTTTAAAGCCAGGTACAAGTTATGTTGATTTACACATAGCAACCTATCAAGATATTGCCAATGTGTTAGCTGAGTTTAATATCATTAACTGTAGTGCTGAAGCTGCTGTTGAAAAGCAAATCGTGTCAACATTCTTCCCGCATGGGCTAGGACATCACTTAGGTCTACAAACTCACGATGTCGGTGGATTTATGGCTGATGCGCGCGGAACGCATATCAATGCACCAGAACAGCACCCATTCTTAAGAACATCTAGAATGATAGAAGCAAATCAGGTATTTACCATTGAGCCAGGCTTGTACTTTATTGATTCATTGTTAGCTGATCTTAAACAGTCAGATAATGGCAGCGCTGTAAATTGGCAAGTTGTTGAAAGCTTTAAGCCATATGGTGGTATCCGTATTGAAGACAACATTATTGTTCATCAATCACATAATGAAAATATGACGAGAGACTTGAAACTCGATTAGTCATGACGCCAGACTATTTAATAGCGGTTAATCAAGTTGAGCATGAAACCTTGATTAACCGCAGTCGATTTATCTGTTATCTGTTTCCTTGCCAAAGTGCTGAGCAATTTAAAACTCAGTTAAAGCAGCTACAAGAACAACATCCAAACGCCAACCATCATTGCTATGCTTTTGTCAGTAATCATCCTGAAGATAGCCAGCATTATGGCTTTTCTGATGACGGAGAGCCGTCAGGTACAGCTGGAAGGCCCATGCTATCCGTTCTACAAGGCAGTAAAGTCGGGCAGTTAGGCGCTATTGTTGTACGTTATTTTGGCGGTGTAAAGCTAGGCACAGGCGGACTTCAAAGAGCTTATTCTCAAAGCGTTAAAAATGCTCTCGAACATTTAGAAACCACATTAAAAGTTGCTACTAAAACTCGGCAGTTATCTTGTGAATATCATCAGTTGCAGGAAGTCATGCATTTAGCTGAGCAAACTAAATCAGTCATAGAACAACAAGATTTTAAAGAAAAAGTCATTTTGTTATTGGCTATCCCTGTAGATCAACTTAAACTATTTGAACAACAATTGCTTACCTTGTCTGCCGGGCAATTAAAGCTCTACAAACCAAACGGATAAATGATCAGAAGAACCAGACGCTGTGCAATATAAAAATATCATACGTATCTTAGGTTTATTAGTTGCCTTACTAAGTGTAACCATGCTACCGCCTGCGCTAGTTTCTCTTTATTACCGAGATGGTGGTGGTGTACCTTTTTTAATGGGGTTTATTTGGTGTTTAGTCACGGGGATTTTAGCTTGGTATCCAAACCGAAATGAAAAAGGAGACTTGAGAGCACGAGAGGGCTTTTTAATCGTTGTACTTTTTTGGACGGTACTTGCAAGCTTCTCAGCAATTCCATTTATCTTAATGGAATCGCCAGAATTAAGTATCACAGATGCCTTTTTTGAATCATTTTCCGGTCTAACAACAACAGGTGCAACTATCTTAACCAATATTGATAGTTTACCTCATGCAATTCTTTTTTATCGCCAGCAGCTGCAGTGGCTTGGCGGTATGGGGATTATCGTTTTAGCTGTTGCCGTTCTGCCAATGTTAGGTATTGGTGGTATGCAGCTTTATCGTGCTGAAACCCCTGGTCCTGTTAAAGATTCCAAGATGACGCCCAGGATAGCTGATACTGCAAAGCATCTTTGGTATATCTATTTATCACTGACTATATTGTGTGCTGCTGCTTACTGGGCTGCTGGTATGTCAGCCTTTGATGCTATTTGTCATGCGTTCTCCACTATTGCCATTGGTGGATTCTCTACACATGATGCGAGTATGGGCTACTTTAATAGTCCGTTGATTAACTTTATTTGTGTTGTTTTCTTGATCATAGCCGGGGTTAACTTTGCGCTGCATTATGCCGTTGTGCAAAGTAAATCGTTAAGAGGCTATTTTAGAGATCCCGAGTTTAAAATCTTTATTGTTATCCAAGTTGTTCTTACTGCCATTTGCTTTTCAGTATTGATGTATCATGGAACTTACCAAGATGCTGATATCGCTCTAGATCAAGCGTTATTCCAATCTGTTTCTATCAGTACAACAGCAGGCTTTGCTACAACATCATTTGCTGATTGGCCAACACTATTGCCAATACTACTTATTTTTTCTAGCTTTATTGGTGGCTGTGCTGGCAGTACGGGCGGCGGAATGAAAGTCGTTAGGGTTATTCTTCTTTATCTTCAAGGTATTCGCGAACTTAATAAGCTTGTTCACCCAAAGGCAGTATTTAGCATTAAGTTAGGCAGTAAAACACTACCAAATCGAGTTGTTGAAGCGGTATGGGGCTTCTTCTCAGCTTACGCGGCGGTATTTGTTATTTGTATGTTGTTACTACTTTCAACAGGTATGGATGATATAACGGCCTTTACTGCGGTAGCTGCTTGTATGAATAACTTAGGCCCTGGCTTAGGTGATGTTGCTGCGAATTTTGCGCCAATTTCTGATTTTAGTAAGTGGGTATTAGTTGTGGCAATGTTATTTGGACGACTAGAGATATTCACCTTGCTGGTGCTGTTCACACCAGCATTTTGGCGAAATTAATCAATCTGCCAAGTAGGTTAAAAGTAAATTGCGCCTACTTGGAATAGCTTTTCAACGTCAGAGATATATTTCTTATTAACTAAGAAAATAATCACATGATCTTCTTCTCGGATCACCGTATTTGAATGGGCAATGATCACTTCTTTGCCACGAACAATTGCACCGATAGTCGTTCCTGGTGGCAGCTTTATTGACTTAATCTCACGGCCAACCACTTTTGATGAGTGCTTGTCACCTTTAGCAACTATCTCTATCGCTTCAGCAGCGCCACCACGTAAACTATAAACATTATGGATAGCACCTTTACGCACGTGAGTAAGTAATGCCGAAATAGTGGATTGCTGAGGTGAGATAGCAATATCAATGGTACTGCCATGCACTAAATCAACGTATGCTTCACGTTGAATTAACACCATGGTTTTACGCACACCTAATTTTTTCGCTAGCAGTGATGACATGATGTTAGCCTCGTCATCATTAGTCACAGCTATAAAAACATCAAATTGATCAATATGTTCTTCGAGCAGTAACTCTTGATCGGATGAGTCGCCGGTATAAACTAGGGTATTGTCCAAGCTTGATTCAAGCTGCGCCGCTCGTTCAGGAGAATGCTCAATCAGTTTAACTTGGTGATTGTTTTCCATAATGCGGGCAAGTCCAGCGCCAATGTTACCACCACCTGCAATCATAATGCGTTTATAAGCCGGTTCTAGCTTTTGCAGCTCATTCATTACAGCTCTGATATGGCGAGTTGCAGCAATAAAGAATACTTCATCATCTGCTTCAATAACGGTAGTGCCAAGTGGTCGAATAGGACGACCATTTCGATAAATAGCCGCTACTCGGGTATCAACATTTGGAATATGCTCTTTTAACGTTGAAAGCGCATGGCCAACAAGTAAACCGCCGTAGTATGCCTTTACCGCTACAAGACTTACTCTGCCTTGAGCAAACTCTAATACTTGCAATGCACCCGGATAATCAATTAATCGAGAGATATCACGCGTTACTAGCTGTTCTGGAGCGATAATATGGTCGACAGGGACATCATCATTGTGGAATAGCTGTTCACCAAACTTTAGAATTTGATCTGAGCGAATACGGGCAATTTTCGTTGGAGTACTAAACAAAGAGTAGGCGATCTGGCAGGTGATCATATTGGTCGCATCATCATTAGTGACTGCGATGATCATATCTGCATCATCAGCGCCAGCATTTGTTAATACATCTGGATGGCAGCCTTGACCGGCAACGACTTTTAAATCAAGTTTATCCTGCAACTCACGTAATCGTTCATTATCAACATCTATCAATGTGATTTCGTTACGCTCACCAACTAAGTTTTCAGCTAGTGTTCCGCCGACTTGGCCGGCACCAATAATTATAATTTTCATGGTGTTACGACAATAGTACCTATAGTTGTTTTTCTATTTTTGCATAATAAAAGCCATCCATGCCTTGTTGGCTAGGTAATATCTGCCAACCCACACTGCCTTTATATTCCGGTAATTCAATTAATTTAGCATCACTTTGACGCGCTAAAAATGCTGCTACTTGTTCACTATTCTCTTGAGGTAAAACACTACATGTTGCATAAAGTAGTGTGCCACCTGGCTTTAATAGCGTCCAAATCTCATCTAATATACGTTTTTGTAACTCTGCTAATGCACTAATATCTTCTGGTTTTCTTAACCATTTTATATCCGGATGACGCCTAATAACCCCTGTTGCCGAACATGGGGCATCTAATAAGATACGATCATATAAATATGGCTTGTTATGCCATTGGTCAGGTGTTGATGCATCGCCAGCAATGAGCTCAGCATTTAAAGACAAACGGTTTAAGTTCTCTTCAACTCTCGCTAGTCGCTGCTCATCAACATCGAGTGCTGTCATAGACGCTATATTTGGTGTCTGTTCGATAATATGACAAGTTTTACCGCCCGGAGCAGCGCAGCAATCTAAAATATGTTCACCCGCTTGTGCGTCTAATAACCTTGCTGCTTGCTGAGCTGCTGCATCTTGAACTGATACTCCACCGTCAGCGAATAACGGCAACTTATTCACATCAACAGGTTTGGTTAATAGTATTGCTTTTGTTAAAGGGTCAACCTCGGAAATAGCAATACCTTCTGCTTCTAATAAGCCAAGGTACTTGTCAGTCTGGCAAACTTGTTGATTTACCCTTAGCCACATAGGAGGACGTTGCTGGTTTGCTGAAACAACCTCTTGCCAATTGTCATAACTTGTTTGCAGCTGTTTAAGTATCCAACTTGGATGATTATATTTAACTGCATCTGGAAGTGAGTTAGTACTAACTTCTTGGTTGCGTAGGTAATTTCTTAATACCGCATTAACTAGGCCTTTTAAGCGGGCATTTTTTAGCGCACTAGTGGCTGCAACGGTTTCATTTAATGCTGCATGATCAGGTACACGCATATGCTTTAATTGATAAACACCAACAAGCAATAGAAAATGAAAAACTCTTTGCTTACCTTTTAAGGGTTTATCAATAAATTGGCGAACATGATGTTCTAATTCTGGAAGGTGCCTGAGTACGCCATAACATATCTCTTGTAGTAAAGACTTATCTTTATCGCTGACTTTGGCTTGATGCCTAGGAAGTTCATCATTGATGCTCCGACCTTGATCAACAACCGCATAGCAACATTTAGCTGCAAGTGCTCTGGTATTTACCGTCATACTTTACCCGTGATTGATTGGCCTTCACTAAACCAGTCGGCGCGACCATTTAATACTTCAGCTGCGCTTAAGGCTTTCTTGCCTGGTAACTGCATAGACTCAAGCTTCAGGCAATTATCACCAGTTGCGATAATAAGACCTTCTTTATTGGCTTGTACAATTGTTCCTGGAGAAAGTGATGATTGCTTATCAACAACACTAGCTTGCCAAATGCGAATATTGTGAGCCTTTTCTTTATTATCAACAAAAGTGAATTGTGCAACAGGCCATGGAATATAAGCACGGATTTTTCTGTCGATAACTTCTGCTGGCAATGACCAGTCAATATTGGCTTCTTGTTTATCAAGTTTGTGTGCGTAGGTTGCTAGGGCATTATCTTGTTGCTCAGCTTGATGTTGCTCATTCGCCATTAAAGCTAATGTTTCAGTTAATGCTGTTGGCCCTAATTCTGCTAGCTTTTCATAAAGGCTGGCGCTTGTATCTTGTAAGGTTATCTCACAAGATGCTTTTAATATCATATCGCCGGTATCTAAGCCTTCGTCCATTTGCATGATGGTGACACCAGTTTCACTATCGCCTGCTTCTAATGAGCGTTGAATAGGCGCAGCTCCACGCCATTCAGGTAGCAGTGAACCATGCACATT
>Ga0070724_10002260_pt1 | contig 10837 bp, 10 predicted proteins | sample tdDd001_FD_67278 | JGI IMG/M metagenome (GOLD analysis project Ga0070724, IMG submission 67278) | Marine sediment microbial communities from the Atlantic coast under amendment with organic carbon and nitrate - tdDd00.1 | ecosystem: Environmental > Aquatic > Marine > Coastal > Sediment | place...
TCTCGAGGGGTATAAAGTGGATTAACATTTACAATAATGAGTCCTGCTTTTAATGCACCTAAAATAGTTATGGGATATTGCAATAAATTAGGCATCATCAAGGCGATCCGTTCGCCTTTTTTCATTTTTAGTTCTGATTGTAGATAAGCAGCAAAAGCGTTACTTTTACTTTCGAGATCTTTGTAGGATAAGTTATGTCCCATATTAACATATGCTGATTTATTAGCATGAACACTAAAAGATTCTTTAAACAAATCATTGATATTGTTATATATACTTGAATCTATTGTTGTGGGCACATCCTCAGGATATTGTTTTAACCACGGTTTATCATTTGTCATTATAGCCATCATTACTGTTGTTGTTTAAACATCACTATTGTAAATTAATTTACCTAATTAGTATAAAAATAATAGGCTGAATTCAATGAATTAACTACTGTTCTAGGGGGGAAGCAGATAGCTAATCTCTCGGAGTGTGACTCGTCCCTGCTTTTATCGCTTTTCCGCTTCACTCTATCTTTCTTCAACAATGAAAAAGCATTCAGCTACTGCATTATCATGACAGTTTCTATAGTGGAGCATGTTTGCTTCAAGGGGGGCGTACGTGGAAACCGGCATCTTTTGGCAAGAATAAAGCCGCAGCTTCATTTGCATGATGCTGCAGCTTGATATCATTTCTACTATATTTACGGTACTTAACAGCACCAGAACCAAGCCCTAATCCTGAAAGCTTAGTCAGGCAAGCTTAGTCAGCGATCAGCTGATATTCATTACGTAGAATATCGATGATCTCTTGCTTAGGGTTCTCGCTAATAGTCAGCTTCTCACCGATCACTTTCTCGGCAATGCCCACATAGGTGTTTGAGATATCCATCATCACAGATTGCGGTAACTTGTTATCCGCTGCCAGGGCGAAACGCTCATCCATACGCTCTTTGTTGAGCAGGATATCCGAGTCCGGGAAATGGTTGAGTAGCCACTGTCTGAAGCCTTCTTTAGACTTCTCGATTATCTGACCGTCGCGGTGAGCCGGGCCATCCCAGATGCGTGAGCTGTCAGGTGTGCCCACTTCATCCATATAGATGAGTTTCTCTTTACCGTCTGCGCCATTAACGTAGCCAAATTCAAACTTAGTATCGATGAAGATCTGATCTTGTTCGGCCAGTGCATCACTGATGACAGCGAAGCCCTCTTTGAGCAGTTTCTCGTAGAGATCGATATCTGAGTGGTTGTGGAAGTTAAAGCCTTCCAGATGACGCTCGAGATCGCTGCGTGATACGTTCACGTCGTCCGCTTCCGGTACGCCTTCGAGCCCTGTCAGCACGCCTTTAGTCGACGGTGTGATCAGTAGCTCGGGAAGCTTTTGATCTTTCTCTAACCCCTCAGGCAGGGTGATGCCACAAAACTCACGCTCGCCTTTGGTGTAGGCGCGCCACATTGAGCCTGTGATGTACTGTCTTGCAATCGCTTCAACCATGACAGGTTGAGCTTTTTGTACTATCCAGACGAACGGGTGCGGCACATCGAGAATATGACTGTCGGCTAAGCCTTTCTCTTTAAACAGCTTAAACCAATGGTTTGAGATGGCATTTAACGCTGCACCTTTACCAGGAACACCGTTGAGGCCATCTTCACCTTGCCAGATACAATCGAATGCAGAGATCCGGTCGCTGATAACCATTATTGCAAGGGGTGTATTGGCGGGGACATCGTAACCTTTGTCTTTAATCAGACGTGCGCTATCTTGCTCTGTGAGCCAGTAAACGCTGCGAACTTTACCTGAATGAACGGCCTTATCTGTGCGGATAGGAAGATCATCATTAACTGCTAGAACTTTATTTGAGAGATTCATAGGATACTGTTTTTTTTATTGGATGATTTCGGCGGGAATTGTAGCAGAACTTATATTCTCCAACACTATGTTTATCGGTGAATTGTCTGTTCTTATATGTGTCTAAATGATGATTTCTCGGAGAATATCAGTCGCCATCTGTATCTTGAGTACAGAGTCGTAGCACTGATGCTTTTCACCGACTATCTTTACTGTGTAGAGCGATATCCGGGGGCATCATTTATTGATAATTGGCGAGATTGGGATCAGGATAAAACCAGTTAAAGGGAGTATTTATTTTATGGACATTTACGCCATCATGCTGACCTTCGAGCCATGATAGCAGGTATTAAGTGCTTCTTATTGTTCATTATCTTGTGTCTGGGCGTTTCCTCAGACTTTAAAGTGTGGGCAGCGAATAGTGAGACTGATCGTTCATCGTCGTTGGTTTTTGTGACCAGCCCTTATGAACCATACGTTATTGCGGATGAGGGAAGGGCGAGCGGAATATTCCCCGATATTATTCGCGCCGTGTTTAAAGGAAGTCATATACGCCCCGAATTTGAGTTTCTGCCTTGGTTAAGGGGAGAGCATGAGGTTCAGGCCGGAAAGGCTTTTGCTACGTTTCCTTATCTGAAGACCAAAGCCAGACGCGAGACTTTTGGGTTTTCGGCGCCGATTATCTATTTTTTTCCTAAGTTTTTCTATAATCGCTCGCGTTTTCCCGATGGATTCGAATGGCAGACACTTACCGATTTTAAAGGGTATAAAATCGGTGGCGTGCGTGGTTATTGGTATGAACAAGATTTCAAAGATGCCGGGTTAACCACGCTTTATGTTACCTCCGATAGGCAAAATATTGAGATGTTACGCTTTAAACGTATCGATTTTACCCTTATCGATGAACTTGTCGGTTGGAACCTGATTAGAAGAACCGCACCGTCTTTTATCGGCTCTTATGCGGTGTCGGCAAAGGCTGAAAGTAGCGCCGCCTTTCATCTTATGATCTCACCCGAATATCCGGGAGGAGATAAGCTCACACAGCTGTTAAATATGGGGCTCAAGCGAATACAGCAAAGCGGAGAATACCAAGAAATATTAGACAGATACCATGTTCCTGCTGGTTACTCGGTCATTAACCTGGACGATTAATAATCAGCATTTTTGCTTAAAATCGCGCTTATTTGCCTATGTATGAATGTATGATCTCATCGATTCGATGACTCTGTTTCAGTCTTAATACCTGTTGATCCACTTGTTCGATAAATTCTTCGGGCACAGCGTCGCTAAATGAGAGGTGCACTGAGTAAGGCGCGATAACCTTGGTGAAGTCGACTAAGGTAAAGTCGCTGCGATTTAATTCTGTATCCTTGATGGTATAGAGGGCGCGGGTTTTCATGGCGACAAAGCCGATGCCACGACCTGTTTCGACGGCCTTGAGTGCGTTTTCGTGGCTGTTAACCTCAACCTTGAACACCAGGCCAGCCTTGATGTATCTGTCGAGTCCGGGGTAGGTGAAGCCCTTGAGTATAATGAGGGTTTTACCGAACAGATCATCGACTTTGTTAACAATGAACGCCGAATCATTTTTTGTGACCAGCACATGAGAGACATCGAATAATGTGTTTTTCGACAGGCGTTTGTTTTGTGCCTCTTCACCGTGAATGGTTTGCCAGGCCGGTGAGCCATAGCTGATCCATCTGGGCGTGTATTGTGGCTCCATCATCAAGATGTAGCGCTTAAACGGGTAGGCTAGTGTGGTGAGTTCGACTTCGCTCTCTTTGAGGGATGCGTATACGATGTCTGTGATGATTCCCTGATGTACAGGTTGAGGCTGATTAGCCTTTTGATTAACGATTTGAAAGGGCTCGGCCTGATTCGATATCACAAGGTAGGTAAGAGTGTCGGCATGACTTTGATTGCTTGATATCAGGGTGAGTATGGTTAGTGTGAAAAGCGTAAGCTGCAAAGGCCAGTTTTTTATAAGAGACACGATAAGGCAATTCCTTTTACCGCAGTATTCATGCGTTCATTTCAGCTTTGGACTTTATGCTGTTGCGTAACACGTTTACAACTTTTTCTTCAGTTATTTTATACTCCTTTTTTATTATTTTGCAGGCATTTATACCGATTGGTATTAATAAAACTTTAATATTTTATTTTAATGAAGGGCACAACAAGAGCACCAGAGGTGCTCTTGTTGTGTTTAAAGCTATTTTCCAACATTTAACCGTTAGGCTTAGTCCTGATTTGCCTTTGCATGACGTTTGAGTAGGTTGCTGGTGATGTCGGCCAACGCTAAATCCTGATCTTCGAGCAATACCAACAGGTGATAGATGAGATCGGATGCTTCATCTATCAGCTCAGGTTTATCATTTGTCGCCGCGGCTAAGGCTGTTTCCAGCCCCTCTTCACCGACTTTCTGAGCAATGCGTTTAGTGCCGCGTTCAAACAGGTAAGCGGTGTAACTCGACTCTGGGTCTTGCCCTTTGCGCGAGGCGATTAAGTGTGACAGGTTATCGATAAACGTATGGGCGTTACCGTCCGGCCAGCAACTCTCGGTCTGCAGGTGGCAGGTAGGGCCATTGGGGATAACTTGTATCAGGAGGCTGTCGTTGTCACAGTCTTTATCGATGGCGATAAGCTCCAGGGTATTGCCCGAGGTTTCTCCCTTGGTCCACAACCGCTCTTTGCTTCGGCTGAAGAAGGTTACGCTTTTTGTCTCTATGGTTTTAGCCAGAGCTGCCTTGTCCATGTAGCCCAGCATAAGGACTTTTCCCGTGAGATGGTTTTGTACCACAGCAGGGATAAGTCCCGCTTGTTTTTCCCAGTCGAGCTGGCTTGATAATTGTTCTGCTGTCACTGTCATGTCCGATTTCCTGTTACTTCTCTCTATATCAATATAGACACCAATACCAATACCAACGCAGAGAAGAGTCGATAATGTGGGTTAGCGCCTGATGGCGATACTGTTTTCAAATAGGTAGTTTTTAAGCTCGCCGATGTCGATGATGCCCTTATGAAATACGCTGGCAGCGAGCGCCGCATCGACCTTCGCCACTTCGAATACGGCTTTGAAGTGTGCCATGGTGCCCGCACCGCCTGAGGCGATAAGGGGAACATCACAGATCTCACGCACGATAGAGAGCTGCTTGAGGTCGTAGCCCTGACGCACGCCATCCTGGTTCATCACGTTGAGGACGATTTCTCCGCAGCCACGTTTTTGCACCTCTTCGACCCAGTCCTGGGTGAACCACTGAGTGTCCTTGGTCGCCGACTCATCGCCGGTAAACTGTTTTACCTTATAGCAGTTGCTGTCTGCATCGAAGTAGGAGTCGATACCGATGACGATGCACTGGCGACCAAACTCATCCTGTAGACGTTCAATAAGACTGGGATCGGTCAAGGCCGGTGAGTTGATCGATATCTTATCGGCACCGAAGGCCAGTTTTTCCCGTGCCTGAGCGATGGTTTTTATGCCTCCGGCGACGCAGAAGGGGATATCGATGCGCTCTGCTACCCGGCTCACCCAAGATCTGTCGATTACCCTGTCATGGGCACTGGCGGTAATATCATAAAATACCAGCTCATCGGCACCCTCTTCGGCGTACCTTGCAGCTAATGGCACGATATCGCCGACAATTTCATGGTTACGAAACTGCACCCCTTTGACGACTTTGCCCTCTTTAACGTCCAGGCAGGGAACGATGCGCTTAGCTAGCATTGAGTTTCTCCTGAAGAGGTGGGGTTGTTGTTATTTCAATATCATTCGAGCTTGGCGTTATTGTGGGTTTGGCCAGCATTTAATCGCCTCCTCGACGGTAAAGTTTTTGATTAAGAGGGCTTTACCTATGATAATGCCATCGGCTCCGCTATCTCTGACGGCTGCCACATCATCGAGTGAGGCAATGCCGCCCGAGGCTTGCCAGCTGATCTCCGGATAGGCCGCCGCTATCTCACGGTACAAGTCAGTATTGGCACCTTTGAGGGTGCCGTCGCGGCTGATGTCGGTCACTAAGGCGTGTTTAAGGCCATAAGGCTTAAAGGCATCGACCAGAGATTCTAAGCTCTTGCCACCACCGGACTGCCAGCCTGATACCGCGACAATTTTTTCGCCCAGTTCGTTGATGTTCACATCCAGTGCCAGACAGATGGCATCGGCGCCATATTTTTTAAACCAGCTTTGTACTAGTGCGGTCTCTTTTACGGCCAGAGAACCGATAACCACGCGCTTCACCCCAATCTCCAGCAACTCGGCGAGCTGGGCTTCTGTTCGAATTCCGCCACCCACCTGAATATTGGCATCCAGGCCGGAGACCAGCCCGGCGATTAAGCGGGTTTGACGGGCATTGGGATCTTTGGCGCCGGTAAGGTCGACAATATGAAGCCAGTTGGCCCCTTGTGTCTCATAGGATTTGAGTTGAGACAGGGGAGACAGATCGAAGGTGGTCTTTTGAGCGTAATCGCCCTGATACAAACGCACTACCTGACCTTCGATAAGATCGATTGCTGGAATAATCATGATTTCGTCCCTTGAATTGCAGCGTTAAGGCTGGCTTTGTCTAACGCTAAGAAGTTGCTTAAAATTTTTGACCCGATGGCCGCGCTTTTTTCCGGGTGAAACTGAACGCCCATAAAGTTATCCTTGGCGATGGCGGCGCTGAACGTCTCTCCATATTCACATCTTGCTATGGTGTAGTCGCTCAGCGGTACCCGGTAGCTATGAACAAAATAGAGATAGCTGCCTGCGGGAATGCCTTTAAATAGCGGGTGAGCTGATGGGGTGATCTGGTTCCAGCCCATATGGGGTAGAGGCAGCCCCTGACTGTCGAGCTCTTCAACATCGGTTGGGATCAGCCCCAGACACTCACAATCGACTTCCCGGCCGCCGTGCTCTTTCGATACCTGAGTCATCAGCTGCATCCCTAAACAGACGCCCAATACAGGTTGGGTTAACCCTTGAATTAACTCGACCAGACGCTTGTCTTTTAACGAGGCCATCGCCGCACCCGCGGTGCCCACGCCGGGCAATACCACCCGGGTTGCGGCTTTAATCACATCATGATCGTCACTGACGATGACATGGTCACAAATGCGCTCGAAGGCATAGCGCACCGAGCTTAAATTCGCACAACCTGTGTCTATGATAACGGTTGAATTGTCTGCTTGGCTCATAAGACACCTTTACTCGAGGGGAGCAGGTCACCCTCAACCTTAACGGCCTGACGCAGGGTGCGGCCTAAGACTTTATAGAGGCTTTCTACCTTGTGGTGATCATTATCGCCCAGTGTCTTGAGGTGTAATGTACAGCGCAAGCCGTCGGCGAAGGAGCGGAAGAAATGTGGCACCATCTCGGTGGCCATTTCACCGACCATCTCACGCTCGAACTCGCCATCAAACTTGATGAAGGGGCGACCCGACAGGTCAAGCAAACACTCGGCGCTCGCTTCATCCATAGGAATGCTGAAGCCAAAGCGTGCGATACCGCGTTTATCGCCAAGGGCTTCTCTGAGCGCCTCACCAATCGCCAGCGCCGTATCTTCGACGCTGTGATGATCGTCTATCTCCAGATCGCCATCGACCTTGACGTCCATCTTGAAATTACCGTGAGTCGAGATCTGATCCAGCATATGGTCGAAGAAGCCGATGCCGGTTAGGACTTTGCCTTTCTCTTGTGAGTCGAGATCTATGGTGACGCGAATGTCGGTTTCTTTGGTGGTTCTTACCACGGTTGCGATGCGGTTGCGGTTTAATAGTGTATCGGCAATGGCGTTCCAGTTGAGGGTCTCAGGGTCATATTGCAGCCCCTGAATGCCCATGGCATCGGCGAGTCCCATGTCCGTTTCGCGATCGCCAATCACAGCCGACTGAGTGAAGTCGACCTTGCCCTGGGTCAGGTAATCTTTGACCAGACCGAGTTTAGGTTTACGGCAACTGCAGTTTTCATCGTTAAAGTGAGGACAGATAAGCACTTCATCGAAAATAATGCCCTGACTGGTCAGGATCTGCATCATCATATCTTGAGGCGCATCGAAGTCATCTTTAGGGAAAGAGGGCGTGCCTAAACCATCTTGATTACTCACCATGACCAGTCGGTATCCGGCATTTTGTAACTTTAATAATGCGGGGATCACATTGGGTTCGAAAACCAGTTTAGCCAGACTATCCACCTGCTTGTCGGTGACAGGTTCTTCGATGATGGTGCCATCACGGTCGATAAATAATATTTTCTGCTTCATGAACTCTCTACCTTCAATTTGGTTAAACGCTTTTATTCTTATTATTGCAATAGATAATGCGATAGTTATTGCAACAGTTAGTTAGACAATTGTGCGATGAGATAATCGGTCTCTTCATTGTTGCTAAAGCTGAAACGTATGCTGCCTGCCAGGCTGGGATCGGAATACGTTCTCGCGACCACTCCGGCTTGGTTCAGCTTGGCGGCCGCAGCTTGAGGGTCATCAAATGTCGCCAGCACAAAATTGCCATTTGCCGGTAACACCTTAGCCCCGAAATCACGTAATGCATCGCTTAAGCGGGCACCGTTTGTCTTTAAATTGGTGACCTGTTCACGCATGACCTTGATCCCATTATCGCTAAGCGCCTCACATGCCAGTTCCGAGACAGGCAGGGGAACCGGATAAGGAGCGATGACGCGCATCACCATCTCACAGATCTGCGCATTAGCCAGCAGAAATCCGCAGCGGGCCCCGGCGAGAGCAAAAGCCTTAGACAGGGTTCGAAGTACCACTAAGTTATCATATTTTTTAACCAGATCGGCGACGCTATAATCGGCACAAAACTCGATATAGGCCTCATCGACGATGACTAATCTGTCAGGCAGGCTGGCGATTACAGCTTCGATGCTGGCTCTGTCGATCACTGTGCCGGTAGGGTTATTCGGGTTACAGATAAAGACCAATTTTGCATCGCCGACCTGAGTCACTATCTCTGTGGGTAGCTTATAGTTATCCGTCAGGCTGAGTGCATTGACGCCGACATTAAAGGTTTTGGCACTGATGGCATACATGCCATAGGTGGGGCCAAAGCAGGCGATTGAATCGATGCCCGGGACACAGAAGGTGCGAATGAGTAACTCTATCGCCTCATCGGCGCCGCGCCCTGTGATTATGCTGTCTGTCGCCACTCCCGAATATTGACTGTAGGCCGAGATAAGCTCGGGTGGCTGACACTCAGGGTAACGGTTGAGTTTGTCCAGTTGACAGTTATTAAACGGTGACTCGTTAGCATTGATCCAGATATCGCCACGACCGCCAATGCGTCTGGCCGACTGGTATGGCTGAAGCTCGAGCAGCTCGGGTCTGGCCAAACGCTGAGCCAGATTTAATTCAGTGGGATTTAATTGAGTAAGACTACTTATTGTCATCTCAAACTCCTTTAGCTTCAGCGGCTACATCTGAGCGTAGGCTGGCAATGCGAATGGCGACCGCGTTCTTGTGCGCATCGAGCTGCTCGGCCGCGGCAAGTGTCATAACGGTTTGGCTGAGTCCGATGAGGCCCTCGGCGCTAAGCTCCTGCACGGTGAAACGGCGGCTAAAATCGGCCAGAGATAAGCTGGACACTGCACGACTATAGCCATAGGTCGGCAGCACGTGGTTAGTCCCACTGGCGTAATCACCCACCGACTCTGGTGTATAAGCCCCTAAGAAGACAGAACCCGCAGCGCGGATCTGCTTCAGCACTTCACGGGGGGCTTTGGTCTGTATAATAAGGTGCTCAGGTCCATAGAGGTTTGATACCTTAGCGGCCTGCTCCATATTATCGACCAGTAGCGTGCGACTGGATTCAAGGGCTACCTGCGCAATATCGACTCTGGGCAGAAGTGCCAATTGACTCTCCAGTGCCAGATTCACCTCATCTGCCAGCTCGGCACTGTCCGTGACCAGCATGACCTGGGAATCGGGGCCATGTTCGGCCTGTGACAGAAGATCGGCTGCGATAAACTCGGCATTGGCGTCGCTATCGGCGATCAACAGCACCTCAGATGGGCCGGCCGGCATGTCTATGCTGACGACACAGCGACTGTCCTGGGAGACGATACGTTTAGCTTCGGTGACATAACGGTTGCCGGGGCCAAAGATTTTATCGACTGCGGGCACCGATTCTGTGCCGAAGGCGAGGGCGGCGATGGCCTGCGCGCCGCCTACCTGAAATATCTCTGTGATCCCACAGGCGTTAGCGGCATAGACGATAGCATCGTTTATGGGGGGCGGGCTGACCAGTACTCTTTGCTCGCAACCGGCAATCTTGGCCGGCAAGGCTAACATAAGTACGGTGGAGATCAGCGGTGCACTGCCACCGGGAATGTATAAGCCGACCTTTTCGATAGGCTCTGAGCGCAGCTCACAGCGGATCCCTTTTTGGGTATCGACGCTCACAGGCTCAAATATCTGCGCCTGGTGAAAGGTATCGATATTATCTATCGCCTGAGCTACGGCGAATTTTATCTCCTCATCGACTCGGGCACAGGCGGCATCGATATCACCCGCAGAGAGCTTCAACTGCTCGATTGTAACGCCATCAAACTTATGGCTGTAATCTATAAGTGCCGCATCTTTGCGTATCTGTACTTCATTGACGATAGCGAGCACATCTTGCTCCAGACTCGCGTCACCAACCAGAGGTGAGCGAGAAAGTGCTGCCTTACGGTCGGTGTCGGTTAATGATGCCCAATTGAGGATCTGCATTGTACTACCCCATCATCTTTTCGATTGGCATAACGAGGATGGAGCTTGCCCCTAATTTGGTCAACTCTTCCATTGTGTCCCAGAACAGATCTTCGCTGCTGACGGCGTGGATAGCGACTCGGTTAGTATCGTCGTTGAGCGGCAGAACCGTTGGGTTTTCGGCGCCGGGTAGCAGTGCGACAATCTGCTCTAATGTTTCTGTCGGCGCGTGTAGCAAGATGTACTTACTCTCTTTTGCGCGCACCACACCATTGATTCGGGAGAGGATTTTATCAATCAGTGCTTGTTTAGCCGGG
>Ga0070724_10002265_pt1 | contig 10811 bp, 8 predicted proteins | sample tdDd001_FD_67278 | JGI IMG/M metagenome (GOLD analysis project Ga0070724, IMG submission 67278) | Marine sediment microbial communities from the Atlantic coast under amendment with organic carbon and nitrate - tdDd00.1 | ecosystem: Environmental > Aquatic > Marine > Coastal > Sediment | place...
GAAAACTATACAGAGGAAGAAACCAGAAAAATTGCCCATGAAGTATTATTAGAATTTGTTGAAGGATATACAACGTGGGATATGGAATATTTAATGGGACAGGCCAATAATACCGAGAAGAATGAAGTCCTTTATTTATTTGAAATACAGCATTTGAAGAGCATTGGTATTGTGCTCGAATAAAAAAGCTTTTAATCCCTCATAATCAATGTGTTTAAACCCTACAAAATAGGGGAAAAATATAGAAGTATAGCCTTTTGAATGAATCAAAAGGAAAACGGTGAAAAGAAGGTATTTAAACGGGAGGAATTAGAATGCGAATTATTTTAGGAATGGAAGTTGGTAACCGTGAAGAAGATGCAAAAAAGGTTCAAGGGCTTTTAACTGAGTATGGTTGTAGCATTAAAACTCGATTAGGTATGCATGAAGCTGGTAATCTATGTAGTTCAATGGGTTTAATCTTAATTGAATTTGCACAAGGGCATGAAGAAAAAGCTGTTGCTTTAGAAGCTGAACTAAGAAAATTAGAATCTGTAAAAGTAGGAAAAATGGAATTTTAACCCGAATAATTTTGGTTTATTTAAATCCTATTAAAAAATAGTTAACAAAGTCCGAGTTCATTATGAACTCGGACTTTTTGTCCATAAACGTATAAAATTAACTGAGAAGCAATAATTAAACAATAACTTCAACCGATATCTGGAAGGAAATTGTAAAATATAAGAGAATTGATAGTTCGCTTTTAATTTATTTAGTTCATAATCTATGTTCCACAATCTTTCATGGTAAGATAAGAGATAATATGTAACAACTTGAAACAGACACGATGAGGGGGATTTCAGATGGAAAAAGATATTTCTTATAACTTGGGATTTTATATACAAAGAATCTCAAGGTTAATTACATATAGACACAATTTAATGTTAGAAGAACAAGGTATTACTTTCAGTCAGTTTAAAGTGCTATTATCATTATGGGAAAAAGATAGTAAAACACAGAATGAAATCTTAGAAGATTTACTTTGCAAACCATCTACACTAAGTGGTCTTATTAATATTTTAGAGAAGAAGGAACTTGTTAAGCGTACTGTTGATATTTATGATGCACGCATCCGACGTATAGGCTTAACTGAAAAAGGCAAATCTTTAGAACACGTTTCCATTGGTATAATAGATGAATTGGAAGCTGAACTCTCAAAAGATTTAACAAGTTCAGAAAAAACCAATGTTATCGCTATTTTAAATCGCGTGAAAATGGGGTTTGAAGGAGAATTAGAAGAAACAGATTAATACAATTGACCAGCTTATAATTGAGCTGGTTTTTATATGTGCAAAATAAGGTGATGAAGTAAAATGTTTAACTGGCAAATGCTGAGAAAATTAAGGCCTTGGAATGATGAGTTGGGGAATACAATAGTATTAATGAGATACAATAAATGGCATGAAAACCATGAAAAAGGATGCGATTGTTACATAACTGTAATAATCCGATAAAGTTTTTTTAAGGCCTTAGACTTTGGTAGCAGTAAGGAAGGCCGACTGTTGGAATTTTCAGAAAATATTTTTATTGATAAAAACTATTGCCTGAAATCTATTTATCATGTATTATGTGGACTGATATTGAATCTGCTCATCAATCTTGGCGATGAGACAGATAAAATGAGTCGCTGAAATTAAATTTGGTAATATAATCTTATGGCAAAGTTCAACATTTGAATCATCATAAACAAATTGAATGAACGATCGAAACAACTTAGTAAGACCATTAAGCAGCGACACCGGACTCGTACACGGCCAATAAAAGATATTGGACGCGTAGAAAGGTGTGATAGTTATGACAGAATCTAGTAAACGTAAAGCAAACATTGTAACATCAGTATTATTACTTGTTGTTATGGGTTTATCAGGAACAGTGTATCAACAGAATCAAAAAATAGAATCAGAAATTGTTAATCAAGTAGAAACTAAAAGTGTATACGAGTCGGAAATACAATCACTAAAACGAGAAATGACCCAGTTAGAAAACGAACTCAATCGAAACAAGGAATTATATGATAGAGTTCAGGGCATAAGCCGTTATATGGAAATTGAAGATGTAAGCCAAGAAGATATTGAGAATGCTAACTTAATATCAGAAGGAACACCCCTCGAATTTGAAACAGCCATGATCTTAATGCTTTATGCAAAAGAATATGACTTAAGACCATCTCTTTTACTATCTGTAATGGAAACAGAAAGTAACTTCAACCCGACTCTTGTGGGAACCCATAAGGATAGAGGTTTAATGCAGATTATTCCTGCTACAGAGAGATGGCTAGTTAGAGATTTTGGAAGTGAAGTCGGTATTGAATATAACCCAGAAGAAATATTTGATGCAGAATATAACATTGGTCTTGCAGTTATGTACTTGAGTTTCTTACAAGATGCATACGGGAGCAATGATCATAGAATTTTATCTGAATACAATCGTGGTCCTTATAAATTGAAAACTTATTTTCAAAAGAATGGGACCTACGCAACAAGTTATTCTAAAAAGATTATTCGTGGAGAATCTAAGTATATTGCATATAACAACTAATCATTAAAACTAAAAAAAATGTAGAAAACACATGAGGAAGACTTAGGTCTTCCTTTAGTTGTATTCTTTTTTATGATACTTTCCCTTTCACCTTATACCTTTTACTAAACTGCGATATAATAAGAAGGCAAATAATATTGATTACTGGAGAGCATTATGAAGACCATTAGAAAACGATTTTCGGTACGCGAGTTTGTACAATTTATTATGCGTGCTGGAGACCTTAATACAACTTATACAGGGCGTAATCGTGCTCTGGAAGGTACATATGCACATCAAGCGCTTCAGACCAAATTATCTGCGCATTATGGAACCCGTTATGAACGTGAAGTATTTCTTGAAAAAGAGATTCAAGTTTCTGGCATTACATTGGTATTAACAGGTCGTGCAGACGGAATCATTCACGAAGATGATGGCATTATTATTGATGAGATAAAATCCACTCGTAAAGAGTTACACGAGCTTGAAGGTGGGTTAAAAACCCATTGGGCTCAAGCTGAAGTTTATGCTTATATATATGCTCTAGAAGAAGGGCTTGATACAGTAAAAGTACAATTAACTTATTGTGATGCAGAAACACTTTTAACGAGGTTATTTATTAAGGAATGGACTTTTAAAGACTTAGAAGCTCATTTTTTATCAATGATAGATGCGTTTAAATCGTGGTCTTACTATATAAAGGAATGGACAAAAGAACGTGAACAATCTATTGTAGATTTAGATTTTCCTTTTGAATATCGTAAAGGGCAACGTCATATTGCAATTGAAGTATACCGGGCCATTCGTGACCGCAATAAACTGTATGTACAAGCCCCAACTGGCATAGGTAAGACTATATCTGTACTTTTTCCTACCGTTAAAGCTCTAGGAGAAGAACTAACTAAGAAAGTATTTTATCTTACAGCTAAAACCATAACACGTACTGTGGCAGAAGAATCCATAAGGCTCTTAGAAAACAAGGGACTTCATCTAAAGTCGGTAACATTAACTGCAAAAGATAAAATATGTTTTGAAAAAGATGCTACTTGTAATCCGGATGAGTGTCAATATGCCAAAGGGCATTACGACCGTGTAAATGAAACGATTTATGCCATATTGCAAATGCATGATCAACTAGACAGAGAAATGATCGAAAAGTATGCAAGGCATTACCTTGTGTGCCCATTTGAAATGCAATTAGACCTAACAGAATGGGCCGATATGGTCATATGCGATTATAATTATGTTTTTGATCCGCGAGTTTCATTAAAACGCTATTTTGAAGAGAAGCGAGAATCCTTTACTTTTTTAATCGATGAAGCCCATAATTTAGTTGATAGATCTCGTGAAATGTATTCTGCTTCTGTTTATAAAGAACGGGTTATGGATATTAAGCGGATTACGAAAGGGCGTTCAGAAGAGCTAACGAAGAAGTTAGAGAAAGTAAATCGTAAGTTTCTATCGGTAAGGAAACTGTATGAAGGACATAAGGAAACTGTCATGGACGAGGAACCTTCGGAATTGTATGGTGCCTTACGTGAATTTGTTGAAGTATGTGATGGTTACCTACAAAAGGAAAGGAATGTCGAAATACATCAACAAGTTTTAGAATTTTATTTCGAAGCAGTACAGTTTTTAAAAATATCTGAACTTTATGATGACGCCTTTCGTATACTATTGAAAGTACCTTCTAAAAAAGAAGTTGAAGTTAGGCTTTATTGTTTAGACCCATCAGCTATTATTAAAGATATAATAGGGAGAAACGGTACAGGTATATTTTTTTCTGCGACCTTGTTACCATTAAATTATTACCATCAATTATTGGGAGGCGAAGAGGCAGATAAAGTCATTGAACTAGAATCGCCATTTGATGCATCGAGGTTTGAGTTAATGATTGCAGGAGATGTATCAACGCGATTGAAAGATAGGGACTATAGTTATTTGCCCATTGCTAAATATATAAAACGGATCATGGAAGCAAAACATGGGAATTACATTGTATTTTTCCCTTCATACGAATATATGGAACATGTTTATGATACATATAGAGAATTGTATGAAGAACAGAAAACTTTGGTTCAAACCAAGCGTATGTCTGAGGAAGAAAGAGAAGTGTTTTTAGAACAATTTGAACATGATCCTGATGAATCTTTGCTAGCCTTTTGTGTACTAGGTGGTATTTTCTCAGAAGGAATCGATTTGCGTCATGACCGATTGACAGGTACAATAATTGTTGGGGTAGGTTTACCAAGAATATCTCAAGAACAAAATTTAATTAGAGATCATTTTGAAGAAAGTCATAACATGGGGTACGCATATGCTTATATTTATCCTGGTATGACAAAAGTACTTCAAGCAGCAGGTAGAGTAATACGAACAGAAGAAGATAAAGGTGTTATTCTTTTAATAGGAGATCGTTTTAATCAGCACATTTATAAAGGGATCTATCCACGGCACTGGTTTCCTCATTATAAGGTTTATAATGAACATCAGGTTGCTTCGACACTTAAATTATTTTGGGATAATAGCAAGTGATTAAAGGGATTTTACATTTTTAATAGAATAAAGTAAGATAGTTCAAGTGAGTAACAAAATGATAATGATTTAAACAGGTACATACCTGATTGGCATATAAAATACACCGTAGGAGGAACATGAATGGGTTTTTTAACAAAAGTTTTATCTCTGTTTCCGAATGAACCCTCGGAAATGAACATGAGTCCATGGACATTGGCTTTTGAAGGCAAGGCTGAATCGGAGTACACAAAAGAAAAGAATGTTGATTACATAGGCCAAAAAAGAATTGGATTAATAGCTGCAATTCTGATTTATGCAGTATTTTTCTTCTTAGATATGGCTGTAATGCCAGAGTACAAATACTTTGTTTGGTTTGTAAGGTTTGTATTTATATTTATAACCATTGCTGTCATATTGCTCTCCTATGTAGAGCGTGTGAGTCCTTACTTGAACCATTTGATATCATTTGTATTGGTATTGGGTGGAGTAGGAAACTTGGTAATGATTCGATTTGCTCCTGTAGAAGTAGCAAGCTCTTATTATGCTGGGTTGATTCTCATGTTTATGCTCTGTTATGGTATTTTAAGAACAAATTTTTTATTAAGTTCTATAACGGGCTTAATGATTCTGGTAGCTTACGAACTATCAGCCGTATTCTTTATGGAAGTGCCGAAATATGTATTGTTAAATAATAATTTCTTTTACTTAGCTGCCAATGTATTGGGAATGTTGAGTGCCTATAAAGCCGATTATAATTCGAGAAGAGGTTTCTATTTATCCTATAAACTTGAAGAAGCACAAAAAGCCTTACGCAAGTCACCAAGAAAATATGTACCAGTCGAAATGCCTGAAGAGCCTGTAGCTGCAATTGTAGCAGAAGTTGCTGAACCAGAGACGGCACAAGCGGTAGTTGAAGAAACATTGGACTTTGAAAAAGACATGCGCGATGCAGGCATGACAGTTAGAATGCTTATGGAACGTATTTCTGATGTGGTTTGGTATAGTGACTTAGAAGGAAACTTTATATATGTATCGCCATCGTGTCAAAAATTGTGGGGATATGATTCTGAACAAGCTCAGAATATGAATTTTAAAGAGTTGTTTACCCGCGAGAGTTACGAATACTATATGGCTGAGTTAGAATCTGCATTAGCATCCAATGAGGATGAAATTAGACCTTTAGATTTAGAAATTATATGTAAGAATAGAGTCATTAAATCTGGAGAAGTTGTATCTATTGCAGTTAAGGACCATGATGTTTATGGAAGTGGCATTATAGGTGTTACGCGTGATGTTTCATTAAGAAAGAGCACTGAAAATGAATTAAGACGCTTTAATGAAGAGTTAGAAGAACTTATTCATAAACGAACGGTAGAATTAGAAGATGCTCTTGATAAACTAAAAGGAATGGAAGAAGCTTTTAAAACAAGTGAAGAAGAAAAAGCTGAAATAATAAACGCTACAGAAGAGAAAGAAGAAGTTGTAGTTGTTCCTGAAGTTATAGAAGACGAAGAACTGCCAATTATTAGAGAAGTAAGAAACGTTGTAGAAGATAATTTAAAAACTGTTGTTCATCTAAAAGAAATGACAAAACAAATTGTTAAGCTTTACGATATTAAAACCATGAAGCGATTTGATTTAGAGAAATATTTTAGAGACGCAACGCGTGTTATTGGTGATGTTGACCATAAACTTAGAAACGCTGCTAAACAATTAAGTGGACAAGAACCAACAAAAATGGAGATTGCTCCTGAACCAGTGGTAATTGAAAAAGTGATAAATACAAGGGATCATGCTTTTAATGTAGGAGATACCATTGAAAAGGTGTTTATTGGATTAGGGCATCGGTTTGCAGATACAAATCATGTTGTAGAGATCTTATGTGCGGACGAAATAAGTGCAATGGGTGATTCTGATTTGTATACACAAGTAATTGAAAACTTAGTTTCATATTCACTTGATTATGGCTTTAAAAACACAGCTGAAGGTGAAATAATCATAGATGTATCTAAAGAAGACGATATACTTTCAATTCTTTATAAAGATAATGGTTCTGGATTGACAGACGAAACCATTAAGCAGTTGTTCGGAGAACCTTATAAAATGGATACTGTTGAAGAAAGCCATAATGAGGTTGCATTGTACCATGCAAGAGGCGTTGTTCAGAACCAATTAGCTGGCGATTTTGAATGTAAAAATGGCGATAGTGGAATTGAGTTTATGATAATGATTCCTGACAAGATGGCATAAAAATAGAATGAATAAAACCCTTGCGAAAGCAAGGGTTTTTCTTTGTTTGAGAGACTATTCAACAGTTTTGAATAGATGGTCTATTAAGGTTGAACCAATACCATAGTTGTTTTTGAAAACAACATGATGTATGCGGTGGTGTTCATTAAGTCGCAAAAAATAAGAATTCTTTTCAATGGCGTAATCCATTGGGTGATGAAATAAATAGTGAGCAGATTCTATCCAAATAGTGTACACTATGCCACAGGTTAATAAAGAAGTGGCGGCCATTTTATAGGCAGGCCATAAATACCACGCCATTAACATGTTTGGTATCATATTAACAATAATATATGATAAGCCAGATACAATGTCATTGTATTTGGAGTCTAAAATAGAATAACTCTTGTCACCTCTGAATAAGACATGATGGTTCACAATATGTGTGTGTTTCCCTGTAAAATGAAGGTAATATCGATGCAAGATATACTCCATTAACATAGCTATTAATAATCCCAATAATGCGCTTGCGAGTATAACCATAACGAATAACTCCTTTTGTAAATAATGACCAGTCTTGTGTTTGTGTGATTTCAACACCTGTAATGGGTAAGAAAAAGAGAAGACTCATGAAAACAGATATATGGCATTAATATAGAGCCAATTTACTACTTTGAATATGTACCCAACTTTACTTTTTACTAAAACCTTATTCTAATAGGGTATAATAGATTTGGTATGATTACAAATAGGGGAGGATTTTAAATGAAAAAAATAATAGGGGTGAGCCTAATAGTACTCATGGTACTTTTAGCTGCATGCTCAACTCAAAATACAGGTACAGAAACGACCAACTTACTTGAAGCTAATTGGGATTCTGTTCTGGAAGAAGCAAAGGGACAAACTGTAAATATACATATGTGGGGTGGGAGTGAAACCATTAATAATTACATGGATTCCTTTGTTGCACCCAACTTAAAAGAACAATTTGATGTAGAGCTTAATAGAGTTCCAATTACAGATGCTAAGGATATGATTAACAAATTACTAACTGAAAAAGAAGTTAATAAAGAAGAAGGTACCATTGATATCTTCTGGATCAATGGAGAAAATTTTAAAAGATCAAAAGATAATGACTTACTTTGGGGAAGTTTTGCTGGTGCGCTCCCTAATTATCAGAATTACATAGATGGAGAAGCTGAAGATATGCTCTTTGATTTTGGTGAACCTGTAGAAGGGTATGAGGTACCTTGGGGTAAAGCTCAGTTTGTAATGATATATGATTCTGCTAGAGTAGAGAATCCACCCAAATCTATGGATGAACTCATGAAGTGGGCTGAGGAAAATCCCGGTAAGTTCACGTATCCAGCGCCACCAGATTTTACAGGAAGCGCTTTTATTAGACATGGTTTATATGAGACGACTGGTGGTTATCAGCAATACTTAGAAAACATGGATATGGAAAAGTTTAATACACAGTCGGAGTCTCTATACTCATATCTGAATGAGCTAAAGCCTAATTTATGGCGAAATGGAGAGACTTATCCTGAGTCAACAGCTAAATTAGATCAACTATTTGCTAATGGAGAAGTTGATTTTACAATGAATTATAACTCGGTACATGCTTCTAACATGATTAAGGCAGGACAATTTCCTGATACTGCTCGTAGTTTTGTATTTGACCAAGGAACATTGTCAAACACGCATTATTTAAGTATTCCTTATAATGCAAGTCATAAAGCTGGTGCTATGGTTGTGGTGAATTACTTAGTATCACCTCAAGCGCAAATTGCTAAGTTAGATCCAACATATTGGGGTGACGAAACGGTACTCGATGTTAACAAACTAACATATGCAGATAGACAGGCCATGGAGGCGATCGATCTTGGACAAGCAACACTTCCAAGAACTGAATTATCGACCCATCGTGTACCAGAGATTAAAGCTGATTATGTAAATGAATTGGAGAATGGTTGGTATGATAAGGTGGCAAAAGACTAAACCTTACCTAATGGTTTTACCTTCTGTTGTCGTTGTTTTAGCTTTGTTTATGGGTGGTTTTCTTCAAGGGATTAAAAGAAGTTTTACCCATGCTCAAACCAATACGTTAACAGGAATGTATTACCGAAAGCTTTTGGGAGACTCGGAATTCTGGGAATCCTTATGGCTGACCTTTAGAATATCAGGCTTGACATCGTTGATGTCAGGTCTGTTTGCCATATTGATAATGTGTGGTTTGTTTTTTATGTTATCATCTCGCGGCGAAGAAAAAGCAATTAAATACCGTCGCTTACTGCATATTCCCATGTTGTTTCCTTACATCGTTGCAGCTTATGTAATAGGACTCTTATTTCAACAAAGTGGGTTTATTTCTAGACTTTTTTATAGTGTTGGCTTAATTGATACAATCCAAGCCTTTCCTGTGCTTATTAACGATCGATTTGGATGGGGCATTGTTATGGCATATGTTTGGAAAACAGTACCCTTCATGGTCTTAATGATGTTTCCAGTCTTGCTTCGTGTACAGAATGGATGGTATCAAGCAGCACAGACACTTGGAGCGAGTCGTTTAAGGTTTTTTATTCATGTTGTAATTCCTATGTTAGAGCGAACGTGGTTATTATCTGTTTTTATTATTTTTGCCTTTACATTTTCTGCTTTTGAGATACCTTATTTCTTAGGCGTTACCTATCCTAAAACCCTATCTGTCCTAGCGCATCATATATATACCAATGGAGACTTGTCTGATAGACCCCTTGCCATGGCCATAAATGCCATATTGACGAGTATTACCTTATGTTTAGGCTACATATCTTATCGGGCTTATAACAAAAGGAGTATAAAATGATGAAGCGTAATGAAGGGATATCTTGGGCTACTATATATATTAAATGCATTGTATTTTTGTTCTTGCTACCAGTGGGGATGATGCTATACAGAAGTTTTTCAGGTGTTTGGCCTTGGCCATCTTTAGTTTCAAACACGTGGACATTAAAGCATTGGATACATGTTTTTTATAAAAATCAATCTACCTATAGTGCTATTTGGACGAGTGTTCAGATAGGCGTATGTGCAATTATAATTAATCTAATTATTGGGATTCCAGCAGCAGATGCCTTAGCGCGACGATCCTTTAAAGGTAAAATATTGATAGAAGCCTTATTATTTGCACCCATTATCGTACCGCCACTTATTGTGTTAACGGGCCTACATATTACTTTTATACGGTGGAATTTTACGGAACACATATTGGGTGTGGTCTTAGCTCACTTAATACCAACCCTTCCTTATATGATTCGTGCGCTTAAAGTGAGTTACGAACAAATTGGATTTGATATGGAAAATCAGGCTAAGGTTTTAGGAGCTACTACAATGTACCGATTTAGGTATATTGTGTTTCCTCAAATACTTCCCGGTATAATAGCGGGGTCAGGTTTAACATTACTTATTTCCCTCAGCCAGTACATTATTACAGTTCTCATTGGTGGCGGTCAAATCGTAACGATTCC
>Ga0070724_10002269_pt1 | contig 10796 bp, 8 predicted proteins | sample tdDd001_FD_67278 | JGI IMG/M metagenome (GOLD analysis project Ga0070724, IMG submission 67278) | Marine sediment microbial communities from the Atlantic coast under amendment with organic carbon and nitrate - tdDd00.1 | ecosystem: Environmental > Aquatic > Marine > Coastal > Sediment | place...
TTTCCCCAGCAACTCTTTCAACGTTCTCAAACTCTAAATATTTTGTGTTGTATCCAACCCATTCAAAGATTCCTTTTGAAAAGCGATGGTACTCTCTCAATTCTAAGATCGAAGCAACCATTTGCTTAGTCATTAATCTAAAATCTCTAGCACCATCAACAATTTTGACATCACTATATTTATTAATTAATTTATAAAAGTTTCTTGCGAAAAATGATCTTATTAGAGGCTCACCTTTTCTACTAACACGTCTTGATGCTACGCAGTCAAAACCTTCGTTTTTAATTGAATCTAACATCTCTGGTAAAAGTGAAGGTGGATCTTGTAAATCAACATCCATGATACACACATAATCACCTGTGGCCGCTTCAAGACCAGCAAGTATACCAGCTTCTTTTCCAAAATTTCTTGAAAAATCGAGCACTACTACGTTTGTATCAAGTTTATGCATATCTTCTAATTTATTTAAAGTTTTGTCTTTAGATCCATCATTAATAAATATAATTTCATATGATACATCCATTTGCTTAATAGTCTTCAATAATTCTGCATGAAAGATATATACAACATCTTCTTCATTATAACAAGGTACAACGACCGAAATCTTTTCCATAATATAGTCCTCCTATTATTGTTTATTCAGTTGGTATGTGAAAATATCCATTTATAAATAATGAATCATAACACATTAAGTAAACAACTGCATCAATATCATATTCTCTTATATATTTATTTAAATATGCGTCGCTTCTTCCTTTAGAAGCACGCGGATCTAAAACTATTGTTTTATCAAAGTGTGAGGAAAGCCATGCATTTATCGGATTTGAAAACGAATCTGAAACAATTAATAGATTTAATCCTGTATTATTTCCAAAATCGTATATTCTTTCAAAGCTATTATTTCCATAATATAACTCGTATAGCGATTCGTACTTTGGAATTTTTTCACCATTAACAAATGTTTCTTTTATCCCATCTGTATATTTTATTCCATCCACATAAACTGTAAATTCTTTCTGATTTTCTAGATATAGATCACAGATTTGATCAGGTTTAGAAACTCTTGCTACCTTATATGAAAAAGAACCATAAAACTCCTCATCAAAGCATTTTTTCTCTATTACATCCCTAGGTTCTCCAATGTTGAAATCTGCATTTAAAATGTCAACAATCTCAATATAGCCATTATAAGCTCCATCAATATTCCAGTGATGATCAGCCTTGTAATATAGTTTTTGATACTCTTCCCATGAAGTTACCAAATTTTCATGATAACTTATATTTGGGTTAAGATTTTGAAGAAAATTTTCTTCAAACTGATAAGCATAACTAGTAATAAATTCAGTGTTAAACCACGTTGTTTCTTCAGGCCTTATTGGCTTATATATGTAAAACTTTGCTGAGGGATTTTGCTCTGAGAGAATAGAAATATTGTAAGCTCTGCTTGCAGCATAGTCATATTTCACATAGTCATACTCTACTAAGTTATAAACCATATAGTCACTCTTACCCACAATACTACTATCTTCTGTAATACGAAGTAAAGACATTTCATTTTGTGTTAACATGATAGGAGTGTAAAAAGCTAATTTAGTTTTATAATAAGCATACATCTGTTCATTCCTAAAAGGAATTTGGTCTGCTATTATATCTTCGATTGAGTTTTGAAAACTACTATCTAGGAAACTTGTTTCATTAAGTTCAAGGTTGGTATGTAAGTTCCTTTTCTCAAATAAAGAAACATCATCTTGAAAGATCAAACTGTACAAACCAATAAACAACAAGAATGCTATAATAAGCATCGAAAAATATTTATCTTTCATGAATAAACCTCCCTTTAGAATCTAAAATATATAAATGGATTATAAGTATTATTTGTTAAGAAAACAATGGAAATCAATAAAATGATTATTAAATATATATCATATAAGAATGCAAACTTTTTATTCACAATATATTTATTAACTACCACCTTAAAGATTGGAGTTGAACCAAATAAGGCTAGTCCAAAGTATGGCCAAATATATAATACATCTAATTGTTTAAATAAATTCAAATCAACAAGAGCATATCCATTAAACATTGCATTTGTATAAGATAAGATCTGCTCAAGTGAATTAGCTCTAAAGATAATCCATCCAAACATAAATAGCGTGATTGCATAAACATGATTAAAAAATTTTACGTTTGTAATTTTACCTAGTATTGTATATTTTTCTAGTAACAATATTACTGAAAAATAAACTCCCCAAATCATAAAGTTCCAAGCTGCTCCATGCCAAAATCCTGTTAGAAACCAAACTATTAGAATATTTCTAATTACTTTAAAAGTAGAAACTCTATTACCACCTAAAGGAATATAGACATAGTCCTTGAACCAACTACTAAGTGAAATATGCCAACGCCTCCAGAATTCCGAAATACTTTTTGAAATGTATGGATAATTGAAGTTTTCTAAGAAATTAAATCCAAACATTTTACCAAGTCCAATTGCCATATCACTATATCCACTGAAATCAAAGTAGATCTGGAATGTGTATGCAATAATACCTAGCCAGGCCATTGCTATACTTAATTCCGAAGGATTTTTATCAAACATTGTATCAGCAACAATAGCCATTTGATTAGCAATTACAACTTTCTTGCTTAAACCTATAATAAATCTTCTCAATCCGTTAGCGAATTGTTTGAAGCTTTCTTTTCTATTTTCTAGTTCATCTTCTATTGTTGAATATCTTACGATTGGTCCAGCAATTAATTGCGGAAATAATGTTACATAAGTTGCTAGTGTTAAAATATTCTTTTGTACAGCTACTTTTTTTCTATAGACATCGATTGTATAACTCATAGTTTGAAAAGTATAAAAACTAATTCCAATTGGTAGACTGAGTTTCAGATATTCAATTTTTAACATAAACATTGAATTTAAGTTATCAATCAAGAAGTTTGAATATTTAAAGAATCCTAATAAGCCTAGATTAATAACTACTGAAGATATTAATAACATTTTAGCAATTTTATCTTTATTTTCTTTTTGGTAATAACCAATAGCTCTAGCATGAAAGTAATCGTTAAATATTGAGAATATCATTAAAACAACATAAACTGGTTCTCCCCATGAATAAAACAAAAGTGAGAATAAGAATAATACTAGATTTCTATATACTCGATTATTTATAGCATAGTAACTGATTACTACTACTGGTAAAAAAACAAATAAGAAAGTTACACTACTAAATAACATATATTTATCTCCTTGCTAATCTAATTTCCAGTACCTAGGATCAAACATTAAATGTACTGTGTCCATCACATAAACAACACGTGTGATTTTTTCTCTTCTAATGAAAGCTAATATATCAAACTTGTAATTGAAGTCCTCATTAAATCTTGGATCAACTACAAAGGTATTCTTAAAGTTACTAGCAATTAACTCATTCAACCCATTTGAATTGGAATCACTCATAATCATAATATTTTCTTTATCTGGATTATCAAAAACATATTGTACCATTTCTAAGTTGATTCCAAAATAATCATGATAATAAGAGAATCCTTTATCTTGTTGACTATAATTCAAGTTTAAATACCTATCTCTTGAACCATATAATATTTCACTACCATCAAGTCCATATGTTTTATATTCCGGAACATCATAAACGTCCGCACAAAATTTATCGTACAAACCATTTAGTTCACCGACTCTCCTTGTATAGGTTCCGTAGAACTGTACATCAAAGCAGCGATACTCTCTAATTTGATGTTTTCTTGTATCAACATCAATATAGTCTTGAGCTTTCATATATTCAAATATCTCGTTATAGAAATATTCAATTCCCTTATTCGTCGGATGTTGGTCTGTTTTATAAAAGTATTTATTAAAGTCTTCATATGATTCAAGTCCAAGATAATTATAAAGTACTCCATCAGCTAATAGTGTTTGAAACTCATTAATATACTGTTCTGAATCACTACTGACATTATCAAAGAAATTCATATCACCTGAGTATGGAATATTAAGAATCATTATTTCAAGACCAAAAGCTTTATATTTATTTATATCCTCTGCACTTCTTCGTAAATAATCATCATATACATGATTCTTTTCAACAACATTATAAATATATCTACTAGCATCTTTACCAACTTGACTAACGATATCTCCAACATAATAGACATTCATGTCAATTACTGGTTCAGGATCTGGCTCAGTTTTAGGGTCCTCACCAATCGGATCTTTTTTTGGTTCATCAATTGTAATATCTTTTTTCGGAGTTTCAATTGTTGCGATAAAATCGATAGCGATACTCCTAAATTCTTTATCAATATTTTTATTAAAGAGGACAACATCATTTCTTGAGATAAACTGATCTGCAATGGCATTCTCAAGTCTAGTTTGAAAGTTCTTGTCGAAGTAACTTTCAGAGAGTAAGTTATCAAATTTTTCCAAAGTTCTATTTTCCAAAACAGAACGATCGTTTTGGGGACTAATAATTGTCAAAGTAAGACTAATCATTAAAATCTCAAATATCAATAGTATAAAAACATAATTTCTTATTTTCATCTTCATCACCTAAAATCTAAAGTATATAAACGGATTATAACTTGATGTAATTAAATATGTAATACAAATCAAAAATATAGCAACCAGATAAACATCATATATTATCCCAATAAAAACCCTTTTATTTAGAAATTTGAAAATATTCTTCATTAAAGGGATTGATCCAATAATCGCCAAAATATAATAAGGCCATAAATGAATGATGTTTAATTTTTGGAATTCCATAATATCAAATTCACTTTGTGCATTAAACATTTGGGAAATCAACATAAACATATGATCAAATGAATCAGCTCTAAATATAACCCAACCTATTAAAATAAAGAAAATCGTGTATACATGATTTATTAAAGGTAGCCTTTTTAAAATTCTTAATAAGAACAATTTTTCTAGGACTAACAAGAACCCAAAATATAGACCCCAGATTACAAAGTTCCATGATGCTCCATGCCAAAGTCCAGTTATAAACCAGACGATTAGGACATTAATCAACCATCTTGCCATCCCTTTTTTGTTTCCACCTAAGGGAATATAAATATAATCTCTAAACCAAGTTCCTAGAGATATATGCCATCTTCGCCAAAAATCAGTTATACTTGTTGAAATGTAAGGGTAGTTAAAGTTCTCGAGGAAATTAAATCCAAACATCTTTCCTAAACCAATAGCCATATCACTATATCCACTGAAATCATAGTAGATTTGAAAGGCATAAGATATAACTCCTAGCCAAACAATAAATATATTAAGCTCAGCTTGAGATTTAGAAAATATGATGTCTGCTACAATTGCCATTTGATTAGCTATTATTATTTTTTTTGCTAGCCCGATAATAAATCTTCTAAGTCCATTACCAACATCATCGATAGTTTCTTTTCTATTTTCTAATTCATCCTCTATTGTTTGATATCTGACAATTGGTCCGGCAATTAACTGTGGAAACATTGCAACATATGTTGCTAGTGTAAGGATATTTTTTTGTACTTTTACTCGCTTAAGATATACATCAATTGTATAACTCATTGTTTGGAAAGTATAAAAACTAATTCCTATTGGAAGTAAGATTTCTTTAACTGTTAAATTACTATTAAAAATGTTATTAAATGATTCAAAAATAAATCCATAATATTTGAAGTATCCTAGTAGTCCTAAGTTGACTGCAAGAGAGGAAATTAAGAATAATGTTGCTAATCTCCGCATTTTTTTCTGATTAAAGAAATCAACTAATAAAGCATGTAAATAGTCATTCGCTATTGATATAAACATTAAAAATATGTAAACTGGTTCTCCCCAAGAGTAGAAAATTACCGAAGATATAAACAATATTAAATTTCTATAAGTTCGGTTTGGAAAGATATAATAAACAATCACAACGATTGGCAAAAACAATAACAAAAAAGTTAATGAACTAAATAACATAAAAAAACCTCTTCCAATTAAATTTAATACTAAAAAGTGTTCAAAAAATCTCTTTTAATTATACCATAAATCGAGCAATATTTGGTCGTGAATTTTTATGAAAAAAAGAAAGAATTCCAAATGGAATTCTTTTTAAAATATTTTCTATAATTATCTCTTTTAAGATTCAATAAATTCACTTATCAAATTAACTACATTACTCTTTAAGTTCCACTCCTGAAAATTAATATCTTTAACTTTATTATAAAGTTCTTCAATATTATCTCCCTCTTTGTAGATTTCAAGATAATCTAAATCTGCGAACTTTGTAGCAAGTTCAACTTGGTGATCATTAACATGTTCACCATATTTACTTCGTCTTGGGAAAACAATCATTTTTCTTTTTTCTTTTATACCTTGAACCATACTTCCTGCCCCAGCATGAGTAATAACCATATCCGATTGTTTATACAGTCTTGTTAATTCATCTTTGGTTACAAAATCAAAAATCTCCATTGTCTTGGATTGATAAATCGTGTGTCCTGCTTGGACAATAATTTTTTCAAATGTTGATAACTTCTCAACTTCTTTAATCATTCTTGAAAAGTCTTGTTTTTGAGTTCCGCATAGTACTAAAATCATTTAAATATACTCCCTCCATAAACTGCCTCTGGATAGACTTCTAGAAGTTCTTCCCATTGTACTAAAAATAAATCAGTATACTTATAGATAATCTTTCCTGTAAGTGTCGGGGAAGTTACATTAGCAATAGTCTCTATATATATTACCTTTTTTCCAAATAATTTTGCAATAATCATTATTGGAACTGTTGAATGCACCCCTGTAGAGACAATATATTTTGGCCTGAAAGATATATATATCCATAAACTCTTCAAAGTATTAATTAAGAACGTAAAAAGATACACAAGCTTATTTGAATTTCTTGAGCCGTATATTAAATATTTTGTCTTATGTTTCGAACTAGAACTAGATTTAACCTTCTCGGTTACAATCAAAGAATCAAATTTACTCATTAATTCTTCTAGTTGCAATAACTCAGCAAAATGCCCTCCTGCACTAGAAGTAAATATTACTTTCTCCATATAAATCACCAAAAACATTATACCATAATAACTAATCTATTGTAACTACGGAGTGTTTTTTGGTATAATCCAAATAGATATAGGAAGGTGGAGTAAGATGCCTAAAGTAAGTGTTATTGTTCCCGTTTATAACGTTGAGCAATACTTAGAGAGATGTCTAGAGTCTCTTGTAAACCAAACTCTAGAGGATATTGAAATTATTATCATCGATGACTCAAGTCCAGATAATTCTCATTTAATTATTGAAAAATATGCTTTAAAGTATCCAAAAAAAATCCGTGCATTCTTGAAAGAAAATGGTGGAATAGCAGATACTAGAAATTTTGGTTTAACGAAAATAACTGGTGAATATTTCGGGTTCTTAGATAGTGATGATTACTGTGAATTAGATATGTTTGAAAAAATGTATAACAAAGCTAAAAGCAACGATTCTGACATTGTTGTCTCAAACTTCACTTGGGTGTGGGATAATAAAACTGCTCTAGGATTAGAAAGTTCTTACAAGCCTGGTAAGGACATGATAATTAACCTTTTCGCAGTGCTTTGGAATAAAATTTATAAAACTGAATTTATTAAAGAAGTAGGAATTAATTTTCCTAAAGGATTAAGATATGAGGATGCTTCTTTCTTGTATAAATTACCTCACCATGTTAAGAAAATTGATTTTATAGATGAATCATTTGTTCACTACATCCAAAGGGATGGCTCAATAACTCATACTCATAATAGTAAAGTTAAAGATATGATTTATGTTTTCACAGGGATTCTTAATTACTATAAAGAACAAGGTATTTATTCTACATATCAATCAGAACTTGAGTATCTATTTATTAAGTTTTTCTTAGGAAACTCATACTTAAGAACTATTAAAATCAAAAATAAAAAAGATCGTATTAAGACATTAAAATTAAGTTGGGATATATTAAATAATAACTTCCCTAATTGGAGAAATAATTTATACTTAAAAGAAATTAGATCAAGTAAACATACATTCTTCAAACTTATCAATAAAAGAACTTATTTTATGTTTGCTAAAATACTTAAATTCAAAAAATAAACAAGACTATTCAGTCTCGTTTATTTTTTCTTTTTCTTCAAAGTAGTTTGACTCTGCAATCAAAGTCGACACTTTAAATAATTGTTGATAATATATTCTTTCGGCATTAAAATCAATTGTTGACTCATCAACACCATCATACACACCCTGACCATCACCATAGAGATTTAACCAATAGTCATTTGTGTAAACATATCCTGATTGATCAAAATAGAATCCTTTATTACTTGGATCCATAATATCATTCCCTAGAACAGTTTGATAATCATAATCAATGTCCCACATATTAAATATTGTTGGTAATACATCAACATTTGTACAAATTGTATCAACTGTTTGCCCCTCAATATCATTACTCCATATTATTAATGGTGTAGAAATATTATCGTCACCATTATTCATTATATCACTAGCCTCTTGTATTTGCTCTGCGCTGATCATTTTCGGCATATGGTCACCATAAATCATGATTACTAAATCATCTGTTTTATTCAACATTTTTGCAGTTTTTAATAGTTCTTCTAAGGCTCTGTCTAAATTCATGTTTTTAGTTATATAAACTTTCATTTTTTCAGATAAGTCAGGATACTTTTGATCAACAATTTTGTATAATGGTAAATATTCTGCTACTAGATCCATTGAATCATCGGGATTTTCATCTAAAGTATCTAAACTATACGGTTGATGTCCGCTATAAGTGATTGTATAACTAAAGAATCTTTCTTCTAGTAGATATATCCATTGTGCAATATCAAACATCATTTTATCACTAGCGGTGCTCTCAATTCCTAATTCATATGAATCAAAGAATCTTTCATAACCTAAAGCTGGCATCATATTTTTACGATTATAATATAAACCATAATTATTATGATAAGCACTTACACGATAATCTAAATCTAAAAACTTATTAGCTAAAGTTGTTGGGTAAGTGTTATCCGCGTACACTTGAAAAGCGATATTACCATTTTGTGGTGCCACTAGCCCTGTATTAACCATATATTCAGCATCACTTGTTGAACCTACCATCAATGCAGATTTATAATTTTCAAAATTAATACCTTCCATTTTTAGCTTATAAAGTGTTGGTGTTAATTCCTTATCGATTACAACATGACTTAAAGACTCCGCTTCAATAAGTAATAAACTTTTCCCTTTGAATATTCCAGTATACTGATTATCGGTTGGTGCCTCAACTTCACCTAAAAATTCTGAGATTATTATTGCATTCTCAATAGCTTTATCTTCTAATTTATATATGTATGTATCAAGATAATCTTTGACTAAGTAATTTTCTAATCCAAATTTTTCTACAAAAGCAATCGAACTTGTAGTTTCCATATAGAAGAAATGATCAGTTTCCATATATAAAAATGAATCTTTTGAATTCTTTTCTTCTTCAATTAAATTGAAGAAACTTTCATAATTAGGTTTAACCAAAGTTAACAAGTAAAAACCAAGAACGGTATGAATAATTGGATAAGAAATTTTTATATATTTATTATTTGTTTTAGCTCCGACTACAACTGTTAATATTATAACTAATGCAAAGTTCCAAAATACTTTTTCATCAGCATCTGTCAAAAACTCAAACGCACTCGACTTAACACCTTTAGCTTCCTCAAATAATTGAAGTGCCGAAGTTATTTTAATAAATTGACCAAACCCTCTACTATAAATAATTTGTCCATAAAAGTATACTGTGTACATACCTAAAGCAAAAATTGCAAACATCTTATCTAAAATAAGTGGAAGTAAAATAATACCGCCAAGAATTGATAGTATTATAGCTTTATAAGTAGTATCACCATATTCTCCTATAGGTAAAATGTTAATTATCTCTTTATGTAGATTATTAATATATGTGTAAACAATAAACGTAATTAGTATTTTATAGATAAAAGGATTAACCCTTCTATATTCATTCATCTTCTTTAAAAAAATTGTAATCTTTTTAAATACTTCTTTAATTCTTTTCATTAGTCCCCCGCTATACTTCTTTAAAATATTTTAGTAAATAACCCATTAATAGTGCTAGTACAATACTAGACATAAACTGGTCTAAAACATGACCTGATAAATATGCTGACAACAATCCCCCACAAATCCCCATTCCTACTACAGCTACCTTGAATAAGTCAATCTTCTTAAAATTAATTAAAGTTAAAATAGCAATTAGAGCTAGAAGTGCAATCCATGGTAGACTGAACATAATAAATCCTAAAATTCCATATGTATAATACTGCATAATAAAGTCTTGCTCTAAAAGAATAGACCCGTTCATGAAACGTGAGTATCCAAAACCAAATAATTTTTCCTTGTTTTTTACTTGACCAGGTAAATAATCAAACTTATTTTCCCCATAATTGAGATTACCCATTTTATAATCAAAGAATATTTTTTGGAATTTTCTACCACTTACACGTTCATAAAGCGGCAACTCTAAGGTGAAATCAACCCAAAATTTGGGATCATCCTTATAACTATACCATTCAAGATAATAAACATTTGGAATTGTTAATAGAAAATGATAATCTTCAAAAATATGTATATAGAAATATAAGTATTCTAAAGACCCAGCTTCTAAATCATTATTTTCAGCCAATCCTTTCGCAGTATCTCTTTGATAATCTTCTTTCAATACTAATCCATCATTCTCTGCATCTATTTGTTGATT
>Ga0070724_10002270_pt1 | contig 10796 bp, 10 predicted proteins | sample tdDd001_FD_67278 | JGI IMG/M metagenome (GOLD analysis project Ga0070724, IMG submission 67278) | Marine sediment microbial communities from the Atlantic coast under amendment with organic carbon and nitrate - tdDd00.1 | ecosystem: Environmental > Aquatic > Marine > Coastal > Sediment | place...
GCAGTAACACTACTTAGCCAAAAATCACAAGAAGCAGTAAAAAGTCTAATTGATGCAGGTTTAGAGTTTGACTTAAACGACAATGGGGAATTAGCCTATACAAAAGAGGCAGCTCACTGTAGAAATAGAATTTTACATGCAGATGGTGATGCAACAGGTAGAATGATTCATATGTTCTTGCTTGAACAGTGTGAACATAAAATGGTAACAGAAGCTGTAGTAAATGATTTGCTTATTGAAAATGGTATTTGTTATGGAGTTCAATACTTTACAAGTGAAACAGAACAAAAAGTTGCTTATGCTAACACTACTATTATAGCAAGTGGTGGAGTAGGTTCTATTTATAGATACCATACAAACTCAACTGCAATAGCTGGTGAAGTTCAAGGAATCATAGCTGAAAAGGGACTACCTTTAAAAGATATGGAGATGATGCAGTTTCACCCAACAGTTGTAAAAGGTACATCTTTTGCAAGAAAACCACTTCTTTCTGAAGCTTTAAGAGGTGAGGGTGCTTATATTGTAGATGAGCAGGGAAATAGATTTTTATTTGCATATCACAGAGATGGAGAACTAGCTCCAAGAGATGTTGTAAGTAGATCAATCTTTGATTATCACAAAAAAACTGGCTCAAATGTTTATCTTTCTTTTGAGAACTTTAAAAAGCCATTTTTCAAAAAAAGATTCCCAAATATCTATGCAAACCTAAAAGATTTAGGTTATGATTTACCTTTTGAGGAAGTTCCAATTTCACCTGCATTTCACTATTCAATGGGTGGAATTGAAACAACACTTGAAGGTAGAGTAAAAGGTGTAAAAAATCTATACGCAGTAGGTGAAGCTGCATGTACGGGAGTACATGGAGCAAATAGATTAGCATCAAATTCACTACTTGAAGGTGTGGTATTTTCACAGCTTGCTGTAGAAGATAGTTTAAAAAATGATTTCAAAATATCATATAAAAATTATACGAAGCCTATAAAATCCTACATTCGAAATCAAGATATTGACAAGGACATAAAAAATAACTTGAGAAAGACAATGTGGGATAGTGCATCGATTGTAAGAAACCCTAAAAAATTAGAGGCTGCATTAAGTCAAATTGAGAAATATCTTGGCGAAGATGTGGGTAGACTACTTTTTTTAAGGCTACTTACGGCAAAATCTATTCTAACATCTGCTCTTAAGAGAAAAGACTCTCTTGGAGCTCATTATATTAAGGAGAATTAATGTTAAAAATTATAATGACATTACTGTTATCGTCAGTAGCGTTGTTTGCTGGTGGAGGTGGTGTAAGCACTGCTGTAACACCTGATATTACTATGACATGGGTTGGTTTTTCATGTTTATTAATTTTTGCTGTTGGTTACTACTTCGTAGCTGCAGAAGAAAAATATGAAATTAATAAAGCAAAACCGGCATTATTTATCGGTACATTCATGTTCATTCTAATTGCTATTTATTATGCGCTAAATGGATTAGATATTGGATTATTACAAGGTGAAGTTAACCACTTAATCTTAGAGATTGCTGGAATCTTCTTCTTCTTATTTGTTGCTATGACATATATTGAGTCGTTAATCCACATGGGGGTGTTTGACAGACTTAAGTATAACTTAGTAACAAAAGGTTACACGTATAGAAAACTATTCTGGGTAACTGGATTTATTGCATTCTTCCTTTCTCCAATTGCGGATAACTTAACTACAGCTCTTATTTTAGCTACAGTTTTAATCACAATTGAAAAAGAGAACAAAGCATTCTTAGTACCAGGTGCTATTAATATCGTTGTTGCGGCAAATGCTGGTGGTGCTTGGTCTCCATTTGGTGATATTACTACACTTATGGCATGGACAGCAGGTAAAGGAACATTTGTTGACTTTATGTTCTTATTCCCAGCTTCAATTGTTGGATATTTAGTTACTGCGTTTATTTTAGCTAGATTTGTACCAGATACAGTTCCTCCATTTGATGCTGAAAAAGAAGTAAAACCAGAAATGGCTAAAGGTGCTAAAGTAGTTATGGCATTAGGTATCATGACTATTGCAACTGCAGTTATCTCTCACCAAGTTTTACATTTACCAGCAATGTGGGGTATGATGTTCGGTCTTTCTATTCTTAAGATTTACTCTTACGGACTTAAAATTAAGTACGGTAAAGATCACTTTAATATCTTCCACTCAATTGCAAAAATTGAGAATGATACATTAATGTTCTTCTTCGGTATTCTTGCAGCTGTAGGTGCATTATACTTCATTGGATGGTTAGCATTAGCAGCAGTAGTATATGACCCAGCAGTATTAGGACCAACATGGTCAAATATTGGTGTTGGATTCTTATCTGCTATCGTTGATAATATCCCTGTAATGTCTGCTGTATTAAAAGCAAACCCACCTATGGGTCTTGACCAATGGATGTTAGTTACATTAACAGCTGGTGTTGGTGGATCGATGATTTCATTCGGTTCTGCAGCTGGTGTTGGTGTTATGGGTAAATTACACGGAATCTATACATTCGGTGCACACATGAAATATGCATGGACTATCGTAATTGGATACTTCGTATCTATTGCAGTATGGTATGTTCAATACGAAATGTTAGGATTATATATTAAATAATTCTAAGTTTTAAAAACTTTAAAAGCTAGTAGATTTTCTACTAGCTTTTTTTATGCCAAAAAGGTTTTATTATGTTTAAATGGTTTTTAGGTAAAAAGAAAGTAAAAAAAACAAAAAGAGCTAAAACTTTTGTATGTAAACACTGTAAACATACATGTGAAGGTTGTGATTCTTTATATTGTTACGCATGTCATTCAAACCCTGGAAATCCATGTCCCAAATGTGGTAAAACAAACTTACAAGACAAAGAAATTTAAGTCACATTTTTTCACTTAACTATACTTTTACTACTTTTTAGATATAATCCGCTCTTATTAATGATTTAATTTAATCACATAGAGGATATTTAAATATGAAACATGTACCAATAGTAGTTTTAGATTTTGGTAGTCAATATACACAAATCATCGCTAGAAAACTTAGAGAGTCTGGTGTATACTCTGAGATCGTACCTTACTCTGAGAGTATTGAAGATATTATGGCAAGAACTCCAAAGGGAATCATCCTTTCTGGTGGTCCAGCTTCAGTTTATGCAGAAGATTCATATCACCCAGATGCAACAGTATTTGAATTAGGGCTTCCAATTCTAGGAATTTGTTATGGTATGCAACTTATTTCTCAACACTTTGGTGGATCTGTTATTCCAGCTGATCACCATGAGTATGGAAAAGCTAAGTTAAAATTTGAAACTGAAAACCCAATTTTTAAAGACACAACTGACGGTCAAATCGTTTGGATGTCTCACGGAGATAAAGTAGAAAATATTCCTGCAGGATTTGAAAAAATCGCTACTTCAGAAAACTCTCCTTATGCAGCTATCGCTAACACTGATAGAAATGTATATGCATTCCAATTCCACCCAGAAGTATACCACTCACAAGAGGGTTCTAAACTTCTTAAAAACTTTGCAAAACACATTTGTGGTTGTGACTCAACTTGGAATATGGGTTCTTTTGCAAAAGAGCAAATCAAAAAAATCCAAGACCAAGTTGGAGATAAAAAAGTATTATGTGGTGTATCTGGTGGGGTTGACTCATCTGTTGTTGCTACATTATTAGCAGAAGCTATTGGTGATCAACTAATTCCAGTATTTGTTGACAATGGTTTATTAAGAGCTAATGAAAGAGAACAAGTAGAAGCTATGTTCAAAATGAGAGGTGTTAACTTAATCACTGTTGACGCATCTGAAGAATTCCTTTCTAAGTTAGCAGGTGTTTCTGACCCTGAAACTAAAAGAAAAATCATCGGTGAAACATTTATCGAAGTATTTGATAAAGAAGCTAAAAAACACGATGGTATTGAGTTCTTAGCACAAGGTACTTTATATACTGACGTTATTGAGTCTGTATCTGTAAAAGGACCTTCAAAAACTATCAAATCTCACCACAATGTTGGTGGTCTTCCAGATTGGATGACTTTTGAATTAATCGAGCCATTAAGAGAAATCTTCAAAGATGAAGTAAGACTTTTAGGATTAGAGCTTGGATTACCAAAAGATATGATTGGTAGACATCCTTTCCCAGGTCCTGGATTAGCTATTAGAGTTATGGGTGACGTTAATAAGCCAGACTTAGAGTTATTAAGAAAAGCTGATGTTATCATGTTAGACGTATTACACGCAACTGGTTTATACGACAAAACATGGCAAGCATTTACAGTATTATTAAACGTAAAATCTGTAGGTGTTATGGGTGATAACAGAACTTACGATAACACTGTTTGTGTTAGAATCGTAGAAGCAACTGATGGTATGACTGCTACATTTGCTCACATCCCTCACGATGTATTAGAAACTATTTCAAGAAGAATTATTAACGAAGTTGATGGAATCAACAGAGTTGTATATGATATTTCTTCTAAGCCACCAGCAACTATTGAGTGGGAATAATTTCTAACAATTTTCACACATCTTTCACCAAAGACTGACATCGATGTACTTAGAGTACACCTTCGTCAGCCTTTGGCAAAATCTACATAAAACTTGTAGAAATCTTCTAACAAAACTAATATTCATTTTTATTTTAAATTTTTTAATTTTGTGACGCAAATTGTGACGCAATATTTATATAATAATAAAAAATTAGGAATTATTATGAAAAAAATTTATAGAACTTTATTAATATGTATACTTGCTTTTTTGTTTATAGGTTGTGCACCTAAAGGAGGAGAATATTATAAAATCACTTCTAGTTATAAAAGCGAATATTTTAGAACTTCATGTCATGGCAGTATAGGTGCTCCTTCAATAGCTTTTATAAAATACAATCAAATTTATATATCATCAAGAATTGAAAAGAATAAGCTATTTATTGGCATTCATGTACCCAAAGGTTATAATGTAAAGTTAGTTGATAAAAAGGTAAAGTATATTAGAAATGATAATAGTTTTAAGTCTTTGATATTAGCTCCTATTAAACATTACCCAAGAGGTAGTTCGTATCCATATGTTTTTTTAAAAAGTGATCCTTTTGGAAAAGAAGATTATTTTAAAACTTTAGTAGGTGATACCAATTATACTTCATGGAAATTATTTACAGGTAAAATAGAACAATATAAATGGTACCAATTTTATACAAATATTTCTGTAGTAGAATCTGGAAAGATTATTTTGCCTTCCTTAATAATTAATGGGAGAATATTTGATGGTATAATTTTAAACTTTGATAGAGATTTTTATTTTCAGCCAATTGCAAGTCTTAATTGTTAATTAGTTTATATATATAAAGGCTAGAGATGAGTGGAAATAAACAAATTAGTAGTAGAGGTAATTCTCTTAAACTTTTTAAATTATTAGAAAAATAATAATAGTGAAATAGTTTATATTATAGAAGGTAAAATGTATGAAAATCTTTAAATTTATTAGCTTAAGTCTAATTGTGATTATTACTCTATTGATATATTTTATATCTACTGGGGAAATATCAATTATATCGAATAAATATATAATTAATTTTTTATCTCCACAATGGTTTATACTAATGTTTTCTATTGGCTTCTTTGTAATCTCTTATAAAATAGCAAAAGAAAGTGGATGGCAAAATTTAGCTAATAAGTTTGTAAGTAATAATTATTCTGAACCGAATAAAAAATTTTATTTAACAAATGGCTATATAGGTAATTTTAGATACAGTGGTGTTTTAAAAATATTAGCAAATGATGATGGTCTTTACTTAAGAGTTTTTTTCCCATTTAAATTTGGACATAAAAATCTTTTTATTCCATGGAATGAAATATCATCAATTAGTTTAGAAAAAAGTTTTTTTAGAAATGAGTATTTAAATTTTAAATTGTATAAGTTTCCTAATCAAAGACTTGAAATAAAAAGCTTTCAAGAATTACTTGACAATATTCCTGAAAATTTTAAGATAATCGTTTATTAGAAATTACTCTAACTTGTGAATTTACATTTTTATACAAAAATAATTTGGATGAGATGAATTTTTTATTAATAGGTTAAAAATGAAGAAAAATATTTATTATGCAATTTTCTTTATATGTTTAGGAAGTATAGGGCTTATTGACTCATATGAAGCTATAAGTATGTATTCACACACTGGTGAAATTAGTTTTAAAATGAGTTCAAAAAATATATTAGAATATGGCGAACGAGCTTTGGTACTTTATTTAGTACAGATTATATTTAGTTTTGTATTAGTTTTTCTTGGTCTCACTTACTTTGGAAGAAATAAAAGAAATTAAAATTTTTTAAATAGGGGCAGGTGTTGAATTTCCATTTTACATAAATCATTATCCTTTAAAATCATTAATATTTTTTAATTCTGTTTTAGAGTACCTTTTTAAAAGGTAGACATTATCTTTTGTTTTTTATAATAAAATATCTTATTCCAAGGAATTCTTATGATTTGGAAATTATTTTCAGTAAAAACACTATATAAGTGGGAAGCAATAGGAGAACCTATTGAAACTGACGAGCATTTCAATGACTCCGTAGTACTAATTGAAGAAAGAGTTGTTTTATTTAAGGCTAGAAGTCATGATGAATCTATAAATAAAGCAGAAAAAGAAGCTTCTTTGTATGTAAAAGATAAGTTTATTAATCCATATGGTCAACAAGTAATTATAAAGCGTTTAGAGTTAATAGATTCTTATGAGTTGTATTATGATGAGTTAAATAAAGATGCCGTTAAATCTGGTAGTGAAGTCTATTCGACTACATATTTAATTAATAAAGAAGTTTCAAATGATGCTATTATAAATTCTCATTTTGGTAATGATGAAGAGTATTTAGATGGTACTAGGAAATTATTTAGTAACAGAATTTTTTCAGGTATAGTTGGTTCATATGAAGAACATAATAAAATTGAAGATGATTAATTAAGGTTAATCATAAAATACTTTATTTCACTCATTATCTACAACTATTACCTCTTTCAAAAAACATATACGCTATTATTCTAGCAAAATATCCAAATAGGCAATAAATGCAACAAACAGCACTAAAAATACTAAAATCTGGTCAAAATGTTTTTCTTACAGGTTCAGCAGGTACGGGTAAAACTTATGTTTTAAATGAATATATTTTATATTTAAAATCAAGAAAGATTATTCCTACTATTGTAGCTCCTACTGGTATTGCAGCTTCTCATTTAAATGGTCAGACTATACACTCTTATTTTTCATTAGGTTTAAGAGATAGTGTTGATGAGTATTTTATTTCAAATTTATTAGATAAAAAGAAATTACAAACTAGATTTAAAAAGTTAAAAGTTCTAATCATCGATGAGATATCTATGGTAAGTCCAAATATTTTTACAGCTATGGATAAGATTCTTCAAGCCTTTAAAGAAAATGATGAGCCATTTGGAGGTATCCAAGTTATACTTTCAGGGGATTTTTTCCAGTTACCTCCAATCTCTCAATCAAGTGATTCAAAAAGATTTTCATGGCAAAGTCCTTCTTGGAAAGCTCTTGATTTACAAACTTGTTATTTAGAAAAAAAGTTTAGACAAGATGACAATCAACTAATCTTCGTATTAGATGAGATAAGAAGTGGCCAAATATCACAACAAACCTATGATATTCTAAATCAAAGATATCAAAAAGAGTTAGATATAGAGTTTACTCCTACAAAGCTTTATACTCATAATCTTGACGTAGATAGAATCAACAATGACGAGTTAAACAAACTTCCTACTCAAGCAGTTACTTATGAGTTTCATAGTGAGGGAGCAAAAACAAATATTGAAAAACTATTTAAATCAGCTCTTGTTCAAGAAGAATTAACACTTAAAAAAGATGCAGTTGTTATGTTTATCAAAAACAATCCAGAAAAGTACTATATCAATGGTACAACTGGTGTAGTTATAGACTTTTCAAAAGATGAAAAACAACTTCCAATTGTAAAACTATCAAATGGTTACGTAATAAAAGTAGAGTATGAAGATTGGGGTATAGAAAACGACAAAGGAAAAGTGTCAGCTAAAATCTCACAAATACCATTGAAGCTTGCTTGGGCTATAACTATTCATAAATCACAAGGTATGACTTTGGATTCTGCGCAAATTGATTTATCAAAGACTTTTGAAGTAGGGCAAGGATATGTTGCACTATCGAGAATCAAAAATATTGAGGGTCTAAAACTAATGGGCTTTAATGAAAAAGCTTTAAGTGTTGACCCTCTTATTTTAAGTATTGACCCAAGAATCAAACAAGCTTCAAAAAAAGCCTATGACAAAATAGAGTCATATGATGAAAAACAATTAGAACTTATAAATCTTGCATATATAGAAAAGCTTGGAGGTTTAATCGACCAAAAAGCAATAAATAAAGAAAAAGAAGAACTAGATAAAGAGCCAAGAGTAGAAGAAAAAATAGCAAACCATATAAAAACAAAAAATCTTATTGAATCATCTGATACTTTAGAAATCTTAGCTAAAAATGCAGGTTTTTCAGTATCTACTATTATGAAACACTTATCTTTGATAAAAGAAGAAGAACCAAGATTTGATATCTCAAAATATATGCCAAGTTTAAGTGTTATAAATAGAGTTAAAGAAGCTATAAATGAAATAGAAGATACGAATAATGAAGAAGATTTTAGTGAAGATGGAAATATAAAACTAAAACCAATATTTGTAAAGCTAAATGAAGAAGTATCTTATAACGATATAAAAATGGTTTTAATTTAAAAATTGTTAAAATTGCGCACTTCAAAATAAAAGACAAAATTAATGAAAATCAAAACACCTCAAGGTCACTTTTAATGACAGCAATTAATCACGAAAATATAGTAGAACATTCTAGTCCAGAACAAGAACACTATCACTTCAAAATGTTCAAACCATGGGGCTGTGTAAGTCAGTTTCATCCAAAACCAAAAAAGAGTAAGACTTTATTGGGAGATTATTATGATTTTCCTGAAGATACTATGGCTATTGGTAGATTAGATATGGATTCAGAAGGTTTATTATTACTTACTACTGATGGTATGATGAGTTATAAAGTAAGAGATAAAAGTGTTGAAAAAGAATACTACGTACAAGTAGATGGAATAATCACTGATGAAGCAATATCAAAGATGCAAGAAGGTGTAGAAATTGTGGTAAAGGGTGATACATATATGACTCTTCCTTGTAAAGTAAGAAAAATAGAGGGTGAACCACCATTACCAGCCCGTGCTCGTAATATTCGTAAGTCAAGACATGGACCAACTTCTTGGGCATCAATTACAATTAGTGAAGGGAAAAACCGTCAAGTAAGAAAGATGACAGCAGCTGCTGGTTTTCCTACATTAAGATTAGTTAGAGTTAGAATAGGAAATATTCATCTTGAAGATTTACTTCCAAATGATGTGATAACAATGGATAATTTAAACGAAGCACTAGTTAAAAATTAAAGAGAAAAAAATGAAAATACAAATCCCAGGAAGAGAAGCTTTAGATATGCAAAATATAGTTTTTGATTACAATGGTACAGTTGCCATTGATGGAAAACTAATAAATGAAGTTTCAAGAAATATAAATGAACTATCATCACAATTTAACTTTTATGTAATCACTGCAGATACTTATGGTACAGTTCAAAAAGAACTAGAAAATACAAACTGTGAAGTTATAGTAATAGGTAAAGAAAAACAAGATGTTTGTAAACTAGAGTTTGTAAGAGGCTTAGATTCAAGTACAGTTCTTAGTGTTGGAAATGGAAGAAATGACAAACTAATGCTAAAAGAAACAGCTTTGGGAATAGCTATCTTACAAGAAGAAGGGCTTTGTACAGAAACTTTACTAAACTCTGATATTGTAGTTACTTCTATTTTAGATGTATTTGGATTTTTAAAAGATACAAATAGACTAGTAGCTACACTAAGAAACTAATACTAATAATACTATTGAAGTTTAGTTTATAAGAAAAGGAAGATTACTCTTCCTTTTATACATTTCCTACTTTTAATAAGTTTGTTTTACCTACCATAAGCTCGATTGTCATTCTCATTCTTTTGAAAACACTTTCTTGTCTATATTCTAGATTATGTTTTGCACATAACTCTTTGATTAGAGGTTGTATCTTTTGATAGTGACTTAATGGTAAGTTTGGAAATAGGTGGTGTTCTATTTGGTAGTTTAACCAACCTTGTGAGAAGTCAATAAGGTTTGTTCCTGTCTTATAGTTTACACTTCCCATAATCTGTCTTAGATAAAACTCACCTTGAGATTTATGAGGAGTATCAAATCTATAAATATCCTCAGCTGAGTGATTAGGAACAATCACTAAGAATGAATGTAAGTTTGCAATATACTCGGCTATTAATGTAATAATAAATGCATTAAAAACAGCTTCCCATCCTAAAGGAAGAAAAAGCATAGGAATAAGTACAAACTTTACACTAAAGTATGGAAGAATATACTGCTTCCATAAAATAGCCCCATTTCTTTTAAAAGGACTTATTTCATAGTTTGATACTTGTGGCATTTTAAGTTTACGTCTTTTTTTATTCTCTAAAATCTTAAGAGTATTAGGTGCATAATATGTCAGTTTCCATGTCCCTGCAAATGCATATACAAAAAGATATCTAGCCCACATAGGTGTTTTTGATTGAATAAGCCATTGAAGGTTGTTTTCTACATTATCTGGGTCTGTATCTTCTCCTAGATGATAATGGTGCATGATGTTATGCTCATAAATCCAAGCTTCTGGTTTAATCCAGTCTAACCAATCTAT
>Ga0070724_10002273_pt1 | contig 10785 bp, 6 predicted proteins | sample tdDd001_FD_67278 | JGI IMG/M metagenome (GOLD analysis project Ga0070724, IMG submission 67278) | Marine sediment microbial communities from the Atlantic coast under amendment with organic carbon and nitrate - tdDd00.1 | ecosystem: Environmental > Aquatic > Marine > Coastal > Sediment | place...
TCCACACATAAATTTAAGAGCTGTCTCACCCTAATATCCCTTAATGTCTCCTTGGTGTGGTTCATGGCAAATCCATAAACACCAGGCTTATTAAAAATCTTAAAATCCGCTTCATTTTGTAGATAGTTATCATATTGAGCCATATCTATGTTAAAGAGAACATCTATTTCTCCTGCTTTAAAATCTTGATAAGACCTAACATAATCACTTCTGAAATTGATATTTATCTTATCTAAATAAACATTGTAATAGTCATAGTAATGAATATTCTTTGTTAGCTTTAAGCCACCTATAAAGTCGTGACTCGCCAGAGTAAATGGTCCATTGGTTACATCGGATAGAAATATAGGTGTTGGTAAATTCAAATCAACAACATCTCTTCTAAGCGGCATAAACTCGACTTTAGAAAGTTGCTTGAGTAAATCATCATTTTTCTGAGATAAAATGATCCTCATCCTTTTATCATCCATAACCTGAACCTTTTGAATAAAATTATCAAAATATAACAAGTTCACATTATCAATGTAATTGTCTGCGCGTTCCCAAGAATAAATAAAGTCATCTGTTGTAATCATCTTACCATCTGACCACTGTGCATTTTTTAAATGGACATCGTAAATAAGGCGCCCATTACTCACTTCTATTTTTTCAGCCATGCCATAATAGACATCTTCTCCAATTGTTCGAGTAAGACCTTCATACATTTGAACAACCACTTCTTTTTCTATATTGGATAAATCCATACTTGGATAAAAGAATCTAGGACGCTCTTCAGTAGTCCAGTTAAGTACAACTTTAGGCTTGGTTACAGGACTAACATTAGTTTCTAACATATCATTACATCCAACTAAAAGTGAACATAAAAAGAAGACCATAAATAATACGATTTTATTCTTTATCTGTGTCATATGATCCCCCTTCCATACTTCTTTATTTTAACATAAAGAGAATTAAAATCACATATGAAAGTAGTTGCATTCAAAATTGAACATAAAAAAACCCGTGTTACCACGGGTTTTAAAATCTTACTTTTCAATGTAAGCTCTACCAAAGTAGAATTTACCAAGAACAGTTCTTTCAACGTCTTTTAAGTGATCTGCTTGGTGAATTTGATCAACGTAGTTGTAGATTGGAATGAACCAAGCTTCTTCTACTAATACTTTTTCAGCTGCAGCTAACATGTCATATCTGTCTTGACCTTTAGCATATGCAGAATCTTTGATTAACATATCAAATTCTTCGTTTGACCACTCAGGTGAGTTAAGTGGAGATCCTGTAATGTAGAAACCGATGAATGTTAATGGGTCAACGTAGTCACCAATCCAACCACCACGAGCGATTTGGAACTCATGAGATTTTCTTAATTCTTGGAATACACCCCATTCCATAGAAGAAACTTCCATGTCAATTCCTAAGTGTGTTTTGAATGCATCTTGCATTTGTTGAGCAACAAGTAAGTGACCTTCTGAAGAGTTAGTTACATACTCGATAGTTGGGAAGCCTTCACCATTAGCGTAACCAGCTTCAGCCATTAATTCTTTTGCCTTAGCAATGTTTGCATCCATATCATAAATATCAACGCCAAATTCTAAAGCTTTATCAGCAAATTCTTCACCGTTAGCATCTTTAATTCCAGGAGGAATAAAGTTGATAGCAGGAATGTTACCAGAGTTAAGCATATCTGTGATTGCAACTCTATCGATAACTAATGATAATGCTTGACGTACTTTAACATCTTGTAATTCAGTTAATTTGTGTGCATTTAAGTTAATGTAGTAAGTACCAGGTCTAGCTTCGATTCTGAAAGTAGGATCTTCTACTAATAATCTTGGAATTTCAGCAGGTGGTAATGTAGTATTGAAGTCGAATCCGCCTGATTCGTATTCAGCTAATGCAGCTGTACCTTCGTTAACCATCTTAGCTACGATTTTATCAATTTGAACTTCTTCAGCCATCCAGTACATTGGGTTCTTTTCAAGAACGATTCTGTCACCAGGTACATACTCAGTTAAGATGAATGGACCATTACAGATAACTGTAGTTGGATCAGATGCCCAAGCGCCATCAGCTTTAGCTTCAACAGCATCTTGTCTTAAAGGCATTAATGTTGCGAATCCAGTTAAACCAACAAAGTAATCTGCTGGAGCTTTTAAAGTAACTTCAAAAGTAGATTCGTCAATTGCTTTACATGAGTCATAGTTAAACTCGTCAAAGATCCAAGCGTAATCAGAAGCTGTAGCAGGATCAGTATTTCTGTTCCAAGCATATTCGAAATCGAATGCAGTTACAGGCTTACCATCAGACCATTTAACACCGTCTCTGATGTGGAAAGTGTAAACTAAACCATCTTCAGATACTTCATGGCTATCAGCCATAGCGTATACAGGTTTACCGTCTACTTCTCTCATTAAACCTTCAAATGTGTTGTTAACAACGTGACCAGAGTTAACTGCTGCATTTAAACCTGGATCCAATGTTTCAATTGTAGCACCAAGGTTCCAATTGAATACCATTTCTTCATCCATAGGCTCTGTTGCTTCTTCAGTTGTTTCTTCTTCAGTTGTTTCTTCTTCAGTTGTTTCTTCTTCTGTAGTCTCAGTACTTGTGTTAGCTGGTTCATTAGCTGCATTGTTGCCACCGCAACCTACAAATAATGAGAACACAAGAGCAACAACCAACATCATTGTAAATAGTTTTTTCAATGTGTTTCCCTCCTTTTAATTTTCCCTATTAATTAAATGCTTTATGTCAACAGCTTAAGCTGTAAACACCTTAGTTAAGGTTAGATTAATACTTTTAATCTGTTAGTAATATTCAACTAATTATATAATATAGTATCTTAAAAATCAATTATTTGTCGAAAGATTCATACTATTTCGACTATAATCAAGAAGATTGTCCGAACGCCTATATTTCAAGGCGTTCAGGACTGTATTAGAAATTAGGATTGTTCACTTTATGACAAGCAACCCAGTGATCATCACTTATTTCAACCAGGTTAGGCATTACTTCAGAACACATATCTTTAGCATAAGGACATCTTGTTCTAAAAGTACAACCAGATGGTGGATTGATAGGTGATGGTACATCACCTTCAATGATGATTCTATTTGAGTTTCTCATAATTTCAGGATCAGGAATCGGAATTGCTGATAATAATGCTTGTGCATAAGGATGCTTCGGTTCAGCATACAACTTATCACTAGGTGCAATTTCTGCCATTTTACCTAAGTACATAACACCGATACGATCTGAAATATATTTAACCATAGAAAGGTCATGGGCTATAAACAAGTAAGTTAAGCCACGTTCTTTCTGAAGGTCTTCTAACATGTTAACAACCTGCGCTTGAATAGATACATCAAGGGCAGAGATTGGCTCATCACATATGATAAACTCAGGATCAACTGCTAAGGCTCTCGCTATACCAATCCTCTGACGTTGCCCTCCAGAGAACTCATGCGGATATCTACTTGCATGGTCTTTTGATAAACCTACAGTTTCTAAAAGATCAAAGATACGCTGTTGTCTTTCAGCACCTTTTGCCAAACCATGAATATCAAGAGGTTCACCAATAATATCAGCGACTGTCATTCTTGTATTTAATGATGCATAAGGATCTTGGAAGATCATTTGAATTCTTTTTCTGTATTCCATTAAATCTGATTCTTTCATCTTAGCAATATTTACACCACCAAATATGATATCACCAGCTGTTGGTTCATATAATCTTATAAGTGTTCTACCAGTTGTTGACTTACCACAACCAGACTCACCAACAAGACCAAATGTTTCACCTTTTTTTATAGAAAATGATACATCATCCACGGCTTTAACAGCAATAGATGTATTACCGAAAAACCCTTTTCTTATCGGAAAATACTTTTTAAGATTCTTTACTTCTAATAAAATTTCATTAGACATTATCTAGCCTCCCTTCTAACGCCTGTGCTTACTTTAATTTTAGGCGCATCTGGATGGTTCAACCAACACGCTGAACGGTGACCATTTTGCTCATGTGTATACTCTGGAAATTCATCTAGGCAAATTTTCATTGTATATGGACATCTTGATGCAAATGGACAACCAACAGGTGGCTTTAATAAATCTGGTGGAGAACCAGGGATTGGCACTAATTTTTCATCTTCTTCAATATCTAATCTAGGAATTGATTTTAACAGACCCATTGTATAAGGATGTCTTGGTTGATAGAAGATATCATCAATATTTCCTTCTTCCATAACAAGTCCACCATACATTACAACAACTCTTGAACATAAGTCAGCTACTACCCCTAAATCATGAGTAATCAAGATAATAGATGTTTCTACCTTATCCTTTAAGTCACGTAATAACTCAAGAATCTGTGCTTGAATCGTTACATCTAGAGCAGTTGTTGGCTCATCAGCAATCAATAGATCTGGTTCACAAGCTAAAGCTATGGCGATCATAGCACGTTGTCTCATCCCACCTGAAAACTCATGTGGATAGTTATCAACACGTTCTTCTGGTGCTGGAATACCAACTAGATCCAACATTTTAATAGCTTCTTTTCTTGCTTCATTTTTATCCAAACCTCTATGAAGTTTTAAACCTTCTATAATTTGGTTACCAATTGTATAAACAGGGTTAAGTGATGTCATTGGATCTTGGAAGATCATTGCAATTTTATCACCACGAATACCCAACATTTCCTTTTCAGGTTTTTTAGCTAAATCTTCACCTTGAAAGAAGATTTCGCCTGATTTAATTTTACCAGGGAACTGTAATAGTCTCATAACTGACATAGATGTAACACTCTTACCAGATCCAGACTCACCTACAATACCTAGGATTTGACCTTTTTCAACATTAAAGGAAACACCTCTAACGGCTTGCACCTCACCTAAATGCGTATAAAATGAGGTTTTCAAGTCTTTTACTTCTAGAATATTCTTACTCATTATATACCTACTTTCTTAATCTAGGATCAAGTGCATCTCTTAAACCATCACCTAAGAAGTTAAACGCCAATACAGTCGCTGAAATAAATAGCGCTGGATAGAACAATTGATATGGATATGCATTTAAGTTTTGAGTTGCTTCTTGAGCCATTGTACCCCAAGATGCTACTGGAACCGCGATACCAATACCAATGAAACTTAAGAAAGCTTCAGTAAATATTGCAGAAGGAATACTCATTGCAAGTGATACGATGATTGGACCCATAGCATTTGGAATTAAGTGACGAGAAAGAATTCTTCCTGTACTTGCACCAATCGTTCTTGCAGCTAAAATGTATTCTTGTTCCTTGATACTTAAAATTTGACCTCTAACCAAACGAGCCATTCTTACCCAGAATACAATACCAAGTGCTAAACATATGGTAAATAAACCTGTTTGATCGAAGAATACTTGGATTAAGATAACATAGATTAATAGTGGTACTGTAGAAATAATATCTACGATACGCATCATCACATTATCAACAGTACCACCAATGTAACCAGAGATACCACCATAGAATACACCAATGATGAAGTTAACTAATGTTGCAACGAATGCCACTGTTAATGAGATTCTAGCACCATACATAACTCTTGAATAAATATCTCTACCTAATTGATCAGTACCAAACCAGTACTTGTTATTGATCATTGTTTTTGAAGTTTCAATTTCCTCACCATCAATAAATACATGGTATACCGGAATATCTTTTAACTTTTTATCAACTTCATCTTTTGTAAGTTCCTGACCTGACTCCTCAGCATCAGTTTCAAATTGAACTCTTGCTTCTTTCCAGAAATAATAAGGTACATAAACAATATCATCACCTACTTGGAAGAACTTAAATTGTTGCATTGCTTTCGGTAATGTTAAGTACTTTTCAATATGACCAAATTCTTCTTCTGTTAGTGAAGCATTAATTTCTTTTTTATATCTCCTGTAATCCATTTCTGCTACAGGTTCATCGGCTATTTGTCCATCTTCAACTAAGATTATCTTAAACTCATATGGAATCAAATAGAAATAAGTGTTCTCATTAATTTGATATAAATCAAGTATAGCTGGTAAGTTTGCATTACCATTATTTACTTTTCTTTCTGGTTGTAAAACATAAAGTGCATCTGCAGCAGCCTGATCACCAGCCGCTACTAATCTTTCATATTCAGCATTGTATTCAGCCTTATTCTTCCACTCTACAACAACTGTCCCGAAGTATCCCCAGATGATTAAAATAACAACAACAATTAGACCTAACATAGCCAACTTGTTTTGCTTTAATCTTCTCCAAGCATCTTGCCAATACGTAAGACTCGGACGAGCAATTACGTCTTTTTCCATAGATTCACTTGGTACTCGCTCCCACATTGCTGTAGGTATCTTTTTTACAGACATAATCTATCCCCCTAATCGTTAAGCTTAATTCTTGGATCAATATAAACATAAATGATATCAACTAAGAAAATCATTACGATATATAATGCAGCATATAATATTACTGTACCCATGATCATGGTGTAATCTCTACTCTGTACACTTGATACGAAGAAATCACCCATACCTGGAATACCAAATAATCTTTCTACTACAAATGATCCTGTCATAACCGCTGCGATCATAGGACCCATGTAAGTAATTACTGGTAATAATGCATTCTTTAGTGCATGCTTACCGATAACAACAAATTCCGATAAACCTTTAGCTCTTGCTGTTCTAATATAATCTTGTCTTAATACCTCTAACATACTTGATCTTGTTAATCTAGCAACGAATGCTAGTGAGAATCCACTTAATGCAATGACAGGCATTATGTAAGATGCTGCTGTATCAAGGCCTGTTGCAGGTAATAAGCCTAATTTTGTCGTTAAGAAATATCTTAATCCGGCACCAATTACAAAGGATGGTACTGCTACCCCAACGGTGGCCAGTATAGTTACAATATAATCTTCCCAACTATTCTGTTTCAATGCAGATATTATCCCAAGTGGCATACCCAGTATCATTACAAAGGTGGCGGCGACTATACCTAGTCTTGCAGATACAGGGAATGTTAATTTTAACAATCCTACAACTGTTTCACCTTTTCTCGTATAAGATGGACCTAAATCTAATCTTAGTACACCTAAAAAATAATCCTTAAATTGAACAATCAGTGGGTCATTTAAATGGTACTTTTCAATAATTGCTTGCTCTATCTCTGGCGGCAGTTGTTTCTCTCTAGTAAATGGCCCACCAGGTAGTGCTCTCATAAGAAAGAATGTCAATGCAATTACAAAGACCAAGGTAATAAGCATACTACCAATTCTTTTTAAGATATAACTTCCCAAATTTTACACTCCTTTCGACAGTTCATAAGAACGTCCCCCCAAAAAAAATAAACGAAAAATTTTATAAGTGTTTTATGATTATTACATTACTTATGTTAAGCATTCATAAAATATAATTTTATATAAAACCTAATCACTATCTTCCGTTCATCAAGTTTACTCTATAATAATAAACTAAAAATATAGACTTTTCAATGTTTTCAGAATATTTAACCTAATTACAAAAACGAAATATTTCTGCAAGTCGCTTGAAAACTTAGCTTGGGGATTTAAGATTTTTTTAAGCTTTGTTACAAAAATCACGAAAAACCGACTATTTTTTGATTATTTCAGCTTATTTTGAGTAAAAAAATAAGGAGAAAAACAACGTTTTCCTCCATTTTCTCATATAGTTAAGTATTCCTTAATAACTTTGTTACATTTCTGTCATGTAAATTTATCATTTTCTGCAAATGCATGCAGAATATTATTATAAAACGCCCTGTTCTTTTAAGAAAATAATGCCATCTTCTTCATTTAATGCAGTAACACCTAAATCATTTGCCTTCTTTAATTTAGAACCAGCTTTCTCTCCATAGATAACATAGTTAGTCTTTTTACTTACTGAAGAAGACACTTTTGCTCCAGCAGCTTCCAATATGGCTTGAAGTTCTTTTCTACCATATTGTTCTAAAGTACCTGTAAGAACAAAAATCAAGCCTTCTAATGATATGTTGTCATTCACTTTTACAGTAAATTGTAAACCTAATTTCTTGAGCTCTTCAATCATAAGAATATGTTTTTCCTCATTAAAGTAATCAGAAAAACTAAAGGCCATTTTTTCTCCAATTTCATCAATTGCAACTAAATCCTCTATAGAAGCATCAATTAACTTTTCTACAGATCCAAAATAATTAGATAATACTTTGGCTGCTTTCGACCCTATTAAAGGAATCCCAAGTCCATGAATAAACTGATGGAGTTCGTTTGACTTAGAAACTTCAATGGCAGCTAACATTTTTTCTACCGACTTTTCACCAAAACCTTCTATAGACGACATTTCTTCTTTATATGAAGAAAGTTTGTATAAATCTACATAAGACTTCACATATCCTCTCTCTAAAAGCATTTGAATCACAGCTGGACCTAACCCATCTATATTCATAGCATTTCTTGAGACAAAGTGTTCAAAGGAGCGACTAAGTTTTGCTGGACATTCGGGATTCATACAACGTGTCGCGGCTTCCCCTTCTAATCTTTCAGTTTCATGATCACAAACCGGACATTTAGTTGGTAGAGTAAAAGATACCTCTTTACCACTTCTTTCTTCTTTAATTACTCTTACAACTGCAGGTATTACATCTCCAGCTTTTTGAATAACAACAGTATCACCTATGCGAATATCTTTTTCATCTATGTAATCTTGATTATGAAGTGTTGCATATGTGATTGTTGATCCAGCAACAAATACAGGTTCTAACTCAGCTTTTGGTGTTAATACTCCGGTTCTACCGACCTGAACGATAATATCTTTTACAATTGTTGTTTTTTCTTCTGCAGGGAACTTATAGGCAATGGCCCATCTAGGTGATTTAGCTTTTACACCTAAAGTTTGACGTTGGTTTAAGTCGTCTACCTTAACCACCATACCATCAATGTCGTATGACAAGTCATGACGACCAGTAATCATCTCATCACATTTGCTGATGACCTCTTCTATAGTTGGACACTTAAAGATCTCAGTTGTTTTAAAACCTAGTGTATTTAAAAACTCGAAGTTTTCTGCATGAGATTCTATGGTACCATCACCACCGTTTAGTACATTAAATACAAATATATCTAAAGGTCTTGATGCTGCAATTTTTGAATCTAGCTGTCTTAAAGAACCTGCCGCAGCATTTCTTGGATTTGCAAATGTTTGTAGCCCTGCCTCTTCTTGATTATGATTAAGCTTTTCGAATCCTTTTTTTGAGATAAAGATTTCACCACGTACTTCAATATCAATCGCTTCTTTTAGCTTAAGAGGAATAGACTTTATAGTTTTAACATTTTCAGTTACATCCTCACCAACTGTACCATCACCTCTTGTTGCCCCACGAACCAAAATACCTTTCTCATATTTGAGTGCTATAGATAAACCATCTATTTTCATCTCAAGAACATAAATAGGATCACTAACTTCTTTTCTTATTCTTTTATCAAAATCCCTAAGGTCTTCTGCGTTATACGAGTTGTCAAGACTTAGCATCCTAGTCGTATGCTCTACCTTTGAAAACGAATCTAAAGCCACACCACCAACACGTTCTGTCGGTGAATCGATTTGCTTAAATTCAGGATGCTTTTCTTCTAAATCCTTGAGTTCTTTTAAAAGCATATCATACTCAAAATCAGAAATCGTTGGATTGTCAAGAACATAATAATTACGATTGTGTTCATTTAAAAGAGTGGTTAACTCTAGAATTCTTTCTCTCATTACTGAATTACCTCCAAAGGTGCAAAACCTACTTGTAATTTCTTAATGCCCTTATTATCGAAGGCAATAGTTAAAACATCATCCTTATTGGAAATAACCATACCATCACCAAATACCTTATGTCTTACCTTTGTACCTGCTTTAATGGCATCATCTTCGCCTATGGCCTTGGTTTTAACATGACTATCAGCTTTTGCCTTATCTTTTAACATGTCCATAGTCAAACCAAAACTTATTTTCTTTCTCTTTTGAGCCACCTCGACATCACCAAAACAGTCTTTTGGTATCTCAGTTATAAATCTAGACACTTGGTTGACTTGTGACTTGCCAAACATCGTACGCATAGTAGCATGAGATATACATAAACTCTCTTCTGCACGTGTTATACCTACATATGCAAGGCGTCTTTCCTCCTCCAAGGTTTCAGGATCCTCAATAGATCTAAAGGATGGAAAAATATTCTCTTCTACACCGACTAAAAAAACATGAGGAAACTCTAGTCCCTTAGCACTATGGAGAGTCATCATAACAACAGAATTATAGTCTTCTTCCATACCATCTATATCTGATTGTAAACTTGTTTCAGCCAAGAATTCATCTAAATAACCTGTTTCGGCACTTCTTTCGAATTCTGCAGTAGCAGATACTAATTCCTTCAAGTTGTCTATTCTTGATTGTGATTCAACAGTATTTTCTTCACGAAGTAGTCTAATATATTTAGTCTGATCTAATACACCTTCTAATAATTTAGTTACTGGTGTTTCAAACATTTTAGCCTTATGTCTTTCGATGATATTTAAAAGTTCATTTAAATTATTATTGATCTTAGTAGAAAATTCCTGACGTTCAACAGCCATTACTATAGCATCATAAAGTGTATCATCGTCTTCTCTTAAGGCCTGTAATTTCTCGATAGTTTTAAGACCAATACCGCGTTTCGGTACATTGATGATTCTTAATAAACTGATTTCATCTTGTTGATTAAGAATAACTCTTAAATAAGCCAACATGTCTTTGATTTCC
>Ga0070724_10002274_pt1 | contig 10779 bp, 8 predicted proteins | sample tdDd001_FD_67278 | JGI IMG/M metagenome (GOLD analysis project Ga0070724, IMG submission 67278) | Marine sediment microbial communities from the Atlantic coast under amendment with organic carbon and nitrate - tdDd00.1 | ecosystem: Environmental > Aquatic > Marine > Coastal > Sediment | place...
GATTACAGTCAATAACATCACAATATTTCCTTCCTACCAAATCAGTTTTTGGTTTATTCAGAATAGTAGTCAACACATTGCTTGCTGATAGTATTATCCCGTTTTTATCTAGCATCAGAATTCCATTAGGTATATTGTCGAGTATGGACTGTAGCTTATTTTTTTCGGTTTCGAGTTCAGAAGTTCTTAATTTCACCTTCTCCTTAAGCATATCCTGATGCATACTAATCTCTTTTTCCCTTTTCTCCAGAGATTGGGTCATTACATTAAATTGTCTTGCCAGATCTGCTATTTCATCGTGTGTTTCTACTTCGACACGTGAGGTATAATTTCCCCTTGAAATGAATTTTGCCTTTTCAATCAAATTTGTAATTGGCTGTACAAACTGCTTTGTAGCGATTAATGCTACCAGAAAGGAAATAAGGACAAATCCACTAAGAATAGATGCAAAAAGGATAAATTGAGACCTGATTTCTGAAAAGATCACATTTTTTGAAATTGCGATCAACAGATTGTACTTTTGTTCGAATTCTGAATCTGTTTCAAATACACGTGCACTTCCTACCAGAATGGAATCAAAATCAAAAATGCTATCCTGAACATTTAAAAATATTTTCTTGGTAAAATTCTGTCCGTAGTCAACATTAAGATTTGATTGTTCTTTAAAAGCAGAAAGTTTATTCCAAGAATCTTTATATTCTGAATGATAGACGTAATATCCATGATCATCAACTAACATGATTTTCCGTGGAAAAATATTTCTCGAACTCTCTATGATTCGATAAAAACTATCAGCCTTGATGTGAATAATTAAAGCGCCATTGAAATCAGGCTGCTGAATATGGTAAATACAGCAAATGGTTTGAATAGGCGTTGAACCTTTAACAGGTATAATTTCTGTTGGACTAAAGGTCGCTGTATTTGGTTTAGTCTGTTGAGCGACATGAAGATAATATTTGCTTCCTCCCTTATTCAGATCAACGGGCTTAACCAATCGATAAGAAGTATTTTGCTGAACAACCTGAAATAATTCTTCTCCTTCAAAATCTATCAGTTTAATTTGATAGAACATATCTTTTTGTCGGGTAAAAGTTAGTACCTCTGGCAGCAGTGAATTCACAATTTCTTGTTGCTGGTAACCTTTATCCCTGCTGCATTGCTGAGTAAAGTTTTTGAAAGCATTTGAAGATGTTAAAAAGTAAATATTCTCTTCCAAACCATAAAAGAAATGCTCCAACTCTCCCTTTATATCTTTCAATTCATTGTTAAGATCATTTGTGGCAAGTTCACGTTGTAATCGAAGGTTGGAATGAATTCCCCAACTACCAATAATAATAATTGGCAATAATGATAATGTCACGAATGCCACAACAAATTTATCCCGAATTTTAAGGTGAAGTATTTTATTAAAATTTATCATGCATAGTGGCTTCTTCTACTAAAAGTACGAAAATCATGCAGATATAGAAAATATTAATCTGAAGGATGAAAACTTCAATTCCTTGTATTTTTTTTGATATTTAGATATGGGTAAACTCTGAAGTTTCATAAAACCTCTTTTAGGACGAAAATGCATTAGCTTATACATATAAAAATCGCTTCTATAGTTATGCCAACTAAAAAAGCGATTTTGTGTTTACTTGTATTTACCTGTTTTTGTTTTTGGTTGAATTTCAATTGCATGTAATTATTTAGAATAAAGATTACTTTATTCTGTTATTGGGTTTTAATGATATTTACGTTTATTGAGAGTTGTTTTTCAACTCCCATTCAATCTTGATATTACCAAGTTAAATTTTCCTTTTTTTGTTCTAATCAATTGATTAGATTCTATTTTTTCAAAGAGTATTCCACACTCTAACCCTATAAGTCCCCGTAGATTCTTTTCAATTGAGTTTAAGTCGGAATTAGAAAATCCCTGATCAGGTATAAAATTCACATAGATTTCATCTTTCTTCTTTTGAATAATTTGAGCTGCTAGTAATCTTTTAATTTTTTTAAATGCCAAATCCAATCGGCCAATTCGGTGACCATTTTTCAACACAATATAATCATCATCACGTCCTTCTATTTTTTCTACAATACATTCGTCTTTACAATTAGAAGCCAACCTAATTACATCATCAACTTTATATCTTATTAAAGGAAAAACAGAATTAACAAAACTAGTTGTTATCAAATGCTTATCTTCAACTTCAACATGCGAATACAGTGGAAGTTCCCGGTAGAGTGAATCCTGTCTCTGACCTAAAGCAACTGTTCTTTCAGCATTACCATACCAATCGAAAATTTTAGTATTCAATACTTTTTCTATGATTGTTTTTTGAAAATCATGTAATACTTCAGATGACGTAAAAGCGATAGGAATGTGTAATTCCTTATCTAATTTATATAACTCTGTTGCTAATATATGCATAGAACTAGGATAGGCTTGTATCACTTTTGGTCGAAATTCTTTAATTGCTTTATAATACTCATTTATCCTGTCTTTTTTTAAATGAAAACTTGATAAATACAATACATTATTGACTCTATCATGATGAGAAAATGCATTCCTATCTAGAGTACCTCTAAGTGATACGACCCGATCACCTAACTTATAACCATGCATGGCTTGAAAAAAGTATACATATGCATTTTCTTTTATTGTAGAATTAAAATCGCGATAAACCTGAAGAGGAGTTCCAGATGTTCCACTTGAATATGCTTTAAAAACAGTAAACTTAGATTTCGTTAGCATTTCTTTACCATACTCCTTCACCTTTGGTTTGGTAAGAATGGGTATTTTTGAAAGATCCGACAAATCTCTAACTGAGTTTAGATTTAAGCCATGTTTTTGATAGAATCTTTTATAAAATGTAGAATTTTCAAAGGCATTTCGATAAAGTTTAACCAGTTCCATGCTTTTAAGTTCATAAAGCTCCTCCTTAGAACAATTATTTAGCACAGTAATTCGTTGAAGTTCTTTTTCAAAACCAGTACCAAATTTTATTTTGTGCGTTATTAAATCTTTTATAAAACGGTATGTCATAGCTATTTAAATTTTACAAACAATAATTAATGGTAATATGTCATTTATTCATGACAGCATTATCCAAAAAGTAAAATAACCGAACCTTAAATGAAGTAAGATCACGCATTTTTTGTTGCTCTTTACACATTCTTTAAGAGAGATTAAAGACAACATCAACTACACAAGAAGAATTTTTACAAAATGTATGCGTATTGAATACACTACATGATAAAATCATAACTCATTTTGTATTTCTTGAACAGTAGAAAAATCGCATTATGGCATTAGCATCATATTGAAAAAGTATTTCTACAAGCTAATTTTCCATAATTCCGTCTATTTATACACAATCGCAAAACCAATAAATATGCCAAGAATAAGACAACCATCTGTGTTGCAGTAAATATCATACATACAGGATAATATTCTGATTAATCTGTAATTTTAATTATAATGAAAATGAGACATTTGATGTCTCGTTATTGACCATCTAATGTCTCATTTTTCTTTCTATTCAATAAATAATACCCTATATATTACCATCTAAATCTAGACACCTATTCGGATACCAATAAAACACTTACCGCTAACTTTCAGGCAATTACATCCGTCATTTGACTCCCTGCAGCTCCACTCAAAATTATAAAAAACAAAAACGCTTGAAATCAATATTTCAAGCGTTTTTATTTTATTCACCATTCTACACCTCTTAGTATCTATTTTTGTAAACAATAGCCTCTTACCAATCAATCCTACCTTTCGATTCTCCTTTCATCAACCTTTCAACATCGCTAACACTAGCTGCATTTGCATCGCCCATAACTGTATGCTTAATAAACGAGGCAGCTATTGCAAAATCAATCACTCGTTGATTTTCCTCAGGAAAATTTAAAAAACCATAAATTAATCCAGCCATTAGTGCATCACCACCACCAACTCTATCTACAATATGCGTTATTTCATAAGTAGTTGATTCTACCACTTTCATTCCATCATATAAAATACCTACCCATGTATTGTGATTTGCATTTATTGTGCCTCTGCGTGTAGTAATAACTTTCTCCAATCTAGGATATTTATACATCAATTGCTTCGAAACCAATTCAAAGGTAAATTTAGAATATTCTCCATTGGAAGGTAGATTACTTTGAACACCCAACACTTTCTCTGCATCAAATTCATTTCCAACAAGCACATTAGTTCTGGCAATTAGTCGTGGCATTACTTTTTCTGCCTTGTTACCATTTTTCCATAGCTTACTTCGATAATTCACATCACAAGAAACCATAATTCCCATTTCGTTGGCTTTTATCAAGGCTTCCTCTAGTACTTCTGTAGCTCCAAAAGAAATGGCTGGAGTAATCCCAGTCCAATGAAACCAAGTAGCATCTTGGAATACCTCATCCCAATCGATCATTCCCTTTTTTATACTTGTGAAAGCGGAATAAGCACGATCATATACAACTTTGGAACCTCGAACTACAGCACCTGTTTCTAAATAATAAATGCCTAATCGCTCTCCACCGTAAATAATGTGACTGGTATCAACTCCAAATCCATTAATTGTTTGTTTACAAGATTTTCCTATATCGTTATCTGGCAAACGGGTTACATAACCTGAAGGGATTCCAAATTTTGCTAAAGAAACTGATACATTAAACTCGCCGCCACCATAAGTCGCATCAAAAGTATTTGCCTGAGAAAAACGTTGATATGTTGGCGTTGCCAATCGCAACATAATTTCGCCGAAAGTTATTACTTTTTTATTCATTCTAATTTTGAATCTTATTCTATTTTAAACTACTAAAAGAACCACAACTTTACTGCTAAAGCCAAAATAGTTACTAACAAAATTCCCTTTATCCATTTATCTCCTCTGCTCACGGAAAATACTGTTCCCAAATACCCACCAAGAGAATTTCCAGCAGCCAACACAAGTGCATATTTCCAATTAATCGCATCTTTATAAATAAAAACACCAACCGCAGCTATGGTATAAATCAGAGCAATAGTAACTTTAATACTATTGGTTTTTACCAACGAGAAACCATTTATTTTTGTGAGTGCAAGGATGATAATAAAGCCAATACCTGCATGTAAAAATCCACCATAAATACCAATAAAGAAAAAACTGATAACTCCCCAAAGCTGGTTTTTAAATTCCAACTTCTCACCCTTCGCTAATTCTGCAGCTTTAGTATTAAAAAGAATTAAAACAGCCACGCAAACCATAACAATTGAAAGAATGCGTTTAAAAAGTGCTTCATCAAAATCAACAACTAAAAAAGCCCCTAAAGTTGATCCTATTAAGGCTGATATGCCTAAATAAATACTATAAGGATAGGAGCTTACTCCCTTTTGATTAAATTTTGCTACCGAAAAACTATTTTGAGCTAGAATAGCAATTCGGTTTGTACCGTTGGCAATTGTTGGGGGTAAGCCTAAAAAGATAAGCAATGGTAGAGTAATTAAAGAGCCTCCACCGGCAACAACATTTAAAAATCCTGCAAAAATACCGGCTCCTATAATAAAAATTGCTTCTAATAATTCCATAATTTACTCTTTGCATTTGAAGCTTCGATTTCTCGTTTTATCCAAATGATTAATATAAAAAACGAAACAACAAGAAAAGCTCGATTAAATGAATTCATTTTTCGAGTACATATGTGAGAAAGATCAAGTAAATTCCTGATCTTATTACGGAAGGTGATGAAAAGAGAAATAATTTGTATGGAAATTATTCCAATAGATTTAAAATAAATGTATAATTACAATATTCTTTTACTAAACTCTAAAACCTTTTGCAGATGATTCGACATTACCAAACTAGCCTTTTCAGGATCTTGCTCTTTTATAGCATCTAATATAACACGATGCTCACGCGAAGTTCCTTCCATCACATCTTTACCACAAACATTTTCCTTTCTGTAAATAGCTAAAATATCTGGTAAAATAATTAACATCATCGTTTTAACAACTGTATTATGACTGGATTCAGCAATTTTTAAATGAAAAAGAAAATCTTCATTTTCAGCTGGAAGATTATTTTTCACCTTATCCTCGTATGCTTCAAGCGCTTTTTCCAAATTTACCAAATCCTCATTGGTTCTTCTTTCAGCAGCTGCTCGCACAGAAAATAATTCCATACTTACTCTAGTCTCTACCAAAGAAAAGAAATCTGGTCGTTCAATTTTCATGATATTCGAAAAAAGACCTTCCATTGCTGAGATATTGGTGCCATTTACAACAACACCCGATTGAGGGTGCGTGGTTAGTATACCAAAAAATTCTAATTTTTTTATTGCATCTCGGATATATGTTCTACCAACTCCAAGTTTTTCTGAAAGCTTTCGCTCTGAAGGCAATTTATCTCCAGGATTTAAATATCCCGAAACAATTAAACCTCTAATTTGACGTATAATTTTATCAACAGGTGTTTCTACCTCGATCGTTTTAAAATTATCTAATAAGTCCATACAATTAACTATTTTTTCATCTCAACAACAGTAAACATACTATTGGTTGGACAAACTTAGTTACTTTTCACCTGATTGCAAACTTCTACCAATACAATTACATCTTCAGCTCACAAAAACAAGGTATAAAGAATGTTTCAAGCATTTCAAACACGATAAAAAACTAAAAAAAAGTCATAAAATATTATCTTAACATTTAAACTAAACACTTATTTTACAAATTGGTCTACCATTTCATTATTAAATTGTATTATAAACAATTACTTCTACCTTTCCTTACCTACACAAGTGTATTCCTATTTTTCCATTCTTAATTCCTTTACTAGCTTTAATGCTTCCTGAGATATTTTTCTCAATTCCTCATAACGATTATTCTCAATAATATTTTTACCAATTAATTGAGATCCCATTCCCACACAGGTTACTCCTGCATTAATCCATTCTGTAAGATTCTCCTTATCAGGTGTAACACCACCTGTAGGCATTATCGATGACCAGGGACAAGGACCTTTAATCGCTTTTACAAAATCTGGTCCACCTACTGATGATCCTGGGAAAATTTTACATACCTCAGCTCCTAATTCTTCAGCATAACTAATATCGCTTAAGCTTCCACATCCTGGTGCCCATAGTATTTTTCTTCGATTGCAAATTTTCGCCATATCTGAATTCAAAACAGGAGAAACAACAAAATTAGCTCCTAACTGAATGTATAACGAAGTCGTTCCGGGATCAACAATAGATCCTATTCCTAAAATCATTTCAGGAGTATTAACCATCGACCACTTTATCAATTCAGCGAACACTTCATGAGCAAAATCTCCTCGATTTGTGAATTCAAAAACACGAATTCCTCCATCGTAACAAGCTTTTACAACTTTTTTACAAATTTCAATATCCTTGTGAAAAAAAACAGGTATAATACCTGTCTCTTCCATTTTTAATGCAACCTCAATTCGAGAAAACTGTGCCATTTTTTATTGTTTTTAAAAATCGTATATCAGATTACACTACGATAATTGTGCAACCTGACATGCGATAATTATATCTTTAACGTGCTACTCTTCCAGAAGCATCTCCACTCATTAATTTCATTACTTCATCTACACTTACTTGATTAAAATCACCCAATACTGTATGTTTTAGACAAGATGCAGCAACTGCAAAATTCAATGCTTTTTGATCATCTTCTGACCAAGTTAATAATCCGTAGATTAATCCTCCCATAAATGAATCGCCACCACCAACTCGATCTACAATATGTGTAATTTGATATGTTGGAGATTCAAAAAGAGTTTTTCCATCCCAAAGTACACCTGCCCAAGAATTGTGATTTGCATTTATTGATCCACGTAAAGTGGTAATTACTTTTTTACAACGTGGGAATTGCTTCATGATCTGCTTAGAAACTGATTCATAGGCCGCTCCTTCTACATGCCCACCAGTTACATCAACACCTTCAGGTTTAACTCCTAGTACCTTTTCAGCATCTTCCTCATTTCCAAGAACAATATCGGTACCGGCAACCAATTTAGGCATTACTTCTCCGGCAGTTTTACCATACTTCCAAAGATTCTTACGATAGTTCAAATCACATGATACAGTAATTCCTTTTTCATTTGCTTTTTTGATGGCTTCAAGGCATACATCTGCTGCTCCTTGCGAGATTGCCGGAGTAATTCCAGTCCAATGAAACCAAGTAACTCCCTCAAAAACTTTATCCCAGTCGATCATGCCAATCTCAATTTGAGAAATAGCTGAATGTGCACGATCATATACAACTTTACTTCCTCTACTTACGGCACCTGTTTCTAAAAAATAGATTCCCAATCGATCTCCACCATAAATGATTTGATCGATTCCAACTCCATACTTTCGCAAATCCATTGCACAAGTTCGACCTATATCATTCTGTGGTAAACGAGTTACAAATTCAGATGTAATTCCATAATTTGCTAAAGAAACAGCTACATTTGCTTCTCCACCACCATAAGTTGCAACAAACTCAGATGCTTGATTGAATCGTTGATATCCAGGCGTTGATAAACGCAACATGATTTCTCCGAAACTTATAACTTTCTGACTCATATTAATTTGATTATAAATATTAAACAAAATTCCAGGAAGCGATTGGGAATAATACAACTCCCCGGAATCTGCTAACCAAAGTTTTGATAAAAATGCAAAACCTCTTAAATCCCTAAAGCCTGACCTCCACCAATTTGGATGGTTTCAGCAGTAATGAAAGATGCATTGTCACTAGCTAAAAATGATACAACAGAAGCAACTTCTTCTGGCTGACCAATTCTTCCAAGCATAATATTGTTTTTCCAAGAAGCAAATACTTCTGGTTTAGTCGCTTTAATTTGAGCATGGAATGGTGTATCAATTGTACCAGGAGATACAGCATTTACTCTAATTCCATATTCAGCTAAATCTTTTGCCAATGCTCTTGTTATTGCATGAACTCCAGCTTTAGAAGTTCCATAAATACCTGCTCCAGGTCCACCTGCATTCCAACCAGCATTTGAAGTATAGTTAATTATAGAAGCATTTTCTCCTTTTTTAAGGAAAGGAATAGCCGCTCTTGAAGCAAAAAATACTGAGTCAAGATTCAAAGCCATAACAAATCTATAAAACTCAGTTGTCATTTCTTCGAATCTAGATCTTCCACCTAAACCACCAGCATTATTTACAAGTAGGTCAATCTTACCATACTTCTCTCCAATTGCCTTTATATTTGAAGTTACAGCATCATCACTAGTCACATCAAATCCAACATACTCTGCCGTAATTCCCTCTGTCGTTAGCTCTTTAACTCTCTCTGCACCCGCCTCATCTTCAATACCGTTTAAAACTACTGTATATCCGTCTTTACCTAATCTTTTTGCTACTTGGAAACCAATTCCTCCAGTTGCTCCTGTAACAACAGCTACTTTTCCTTCTAATGACATAATATTTTTTGTTTAAATGTTATTTAATTTTTTACTTTTCCACTGACTGAATATTTCGTGCGAAATAATAAATAGCACCTACACCAAGCGGTACAAAAATTGCTATCGCAATAAATATTGGAGTATAAGAAAATTCCTCAACTACTATAGGAACCAAGAAGTTCATAATGATTACTGAAAACACTCCAATCATTCCTCCTAGACCTGCTAATGATCCCACTGATTTTCCACCAAAAAAATCACTTGGAAGTGTCTGTACATTACTAATTGCAAATTGAAATCCGAATAAGACAAAGAACACAATAGCTACAAATTTCTCTGCAGTATCACCTAAAAGCACGGTTGCAATTAGACCTAATAGCATTATAATTCCACCAATAAGAATTGTTGTTTTTCTTCCTTTGTCAATTGAATTGGTTTTGGCAATAATTTTTCCGGAAACAAATCCACCAGCAATACTACCTACAGCCGCACCAACATAAGGTACCCATAAGAACATACCAACTTCTTTTACATTAAATCCGTAAACATCGAATAAGTAAATCGGCATCCAACCAACAAATAGCCACCAAATTGGTTCTAAAAAGAATCGACCAACAACAACAGCCCAAGATTCTTTGTGAGATAGAATTTCTTTTAAAGATTTACCTTGTACATCATCATTATCTTTTTGATCTGCTTCACTCTGACCTTCAAGAATATATTTTTGTTCTTCCTTAGTGATCCAAGGGTGTTTTTTCGGTCCTGCTTTGTTAATTAACAACCAAGGAATTATCCAAACAATACCGAAAGAACCAATAACCATAAATGTCACTTTCCATCCAAATGCAACAAACAAAGCAGCAATAAGCGGTGGTGCAATTACTGACCCTATGGATGCTCCAGCATTAAACAACCCCTGAGCAATAGCTCTTTCTTTTATTGGAAACCATTCTGCATTACTTTTAACCGCACCTGGCCAATTACCAGCTTCAGAAAATCCTAATAAACTACGGAATATACTAATTGATAAAAAGCCACGCGCCGCTGAATGTAGGAATGAAGAAATCCCCCATATTCCAATGGATAATACATATCCAATACGGGTACCGACTTTGTCAAAAATCTTACCAGTAAACAATTGCCCTAAAGCATAGGCTACCATAAAAATATTTAATATATAACTGTAATGATCCTTGGTTAAACCTAAAGACTGCGAAATAGAACCATCTATGTCTTCTCCTCCCCACATAATTCCAAGAGCACTTCTATCGATGTAATTGATAACCGTTGCAATAAAAATTAGAGCAATTATTACCCACCTTAAACCTTTAACTTTCATAATTATTGTATTTAA
>Ga0070724_10002276_pt1 | contig 10770 bp, 10 predicted proteins | sample tdDd001_FD_67278 | JGI IMG/M metagenome (GOLD analysis project Ga0070724, IMG submission 67278) | Marine sediment microbial communities from the Atlantic coast under amendment with organic carbon and nitrate - tdDd00.1 | ecosystem: Environmental > Aquatic > Marine > Coastal > Sediment | place...
ATCTCTTGCAGCACCAAATAGTACTGGGAAGTCTAATTGTTCATCTGTTGCGTCTAAACTTACGAATAAGTCAAATACTTCGTCAATTACTTCTTCTGGGCGAGCATCGTGTCTGTCAATTTTGTTAACAACAACAATTGGTCTTAAACCTAAGCCTAGTGCTTTCGAAAGTACGAATTTTGTTTGAGGCATTGGGCCTTCTGCAGCATCAACAAGTAACACTACACCGTCAACCATAGAAAGAACACGTTCTACTTCACCACCGAAGTCAGCATGTCCTGGAGTGTCAACAATGTTAAATAAAGTGTCGTCAAATTCCACAGCTGTGTTTTTAGCTAAAATTGTAATACCACGCTCTTTTTCAATATCATTAGAGTCCATCGCTCTTTCTTGAACTTGTTGGTTTTCTCTATATACGCCTGATTGTTGTAGAAGTTGGTCTACTAGCGTTGTTTTACCATGGTCAACGTGGGCAATAATTGCTACGTCTCTGATATTTTCTACTGAGTACATTTCTGATTTTCTTTCTATAATTTTGAATTTCAACCTTAAAATAGTATACATTGTTAGAAAAGTCAAGTTTTTAGCTTAGTATCTTGACTTTTATAAAAAACATTATTAAATTACTAACTAATACTACTGCACTGTTAAGGGAATAGATTATGAAAAATTTTTTCATTTGCTTACTAATAACATTTTCTAGTGTTGCACATGCTAAAGATGTTACTCTACAGGCAGACTATGACGTTTTAGAGTCTAAGTTTGTTCGAATTACTGGCTTAGAAAAAGTATTTAAGCCTGAAAACTGCGAGTTAATTTTTATGAATGCCGTAACATTTAACTTTGGTATGGAAATAAATTTAACATTAAAAGATTTAACCATTCAAAACTACGCTGATGCAGATATTTCTAACCATCCTTGGGTTTTTGGTTTTCAGTATAAGTGTGGTAATCGCATAAAATCATGGGCGTCTAGCACAAAAGATCTTTCTGATTTGGAAAATATTTTAGATGTGGAAAATATTTTCGATGCAGAGCCTAAGCAAAAAAACACACCAACATTCGAATTCATTTAAAAACATCGCATAAGAAGCCCCTAGTCAAGTGACTATGGGCTTTCTGTATTGTTTATTATTACCGGTTTATAAAGTAAAGAACTGTTTATTATATTTTTTTAGATTTTTGCTTCTTAAATTTATGCTCGGGCATATAACTTTAGTATATACGTCAGACATTTATTTAAAGCTTTTTTCATAAACATGATACAAATCAGTGTTTTTAATATAGTTGCATAGTTTATACTGTGTGAAGTATACTATTATTAAAGATAATTTTTACAGGTAACTTGTCGATGAAAAGACTAATCGTGGCGACACTTGCGGTTATTTTTTCTGCAAGTGCCTTAAGCAATAACAACGACGTATGCCTTGATGGGCGATACGTTAAGCAAGGATACATTCTGGATATTTCGCATTGCAAACATCCAGATGGAACTAAAACTTTTCAGCTTGATATTACTCTTGATGAAGGGACTGGGGATCATTTCGTAATTGGATATTGGGATGAACAATCCTACAAAACCGAAGTTCGAGAAGGTATTAAAACATTCCTTTTTCGAATAGAAAACTACTCTGGAGATCACAAGTTTGATGCCGAACTTGCAGAAAAAATAAACGAATAAAAGACCGGTCGAATGACTGGTCTTTTATGTTTTTTATTTTCGTAAAAAAGCTAATCTACAAAACGCCGTAGACTAGCTCAACCTCACCAAAGTTAAGCGTATCTCGCAGATACTTCTTAAAATCTTCGATTGCTTTCTGGGAGTTTAGAATAGCATTTGCTATATCCGTAAACTCAGTAGCTGCCAAGACCTGAAGCTGAACAGCTACAATTTTTTCGGCATTTGCAATTGTTGCAGCAATTGCTTTATACTGCTGTTTTTGCTTTTCCGCTTCTTCCTTTTTTTCATCAAATTTAAACTGACAATGTCGAAAGCCACCTAAAGACTCAATCTCATCAAGAGCATTTTTACAAGAAAACTTTAGAAATTCAACTGTGATTTTTTGGATTTCATTTTTTTCTTCTGACATATTTGACTCCTTAGTCAAATTAAACGTACTTATGTGATTAAATTTATTAATCACATGGTTATCCATTTATAAGTATAGACTATAAAAAACACCTGACATATAAACAAAAAGCCCAGCAATTGCTGGGCTTTTCTATTTTTAATAAAATTTCTTATTTTACTGGAAGAGCTGGTTCTTGTTCTTCAACTGGAGTTTCAGTTTGTTGTTGAATTGTTTCAACTACTGATTCTTGAGCTTTAGTTTTGTAGCTTTCTCTAACTACCATTAAGCTTGTTGCCATGAATAAAACTGCAATAATTGTTGTAGCTTTAGTTAAAATACCTGATACACTTTTACCAGTAAATACTGCATTAGAGCCACCTAAAGCACCCATGCTAGATTCTGATCTTTGTAGCAATACAACAAGAATTAATAAAACTGCTAACACGATGTGCGCTACTGTAAGTAAACTAATATACATTTCTTTCTTCCTTTTTTAACCTGCCATGTTATTTTGCAACATCTCTTTTTTATCTGAGATCCTGAATCAAGTTCAGGATGGCGAAGTTTTTATTTTGCTTATATTCAGAGATGAATCAAAATGAATTATTTGAATTAAGATTTTTATCTTTTAAGTAACTGCCGCGTACTTTAGCTACGCAAAGGAGCTTAAAAGCAAAAATATTTTTCAAAGAATCATTTTAAGCGTTACGAGCGATATCGATAAACGAAGTAGCATCTAAACTTGCTCCACCTACTAATACACCATTAATTTCATCAACTGAGAAAATTTCGTTGGCATTGTCAGCTTTTACTGAACCACCATATAATAATGCCACATTATCACCTTTTGAACCGAATTTGTCAAGTAAAGATTGCTTAATTTCTGCAAAAATAGGTTTTATATCATCAATTGTTGCAACTTTTCCTGTACCTATAGCCCAAACTGGCTCATAAGCTACTGCTAATAAATCAGAATTTTCGCAATTTGCTAAACATTTTTCTAACTGTTCAACAACTACTTGCACTGACTGACCTGCTTCGTACTCTTCTAGAGTCTCACCAACGCATAAAACTGTTTTTAAACCTTTTTTCTGAGCAACTTCAATTTTTTCTGCTAATAGCTCATCTGGTTGGCCTAAATACTCACGACACTCTGAGTGCCCTACTAAAACATATGAACAGCCCATACCTGTTAGCATTTCTGCACTAACTTGAGATGTAAAAGCACCCTTATCATAATTTGAAACATCTTGCGCACCTAGTGCTACATTTTTTTCTGCTTCAAAAAGAGCATTCTCAACATCTGCTAAAGCTACAAATGGAGGAAACATTACAAACTTACAGTCTTTAAATTCTTTTGCTTGAAGAGCTGTTTGCTCTGCTAAATTATACCAAAAACTTCTATCACCATTCATTTTCCAGTTAGCCATAAAATATTTCATATTTTTTTATTCTTTCTTTAGTTTAAAACACACTTCATTCTGGGCTTGATCCGGGATCTCTAATCAGATACCACGTTTACCACAGAGATGCCAGACTAAATCTGGCGTGACATTAAATGTAATATCAGTATGCATCATCAAGCTATTTTTTGTCAATAAATATTGCAATTAATACTCCTAACAAGTCAGATGCATCATTATACTACCCTATATAAAAACACATAAAACACTAGATATGAGCTTACCTAATGAACCAATCTCTACAATAGAGATATTAATCCAAGATAAAATACAACAGCAAAGTATCGTCTCCAATGCCTGTAGTCTTTTACTTTATCTAACCGCTTATAATCCACCATTTTTTACATTAAAATAATAGCAAATAAACACATTAAATTAAAAGGCTTATTTTTTTGTTTTTAATAAGCCTTTTATTTATTGAAAAATAGTTGTTTTTATGCCATAATATTACTCGGTTTTATTCTAAATTAATCAAAAAACTCAAAAAAGGTAAAAAAAATGCTAAATAAACTTAGAAATGACATTGCTCATAATAAACTAGTTAGATTGTTTCTTATAATCATCACTCTAGCTTTTGTTTTCTGGGGTATGGGATTATCAGGCCTATCATTTAACAAAAACTATGCTATTAAAGTAGGTACTTCTGAAGTTACTCCTACTGAATTTTACAGAGCATATCAAATGGCTAAACAACAAATTTCTCAACAGTTCGGTGGCCAAGAGCTTACTCCTGAACTAATGAAACTATTTGGCGTTGAAAAACAAATCACTCAAGAGCTTACATCTCAGGCTTTACTTGAAGCTTATGCTACTGATGAAAACATTCAAATCAGTAGTGAGTCTGTGTTTGAACTTATCAAACAAGAAAAGGCTTTCGAAAAAGACGGTAAGTTTGATAAAGAAACATATAAAGCTGTACTAGCTCAAGCTCAACTTACTGCTATTGAATATGAAGCAACTTTAGTTAAAAATATCCAAGCTAACCTAATTGCTATTATGTTCAACCAAGCTGTTGTAGTTTCAGATAATGAATTAGAAATTCAAGTTAAGTACGCTCAAGAAAGACGTGATGCTGATATTCTAACAATTAAAGCAACTGATTTAGCTGGCCTACCAAAACCAACTGATGAAGAACTAGACACTATCTACAACAAACAAATTGATAATTTTAAAGTTGCTGAAAAAAGAAGTTTTAATCTACTTGTTGTTTCTAAAGATGCTTTAGCTAAAGAACAATCTGTTACAGCTGAAGAAGTTAAGCAATATTTTGAAGAAAATAACGAAGAGTTCTTCACTAAGCCAGAATTTAAAGTTCAACAAATTCTAGTTAAAGATAAAAAAACTGCTGATAAAGTTTTAGCAATTGCTGATCTTTCAGAAAACTTTAATAAATACGTAACAGAATACTCAGTTGATAAAGTATCTAAAGTTAAAAATGGCGACATGGGCTGGTTAACTGGTGATATTTTTGGTGCTGAATTTGAAAATGCAGTAAACTCTGCTAAAAAAGGTGAAGTTGCTCAAGCTGCTATTAAAAGTGTATTTGGTTACCACATCTTCAAGCTAAATGAAATTAAAGAGTCAAAACTAAAAGGCTTTGAAGAAGTTAAAGAAAAAATTAAAGCAGATCTAATTGCTAATAAAGCAGAAGAAGCTCTTGATGAAAAAATCAACACTACTTTAGATATGGTTTCAGCTGGTGAAAAACTAGATGATATCGCTAAAGAGCTTGGTTTTAAACTACAAAGCTTTACTGATGTTAATGAAAATGGTCCTCAAAGCTACATTAAAGATGTTTTTGAAACAGCTTTAGATGAAGTTAGTCAACCTATCGAGCTAGACTTTGGCTCAACTGGTTTTGTTCAAGTTACAGATATTAAAGATGAAACTGTAAAACCTATTGAAGAAGTTAAAGATTTAGTAACAGCTACTTTCGAGCAAGAAAAAACAGCTGAATTACTTCAAGCAAAAGCTGATGAAGTTTTAGCGGCAATTCAAGAAAAAGAGTTATCATTTAAAGATGCTGTTAAACAATTCAAACTATCAGCACCGATTAAGTCTGTAGTTTCAATTGCTAGAATTGGAGATCAGAAAAAAGAAGTTTCAGCAGATATTGCTAAAAACATGTTTGAAACAGCTACAAATACTATTGTTAATAAAACTCTACATACCGAAAACGATATTCTAATCGTTAAAGTACTTGGCTCTTACCAAGAAAAAATCTCTACTGAAAACAAAGAGAAACTAAGACAAGCACTAGCTATGCAAAAAACTAATGATCTATACTCTTCTTTTGTTGATGCTTTAAGAAAAGAACATAAAGTTAAAGTAAACCAAGCTTTAATTGACCAAATCATTAAACAAAACTAGATATATAAATAGATATTTAAATATTTAAGGAAAATTTAAAATGAAATACAAAGTTATACTTACTATCTGTTCATTAATTTTAGGACTAAATACATCTCTAGCAAATGCTGCAGATGGTAAGTATACTTTGACTTATCAAGAGCAAAACAAATGGGTTGCTCAAGCTGATATTAAGCCGGTGCGTAACGCAATTGGCTTTTTTAAAAATAACGATTTAAAAATAAAAGCAATTTGTAGCACTAAAGATATATTCTGCAAGCAAAGAGTTGATATTTTAAATCTAATTTTTAACAAACAAAATGTTAAACAACAAATTTCTATTGTAGAAAATTCTACATACTTACCAAACAACAAACTTATTGTAGAGTCTGTTAATTTAGATCTTAACAAGTACTCTAACTTATTTATAAATTATAAAGACAAAAAAGTTATTCCTGTTAAAAAATCTCAAACAGATGTAAAAAATATTATCCAAAAAGCAGAAGAAAAATTCTTAGTTAAATTTAAAATGTATTGTCAAACAACAGATCAATTATGTACAAATAGATTTAACTATATTAATAACCTACTTGGCAAAACATTCCCTTATAAATATAACTTCGCTTTATATGAAAACTCTAGCTTAGATTCGAACCAAGCTCAGCTAGTTAACCACCGTCATGATTATAATATCAACAACCCTATTCAAAAACCTGCAACAGATTCAAAAAAAGAAGAAGAAAAAAAAGCTAAGCAAGTAGCATTATTAAATTACACAGACAAACCATATATTATTGTATTTAGAAAAAATGATGGCACATTATTAGAAACTGAAAAAGTAAAAGTTGAAAACCTAATTCTAAATAGCAAAACAAATAAATTTACTTTCATTTGTAACTTAAACAATGATTTATTATGTCAAAAACGAGTTCATGCTATTAAAAATTATGCTTTACAAAACACAAGTAATATAATTGAAATGTATCAATTAGAAAAAAATACAACATCAAATTATATAGTAGTTGAGCACATTAAAGCTAATTAGAAAAATAACAAGGGAGCCAAAAAAATGTTAAACAAAGGCGCAATGTTTGGTTTAGAATGTCGAGCGTATAAAAAACAGTTTGGGAAACTGTTTTTAGCGAGCATGCAAAGCGTGAATTCACGAGAAACACGCGGAGCCAGCGGATATACCAAACGCGGAGCAATGTTTGGACTTGATGCTAGAATTGCATTAGCAATTTTCGGAGCTTTATCTGTAATATCTGGTGCTGCTTTATACTCTGCTATTCAAGATTCTAAAGTAACATCTTTATATACTCAATTAACTGAAATTGCTAAAGCATATGAAGCTTATTATATCGATACTGGACAACATGCTCCTAGAGCTAGTGATGTTCTAGATGCAAGAGCATTATTCACAAGAACAACTGAAGTTAATTGGCAAGGTCCTTATTTAGCTACATCAGCTTCATCAAATGCTGACCTTGATACAAACACTCCTTATACAGGTGGTTTTAGAGTATTTGAATCTGACACTTGGGGGCCTGGAACAGCTCTGACTCCTGATGTATTTTGTGATGCAGGAGATACTTGTAGCGTTTGGACTCTTCTTACTTCTGTTGACGAGTCAATAGCCTTTGCCATGGATGAAAAATTTGATGATAATGACTTCACTACTGGCAATATTCGCTTGTACAATACAACAGGCTCTAGGCATGTATGGCTAAAAGTAATGCCGTTTGATAATAACTAAATAAAAAAGGCTCCCTACTAGACTAGAGAGCTTTAATTTTTATATTATAATTAATGAGTTAATGGCGCAATATCAGTTCTATAATTACCAAAACGATTTGGCTTTTTATGAGGCTGTAAAGTTTGTTGTCTATTTTGAGAACATGCTCCACCGTTATTACTTGTATAGTCATAATAACCTCTAACACCATCAACTTGAATAACTCTATTTTGTTGGTAAGTTACGCATTCTTTTGCAAACATTTTTTGTCTATAAGCTTCATGATCTGTGTGCTTTAAGATAAAATCTGGTGTATTTTGAGCAGAACATCCTGCTAAAATTACTGTTAGACACGTAAAAACTGATTTTTTCATTCCAAACCTCTCTAATTCTTTGAATTCTAAGTTTAATTATAGTATAATATCAAAACATTTTCAATTATAAAAAACTAAATTATTAAATAGAAAAAAAGGTAAATATTATGCAAAATATTGAACAGTTAAAAACTAGCGCACTAGAATTAGTGCAAAACTCTACAGATATCAAACAATTAGATGAAGTTAGAGTTAAATTTTTAGGTAAAAATGGTGAAATTACATCTATTCTAAAAACTTTAGGTAAATTAGCATCTGAAGAAAGAAAAACTGTTGCTCAAAGCACAAACGAAGCTAAAAATGCAGTGTTTGCAGCTATCGAAGCTAAAAAAGCTGAATTAGAACTAGCTGCTTTAGAAGAAAAATTAGCAACAGAAAAATTAGACATTACATTACCTGAAACTCCATACAACTTAGGTAAGCGTCACCCAGTGAGCTTCGTAATTGAAGAACTTGAAACTATTTTTGCAAAACTAGGATTCTCTGTAGCAAGTGCAAACGAAATTGAAAATGAGCACTTTAACTTTACAGCCCTAAACATTCCAGCAGAACACCCTGCAAGACAAGACCACGACACATTCTATTTTAATGATTTTGAAGAATTTAACGGCGAAAAACAAAGAAAGTTACTAAGAACACAAACTTCAAACACACAAATCCACGCAATGCAAGCTAAAGGCGCTCCTTTAAGAATTATCGCTCCGGGTCGTGTTTATAGATGTGATTCTGATTTAACACACACTCCTCAATTTCACCAAATTGAAGGTATTGCTTTAGATAAAGACATTACATTCTCACACCTTAAAGGTGTTCTACAAGTATTTTTAAGCCAATACTTTGAAAGAGATGTTAAATTAAGATTCCGCCCTTCATACTTCCCATTTACTGAGCCTGGTACAGAAGTTGATATCGAGTGCGTTTTCTGTGAAGGTAAAGGCTGTCGCGTTTGTAAAAAAACAGGATTTATTGAAGTTTTAGGTGCTGGTATGGTACATGAAAATGTTCTTGCAGCAGGCGGTATTGACTCTAAAGAATTCCAAGGTTTTGCGTTTGGTGTTGGTGTAGAAAGACTTGCAATGCTTAAATACGGTATTAATGACTTAAGAATGTTCTTTGATTCTCAAACAGAGTTCATGAAACACTTTGGTAAAAACTTATAAGTCGTAATTAAAAGTTATTCATATATGTCATTCCAGACTGCAACTTGTTGCTAGATCTGGAATCTCAGAAGGAAAATCAACACTTTGGCCGAGATCCCGGATCAAGCCCGGGATGACAAAAGGCATAAATAAAGGAAATTAAAAAATGAAATTCTCATTAAATTGGTTAAAACAACACCTAGATACAAATAAATCAGCAGAAGAAATTGTTGATCAATTAAACAAACTAGGTATGGAAGTAGAAGAATTTGAAGACGGCGCTAAAGCTTTAGAAAATGTTGTTGTTGGTAAAATTATTACTCGTGTACAACACCCTAATGCTGATACTTTAGGAGTTTGCCAAGTTCAAGTTGGTGAAAACGACATTCGTCAAATCGTATGTGGTGCTCCAAACGCACGTGACGGCTTAACCGTAGCTGCAGCACTTGAAGGCGCTTGCCTACCTGGTGATTTTAAAATTGGTAAATCAAAACTTCGTGGAGAAGTTTCAAACGGCATGCTTTGTTCTGTAAGAGAACTTGGTATTGGGGAAGAGTACGATGGTATTTGGGAACTAGATACAGACCTATCTATTGGTACTCCAATTGCTCAACTTATTGATAATACTGATGCGATGATTGATGTTGATATTACTCCAAACAGATCAGATGTTTTATCTGTTAGAGGTATTGCTCGTGATTTAGCTGCTGCTGACTTTGGTACACTAAAACCAATTGCAGAAAAAGATTATTCAGCAGGCTTTGCTCAAGAAAAATCAGTAACTCTTGATAATGACGATTGCACATTCTTCTCTAGCATTGAAATTAAAGGTGTTAAAAATGAGCAATCTCCTGCTTGGTTAGTTGATTATCTAGAAAAAGCTGGCTTACGTCCTATTAATACAATTGCTGATGTTACAAACTTTGTAATGCTTAGCTTAGGCCAACCATTACATGCTTATGATGCTGATAAACTAAAAGGTAACATTCTTGTATCAAAATCAAAAGGTGGCGAAGAACTTGAAGGTTTAGACGGCTCAACTCACACTCTTAAAGAAGGTGCGATTACAATTAACGATGAATCTGGCGTTATTGGCTTAGGTGGCATTGTTGGTGGCGAATCAACTTCTGTTGATGAAAGCACTACAGGAATCGTTCTTGAAGCTGCTCACTTTAACAAAACTACAATTGCTTTAACTGGTCAAGCTTTACAAGTTAACACAGATGCTAGATACCGCTTTGAAAGAGGTGTTGACCCTCTAATGACTCGTATCGCTTTAAGCAACGCAGCAGAAATTATTGCTGAGCTTTGCGGTGGTGAAGTTTCATCTATGCAAACAGTTGGTTCAGATGAGTACAAGCCAAAAGTTATTGAATTCGATGTTAGAAAAATGAAAACTTTTGCTGGTGTTGATGTTGAAGAAAATGAAGCAATTACAATTCTATGCAAATTAGGCTTTAACTGCACAAAAGCAGCTGACTTTACATACAATGTAACAGCGCCAAGCTTTGTAAATATTTGCCATAACTTTGCAGACTTAGTTGAAGAAGTATTAAGAATTAAAGGTTTTGATTCAATTCCTGTAATTTTACCAGCTCCTTCATTAAGAACAGTTACAGACTGGGATGATATTACTTT
>Ga0070724_10002279_pt1 | contig 10767 bp, 10 predicted proteins | sample tdDd001_FD_67278 | JGI IMG/M metagenome (GOLD analysis project Ga0070724, IMG submission 67278) | Marine sediment microbial communities from the Atlantic coast under amendment with organic carbon and nitrate - tdDd00.1 | ecosystem: Environmental > Aquatic > Marine > Coastal > Sediment | place...
CTATAAGCCATGTCATTACAACAAAAGATCGACCGAATTACCGACATACTGCGCCGCGACGATGGCATTAGTGGTGCTATGCACTATACCGAGCAAACCTCTTGGGTGTTGTTCTTAAAGTTTTTGGATGATTACGAGTCTGAAAAAGAAGATGAAGCGGTACTGTCAGGTAAAGCCTATCAACCGGTTTTGGATGACGAACACCGCTGGTCGAATTGGGCCTGCCCGAAAAATGCTGAGGGCAAGCTAGACATCAACAAAGTTCGCACAGGTGATGACTTAACCGATTATGTGAATAACGAGTTGTTTCCCTACTTAAAGAGCTTTGCCAACGCCGCCGTTACAGGTTCAGACCCAAAGTCCTTCGCCTATAAAATTGGTGCCATCTTCCAGTATTTAGACAACAAGGTAGCGTCTGGCCATACCTTGCGTGAAGTGTTGGATATTATCGATACCCTGAACTTCCAATCCAGCGATGAAATGTTTGAGTTGTCGTTGGTTTATGAAGGCTTATTGCAAAACATGGGCGATGCCGGTGGTTATGCGGGCGAGTTTTACACCCCGCGTCCAGTAGTGCGTGCCATGATTAAGGCCATTGACCCACAAGCCGGGCAAACCATTTACGATGCAGCGGCTGGCTCGTGCGGATTCCTAGTAGAAGCCTTTGACCACCTGAAAGCAAAAAAGAGTGCGCTTTCTACTGAGCAATGGGACTTTATCCAGCGTGATACCTTCTTTGGTTTCGAAAAAACCTCGCTGGCTTATGTGATGGGCATGATGAACATGATTTTACATGGTATCGAGTCACCCAATTTGTTCCGTGGTAATACCTTAACTCAGAATATCCGCGATATTCAGGAAAAAGACCGTTACGACATTATTCTGGCTAACCCACCGTTTGGCGGGAAAGAAAAAGATCAGATCCAACAGAACTTTCCTATTAAAGCGAATGCCACCGAATTGCTGTTTTTACAACACTTCATGAAAACCCTGAAAAGTGGCGGCAAAGCAGCCATCGTCGTACCAGAAGGCGTGCTGTTCCAAACCAACAGTGCGTTTAAACAGGTCAAACAAGAACTGCTGGAAAACTTTAACCTGCACACCATTTTAAGCCTACCCGCTGGGGTATTTTTGCCATATTCGGGCGTAAAAACCAACGTGCTGTTTTTCGAGCGTAGCGGCGGCACCAGCGATGTCTGGTACTACGAATGCGAGCCCGAACATAAGCTCACCAAAAACAAACCCATCACCGATGACCACCTAAAAGAGTTTGTTGAGCTGTATAGCAGCCGAGAAACAACCGATCGCTCTTGGACAGTTTCAGCTAGTAAATTGGCTGAAGACTATGACCTATCGGCCAAAAACCCAGCCAAACAGAAAGATGCCGAGCATTTAGCACCTAGCGATATTCTTAAGCAGATCCGCATCAAAGAAAAACTGGTGTCAGGCATATTGGATGAAATTGAAGACCTGTTGGTGGAGAAATAAGCATGGAGCAGGTTGATTTTAATGCTCCAACAGGCTGGAGCTGGAAAAAATTTAAAGATGTCTGTGTGCTTAAAAGGGGTTACGACCTTCCAACACACGCGAGGTCAGCAGGCGACTTCCCTTTATATAGTGCAAATGGCGTTACCGATTACATTGACCAATATAAAGTTGATGGACCAGGCGTTGTAACTGGTCGAAGTGGCACGATAGGGAAAGTTCATTTCGTTGAGGGTGATTACTGGCCGCTCAATACGGCACTTTACGTACAGAAATTTAATGGAAATCACCCGCGTTTTATAAAGTACTTTCTTGAAAATTTTGATTTAACTCGCTTCGCTTCTGGTGCAGCAGTCCCGACTCTAAATCGTAATTCACTTAGTGCAGAGTTGGTGTGTGTCCCAGATAGCGTAGATGAACAAAAACGCATCGTCGAAAAACTCGATGCACTGCTCACCCGCATCGACACCGCTATCGAGCATTTGCAGGAAAGCGTCACACTGGCTGATGCGCTATCTCAGAATGGGCTTGATGTCTATTTTGCTGAACTCACAGAAACAAACCCCGAGTTAACCTTGTCAAAGTTAGCTGATTTTATATCTGGTTATGCATTCAAAAGCGGTGACTTCACATCAGAATCCGGAATTAAGCCGATTAAAATAACCAACGTTGGTGTTAATGAGTTTTCTGAAAATGCAGAAGAGTTTCTGCCAGCTAACTATGAAACTGAATATCAGAGATTTGCAGCAAAGACGAACGATATCGTAATCGCATTAACTCGTCCGATAATTAATGGCGGGTTGAAAGTCTGCCGAGTACCTGAAGCTTATAGCGGAGCGCTAGTGAATCAGCGTGTCGCTGCAATAACTTCACACAACAAACACGTATTAGATTTCATTTATCTTTACTTGCAGTCATCCCGCACTAAAAATTATGTGCTGGAAAAATCTAAGTCCCTGAATCAGCCGAATTTATCAATAACAGACCTAAAGAACCTCACGCTTCCTTTACCGGTTAATGACGAGGCCATTGCTAAAGCGGTTGCTGATTGCAATGCTTTGATATCCAAAGCAAGAAAGAGCAAAGCTGAAATTTCTGAAAAAATAACAATGATGCAGCAACTAAAAGCATCAATTCTCGATTCCGCCTTTAAAGGCGAGTTCTAAGGAGGGAGTATGAGTTTACAAACCAATCTCAAAGGTCGCTTACGCAACACTTCTTTACCTAAAAGTCACGGCCTGATGCCTGTTTTTGAGGCGGTGGTAAACTCTATTCACTCGATTGAAGAAAAAGGGAATAGCGATAACGGTAAGGTTGTTCTTCGGATCGATCGCGCGACTCAGGAGAGTCTAGATTTCGACGCCAAATCGCTACCACCTATATTGGGTTTCACTATAACTGATAATGGTTGTGGTTTTGATGAAACCAACTTTAAGTCATTTGAAACACTGGACTCCGACCACAAAATTGACAAAGGCTGCCGAGGTGTCGGTCGCTTGATGTGGTTGAAGGTGTTTGACTTAGTTGAAGTAGAAAGCCATTTTGTCGATGGGGATGGTCAGCTAAAAAAGCGTGTATTTCGCTTTAACGATAAATCAGGCGTCCACAGTGAAAATCTTCAGGTAGCTACCGAACAACAGTCAGGTACTCAAATCAAACTGTTGGGATTTGATGAAAGTTATCGAAAGCAGGTACCAACCAAGGGACTAACTGTAGCTAATCAGCTACTTGAGCATGTGCTCTGGTACTTTGTTCGTCAAGGCAGTGCTCCCAATATACAAGTCGAAGACGCTGGTGAGATTTTCGAACTGGATTCCTTGCTCGAAGAACATATGCACGCCAGTGCATTTCTCGAAACGATAAAAATACGCGATTATTCGTTTGATCTAACTCATATCAAGTTTCGTGCATCGGTAAATAAAAAGCATCAGTTAGCCTTGTGTGCCGCTAATCGTTTGGTTAAAGAGGAATCCATTCAAGGAAAAATTCCTGGCTTGTACGGCAAAATATCTGACGAATCGGGGGAATTTACCTATACCTGTTACGTGTCTTCAGGCTACCTAGATGAGCGTGTACGCAGCGAGCGCACCTCTTTTGATATTGCCGAAAATGTAGAGGACATGCTAAACGAAGTAAGCTTTAAAGATATTCGCGATGCAGTGCTCGCACGCACGAAAGAATATCTGCAAGATGTTTTGGCAGAAAATGTCTCAGCCGGTCGTAAACGCGTAGATGATTTTATTAATAGCCATGCACCCCGATACCGGCCTATTGCTCACTATGTTGCAGAAGAACAGCTCATTGTTGACCCAGAAAAGTCGGACAAAGACTTAGAGTTACATCTACATGCTCAGTGGTATGAGGTCGAGAGACAATTAGTCAGTGAGGGTCATGACATCATGCAACCTCAAAATGAGGAGCATATAGAGCAGTACAAGGAACGACTGAGCGAGTATCTGCAAAAAGCTGAAGACCTTAAACAATCAGATCTCGCTAATTACGTATCCCATCGAAAGGTCATTATTGATCTGCTGCAAAAATCCATCGAGCGACTGGATGATGGCAAGTATGCTCGTGAGGATATGATTCATGAGTTAATCATGCCTATGCGTAAAGATTCCAGTGAGGTTTTACTGGATTCTTGCAATCTTTGGCTGATCGACGAACGTTTAGCATTTCACAACTATTTGGCTTCCGACAAAACTTTGAATGCGATGCCGATTACTGGTAATGATTCGACAAAGGAACCGGATTTACTCAGCCTAAGAGTGTTTGATAACCCACTGCTTGTTAATGATCAAAATAGCTTTCCCTTAGCATCTATCACTGTGGTCGAGATCAAACGCCCAATGCGCAACGATATGCGCGAAGGTGAAGATAAAGACCCAATTGATCAGGCTCTCGGTTATTTAGAGCGAATACGAGAGGGAAAAGTAAAGACAAAATCAGGCCGCCCAATACCCGGCAACAACGATATCCCCGGGTATTGCTATGTGCTTTGTGACCTGACTGAGTCCATGCATCGTCGCTGTCGCAGGGCCAATTTGCGCATTACATCTGACGGAATGGGTTATTTCGGTTACAACGAACCATCCCATGCCTACATCGAAGTCATTAGTTTCGACCAGTTAGTAAAGGCAGCCAAAGAACGAAACCGTGCATTCTTTGACAAGCTTGGACTTCCCTCTATGTAAGTAAAAAGGTTGATTGCATGACAGATAATATCCCCCAAGCTCCTCATGGTGAGTTTGTTCTTTTCACCAGTGCTGACGGTCAAACCCGCGTTGAGTGTCGTTTTGAGTCTGACACTTTGTGGCTTTCTCAGGCTGCAATGGCTGAGCTTTATGGTAAAGACGTTCGCACAATCAATGAGCATCTAATCAATATCTACAACGAAGGTGAGCTTGTACAAAACGCAACCATCCGGAAATTCCGGATAGTTCGATTGGAAGGTACTCGCCAAGTATCTCGCGAGATCGACCACTACAATCTCGATGCCATTCTGTCTGTTGGCTACAGAGTTCGTTCGCAACGTGGAACACAGTTCCGCCAATGGGCAACGCAAGTCCTGAAAGAATACCTGATTAAGGGATTTGCCATGGATGACGAGCGCCTCAAAAATCCGCCCGTTGGTCACTCTGCGGTGCCAGATTACTTTGATGAAATGCTGGAACGCATTCGCGATATACGGGCCAGTGAGCGTCGTGTTTATCTGCGAGTCAAAGACATTTTTACCATGGCTGCCGATTACGAACCATCCAACCAAGAAACTAACCGCTTCTTTCAAACCATTCAGAACAAGCTGCATTATGCCTGTACACATATGACGGCCGCTGAGCTGATTGCTAGTCGTGTGGATGCCAGTAAACCAGATATGGGGCTAACCAGCTATAAAGGCGATGAAGTGCGTAAGACCGATGTCACCATCGCCAAAAACTATCTGCGTGAAGACGAAATCAAAGAGCTTAATCGCATCGTCAATATGTGGCTCGATTTTGCCGAAGACCAAGCTTTGCGCCGCAAGCAGGTGTTCTTACAAGACTGGGCCGAGAAGCTTGATCAGTTTTTGGGCTTTAATGATAGAGATGTTTTGAGCGGTGGTGGAAAAATTTCCAAAAAAGCGGCAGATGATAAGGCTAAGTTGGAATTTGATAACTTTGCAGAAAAGCGTCGCCGACTAAAAGAGGCTGAAGGCGCGCAAGAAAATATCGCAACCCTAAAGGCAATACTAAAAAAAGATAAATAGAAACAATAAAAGTCACAAAAGCAGCACACACCAATTATTAAGAAAAGCAGCCCAATATAATGGACTGCGCGTGTAGGAACTACACGACTATCCTCGAAGACTACAGACGATAACCCCTAACGCCTGATGGATTACGCGCCTCTAGGGTCGTACCCTGATGCACCATAGCCCTGTTTCATGCTCCCAGATGTGGGCCGTTACTATCGATAACGAATCGCGGTGTACGCTGCCAATCACAAAGATAAACCACTTTCAAAAATAATGTCAGGAAAAACCCTGGTAAGATTGCCGGGGTTTTATTTGAAGGCGGATTGGCGACGAGTCGTCCCTACTCGAAAGAGGTAGGGACGACTCACAGAGTCGCCCGTCGAGGCCACTGCTCATGATGCCTCGACACCCAATCTGCCCTGAAAAATTGCAGGGCCAGAAGAGTGATGGAGATTTGAGCGCATCAAAAAGGTGTTGCAATCTCTGATCACTGTGATAATTTTAATTATGAACTAGCTCGAAATGAGCATAAAGAAAAAGGGCGTATTCACTGCCCGCAACACGTTCCTGAGGAGCTGCATTCGCAGCATTATGGGTCACACGACCACCCAACTATAAACAACACAAATATAAACCACAGTAGTTCGCGCTGTATTTCAACAGAAATCACACGGCTCAGCTTTGTTGCTTTAGACCAGTTAGCCTTTATGTCTTTCGACAATATGCTCGGTTACGCACCGTTCATATGGCTTTAAAACTTACCTATTTTGGCATTTCGCCCCCTGGTCTTCGGTTTGGTGTTTTTCTCAATACTTTCAAAATTACTTTTTAAATTTATGAGGAACATGAAATGAGCCAATTAGGATATCGTCTTCACCAAATGGTAAACGACACACACCGCGAAAGTAGCTTTAGCACTAGAGCTACCCGTAGCAAAGTATTAAACCTTGCAGCAGCACAACTACTTAGCCATGGTTATAGATTAAGAGATCCATCAGGTCTTAAAACCAAACATATCAATCATCTTGTTACACGTTGGCAAGATGAAGGTCTAGCAGCAAAAACAATAAAAAACAGAATGGCGGCCTTGCGTTGGATTGCTGAGAAAATAGGTAAACCTAATATCTGTTCACGCAGCAATGATGATTACGGCATTCCCAGAGTTCGCAACAACCCTATTGGCAAGTCAAAAACGTTAGACATGGATAAGCATGCCAAGATCAAAAGTGACTTAATCAAGCTTTCCCTGCGTTTGCAGCAAGAGTTTGGGCTTAGAAAAGAGGAGTGTATGAAATTTAGCTTATCTTATGCTTTGATAGATGCTAACACTCTGCAAATAAAAGGCTCATGGGCTAAGGGTGGCAAATACCGAAAAATTCCGATCTTAAAAGAATCTCAACGACATCTCATTCGTGATATTGCCGCTGTTACGAAAGGCGCACTAATTGAACCTGACAAAAACTATAAGTCACAAATGGAACAGTACGATCGCGAAACAATTCGAGTTGGATTAAATAAAAATCACGGACTGCGTCATCATTACGCAAGGGAGCGTTATTTAGAGCTTACAGGCTGGAAATGCCCTGCCGACGGTGGCCCGCATAGAAGAGAGCTGTCGCCCACCGATTATGATCACGATACCAAAGTCCGAGAGCAAATTAGCCAAGAGTTAGGTCATGAACGTTTGAAGATAACCTATGCTTACTTGGGAAGTTAAAATTAGGCATGCCTAATTTTGAATGGGCGATACACTAACATCGCCCTAGTTTATTGATCTACTAACCCTCAGTTTTTACATCCGTTTTTATCGCAATTGATTTTAGAGTGGGAGTCTACCCAATGGGTAGCTTCCTTTTTAGTATCAAAACCACATCCTGTTGTTCCACCTTTACTTCCTTTGTGAACAATTCCAGTTGGCACATGTTTAACAGCCATAATTCTACTCCATCAGATTGATTTAAAAATTAACGCTTATAAGTTAAGCATTAATAGGATGGCAATTATTGAGCAAAAAGCTAGTTATTTATTCTTATTTTTTGAAAAAAGTAAAAGTATAGATTTTGAATAATTTACTATAACCACATGAAAGTTATTGTTTTTAGTGTTTCAATTTTTAACGTGTGAGACATCTTCCATATTGATTTAAAAGGATTTATTGGCTTAACTAAAAGCAAGCTCAATTATCAACCAAATTAGGCATGCCTAATTTTAGGAGTCTCCTATGTGGAAAAAAGCGTTAAAAGTAACAGGGTTGGTGGCATTAGGCGTTGTTGATGTTTTGCTATCAGTTTCTGAAGAAAATGATCAGCTAGATGAATTGGATGATGGTATGGGTAACATTATAGCTGATGGTGAAGAGATGACTCGCGCAGAAGCTGAAGACGCTAAAGCGCGTGGCGAGCTCTACGATACCTATCTGTAAATTAGGCATGCCTAATTTTAAAGGGGGAAATGATGACAAATAAAGAGCTTTGGCCATTTAAGCCTGTATACGATGAGCTGAAGATCCGCTTAGCTGGTATCGAGGATGAGTGTGAGCCATTAGGTTTAGAGCTTAATCTTCGCAATGAAACGGAAGAAGAGATGTTCGTTGCTTTAACCACACAAAAAGCGTTTGCATTTGATGTTATGAATGAACATGACGATATTTGGGATATTCGACTGGAGTCCTTTTCCGCATTTAAAAATCGTAGCGCTCAGGTTTTCTTTCCTTTCACAGGTCTAAACCCAACTAAACGGTTGAAGATTAGTAACTGGATTTTAGAACTTTGCAATTGGGAAGGTAATATCTACTTGGGTAATACGAAACATTAAGGTGTACTTATGACTGATTATGATTGTTTTCAAATGTGGGTGTTAATGGTGCTTGCTATACGCGCTACCCGACACTACGACAAACTTAAGCATGATTTATTTGACGCAATTAAAAAGGGGAAAATATAGCTATGGCTCCTTTACTAACTGGGTGTGCTCTAATTCTAACGACAGTGATATTTTTTGCTGTTCTATTCCATTTTAAGGTTAAAAGATAATACTCAACCCTATAGTTAATACTTTTTTACTATAAAAATAAATTAGGCATGCCTAATTCTACCCTGCTAGAGCATACATTTTAGCCTTTAACGCCGTACCCAAAAAAAACCCACTTTCACTAACCCCCCCTTTTCAGGGAATTAAGAGTTGCCTTCGTGGTTGAATTGGTTTTGAGAAAACAACCGAAACCAATAGAAAGCAAAAGGTAACCTATATCATGTATGAATTAAGAGATTCAGGTTTATTTTACACCCCAACAGCTGACTCGGAACCGAGGTTCTTGTGTGGCCCAATTCAAGTGCTTGGCATTTCAAGAGGAGGTAACAGTACTCGAGACTACGGCTTGCTTGTTGAGTGGAAAAACTTAGACGGTATTTGCATACGCAAGCTGATACCACGACGCCACATAATTAATGATCAAGGTAAAATGTTAAAAGAATTGCTTGTAGATACAGGCCTTGCACTATCAAGTCGTAAAGGTATATGGGACCCAATAACATCTTACCTGATTCAAGCAAGGCCAGAGAAAAGATATAAAAGCTCGACTCAAACAGGCTGGCTTAATAATAGCTTTGTCACGCCCAGCTGGTGTGTAAGTAATGGAGCAGAACAAGTTATTTACTCAGGCACAAAAGAAGCTGACTTTTTAAGTTCCGCAGGTACTTTATCTAGTTGGCAGAAAGAGGTTGGTAGTCTCTGTATAAATAACCCATTACTTGCATTTACTGTATGCACTGGCTTATGTGCCCCTCTACTTCACTGGTTAAATTGGCCTAGTTGTGGTGTTCACCTGTTTGGTAAGTCCAAAGTATCTAAAACAACGATCTTAATCATGGCTGCAAGCTTGTACTCAGGTACTGACTTCTATTATGCATGGAGAAGCACCGCTAATGGGTTAGAAGCAATAGCGGTTGAACACAATAACTTACTGCTTTGCTTAGATGAACTGCATCAGGTTGACCCTGAGGTGGTAGACCAATCCATTTATACAATAGCTAATGGAATGTCAAAATCACGCAGTAATAAAGATGGCTCCCAAAGTCAGCGAAAAAAGTGGCGACTTATTTTTTTAAGTACAGGAGAAATGGGACTTGAAGAAAAACTTTCATCAATACACAAAGGCGTAAAAGCAGGTCAAGAAATCCGCTTCTTAGAAGTACCAGCCCAAAGGCAGTATGGTGCCTATGACGATCTTTATGGTCATAACAACATGAATGACTTTTCTGAATCTATTTGGAAAGCCGTTAACGAAAATCATGGCACTGTTATGCCAAAATGGGTTGAATACTTAAGCACTATTGACGATCTCCCTACTCTTTTAAATCGCAATATCAAAGCAATGTTAACCCATTGGGAAATAACAAAAGAAAATAATGGCAATCAGGTTATTGAAGCAGCAAAAAGATTTGCGTTACATGGTGTGAGTGGTGAATTAGCGACTTCAGCTGGGCTTATGCCTTGGCCTAAAGGCCTTGCTGAAAAAAGCGCAAAAGAAGCATTTGATGCTTGGCTCGAAATACGTGGCTCTTCTAGTGATTCAGAAGATGACAAGTTAATAAAACAATTACCCTATGCATTAAAACTTTGGCGTCGAAAATTATTACCTGAAGGTAAGTTTTTAGGTGATAACTACGGCTACGCAATAGAAAAAGATGGTCAGCTTGCTTGGTTCGTAACTCGTGATGCATTTATGGAAGGCTTAAAGGTTAGTTATAGAAATGATATTTCTCATACGATTAAATTAATGTGTAAAAATCATTGGTTGGAAAGCCGTGAAGGTCGAGGAACATTCAAGAAAGTAATCGCAGGAGGGCCACCTGGTGGTCGCTACTTTAAAGTGCTACCACAACAAATTGTGGCTGATTTAGCTTTAGATGAAGCACTTTCCCAAGTTTATTTCCCAACTTAACGTTATGAATTAATTCGATTTTCCCAAAATTCCCGTTTTCCCAAGAGATTTAAGAGAGTAGACCATGAAAAATGATATAAGTGATGCACTACGTAAGAATGACGAA
>Ga0070724_10002280_pt1 | contig 10764 bp, 9 predicted proteins | sample tdDd001_FD_67278 | JGI IMG/M metagenome (GOLD analysis project Ga0070724, IMG submission 67278) | Marine sediment microbial communities from the Atlantic coast under amendment with organic carbon and nitrate - tdDd00.1 | ecosystem: Environmental > Aquatic > Marine > Coastal > Sediment | place...
TCGCCGCCACCATTCAGGAGCGCTGCTTCCTGTATCTGGAGTCTCCGATCGCTCGGGTAACCGGGATGGACACCCCCTTCCCGCTGGTGCTGGAAAAAGAGCACCTGCCCAACCACCTGAAGGTCTATGAGGCCATCAGGGCGAGCGTTGAATTCTAGGCTGATATCAGGACAGGAGAGCGACTATGAGTGATTTTATACTGCCCGATATCGGCGAAGGTATCGTGGAATGTGAACTGGTCAAATGGCTGGTCAGCGAAGGCGATGTGATTGAAGAAGATCAACCGGTCGCCGAGGTAATGACGGACAAGGCCCTGGTGGAGATTCCGGCACCCTACAAGGGCCGCGTGACACGCCTCTACTACAAGGAAGGCGACATCGCCAAAGTCCATGCCCCGCTGTTCGAGCTGGTGGATGAAAGCGAAAGCAGTGGTCAGGCGTCAGTGGCCAGTTCTCCGGAACCTGCCGAAGCAAAGCCGGCTCCCGAGGCGGAAAAACAACCGGCCTCCGGCGTCGAATCAGACGATAACGCCACCGAAGACTTTATCCTGCCGGATATCGGCGAAGGTATCGTTGAGTGCGAGGTGGTGGAGTGGCGCGTCGCCGAAGGTGACGAAATCGAGGAAGACCAGCCTGTTGTGGACGTTATGACCGACAAGGCCATGGTCGAGATTACCGCACCCAAAGCCGGGCGTGTGACCAAGCTTTACCACCAGCAGCAGGCTATGGCCAAGGTTCATGCCCCGCTCTTTGCGTTCATTCCCCGGGATCGTGAAGAGTCGGGAGAAGCCAAAACCAAACCGGAGCCCGCGGCTCAACTCTCGACCGCGACAGCCTCGCCTGTCGCTACGGCCAGCCGACAGCGTATTCCGGCCAGCCCTGCCGTTCGCCGTCTGGTTCGGGAGCATGAACTCAACCTCTCGGATATTCAGGGATCCGGCAAAGATGGCCGTGTGCTGAAAGCCGATGTACTGGCTCATATCGAGGAAGGCCCGAAACAGGCCCAGAACCAGGCTCCCGCCGACGATGCGCAAACTGCCACCACCAGCAGTGCCCGCAGGGTGCCTGTCGCCGAACAGGAAGCGCGAGTCGAATCCATCCGCGGAATAAAAGCTGCGATGGCAAAAAGCATGGTCAAATCGGCCACCACCATTCCTCACTTTATCTACAGCGAGGATATTGATGTCACCGATCTGCTCAAGCTACGGGAACAACTCAAACCGGAGGCAGAAGCGCGGGGCTCAAGGCTGACGCTCATGCCCTTCTTCATGAAGGCCATGGCCCTGGCGGTTCAGGAATTCCCGGTACTTAACAGCCAGCTCAACGATGACGTCACGGAGATTCACTACCTGCCCCAGTGCAATATCGGTATGGCGGTGGATGGCAAAGCCGGCCTGACGGTGCCGAACATCAAAGGCGTGGAAAGCCTCTCGTTGTTGGGCATTGCCGACGAGGTTGCGCGCCTGACCGAAGCAGCCCGATCTGGCCGCGTCAGCCAGGAAGACCTCAAGGGCGGCACCATTACGATCTCCAACATTGGCGCATTGGGCGGAACTTACACCGCGCCCATTATCAACGCGCCGGAAGTGGCCATCGTTGCCCTTGGGCGCACCCAGAAACTGCCCCGGTTTGACGCCAACGGCCAGGTGGTGGAGCGCGCCATCATGACCGTGAGCTGGGCCGGCGACCATCGCATTATCGACGGCGGCACCATCGCCCGATTCTGCAACCGCTGGAAGGGCTACCTGGAATCGCCCCAAACCATGCTCATGCATATGGGCTGACGTTTCATCATGGCGCAGAAGACGCAACTGCAGCAGTTCTACATACCCGAAGAGCAGTCGATCTATCTGCTCAGCCATGATGATGCCAAAAAGCTCAAGGACTGGGTGGCGCTCTGCGCTGCCCAGCTCCGCCAACTCGGCTACCAGGACATAGAGCTGATTGGCAAGGGTGCGTACGGCTTTGTATTCTCAGGCCGCCTGCCCGGCACCGCAGCCGGGGGCCCGGAACACGTCTTCAAGTTCACCCGAATCAACCTGCCCCGGCATCTTCAGGACCGTCTTGAAGATGAAGCCTACATTCTGGAGCAGGTCCGCCACCCCAGGGTGCCACGGCTGATTTCCTACCAAAGAGCCAATAACCAGCCGATTCTGGTGATGGAGCGTGCTGCCGGATTAAATCTGGAAGAGGTTTCCCTGCGTGATGGTCGTCTGAAACCACGGCTCATCATGCGCATTGCGGACCAGCTGGCCGACATCCTGCGAAACCTGCGCCGTGAGAATGGACCGGCTGGCAGACCGATCGTTCATGGCGACATCAAACCTTCCAATCTGGTCTTCGACGCCAGCACCGAAAACATTGCTCTGATTGACTGGGGCTCCTCCGTGTTTGCTCAGTTGGACGCCAACCAGCAATTCATTACCGCCAACGTGATGGAGCTGATGTCCGATAACCTCCAGCAAACCAACGCCCGGCTCGGCGATGTGTATTTTATCGGAGAGGAACAGCTCAACGGTGGGCTGTCGTCTCCCCGTTTCGATGAACAGGGAGCAGCCGGCACGCTCTATGCCCTGGCGTCAGCCCAATCCTGCCGCTTTGGCCATCGGGCCATCCCGGCCACCTCACTGGGCCTGCCCATGGAATTCGCGCGCATGCTGGATGGCATGCTGTCACCGGATCCGGACACTCGCCGTAAGGCCGGCGATTACTATCTGACAGAGATGCCGCGTATGGCCCGCACGGTGATGATCGATCTGCCGGAAACCCCGGTCGCGGCCCAGGTACCCGTGTGGGTGCGTGCCTCTGACCAGGAAATTGACACCGTGGTTTACAGCTCGCGTAAATCCTTTCTCAGGGAGGAAGGCGCACCGGAAACTCTCAACGACGTCAATGATGTACAGCTGGACCGCTACTACAAGAACTTCATGCAGGGCATGGGCGAAACCGAAAAGGCGTTTCTGGCAGCCGTGAGCCGGCTCGGGCGCTACCCGGTGGAAGGTGGACTGGCCGTGCGCTGGGAAACCGATGGCATCTACATCGACACTTCCCTGAATCTGCACGATCCTGCCTTGAAGTCGGCGTTTGTGCAGGCCGTCAACAATATGGTTTTCCTGGCCCAGGCCATTTACCGCAAGGGGATTTTCAAAAGCTGTCTGTTTAACGCCCGGAACACTCTGCATATTGATCGCGAAGAACCGGACCAGCCGTTTCTGGTGTCGCCGGACATGAAACTGCATTACGAGGTCAGCGCCGCACCAGAGGTGGAGGACGAAAGTCGCGTTCACTCCTACTTCGAAGACGGACCGGATCCGGAGGAATTTCTCGTTCTTCCTGAGACCATCATCCGTTCGCTGGAGGCACTGAACAGTATTCACCACACGGGCATGATCATCTTCGAAGCCCTGCCCCGCCATCTCAAAATCCATAGCCACTATCGGCTACTGGATCCTGAGCAAGAATCGGAGTTCAGCCGGTTGCTGGATGAAATTCTCTCGGCAGTCGAACAGATAACCGGGCTCGGCGTATCAGGCTTTATGAAGATGCCTTACAAGGACACCCGGTTCTTTCCCCACATCGAGCGACTTCCCGAACGCTACTACCCGCGTAATCCAAGGACTGAGCATGCCTCTACCTGAGGCAAAACACAGCTTCAGTTTTGAGAAACCGTGCCGTTACCTGTTAAAACAAATTAATAGAAGGGCTACGCTTTGGCTTCCTCTTTTCTCGAATCCGTAGAACGAAAATTAGGTGTCCCGGGCAAGCTATTGATAGCACCCGTCTTTGTTCTTCTCCTCTTCGCCTCTGTTACCTTTTTCAGTGTCTACGAATTTCAGCAGTTGGATCAGCGGATGAACACGGTCGCCCGCGATCTTGCGCCAGAAACGGCCATTGGCACTGAGTCGGTCATCAGCGTTTATCGAATGCGCCTTCGGGTATTCGATTACTTTTCTACAGGCAACGAAAAAACCCTGGAACGGTTTGATGAGATGGAAACGGATTTCAGAGCCGTCATGGCGAAGGCGCAGGAGGACATTCAGGAGCCCGAGCGAGCCAGCCTGGTTGATCGGATTGAAGGGACAACCAATCAATACATTGAGGCCTTCAGAAACGAGCTGGTTCCGGCAAAGCGTCAGGTGCTCAACATTATTGCTGAACAGCTGGATGTGCACGGACCTAACGCAACAAAAGCCCTCAGGCTTGCATTAAGTGGTGTTGCCAACCGTGAGCCAGACAGCGATCTGAGAGCCGGTCTGGAGCAGCTCCTTAACGATGCGTTGATCATGCGGATGACTGCCGAGCGGTATCTGGCAACCGGCGACGAGGATTCGCAAAAGGCCCTCGGTTGGGCCATTGAAGATCTGTCTGACGCCCTCGAACTGATTGATGCCGAGAATGGTCCCGAATTTGTTCAGGTATACCTGAACACCGTTGTTGAGGAACTGGAAGCCTACCGAGCTGCTGTTCAGAAAATGCTTGAGCAGCAGAGCATTCTCGTCAACGTTAAATCCCAGAAGCTGGACGTGCTTGGACCGGAAATTGCGAGCATGGCGAGGGAACTTGAAGCAAGTATATTTGCCTCCCTGGACGAAGAGGCCGATGAGGCAACCGCCGAAACCGATCTCGCTCTGAAATTTACCCTGGCAGCTTTCCTGGTCTCTGCCGTACTCGGATTGATTGTTGCCATTGTGATGAGCCGTTTGATGGGTAACAGCGTGAAACGCGCCAAGACTGAAATTCTCGGTTACCTCGATGACATCGCCAATAACAACGGCAACCTCTCCACCCGACTCACTCCGGGCCGTCCCGATGAGATCGGTGACTTCATTGACGCAGTCAACACCTTCCTCCAAACGCTTGAGGAAACGATTTCCCGAATTGTGACGGCGTCTCGCCAACTGACCGGCGAGTCCGAATCACTTTCCGGCATCACAGAGCGTACAACCGCCAATTCGGAGCAACAGCGCGACCAGATCACGCAGGTGTCCGCTGCCATGCAGGAAATGGTGTCCACCTCCGAAGAGATCGCCTCGAACACCAGCGAAACTGACGAATCGGCCCGTAAGGCCTCATCGCTTGCGGATTCCGGACAAGAAACCGTTGGCTCTGCCATTCGGGCGGTTACCAACCTGGCCAATCAGGTTGAGAGGGGATCTACCCGGATCCAACAACTGGAGAACGAATCGGCCGAAATCGGTAATGTGCTGGCTGTTATCCAGAGCATTGCTGAGCAAACGAATCTCCTTGCGCTCAATGCCGCCATTGAGGCGGCTCGAGCCGGTGACGCCGGGCGAGGATTTGCCGTGGTTGCCGATGAAGTTCGAGGACTGGCCAAGCGCGTTCAGGAATCGACCGTCGATATCGAGCGGATTGTGTCCCAGCTCCAGAGTGGCGCGGCCGGCGCAGTAGTGGACATGAGCAAGGCCAAGCAGATGGCCGAAGAGGCCAGCGAGGAGGCAAGCAAGTCGGGCGAAGCTTTGACGGACATTCTCGCGGCGGTTAACAGCATCGTTGAAATGACCACCCAGATTGCAAGTGCGACCGAGCAACAGCGAGCGACCGCCGCGGAGATGACCCAGAATGTGGAAATAAGCAGTGGCGCAATTGAGGAACTGGCCGGAGACATTTCACAGGTGAATCAGTCAAGCCGCTCTCTGGCGAACATGGCTGATGAATTGAATACGCTCGTGCGACGGTTCCGGGCCAGTGAATCCTGAACACACAATGGTTGCAGATGTTAACCAATTCACGAGAGCGCAGATGATTACCTGATACCTTTGGGTTTCAAGTTACACAATGTAACCGGAAACGGACTGCCCGGAGGTATTTCGCCATGACGCGCTCTCAATCACTTAGGAAGCAAGGCGCTCGCGGCCCTGCCATTGTCATTCTGACAGCGGCTGCCTGCCTCGGCACTGCTCAAGCCGCCGAAACCGAAAAAGTCATTTTCGCCGCCGAAAATGCACTTTACGGTGCCGGTCATGATATCGGACGCGCGGATGGATGGATTGATGAGCAACTCCGAGCGGCCATACGCGCCTATCAAGCTCAAAATGGGCTGCAAACCAACGGCAACCTGGATACGGCAACACTGAAAGCGCTCGGCGTGACCAAAACATCCAGCGCAACCATCACTGCAAATTCAGTCGGCAGTCGAAAGGCGTCAGTGGCACAGCTCGGTTTGTCCCTTCCCAAGCCAGCGTCCAATACCCCGACCATTGCCAGGGCTGAACCAGAGCCTGCGCCCGCGCCAGAACCTACCCCGGACCCCATTCAAAAATCATCCGAACAGGGCGAGCCAACAACTTCGCTCGATGCCGAACCTGATGAAAACCAGATAGATACTGAGGGAACTTCGAAAAGCACTGAAGTGAAGCCACAAGAAAAAGTGGCGGAAGCAGCCCCGAAAACACCCGAACCGGTGGCTTCAGAGCCCCCTGCTCCAACTTCAGCTCCAGCCCCAGCTCCCGCACCGGAACCTGCGGTCGCCGAGGAAACAACACCGGAAGCCACCAAAGAACCAGACCCGGTGCTGGCCCAGCTCCCTGCAGAGCCCACCAGTGCGGGACCTGCCGAGCCGAAAGTAACGGAGACGAAGAAAGCCCAGCCAATCGAAGGAGAAAACACTGCATCGACAAATTCCGCGGTTGCCGATAATTCCCGGAGCACCGGCGGCGGTTTTTTCAGCGTCTTATTCGATTTCTTTTTTGGTTGGCTGGTGTGAGCGTCAGCTCTGCAACCGGTCTTTAAAGACTTTCCAGTCAATCACGTTGCCGTCGGAATCGAAGTGGACGTATCCGCGGAAACTCGGATCCTCTTCCCAGGCCTTCACAAAGCCTACGGTTTCACCGGAGTCTGAGACTATCTCAAAGGCTTCGCTGCGGGCGTTGGCAATGTCTTTATCAGGCTCGATATCTGAACGCTTGAGGCTTACGGAGGAGTCTAAGGGCAAATTGCTTTGAAGGAATTCATGGATCATCGTCAAGCTCTCCTTTCAGGGTGAACCGGTCTGGTTCTGGAGGTAGCGTAACTATAGGACGATCCGGTAGAAGAGAATACAGATTCAGATCAATTTTCTTAGATTTTTTCGGGATAAAAGGGCTTTAAGAACAATGGGATATTTCATTCTTGTGACAGTCTGTAACCTTCTGGGCTGATTATTTTTCAACCAGTTCAGAAGGTTACCGAAAGCAGAGTCGATCAGTCACGAGGATCAGAATTTCCAGAACGGAGTGCTCAGTTTCTGCTCAACCAGTTCAGGGGAAAATCCCACATCGTTCAGCAACCGACGATCCATGGTCATCACCAGATGGATAAAGTTGCGCTTCATCCGCCAGCCTTTGTAAAGCGAAGCAGCTCTTTTCATTTCATTACTCCTTGGTCAACCCAGAATATTGGTCTCTGAAAACAGGGACCTTGTTTAATTAGGGTCCTATTCTAAGCTTGACGAGGAGCTTTCTGAATACTTGGAAACCCCTATAAACAGGGGCTCCAAGCATTATTGGGTGTCAGAATTGTGTACTTTTGATGGCAGTCTTATGACGCCTTGGCGTTTGAAAGTAACACTTGGTAAAGGTCATCTTTCAGCTGTGCGCGTTTCTGCTTCATGCGGTGGAGTTTGTCATCACCGATGGGAGAATCCCTCTTTTCCAGCCCTTCAATTTCGTGGTCGAGATGCGTGTACTCCTGAAGCTTTTCGTTGAACTTGAGATCATTGTTCTTGAGTTCCTGAATCAATTCTCGGTACTGCGGGAATTCTACGTGAAGCTCATGGCTGGAAATGCCCATCGTATTCCTCTCCTCTTCTTTGCAGAGTGTTGATCAAGGCTGATCACCTTCAGCATAGACGAGCGTGCCAGTTTCTGGGCGTCTTTGACAAATCGCTAATTACGCACGACGTTGCATGGGTATAGCATGGTAGTACGTTATCCAGTTACGCCTCGGGACACTTGCGAATGACCTTTGCACGAATTACCGGCACCGGTTCCTACCTGCCTGCAAACATTGTTACCAACAAAGACCTCGAAAAAATGGTCGACACCACCGACCAGTGGATTCGTGAGCGCACGGGAATCGAAAGACGTCATATTGCCGTTGAAGGCCAGACCACGGTGGATCTGGCGGAACAGGCCGCGAAAAACGCCATTGAAGCCGCTGGCATCAAGGCAGAAGATATTGATCTGATCGTGTTTGCCACCTCCACTCCGGACAAGATCTTCCCAAGCTCTGCATGCCTCCTCCAGGCGCGCCTGGGCATCCATGGCTGCCCTGCCTTTGATATTCAGGCTGTCTGCAGTGGATTTGTTTACGCCCTGGCAACGGCAGAAAAGTTCATCAAGACCGGAAGCAGCAAGAAGGCCCTGGTTATCGGCGCCGAGGTGTTCTCCCGCATCATTAACTGGGAAGACCGTGGTACGTGTGTCTTGTTCGGCGATGGTGCCGGCGCGGTGATCCTGGAGGCCGACGAAGAAACCGGCATCCTTTCCACCCATATCCATGCCGATGGCCAGTATGCCGATTTGCTGCACGTTCCCTGCGGTATTGCCGATGGCTACGACCAGGTCAAGGCCGGGCGAGCATTTGTGGAAATGAAAGGCAACGAAGTGTTCAAGGTAGCGGTCAACACCTTGGGCAAGATCGTTGATGAAACCCTGGCGGCCAACCAGATGCAGAAATCCGAGATCGACTGGCTGGTTCCGCACCAGGCCAACCTGAGAATCATCTCGGCCACGGCAAAGAAACTGAACATGTCCATGGATCAGGTTGTCGTGACGGTGAATGAGCACGGCAACACGTCCGCTGCATCGATCCCCCTCGCCCTTGATGTGGCTGTGCGAGATGGGCGGATCAAACGCAACGAGGTGCTTCTCCTTGAGGCTTTTGGCGGCGGATTTACCTGGGGCTCTGCACTGCTCCGTTACTGATCGGCCAGCTTTCTGATCGCCACTCGTTTTGAACCAGAGACGGGCTTCAGCTTTTGTTGAAGCCCGTTTTTTCATTGTGTTTACCGCACCCTGTCAGATAGACTGTATTTTTATACAGTACCAATAACGCTCACTGCGAGGAATAACCATGGCAGTACAAGCAGTCTACTTTTCTGATAGGGACGGCCTGGATATGGCACTGAAAAATCCTGAGACGATGCTGTTCACTTCAAAAGCCGAAGCCGACGCCCGGGACAAAGTGCTCGAACTGGCGGAGGAAATTCAGGTATTCCTTGGCCGCAAGGTTGAAGGCCTGGGCGACGATCTGGCCGAACGCTGTGCCATGGCCATAGCGGAGGACAAAGACCTGTTCCAGAAAGCTCTCAAAAAGCCCGAGCTGCTGAACGCAGAACAGGAATAGCAGGACAGGGGCGGCGCGGCCGCCCTTCTCTCATGCCACGGCTACCCAGTTGCCATTGTCGTAACGCGCTACGCCCTGGCCAGACATCCGATGCAAACTGACCCACTGGTTCTCCACCAGAGCCGCCACATCTGGCTGGCGACGTAACACGGATTCAATCCGATCTCCCGGCGCATCAATCAGAACAGTAAGACGAACCGGTTCATGGCGCCAATGAGTGCCATCGTGAACGGACTGCAGCGGCAGGCCAATTCTCAACCGTGCGTTATTACCTTCGACAACGCCGACGTTGCCGCCAACCACGGAGTGCAGGAGCTTGTTACCCGAGCCATACACTTCGGGAACCGTTACCGACGCAAAGTACTGAAGGTTGATCCAGTTGGCGACGATCATTGGTGCCGCCAGCAAAGCCTCCAGAAGACCGCCATCTTCGTCCAGAGTCGGATCGTAATCGTGCAGGAATACGCGGCCGGACAGGTTGCTGCCCCGGGTCCTGCTGCGCTTCGCGAAGATGATTGCCGCGTTATTGGCCAGCCCCCACTCCGGACGAACCTCTGACCAGTCCCGGGTCCGGGTTTCCATGGCCTGCTTGAGGTTATCGTCGTCCAACCCGTTCAATCTCAGCGGCGTTGCCCGCTCTTTTCGAGCCCGGATGCCGGCTGTTTCGAATCCGGCTTCCAGATCTGCCAGGTGCTGCATGTGCGAATCCGGGATAAGATGGCGATCAGCAATCGTTACCTTGTCCGTGGCTGTGCAGTGCTCGGCAGCGACCGCCCAGGTGAAGTCCGGAATTCTGATACCTTCGTCGGCAAGCCCCGCCCTGACCTGTGGATCATTGACCAGGCTTGCTGCAAGCCGGGCGTTCACGCCGCCGCTCTGGCCGCCACATGCACCACAGTCGAGACCAGCCTGGTTCGGGTTGTTATCGGTATGACTGCCATGGCCAACAAGTACCAGCAAAGGCGCGAAACCACTGGTCAGAGACATCCCCCGGAGCATATTGGCCGCCAGCGCAACCCTCTCGGCATCAGAGAGCGGGTCGCCTCCGTGGCTATGGACCAGGCGCCCCTCTAAACTTTGGTCAGGGCGGGTTTTGTGGCCCTTTTTCAAAGTGTCTTTCACCAGTTTCCAGGCCCAGGCCAAACCGGTGGTCTCAACCAGTGTGAACGTCGACAAGCTGGTGTATTTCGCCTTTCTGACTGATTCACGGGCGATCTCTCTCTGATCGAGAGAGCGATTCACTGCCAGATCCTCTCGCAGGCTGCCCTTGGTATCAATCAACCGGAAAGACGCGGGCAACAGGCCCGGCAGTCGGCGGGCCGGGGCAAGCGGTCCGTGTTGCTGATGATCGATTGGCATTCCGAAAAAACCGGCGAATCCGAGCGTCTGCACGTCGGGGCACACTGCTTCAAGGTGGCGG
>Ga0070724_10002288_pt1 | contig 10725 bp, 14 predicted proteins | sample tdDd001_FD_67278 | JGI IMG/M metagenome (GOLD analysis project Ga0070724, IMG submission 67278) | Marine sediment microbial communities from the Atlantic coast under amendment with organic carbon and nitrate - tdDd00.1 | ecosystem: Environmental > Aquatic > Marine > Coastal > Sediment | place...
CACCCTTCTATTTGCATCAGATTTAGGCGACTTAACTAAAGCAATTAACCCACCTAAAATCAAGTATGAATCAAAAGGCATCTCTTCTGTAAAATCAAGAGTGACTAATATCAGTTCACACTTACAAGAAGATATTAGCATACAAGATTTTAGACACTTGATCAATGAACACATCAAAGAAAGTGTAGAGGATGCTGAGTTCTATACATTTACTGATCAAGACATAGAAATGATTAAAAAAATTGAAGAGGAAAGATTTAAAACTTGGGAGTGGAACTATGGTTCGAGTCCAAAGTACAAAGGCCACCAAATTGCTAAGTTTCCAGGTGGTGTCGTTGAAGTTTATTACGAAACTAAAAAAGGGAAATTAACAGGTGTAAAATTCTACGGCGATTTCTTTAGTCGTTATGATATCAAGGATATTGAGGATAAATTCTCTGACCTACTACATGAAGAAAAGGCTATTACAGATATGTTATCAACGATATCATTAGACGATTATTTCAAAGGGATTAGCGCTAATGAAATCACATCACTATTCTTTTAGGAGTCTACTATGCAAAGAAAACCAGAATGGATGAGAGTTAAATTGTCCAGTACAGCACATTTAAATAAGGTTAATAATTTATTACACTCTTATAATTTAAACACAGTTTGTCAAGCGGCCAACTGCCCTAACAGATTGGAATGTTTTAGTTCTAAAACTGCAACATTCATGATATTAGGTAAAGAATGTACTAGACACTGTAAGTTTTGCAATGTAACATCTCACCCTGTAGAAGATGTCAATCCAAAGGAACCTGAAAATGTTGCTATGGCTATAAAAGAACTTGCATTAAAACATGCAGTGATTACTTCTGTAACAAGAGATGATTTACCCGATCAAGGAGCAAAACATTTTGCCGATACAGTTTACGCAATTAGACAATACAATCCTCAAACCTCTATAGAAGTGCTTACACCTGATTTTAATGGTGATGAAGCATGTATAAAAGTTGTTGTTGATTCAAAACCAGATGTTTATAACCACAATATCGAAACAGTTGAATCACTCTACCCTAACGTTAGACCAGAAGCTGACTATAGACAGTCGCTAGATGTTATATCAACTATAAAAAAATTAAATCCTAAGATGACAACTAAGTCAGGTATCATGTTAGGATTAGGCGAGAATAAAGACGAGGTCATTGAGACTTTAAAAGATTTACACAAGGCAGGTTGTGATATTGTAACCATTGGACAATACATGCAACCATCTAGTGAACATATTGATATGGTTCGCTATATTCATCCTGATGAGTTTAAACAATATGAAGATATTGCCTATCAAATTGGATTTATGGCTGTTGCCTCATCTCCTTTGGTTCGTTCATCTTATAAGGCATTAGAATCATTAGAAAAAGCAAAAAACTAACTCAATTGAGTTAGTTTTATTTGTTTAAGAAAAAAACAGATAACGTACCTGGTCCTGAATGCGCACCAATAGCACAGCCTACGTAATTTAATATAAAGTCTTTAGTCCCGTATTTTTCTACAATAAGGTCTCTGATTTCTTCAGCAGCTGTTAAATCATCACCATGATTAATACCTATAACTTGATTATCTAAGTTAACACCTCTTTCATCCATGATATCGATCATTCTTTTAATGGCTTTTTTTCTTGATCGAATTTTTTGAATTGGAATCAATTTTCCATCTTCTACGTCTAAAATAGGTTTAATATTTAACATACTCCCAACAACAGCAGCCCCTCTTGATACACGGCCACCACGATACAAGTATTCTAAATCATCAACTGTAAATATATGTTCCATATGATTTTTATTTTCATTAGTCACTTGAACGATTTCATCTAAAGACTTTCCTTCTTTGGCGAGTTTGGCAGCATAATATACAATCAATCCAAAACCTATAGAGGCTGCTTTAGAATCAATTATAGTTAATTTGAAATCCGGATACTTCTCTAGAATATCGCGTTTTACCAACTCTGATGTTTGATAGGTGCCTGATAAACCTGATGAAAAAGCAATATATAAAACTTCATCACCATTTTGTGCACACCTTGTAAAAACCTCCTCAAAAACGTGAGCTTCTATTTGAGCAGTCCTTGTTTTTGCACCACCTCGCATAGCATCAAAGAAATAATGAGGATCAATTTCTCCATCATGATATTCCTTATCATCCAAATAAACTATTAATGGTAACACCTCAATATCCAGTTCTTTTTGAAGTGATTTGGGTAAATCACACCCTGAATCTGTTAAAATTTTAACCGCCATAAGACCTCCTAAAGAGCAAATTTTTCAACTATCATCTGCAAAGTATCATGAAGCAAGTTGTTGTCAATGTCATTAACAGCAATTAAAATCCCCTTAATCCCATGACTGTTAACAAAATATTCCTTTATACTTTCCAAGTAAATATTTTTATGCTCTAATTCAACAAGTATTGTTTCTAAATTATAATGAAACGGCACTTCTATAAATGCAAAATTATGTGTATCTGCATACCTTACTGTAAAAGGTAAAGTTTTAAGATACGACTCAATTATAGCAAATTTCGATGAAAATAGCTTGATATTTGGTTTTATATCATACTCTTTTAATATCTCATTGAGTAAGAGTTGATTAAATATAGAGTCCTGACCTATATACTTTCTTTTAAATAGTTTAATCGGATCACTTATTCTCTTAGGACTAATAAGTACCACATCCTCAATTAAACTTGAAAAAACATGATTAAACGTCTTTACATGAATGACCAATTCATGTTTATCTAATGCAAACAAACTTTGACTTTCAGGATAATCAAACAGGTCCTCATAGTGGTTTATCTCTAATATATATACACCATGACGTTGACATATATTCAAAAGTCTTTGCTTTTCTTCTAAATCCAATGAATGTGTTGTTGGAATGTGTACATGTGGCGTTATAAGAAGTAATTTGATTTTTTCTTGTTTGATTTTAAGTTCTATCAAGTCCCAGTCCAGATTCAATCGATCAAAAGTAAAAATATTTTTCTTTTTCCTTACTTGTTCAGCTACCGCTTTATCTGTAGGGTTTTCAATTAAGATATTATCAAATAAAGAGAGAGACGTTGTCGCCATAACCGCCTGATTTAAACTAGGAATCATAATAGTATCATGAACACTGGCAAACATCTTTCTCATTTTAAAATACCTTCTAAGATTTACTCTTAAAGGATGATACCCTTCAATATCTTGATTAAATGAGTCATAATCATTTAAACCATTATTTATCATAATTCTGATATCACGTTTATCTAATAATTGATAAGCCTTATTTAATCCTAAATCTATTTGCTTTGAAATCAATCTATGTTCTGGATCTTGCATCAAATAAAAACCAGTCTTATCAATAACATATGCAAGCTTATGATCCACTAGAACTTCGTATGCTTTGGCAATTGTAGACTTAGAACAAGCCAAGTCATGCGCTAAAATCCTAATTGAAGGTAATTTACTCCCAGCAACCAAACGCCCTTCATTGATTTCCTTTTCTATGTATAATATTACATCTTGATATTTCATCTCAACCTCTCTTTATATTTCATTATAATTATAATATAAAGATGACATATTGAGAAGAAAAAAAGGATGCTAAAAAGCATCCTAAACTAAAGATTCCATTTCCTTTACTAATGCATTAAATACATTTAAAGCATTGTCAACAGGTTGTGGCGTTGTCATATCAACACCAGCAGATTTTAAAACTTCAATTGGATAATCTGAAGAACCTGCTCCTAAGAACGACTTGTAAGCATCTACAGCTTCTTGTCCTTCTGTTGTCATTTTATCAGCTAAAGCTACAGCTGAAGAGAAACCAGTTGCATATTGGAACACATAGAAATTATAGTAGAAGTGTGGAATTCTCGCCCACTCTAAATCTAACTCAGCATCAATATCCAACGCATCACCATAGTACTTGATATTTAAGTTTCTGTACATTTCACATAATTTATCTGCAGTTAATGCGCCTCCATTTGAAGCATATTCATGAATATCTCTTTCGAATTCTGCAAACATCGTTTGTCTAAATACAGTACCTCTAAAGTTTTCAAGGTAATTATTTAGTAAGTACAGCCTCTCTTGCTTTTCAGCTACATTATCCAATAAATACTTATTTAAGAAAGCTTCATTCGTAGTAGACGCAACTTCTGCTACAAAAATACTGTAGTTACCATAAACAAAAGGTTGATTCTTTCTTGTATAGTAAGAATGCATTGAATGTCCCATTTCATGAGTTAATGTAAACATATCACCTAACTCATCATGGTAGTTTAATAAGATATAAGGTTTAGAATCATAAGTCCCCCATGAGTAAGCGCCACTTCTCTTGCCTACATTCTCATAAACGTCAATCCATCCATCTGTATAAGACGACTTTACAACATCTGTATAATCCTTACCTAAGATTTCTAATGATTTAAGTACAGTCTCTTGCGCTTGATCATATTTGTATTTCATATCTACATCTTCAATTAGAGGTACATATAAATCAAAAGGTCTTAACTTATCTACACCTAACAGTTTCTTTCTTAATGCAATATATCTATGCATCGTCGGAAGATTTTTGTGAACTGCCGCTATCAATTGATCATATACACTTTCTGGCACATTATTAGTAAATAATGCAGCCGCTCTAGGCGATTGATGTTTTCTAGCCTTAGCATTGAAAATATTTTTCTTAACTTCCGATGAAATCAATGATGCAAATGTGTTCTTATGATCTTCAAACACACTGTAGTACTTTTTAAAGGCCTCTTCTCTAACTGCTCTATCTTTGTTCATCATAAACGGTATAAAAGAACCATGTGTTAGAGATTCATCACCTACATTTGGGAATTTCAAATCAGCGCCATTTAACATGCCAAAGGCGTTACTTGGTGCAGAGAACAATTCTCCTGCTTGTGCTAATAACTCTTCTCCTTCTGGTGATAAGGTGTGTGGTCTAGCTCTTAAAATGTTCTCTATATATTTAACATATAATTTTAACTCATCATCTTCAAGGTAAGATTGAATTAAACTTTCTTCACCTGACATTAACTCTGGTGTCATGAAAGATGTTGCCTCACCAAACTTAACGCTTAATGATTCTGATCTTGCGTTTAAACTTTGGTAGTGACTTAATTTGGTGTTCTCATCTTGTTTCATTTTTGCATATGTTGCGATTCTAGAAACTTTCCTCATACCATCAAGGTACAAATCAATACTTTTCTTGAAGTTTTCTTTACCTTCTAGTGTTTTTCCTTTTAACGCCGTAATTTGCTTAAAAATATCTTCAGCTAACGAGTAATCGTTTTCCCACGCTTCATCACTTGGATATAATGAATCTAAGTTCCATTTATAAGCTTCGTTTATTTCATTTCTCTCTTTTAACATAAAATTTCCTCCTACAATTAACACTATAACATATTTCGGAAATCAAAATAAGTTCAAAAACAAATATAATCAGCCTTAGCTGATTATATTTTAGTAACATACTATTGAAATTCTATGATAAAATCCTCAATCTCATCATGGGCCTCATTTAAAAGATCTACAATTTCATCTATCGGTTCACCTATTAAAGTTTTACTGACTTCAAAATCTGTCCAATAGAGATTCAGTGGCATTTGACAGTGATTCATCAAACAATCCCACAAATCATCTAAAGTATCAGCATAAGATTCAGGAAAACTAAGTTTTTCCTTTAACAGCTCATGAAATTCTTCCACCGTGTTAAATTCACTTGCATCAATTGTTACGTTCATATGCCACCTGACCTTTCCTTTTTATTGTTATACCCAATAATAAAAAAAAATTAAACTTTTTTTGAACTTTTTTATTTTTAAGTTGTCTAATAACAAAAGAAAGGAGAATATGATGGAATTTTTAATGGAAAACTTAGTTATTTTACTACCACTTATATTTTTACAATTACTTCTTGTTTTAGTCGCTTTGGTACAACTTTTTAGGCAAGGCTGTAAAAACTTGAATAAACCGGTTTGGGTTTTAATTATATGTTTCACCAATATGATTGGTCCAATTGCGTTCTTAATGTTTGGGAGAAATACTGATGATTAAAGTTGACAATCTAAAAAAATCGTATAAGAAACACGAGGTCCTTAAAGGATTAACTTTTCATGTGAACAAAGGTGATATCTATGGTTTTCTAGGGCAAAACGGCGCTGGAAAATCGACAACCTTAAATATACTTACCAACTTAATTGCAAAATCTGATGGTCATGTTTCAATTGAGGGTACATTCGGTTATTTGCCTGAAAACCCTGTGTTTTATGATTACATGACTGCAAAGGAATACCTTAATTTTATGAAGTCCTTAAGCAAATCAGATTCCAATATCCATGAATTGCTTGATCTTGTTGGATTAAAAGACAAGAAAAGAATTTCTACTTTTTCAAGAGGAATGAAACAACGTTTAGGGCTAGCATCAGCACTGATAAGTGATCCAGACCTATTAATCTTAGACGAACCCTCTTCAGCTTTAGATCCAATAGGTAGAAAAGAAATGCTAGATATTATACAAACCCTACAAGAAAGAGGTAAAACAATACTCTTGTCGTCTCATATTTTAGATGATATAGAAAGAGTGTGTAATAAGGTGTGTTTTCTACACAATGGTTTTATTCAGAAAGAAATGTCTATTAAAGACTTAGATACACATACAGATCACTATATTATAGATAGTCCAGCACTCTTAGATGAACTCAAAACTATTAAGGCTATTGATCATGTCGTGAAAGTGGATCAAGTATACGAAATTAAATCATCCAATCAGGACATTTTAAAAGAACTTATAAAACACAATATACATGTAAAGAGCTTTATGCCTAAAAAAGTTACACTGGAAGATATATTCTTAAGGATGGTGGACAATGACTTATAAAACATACTTAAAAAAAGAAATTATGGAACATAGCAGAAAATACCGTCTCCTAATATTGTTTATTGTGATTTTGATTAGTGCCTTTTCTGCACCAGTTATCCTATATTTTTTACCTAAAATACTCGAATCACAAACGAATGCGAGTATGGATTTGACCATGTTATTTGATACAGGACAGGTACCTGCAATTCAGAACTTTATAAATGACATGTACGAAATACCAGGTATTTTGATTATAGTTTTTGCAGCAAGTACATTTGTTAATGAGTTCACTAAAGAAACAATAGTTATACCTTATTCAAATGGTCTGAATTTTAAGGCCATGGTATTATCCAAATACACAGTATATGCAGTCATGATTACTGGTCTAGTTGGATTAGGTTTCATCATCAATCATTTTTATTCTGGGATAGTATTTAATGATTTTACAGCAAGAGTACAGTTTACCTTGCAGGCCTTTATAGCCTATAGTCTATTTATGCTTTATCACGTGTCTATTGTAGTTTTAGCCAGCGTCTATACTAAGCGACTGTTTCCTGTTATATCAATTACATTGGCAAGTTACTTCATACTTCCCAGTTTAATGGAACTCCTGCAAATTAAAATAGGTCCATATTATTTAATAAAAGCCTTTAAATTAGGCCCAATTAACGATAACATTATTTATAGTATGATTGGTACAATAGTTATTATTGGGGTATTTATTATAATAAGTTTACGTAAAAGGATAGATATTTAGGAGTTAAACATTGGATGAGAACAAACTAGTCAAATTAGCCTTAACCAATAAGGATGCAATGAATCGATTAATAAAAATGAATTACCCTTTTGTTTATGGTTATCTTCTCAAACTTTGCATGAACGAGGATTTGGCTAGGGACTTAACACAAGATACAATGATTAAGGCCGTTTTATACATAAAACAGTTCAAATTTAAAAGCAAGTTTTCTACATGGCTTATATCAATAGCTTCAAATAATTTTAAGAACTATATAAAAAAGAATAAAGTAGTCTATTCTCCTTTAGATCATTTGATTACAGACTCGTTTAATTTAGAAGAGGATATCATGAATAAAGACCTAGTAGAAAAAATACTTGCATATTTAAGCACTTTAAAGCCTAAGCAGAGTATGCCATTTATTCTTAAACATTATCACGGCTACTCATACGAAGAGATAAGTCAAATATTATCTTGCCCTGTTGGAACAGTAAGGTCAAGAATACACAATACGATTAAAAAAATACAGGCGGAATTTGGAGGTGAGTATTATGTTATGTAAAGATGTAGAAAAGGCAATTCAGGATAATCAGCTAGACGAGGCAGTAAATAATCATATCGAATCATGCCATTCTTGTAAGATGTATGCTAGCCTACATGCTTCTATAACACTTATTCCATCAATTACAACAGTCCACGAAGAAGTAGATGAAATCATGCGTCAAGCAGCTAGAATTAAGAAGAGACATGACCTATTTTCACTCTTAGGATTTATTGCCTTAATGCTAACAGTTTTCTCTGTAATCATCACATCATTAGAACCTAAAATGATAGTCTTTATTCAAGGTTTTGGCACACTCATCACACCGTTAGTTTTATTGATTATTATTTACCTAAAAGAAAGGAAAATCATCCATGTCAGATAAACAGATTATTTTAGTCGCCTTGTCTTTATTACTAATTCAGGGTTCTTGGATATTTTATGATGCCTCAAAACGTGGTTTAAATAAATGGTTGTGGGGGCTATTCGGTATGGTACAATTGCCTTCTTCACTCATTATATATCTATTAATCACTCGAGTGATCAACAAAAAAAAGACTTGCCCACATTGTCTATATGAGATTAATACAGATTCAAAGTATTGCTCATATTGTGGTGAACCCGTAAAAAAAGAACAACTATAAAAGTTGTTCTTTTGCCTTTTCATAATAAGATTTCATGACTTGCTCTGGTACCATATTACCACCTGTAGACCATACAATATGTGTACCATTTTGTACTTGATCTTTTGTGATCGATACTTGTCCATAAATAGCTTCACTTGATAATAAATCATCTAGCCCTTTGAAACCAGCCAAGGCCGAAGGTTCTTGATAAATCTTATATTGCTCAACCATGATTCTTAAATATTGAAATAAATCCTTGTCTTCTACTGTAGAAATACCAGCTAAAATTCCTTCTATGGTTTTACCAACAAACTTTGAAGCTCTTCCAACAGCAAGACCATCTGCTACTGTTATATTATCAATATCAAAGTCTTGTACTGCGTATTTATCATGTGTTTCAGTTGCCATACCAAGTAGCATACATGGTGAGTGAGTGGGTTCAACAAAGAATACATGAACTAAATCACCAAACACCTCTTTTAAACCATAACAGACGCCACCAGGACCTCCACCTACACCACATGGAATATAAACAAATAGAGGTTTTAAGTGATTCACTTTAACCTGTCTATCATTTAATTGATCCCGTAAACGTAAGCCTGCAACAGCGTAACCCATAAATAAATTGACGGAATTTTCATCATCAACGAAATAGGAGTTAGATTTCTTCTCAGAAGCTTTTCTGCCTTCTATAACAGCTTTAGAATAATCAGAAGTGTGTTCAATGACTTCTACACCAATTGATTTTAACTTGTCCTTCTTCCATTCCTGAGCATCATGAGACATATGAACTTTTACTTTAAAACCAAGTTTTGAACTTATAATACCAATGCTTAATCCTAGATTCCCAGTAGAACTAACGACGATTTCATATTGATTTAAAAACGAATGGATACCATCAGTTAAAAGTATACTGTAATCCTCATCAATCTTTAAAAGGTCATGTTTAAACAGTAATTGTTCTGTATACCTGAGAATTTCATATATACCACCTCTAGCCTTTATAGAACCAGAGATAGGTAAGGCATGGTCTGCTTTCATAAAAACATCTGAACTTCTAAAATTCTCTAACTCAATCAAAGGCGATTCGATTAACCCATCTAAATCAAAAGCTTTTTCTAAAAATGGTTGAAATCTTCTTAGTCTTGATTCAGCATCAATTATATCTGATATAGAAAATGGTAATTGTTTTAATGCTTCATGAGTTTTTATATATTTTGGATTCATCCATAATAAAGGTTTGTAATCCATCATATCCTTTATTATGGGTAATTTTTCTCTCCACTTCATTTGTAATTTATTCATTTAATCCCCCAATCTCCATATATTATAATATTTATTGTATACAATGAAAAGACGTTTGTGAGATAAAGTTTTGGGTAATTATGACTTAAGAGGTGATTAAATGACCAAAGATATTATTTTAAATGAAATTATCAACCTGCGAGACAGGTTATCAGAAGTTAAGTTTAAGTTAATCGATGAAAACAATTCTGATGTAAAGAGACATCTAAATTATTACGCACAAGAATTAGAATCTGACTTAAAAGTTAAAATGGATGAATTAAATCAGATTAATTGCTAACATAATATAAAATTGTGACGATATATATTTAAAGGATGTGATGCTATGGATATTGCAGGTTTTTCAATGGTAAGTAGCCAAGCTAACTTGGCCAGTCAAGTTTCTTTAGCAGTAGCTAAAATGGCAATGACCGCAGCTACAGAAAATACTGAACAACTTGCAAAGCTCATGCAAGCAAGTGTTGAACCAGGAAAAGGCGCATCTATTGATATTAAATTATAATATCATTAAAAAGGTTCTAAAATAAATGTTGGGGTGTAAAAGCTCCAACTTTTTTAATTGAATAAAAAAATGCATTTATCCGATATACATGGCGACCAAACCTACAACCTCAGAAAGGAAGG
>Ga0070724_10002289_pt1 | contig 10724 bp, 8 predicted proteins | sample tdDd001_FD_67278 | JGI IMG/M metagenome (GOLD analysis project Ga0070724, IMG submission 67278) | Marine sediment microbial communities from the Atlantic coast under amendment with organic carbon and nitrate - tdDd00.1 | ecosystem: Environmental > Aquatic > Marine > Coastal > Sediment | place...
CAACCGCAAGCTGTGGCTAATATTTTTTCGACCTCTTTTATACATCCGCCACACCCTGTACCTGCTCCTGTTATTTCCTGTATTTCTTTTAAGGTACGAGCGCCTTCAACCATAGCTTTTCTTATATCGCCATATCTAACTTGTTTACAATGACATATCATTCGATTTACGGGTATAAGAAACGCTGTTACATATAGTTCATCATCGCTTCTAAGCGTATGCATTATGCCAGCTGGAGCAACAAAAACATCACCCACTTGAAGTTTAACTTCCTTATCTCCAGCTATACCAATGCCAGATCCTTTTATGCAATAAAACAACTCATCTTGAGCCGGATGTTCGTGAAGTGCTACTACTAAATCTGACGGTATATGATATACTCTCGTTTCAATCGCTTCTTTAATAAGATTTAAGTCCATATTTACTCCTTGTCACAAATAATTCTTTAATTTAAACAATTATTTTCATATATGAAATGCAAATACTAGTAATAAGTGAATTATATTATGCATTGATCTTCTTTTTAATGTTATTCCAGCACCTAAAACTGTAAAAATGGAACATAAAAAAGAACATTGGCGAAAAACCAATGTTCTAACTGTAAGAATCATTCAATTTATATGAACTAAAACTGATAATTATATTTTTCTAGTATACTAATCGGAAGTTCCATCCGTGCCGTTTTTAAAGGGTCTACAACCTGACATATTCTTAAATCTCCAACTAAAGAAAGCAGCATCCCAGCTTCATATACGTCCATCTTAAGTTCATTTGTTAATAACTGATGCATGTTCAAAGTTGCTTGGTCTGCAGCTTCATCTAATGTCTCAGCTGAAGCTATGGTTATTATGTGCTCTCCTTCAATGAGTAAGGGAGTGGGCATCTTTTTATCCTTAATCACTTCAACTTTAACCGTTACTTGACCATCTATTTCTAAACCACTAATAGATATTTCTCCATCTGCCATAAGTCCATGTAAGTCACCTATTGCAAGTAATGCCCCCTTATTAAATACAGGCAAATAAAGGGTAGATCCTTTTATAATACGCTTGCAATCCATGTTGCCGCCATGTACATCTGGTACCATGGTTGCTATGTCACCATCTTTTGGTGCAACACCAATGACCCCAATCATCGGATTAATAGAAAACTCTATTCGATCATTAAATTGTATCTTATCGTTCTCTATCTTAAATACTTTGAATTTGGGTTCATTAATTAAATCACCTAAAACGCCGTACTTTGGTTCCATTCCCATTACACCAGTCTTGTTTACGGCAATATCTAAAATACTAACTTTTAATATATCCCCTGCTTCTGCTTCTTCTACAAACAAAGGACCAGTAGCTGGATTCGTTAAGTCATAATCTATAGAATCATTGGATTGATCATCACATAAAACTTGGTTTTTAAAACAATCATAGGTTTCAAAAACAACTGTTTCACCGGATTTAACTTTTAGCACAGGTTCATTCTTAGGACTCATTGTATAAACTGCATTTTTTCTCTCTATTCTCTTCATAAAGTCTCACTCCAATACTAAAATCTATAACATCTTCTCATAAAGGTTTCCCAAAACACCGTCAAAATAAGTATAGGTTTTTATAAACTCAAATTGTCTGTCCAAATAATACTGATTCAACAGCTCATTTTTTGCAACACAGTCTAAACGTATGTACATCTTATTATTCTTTTTCATAAGATGTTGAGCCCAGTTAATGAGTTCATTACCCAATCCCATAGAACCATAATCCCTATGTATAGCTAAATGATGAATATACCCTGCTTTACCATCATCTTCACCCCAGATATCTTCATCAGTCCACCTTATTAAAAATGTACCAACAATCCTCTTATCTATTTCTACTGTGTAAAAGTTATTAGTCTTAATCATTTCTTCAAAATAAGGTCTATCTTCGAACACATTCCCAGGAGTCCACTGACATGTAATACCTTTATTAACCATCCATATTGCTGCATCATTTAAAAGCTTCATAATAGCATCACAGTCATCTATGTTTGCAACTTTTACTTCAAAATTTTCTAAAGTATCATTCATAACGACACACACCTCCTAGTACTATTGTTTTTCATTATTGGTATTATTATTTATACAGTATAACATTTATAAATTAGCATAATCTATTCCACTTCATATTAAAACACCCTACAAATCATATAATAATGTCTGTAGGGCGAGCAATTTTATATTCACTTTATAGCACTATAGTTAACCATTTAATTATTCAACTTGTAGTGCATTAAATGCATTAATATGTCCGCTACCAAAGATTTTTTTATCATTTCCCTTAACAGATTCAGTAGCTTGTTTTTTTAGTAGTTGGTCTATTTGATTAGGTGATAATTTCCCATACTTATCAATGAGCAATGCTACCACTGCACTTACTTTAGGTGTAGCCATAGATGTACCTACACCCATAGAATAATAACCGTCTTTACTAGTACTTAAGCAAAATTCTTGATAATGTAGCTCTTCTTCAAAATACTTATCTAACTGCCCATTCATCATATACTCCATATATAAATCGACATCACCACCTGGTGCTGTAACATCAATTATACCTGCACCATAAGACGAGTAACTTGCTAACTCCATTTGAGGATTGGTAGCAGAAACTGTTATGACACCTGAAAATGCAGAAGGTAAATCGAACCCTGCTCCAGTAAATGAAATCCCTGTTCCTTCATAAAGATCATTCATAAAGTTTGTAACATTCTTTTTACTTGCCATATTTAGAGCATCATTACCTGTAGATGCGACTATAATACTTCCTTTATCTTGAACATATTGTACAGCTCGCTTATATGCTGTAATGTCCGCTACAAAGTTATCTAGTTTTTCTTTTTTCCCTGTTTCAGGATCTGTATAAAAAGCATTACCTTTAATACTATAATCACCTAGACTCATGCTTATTACATCCACACCATCATTGGCCGCCTCTACCAATGCTTTAGTGATCCATATAGTTTCTGCATTGCCTCCCCCAAAAACTCTGTAAGCTCGAATACCAACATTTGGAGCAACACCTTTCATTTTGCCATTAGCTGCAATCGTTCCAGCACAGTGTGTACCATGCCCCACTAAATCATCAAAGTCATTAATATTACCGCTCTCATAAGATTCAGTTCCTTGAAAACCTCCTGCAGGTACTAAATTCTTAGAACCCGAGACTATATTCTCTATTAAATCTGGATGATCTCTATCTATTCCGCTATCAATAATACCAACGATAACATTGTGTGAACCCATCCCTAACTCATAACTTTTACCATCATTAGTAACCTGTCTTATATCCCATTGTAAATCCCACATTTTATCAGGGTCTGGCATTACAACAAATTCATTATTTAATTGAGCTTCATTCATTTGAGGCTTATACCATTCCATAGAAGGGTTTATAGATTCTACATCTTTCAAACTCTTGAGTGTATTATATGTTTCTGATGGTGCTTTAATCTGAAGAAATCCTATTTCAGCTACTGTATAAACTATTTCGCCATTGATTTCAGCTATGTAATCTTCAAAATTATCTGGTATAGAATTTGAGTCAAAAACTATAGAATAATAAATAAACTCTGAATCTCCTGACTCCATAAATGCATTTGAGCTTAAAACAATCATCATAAATACTATTAAAACAAACATCCACTTTCGTTTCATTATTGCCTCCTTAGGCTCTCACAATTAAAATACACCATACTAACAATAGTCAAGACAAGGCTACCATCATTTACTACTAGTGTAAATATAAAAGTAATTTTTTATATTTAAGGAAGTTTATCCGGTACAGTTAATGTCTTTTTGTACCTAAGTGAACAGATTTAATACCATTTTATTTATAAACAAGAGACATAAAAAAGTTACTTTTTCAATTATTAAAGCCACCGGAATTTTCCGGTGGCTCAGATTGTTGACAAAGTCCTCAACTTCTTTGTCACTACGCACTTTACCGACTCTTACGTATGTCAATATACGCTGCGATCCGCTAAAATGCTTGTTCCGCGAATTTGAGGATTTCTCAACAATCTAGACCGTTGACTTTGTCAACAGTCTCAGCCACCGGAATATTCCGGTGGCTTCTTAAAATCAACAATTCATTACTTTATGCTAAGATTTTTAAACACTATCGCGTCAATCTTTAGGGTTTCGTCAGTCTCAATATACTTTATCTCAACCTCATCAGTTGTATTCGTTAGTGCAACCATAGGGTATTGGTCAGTAGAAACAGTAAATATAGAATCGATACCTTCAAATTTAACAACATAGTAGCCTTCACTTAATGCACCAACCCTTGAAACTAAACCTTTTACCGATTTCAATTTATCTGACTGGTCAGCAAGTTGATTTGTGGTACTACCTTCTCTAACTAATGCACGCGAGTAATTTGTTTGAGCTTCTCTTAAGGTTTTTCCCCATGCTACTGCCTTATAATTTTTAACAGATGCAAAAGCATATCCAACGACATTGCCACTATTACCAGATAAAGTTGAGAAATAAGTAGCCTCTCCATTTAGATTAAGCAAGTATGGATAATTAGCTGTATACCCTGCATTTTGTACCAACTCTTCCATAAGTCCAATTGCCTTGGTTTCTGTAGAGCCACTGATACGGTTATAATGGGCTTGGCCAGTTCGCGGATTAAAAATCATAAAACCAGTCGTAGCTTCGTCGCCACCATAAGACGTTATGCCTGTGTAGAAGAATAAATTATCATCTTTAAATACATAACCTTTACCATCTGTGTCTCTCAACTTACCTGTATCCGATGGATTCCACCACCCATTAACGTATTTACCCCAGTTATCTAACTGCTCATTAAAAATAGATACCGAGAATATACGATCAATCCATTCAGGTTGTTCATCAACAGCATAGTACTCAAGGTCTCCAGTCAAGGGATCTACAACGATACTTCCCACAACATCAGTTGTAGATACTAAAGTCTTATGTGTATATGCAGTTATTACCCAATAAGGTTTACCATCATTGTCAACTTCAAACGAGATGTCAGTCAATCCAACATTCTTATACTCACTATAAATCCTTCTATGCAAGTCGTCACTAAAATAAGAAGACGGTGCATATTTTATTGTTGTTTCAACAAATTCAGAATCTCCTGTAGTTGCATTAACTTTTATATATCCAGGTATAACACCATTCCGCTTCCATTTAAAAAAGCCATTATGCTCTAAAGGAAATAACCAGAACGGTTGCCCATTTATGACTGATATAGTTCCGAATCGCTCAGATATTGAATACATAGAACCCATCGCTGGGTCAGTCTTTGTAATGAGCTGTTCACTAAAACGAATAGCATCAAACTCGTCTAATATAATAAGGTTTTCCATATCTACATTAGGAACCGATTCATCAAATGACACCTCGTTAATAGCTAACATGCTTTGCTTCGTTCGCCAATTAATCATCGGGCTACTAGCAACACTTGCAACTAATAGGAATAAAAGACTTAAAATAATAACAGCTAAGCCAGATGCAACTATCCTTTTTGTCACTTTCTTTTCAAAAGAGCCCTGCAATAATCCTAAAAGAGCAATAGATAAGCCAATAATTAAAGGATAAATCAACCAACCTATAAAATGAAAATTTAGAACTGGTTGAATTATATACGTTGCAAGGAACATCAATAGTATTGATAGAACTAATACAATAATATTTTTCATAGTATCTCCTGTCTTAAGTGCATGTAAAGACATGCATATAAATAGTATAATTAAGTTCTGTTTATCTTTATGTAATACCACTTCTATTTATTACCATCACTAGTTTATTAGTATAACATCTAAAACTTATTATATTAGATTACTATTCTTAAGATTCTCTTAAAAAGACAATGTAGCCTCAAATATCATATGAAGATAATAATTAACCCCTGCAAAAAACCCACTAAACTAGTAGTGGGTTTCTTGCATGGTTTAATTTTACGCAACTACACCAGTAATGTCTCTTTGCTTCTTTTTACTAAAACTCTTTAATATAAGTTCGTAAGACTGATCTATCATAATCTTTATGACTTCGTCTGGTACACTACCATCCAAATACACCGAGCTCCAATGGGTTTTATTCATGTAATAGCCTTCTACTATACCTTCGTGTTGAGACCTAAGTTCTATTGCAAAGGAAGGCTCGCATTTTAAAGTCACAATATCCTTACCTTCTTTGTCATGGCAAACTGCTAAAACAAGTTTTTCATTTAATAAATACCTATTCCAATCCCACTCTTTTTTATAGTCTTTATGTATTCCTTGTTTTGTAAATGCATATTCATCAATCCATTGATAGTTCATATGTTCTCACCCTATCTTTCTAATAAATTTAAAAGTTACACATTCATATTGAGGCACTAAGAACTGTTAAATATCCCTAAGGTATTATTTGATTCTTTTACATACTGAATCACCTCCAATTATATCCAACATAAGAAATATTGATAAGTCCTTTACATAAATTTTTAGTTTAATTTTAATATTTTTAACCAATAACATAATTTTTGATTCAGTTTTAGAGAGTAATATACTCAATTTATCTCTTTCCTAATCATTCTAAGATTTACTGAGTCTTAGTATAAAAAAGCGGGTAAAAATCTAATATATACAACTCCAATACTCAACAAAACCTATAGTGCTTTATGCGCAGTATTTATAAATGGTGATCAATATGAAAAGTAATTTTGTAAAAATTCTAATAGCAATTATAATTTTAATCAGTTTAATCATTGGTTTAGGGCGCAACCTAAATAATCGCTCTACAAAGGATGAGAATGTGTCAGCTCCTTTACAACCATTCTATGGAACCTATAATGGAATTATTAGAATAGGAGCAGTTGAATACTCGCCTTATTATCAGGTTACAGATAAAGCAGCATATGGTCCAGTAGTCGAAATTATCGATTTAGCCTTTAATGAAATGAACGTTCAATACGAATTCCACTCATATCCTTGGAACCGTTTAATAGAAATGGCCAAAAGTGGTCACATAGATATTGTAATTGATATATATCATACAAAAGAACGAGAAGAATATTTAGCCTATTCATCTGAAAATTTAATAAAGCATAAACATTCCTTTTTCAAATTATCAGACTCAAACACTGTCTTTAACGGTGATTTAAATGAGCTGTCAGGTAAAAGAATTGGTGTAATACGAGGTTACTACTATGGAGAAGATTTTCATAATTCCGTTAAAGAAAACATACTTTTCATAAGTGAATCACCAGATAGACTTCAAAATATTGAACAACTCATAAACGAGCGGGTTGACCTAATCATTGATGTTGTAGAGCCATGCAATGCGATCCTAAAAGAAAAAGAATACGCTGAGATAGTTATTCCAATTGAGCAGTCTGTTTATGAAATAGATAGCTATCTTGGATTTTCAAAGATTAATAAATTAGATAACATGTCTCACTTATATGATGAAGTTATTAGAAAAATGAAAAATGATGGTACTTATGAGGAGATCTTTTCAAAACATGGTTTTAATCAATAATTGTCTAGAATTTTTCATATCAGTTTATATTTGAGATTATACACTTAATAATCGAGCTTATTTAACATCATTTTCACTTTACCGCATTAATATTCTGCACGTAGAACATTGTTGATTATTCTATTTCTCGGGTATAGACATAGATGTGTATCCTTTACCACATAAGTTATAGCTAAAGCTTAATTCATGCTTATAATAGCATTAGAGGAGGGTTTTGAATGACTAAAACTACTTTACTACTAACATTCCTCATTTTTGTTCTCTTTTCAACTGCTTGCGGAGACAATAATGATCCGACAAAGCAAATAGACGAAAACAATTCAACCAATGTTCAGACAATAGACAAGCAAGATAAAAAAGAAGACTACACCAACCGTGTAATTAATGTGGGTACCATCCACGCTCCTCCATATGAAATGGTCGAGAATGCAGAGTACTCAGGACCAGGAATAGAAATTATCATCGCTGTTTTAGAAAATTTAGAGTATGAATATACAATTCAAGACTATCCATGGATACGTAACCTCGAAATGATGCAGTCTGGAGATTTGGATATGTTAGTTGATACGTATATCACACCCGAGCGCCAAGAATTTGCATATTACTCTCAAATCCCTTATGGTATATTTCCACAAGCACTTTTTGCTAGCTCAGATTCAACAATCACTTTTAATGGCGACTTATCAACTCTTAAAGATTACACCATAGGAATCATACGCGGCTACTCCTATGGTCCTCAATTTGACACAGCATTAAAGGACTATACAATTAACTTCTCAGAATCTAATAACGTTCGTAATATGTTCATTAAGCTTGAGAACAACCGTATCGACTTAGCTGCTGACAATCTTCATGAAGGTCGTGAAATCATTGCAGAGTTAGGTAAAGAAGACAAATTCGTAATTCTTAAACCTTATTTTGACACCTTATTCAGTTATGTGATATTTTCTAAAAAAAATAATTTGGAACAACTTAGAAATGAATATGATGCAACCCTTCTAGAACTCATTGAAAACGGTACTGTAGAAAGTATTTTTGAGAAATATGAAATGGGAGATCTTCTTGAAATCATGCTTATGGAAATCGAATAAATAAAAAATAAGTATTATAAATTTTAAGAAAAAGGATGATTCAAAATTGAATCATCCTTGTCAATATATTTGATAACAACTTCACCTATTGATCAGATTTTGATACATTACTTACAATACTAAAAATCTCTTCAATAGCTATTCTAGTTCCATCATTCATTAGAATTTCTCTTTCATAGATATCTATCTTTTTAACAGTTCCTATTTTAGTAATGTATTCCCCACCAGCCTTTAGTTCATCTGGTTCATAGTACACTACTTCAACATCAGATCCATCAGGTAATTGCGCTTCAATTTCTCTTAACTGCTCATTAATAATAGCTTTTTCCATCTCATCTAGTTCTCTTCTTTGCTCAGTAAGTCTAGCGGTCTCTTTAACAGCCTTTTCATGTCCAACCACTGCAGCGAATGGTGCAAATTGAGCCGCTCTATCCTTTAGACTCATTTGAGATCTTTTGCTAGACACATGATGAGGTAAATGAATGATATCTTCATATTTACTTTTATCTTTATCAATTTTATTATTCATTGTCTCTCCGATCTTTGCCTTATAAAATGCCTATCCAATCTTCACTATAGATTGTTGAAAAAGCCTTAAATTCGAGGAACAAACATTTTAGCGGATCGCAGTTTACTTAAACGTAAATAAGAGTCGATAAAATGTGCTGTGACAAAGAAGTTAAGGAAATTTTCAGCAATCTATGCTTTATGTCCACCTATCTGACGATTCCGCTCCTTAGTAGTAGCTCCATCTTTAAAATTCGTCCCTTTTAATACAGCGTTTTTACCAAACTTCTTTTTAATATCTAGCAATGTATGTTGAAGATTCTTCTCTTTTTCAAGAAGTTTAGCTTCTTCTTCATCATTTTCTTTTTTTTCACTATAGTCAGTAAACAAATCTAACTGTTCGTAAGTCTCTAGATTCTCAACTGTTTTTTCATCTGTAATATTATTTGCTACAATATTAACTCTTCTAACAAATAGATTTGGGTCAACAATCTCATCAAACAAGTCCATGACCCCTTCCATAATCAGTTTTGTAGATGAAGTCATTCGCTTTATATTCACTGTCCCATGGGCATGTTTAGGCACTTGTCTGCCATAATAATCTGTTTTCACTTCGCCATTATATGCTTTACGTATTTCTGGGTCTTCTAGATTTTTAATATCGTACCCTACTGTAAGTACGAGCTGGTCCGTCATTAGACCTTTATCAACTAAATCAAGTACCAATAAATCTGTCATTTCTTGCACTATAATCCGTGCTTTATCGTGAGGATAAGGAGAATGTAGTACTTGACCGGCCCCTGTGCTTTTACTGGCTGGCTTATATGCTTTTACATCTTCTAATGTAGCAGGTTCCCATCCCCAAGCATGGTCTATTAAAAGCTCAGCATTAATGCCGAATAGTTTATAAAGTAGATCTTCATTATGATATGCGTGTCGTTCTCCAATAGAACATCGTGCAATGTCTCCCATAGTATAAAGGCTATGTTTCTCCAACTTCTTAGCGTATCCTTTACCTACACGCCAAAAATCAGTAATGGGTCTGTGATTCCATAGCATTTCTCTATAACTCATCTCATCTATTTCAGCTATCCGTACTCCATCCTCATCGGCTGGAATATGCTTGGCTACAATATCCATGGCAATTTTACATAAGTATAAATTCGTTCCTATACCAGCTGTCGCAGTTACACCAACGGTATCAAGAACATCTTTAATTATTCTTTTTGCAAATTCCCTTGGTGTTAAGTCTGTTGTTTTTAGATAACTGGTTACATCCATAAAAACTTCATCAATAGAATAAACATGAATATCCTCTGGTGAAACATATTTCAGATAAACGTTATAAATATGGGTGCTATACTCCATGTATAAAGCCATTCTTGGTGGCGCAGTAATATAATCAATAGCCAACCCTTTAGATCTATCAAGCTCCTCAGCATAGATTGACGAGCCGTTTAACGTCCTATTGGGTGCATACCTTTTTCTTTTCGCGTTCTCTTGCTTTACTTTTTCAACAACTTCAAATAATCTTGCTCGGCCTGGTATCCCATACTTCTTTAGAGACGGCGATACTGCAAGACATATAGTCTTCTCTG
>Ga0070724_10002290_pt1 | contig 10722 bp, 7 predicted proteins | sample tdDd001_FD_67278 | JGI IMG/M metagenome (GOLD analysis project Ga0070724, IMG submission 67278) | Marine sediment microbial communities from the Atlantic coast under amendment with organic carbon and nitrate - tdDd00.1 | ecosystem: Environmental > Aquatic > Marine > Coastal > Sediment | place...
AAGATACCTCTATGCCGCAAAAACGTCCTTTACTATTCCCAAAGTCACCTTTAAAGAATGAGTTCCTCAGGACAAGCTCCCGGCCAGCCCGAGTTATAGAAACACCAATATTCTTTCCACAGTGTTTACCCCATTGGGTTGAACCAAGAGTTGATGCTGTGGTTTTAAGAATCCTATTTGCGATACTCTGCTTAACAATTGAAGTGGTAATAGTAACATCAGCCCTTTTAGGCTCACCATTATCATCTAAATATTCAACAGAAATGACTTCTTTATCAGCTTGCTCGAAAAACGCTTCATTTTTATAGTTACCTGGTAACTCTGGTAACGAAGTGTTCTTAAGTAGATACATTGGATCATTGGCTTTGAAATTAAACCTTTCCCAAGCACTTAAAGAATCTGTTCCATCATGCTTATATATAACACTATCAATCTTAATATTATCTTCAGCGATGAAGTGACGATACATTCGACCGACTAAATGTTCGCAATGTCTATAAATTGATTTACCTGTTTTCCAGCTGAGCCTATCTAATTGAGACCAAATAACAAGAGTACCTGAATCAGGCCTTTGTGGAAAAAATGCTTTCACAAACTTCTCAGGAATTGCCTTTATTACGGGTTCTGGCACTTCTTCTAAGTCACCTGTTTTCATTTGTTCAATATCAAGAAATGTATGATATGGTTCACCACCGTTTTGCCAGCTCCATACGTCAACGCGCTTACACTGCGAAATAGAGGAATTAGGTAAGCCCATACCAAATTTACCCATACCTTCACTATCATTTCGGTGTGTCCCTCCCCCAAACTGCATCGCTTTTCGCAATGTTTCAGGTGTCATACCAACACCATTATCCCAAAGAGTTATCTCAGATACAGTGTAATTTTTTTTATTAGCTAGCTGCTTTTCAATAAACCCAACTTCAACACGAGTTGCCTTAGCTTGTAAGCTATTATCTATTAATTCAGCTAATGCATAGGCCGTATTGTTATATCCATTGTCTCTTAATGACTCAATGACTGTTTCAGCACTTAAAAATCGATTGCTCATTACAACTCTCCCTTTTCAGCCCACATTTCATTCCAATACCCAAAAGCGAGGCTAATACTTTGAAACTCAGGTATATCATCCATTACTGTATAAATATTACATTCACGATTACCGCCACTCCGATGTCCTCGCATAGCTCTTCCAGCCATTTGAAGATATTGAACGAGAGAGTTCATGGGCTTAGCGATAATTGTTACATTAGTTCTTGGTGCATCAAAACCGGCTGTTAATACATTAAAATTAACAAGGACTTGTAAATCACCATTTTTATACTGATTTATTTTAGCTCTTCTGCTTTCTGTAGAGTCATTTTTACTATCTATTGAAGCCGCCTTAATACCTCTATAGGCCAATGCTGTAGCTAGATTAATACTATGCTCAACATTACAAGCGAAAACGATTATTTGTGAGTTGTTATGACACTCTTTAATAATTGTCTGTAATATTTTCCGGTTTCGTTCAACATTTTGCGCAAGAGTATTCATTGTTTCTGGTCCTCCGGCATCTTTAAGCTCAAATGCCGTAATACCTGAGTGATCGTAATTTAGCGACTTAAAATTTGCCTTTGCTAAGTAACCCTTTTCAACAAGATAATCGATTGGGGAGAGGTAACCAGAAATACGCATAGAGACTTTATTATTATCATAGAAGTTTGCTAATTGAGCATCTTCATCTGACAGGCCATCTTCTGAAAAACTCCTTCCAGGTGTTGCAGTTAAGCCGATCAATGATGCTTTAAAATAATCATCATTGATAAAATCATCCACTACTTCTTTAAACTTTGGAGCTATAGACTTGTGAGCCTCATCAAAAATTACCATCGTTACTTTTTGAGCAAGTTCTTTATAAAGAATCTTTAATTGCCGAGAGTTATTCTTTCTCAAACTTAAAAACTTGTGAAGGCCAGCAACAACAAAGCCTGCGTCTATACCACTTAAACTTTCATTTGAGTTCGAATAGAAGCCATAAATTGAAGTTGCTCTATTACCTAATGACTGCCAAGCTTTACTGAATTCAGCATAAGCTTGAGTGCACAACTCTTCCCTATCAGCCAACCATAAAACTACATTTTTATCTGAAGCTCTTAAATGCTCTGAAGCAATATTCATTGCAGTTCTTGTCTTTCCTGCACCTGTAGGTAAATGTATTAAGACTCTTGAATTACCAGCATCCAGATTAGCGAAAACTTGCTTTGTAATATCTTGTTGATAAGGGTACATGGCATAATTTGGCTCAACCCTTGTTAAACTTTCAAGGTCGGTGTTTTGCTTCAGTTGTTGCTCATATAGTTCACCTAAACCGATGGTTGATGCAAAGCTACCGGGATTAGCCTTAGCCCAACTTATCACCGCATCGTAATGAGCAGGCGTTACATTATTAGTTTCTATTTCGAGTGATGGAAATAATTCAGAAAGTAACCTAGGAGGGAGTCTATCGATTAAACGCTCCCTCAAAGTATCATCAAATAAAAAGTCAACTTGCTTAACACTTGCGACTATATTTGCTAGGTTAATTTTATTATAAGAGTTTTGTTCGCTGATTTGATTATTAGAATCTTCAGTTTTCAATGCAAAATCTAGTGACTTTTTAGGTAAAAAGCTGAGTAACTCATCTTCTGAAAAATTAGCTAAAATACTGGTGAGCATAGTAATCCCTTAAGTCAACATCCATTGTAATTATTATTTTTCTGAACAAAATAATAATTAATTACCTTTATGATTCATGACATTACAACAAAGCCCCCACAGGGACAAGGGAAATAAGACAAAAAACTTAACCCTGTATGAATGAACAGTCTTTATCATTGTTTTTAGATAGTTTAGGCTTCCGTTGCTCTCATTTTCACGTTACTATCCTTCTGGACAAGTTCTCCAGGAGTAGTCTCAAAGCATGAAAGCTAAATTTACAGGTCACGACACCTTCCCTCTGCGCTATGGATGGTTATTCAAAGCAGTTAATCATTTGAATTCAAATGGTAATTTCTCAAGCTCCGACGAAGAGAGTATTCGTCATTCTATTGTAGAGCTTGGTGTTGGTAAAAACATGGTTAAAGCAATTCAGTATTGGGCTGAGTCGAGCGGTATCATAGAAAGCAATCGAAAAAATAATAAAACGCTACATAATGTGACTGTAAATAAAGGCCTTTACTTATTTGATAAAGACGGTAAAGACCCTTATTTAGAGCTACCTGGCTCTATATGGCTGTTGCACTTTTGGTTAAACTTTAATGACGAACACTTAACAGCTTATCGCTACTTTTTTAATTACTCTAATGTTCAACATTTTGAAAAATCAAAACTGATAGATGATTGTTATGAAGATGCTAAGCGCTTAGTCAAAAGCGAAATTGGTAACATTACAACTATCAAAAAAGACATGGATTGTTTTTTAAATATGTATAGCAAAAAAGTTAAAACAACAACGAAAAAAGTCGATGAAGATCATTTCACCTCTCCTCTTGCTGAACTTAATTTAGTACAGGATAACGGCCGCTCTTTTTATGTTAGTAACTTATCTGAAAGGCCTGAGCTACCTATCGAAATATTTGTTTATGCCCTACTGGAGTTCTTTAAAGTAGAAACAGCTGAATCAAAAGTGAGCACTATCGATTTTGATTCGTTACTGACTAAACCGTGCTCGCCTGGACGAATATTCAGGTTATCAGAATCAGGTTTAGGGCAAAAGCTCGATGAAGCGCAAAAATACACTAATAAAAATATTTCATGGGTAGACTCTTTAGGGCTTAGACAAGTAAACATCTCTGAATCAGAAAAGAATAATACTATTAATTACTTAAATGACTATTACGGCAAATACAATGTCTGAATCTCTTATTGCAATTAACCAACGATATAAAAGTTCCACTCGCATTGATGTTGATAGTGGTAATTTAAAACCTTTTATAGATGACTTTATTGTTCATGGTACAGCAATAAATGTACTCGATACTATTAGCCGTGAGTTCGAAGGTAGTACGCAAAGAGCGTATACAATTACCGGCCCGTATGGTTCAGGTAAATCGACAGTAGCTTTGTTTTTATCATGCTTATTATCGGTCGATTCAGAACAAAGAAATTACGCACTAAACAAATTAAATAGTTCTCAAAATGTTATAACCGAATTTGATGATAGGTTTAAAATTACTAATGGTTGGAAGACCATTAAGCATGTATGTGGCCTTGAGGCTCCAGCAAATAGTATTTTAATAAGCTTGTTGAGAGCGTTTGACGTTGAATTTGATGCACAAGATATACAAGCTCTTGATGATGACCAATGCTTAGCACAGATAAAGTCACTTCTACAAAAACAAACTGAAAGCGAAGACGGCGTTTTAATTTTACTCGATGAAATGGGTAAAGCTCTAGACTATCAATCACGTGCAAATAAAGATTTGCATTTATTCCAGTCACTTGCTGATATCGTTCAACAAGCTAAGCGTCCGGTATTACTGGTTGGCTTTTTACACCAAGCATTCTCTGATTACGCTAAAAATAAAGATGTAAAAACACAGCAAGAGTGGAGCAAAGTTCAAGGCCGTTACAGAGATTTAAGTTTCAATCCTTCTATTGATGAATCATTAGTGCTTGTTGGTGACTCAATTTTTAGAGCACCTAAAGTTGTTAATGCTCTCGAATCTAAATATGAAAGTTTAGTTGATATCGTAAGCTCTGTATTCACGAATCAAAACAAAAATGTTGATGCTTTAAGCAACACACTACCTTTAGATCCTATTGTAAGCTTATTACTAGGCCCAGTATCTCGTCGTCGCTTTTCACAAAATGAACGAAGTTTATTTGGCTTTTTAGCATCACACGAAAAACATGGTTTCAGAGAATTTTTAGAATCTGAATATAGTGAGCTTAATGAAGAGTTAAGCTTATATCGTCCTGAAATGTATTGGGACTATTTGCATCATAACTTACATCATTTAATTGTTACTTCTCAAGATAGCAAGGCGTGGCTAGAAGGCTGTGACGCAATTTATAGAGCCGAACAAAAAGGCGGTGAATTACACACAGCCATAACTAAACTGATTGCTTTACTTACTATTTTTGGTTTTCATCACCAGTTACACGCCAAACGCGAGTTTATAAAAAAATATTTTGTTAGTCGCGGTTATGAAGCTGACGAAATAATGCAAGCTTTGAGTGAATTAGAAACCTGGACGGTTATAATTTACCGACAAAAACACGATGCTTTATTTGTGTTTCAAGGTAGTGATATTGACATAAATAATTTAATTCACGAACGTATTGAAGCAATAAGCTATGGTGTTGATTGGACAGAAATATGTGATATACCACAGAACATTTTAGCAACAGCTCATTACCACAAAACAGGAACTATGCGCTGGGCAACAACCAAGCTTATAAACAAATACGATGTTGCTCTTGTTAAACCATTTGTGACCCCTCCAAAAACGGGGGAAGCTTTTGCTACGTTTATTTTATGTGTGAATGACGATATTGCTAAAGAACTTAAAGCGCATGAGAAGACAATGCCTTTTAGTATTGTTGGTAAGTTTAAAGACTTTTCAAATTTAAAAAATGCAGCTATTGAATTAATTGCTTTAAAACAAATACTCAAAGATGAAAAGAAAATATCTCATGACCTTATAGCTAAGAACGAGCTTGAGAACCGGATTAAGTTTGCACAAGCGAATGTAGATCATGAGCTGCAATATGTTTATAAAAATGCTGATTGGTTTCATTGTGGTAAAAAATTACAAGCAGCACCTTTAACATCTATCGCCTCAAAAATTGCAAATGATTTGTTTAACAAGTCACCTGTCGTGATAAACGAGTTAGTTAACCGCTCTAAGCCCTCAGGTAGTGCGAATAGCGCTATTCGTAAGTTAATGAACGCCATGTTTGAACAAGGCGATGAAAAAGATCTGGGTTTTGATGAAAAGTCATTTCCACCTGAAAAAGGCCTCTATCTTTCTTGTCTAAAGAGTAAAGGTTGGCACTGTGAAACATCAGAAGGCTTTTTATTTCCGGCTGAATGGAGTAAAGACTCTCAAAAAGCTAACCCTGAGATGTATGAGTTATTTAAAAGTGGCTTTAGCTTTATAAAAGAAAACTCAAAAAACAAACAAGTAACATTAGCTGAACTCTATGATTTTTGGATGCGTCCTCCTTTTGGTTTAACTGCAGGTTTATGTCGTATTTATGGTTTAGCTTTATTAAAGTCTCTTGAAGGGCAAGTTGCTTTTTACGATTGGGATTCGACTAACCAGTTCATTTTTATTCCTGAACTTGATGAAGAACTAGTAAACAAAATATACAAGCATCCAAATGAAGCTGGGGTTCGTTATTTCGAGATATCTGAAATACAAAGTCACTTACTAGACAATTTAGCTAAGGCGACACTAGGTGAAGCTAAAAATGACGCTGCTATTTTAAACATTGCTAAACATATTGTGGGGATTGTTCATAAGCTGCCTACATGGGTTAAAAAGACTAGTGGCGAGAGCTTTACTGGTGATAAAGGCAATGGTTTAACAAAGCAAGCTCGTGACTTTAGAAATAAAGTTATTGCAGCAAACGATCCTTACAAATTAATTTTAGATGATCTACCTGCTGTATTTGGGTTTAAGAAAGATGACCCTGCACTTGAAGACAAACTTGGAAATTATTTAAAAACAGCTATTGAAGATTTAAGTGCTCAGCACGATATTTTGCTCAGTGGTTTTAAGCAAGTAATAGTTCAAATGTTAGGTGAAGATTTTAATCAAACCTTAAAAGAGCGTTGTGATTTTGTTGAAAAGATTGCTAAGCGACCAAATGTAAAAGAGCTTGCAAAGCGTATTTCACAGCACATTGATGGTAAAACAAAATTTGAATTTATTATTAATTTAGCCGCAGGCACACCAGAACGAAATTGGACCGATAAGCATTTACGTAATGGCCTTGATGAATTACAAAATTTATGTGTTCAGTTTAGAAGAATTGAGTCATTTGGAAATATTCAAACTCAAGGGAATTCTAAACCATTAGCATTTATTACCACCGATAATGAAGGTAATCATCAAGAATTTGGTGGATTTATTAAGCACAATTTAGATCAAGATAAAGACGTAACAGCTGCTGTTGATAATATTCAAACTACTATTGCTAATATGTCGAAAGAGAAACAGCTTGCAGCATTAACGAGTTTGTTAACGAGCTTGATGGAACAAAGTGAGTCAGAGGTAGCTGATGACTGAAAAAGTTAAACACGTACTAGGGCTTTCTGGCGGCAAAGATAGCAGTGCTTTGGCGCTGTTTGTAAAGGAAACATACCCTGAATTAGATGTAGAATACTTTTTTACAGATACAGGGTATGAATTGCCTGAAACCAATGAATTTATAGACCAACTAGAAGAGAAGTTAGGGTATATACATAGGTTAAATGCTCGTTCATTAAATAATATTGAAGGACGTGGTGAAAAAGATTTTGCCCACTTATTAAAAGAGCATGGTAACTACTTACCTTCACAAAGAGACCGCTGGTGTACCGTACAAATGAAACTAAAACCATTTGAACAATGGTTAGATGGTTTCATCAAAGATGGATACAAAATAAAGAATTATGTGGGTATTCGTGCTGATGAACCTGAACGTACGGGTTACATGACTATAGAGAAGCCTATAGAGTCAGTATTCCCATTTAGAGAGCATGGCATTGTTCGTAGTGATATCGAAAATATATTACAACGTAATGGTTTAGAACTACCTGAATATTACAAGTGGCGCTCTCGCTCAGGATGTACTTTTTGTTTTTATCAAAGGAAAATTGAATGGGTTAAGCTAATGGAAAAGCACCCTGATCTTTTTGAAGAAGCAAAAGCATTTGAAAAAGGTGATGATGAAAATACTACTGTTGGCGAGCGCTTTTATTGGATGGGCCAAGGTCAACCTTTAGAGACTCTAGAAGATCCTGCTGTTCAAAAGCGCATAATTGAAAATCATGAGAAAAAAGTAGCTCGTTTCAACAAAAAAAAGCGCCGAAATGCTTTGCTAGGTGATTTTGAAGGTTATTGCGAGTTTAATGAACTTGATGATATTTATGATGAAGCTGAAGGCGGTGGAGCCTGTGTAACTTGTTATAAATAAAAAAAAGCGGCTTAATAAGCCGCTTTTTTTATCGCTGTGATTAAGAAATCAATATTAACGGTTGTGATTTCATGAGTGAAACTAATTCTAAAGGTATGCTCAGCTTGCTCTCGAGTTAACCCTAATGCCGTTAAAACATGTGAAGCTTCTATCTCTTTTGAGGAACATGCAGACCCTTGAGCAAGACAAACAGAATTCTCATTATCACGAACCAGTACACCTACATTAGTTTTCGGAAGAGATAATGAAAGTATGTGAGGTAAAATATTACCTTGCCCGTTTATGAGATATTCGATTTCATCTTCTTCTAATTTTTTTAAGAAGTAAGATTTAAGGGTATTATTTTCAAAATTGCTATACGCTTGTGGAAACACTTCGATTGCTTTACCAAAACCAATTATTAATGGTGCTGCAACAGTTCCACCTCTTAATCCATCCTCTTGACCTGCGCCATGTATAACAGGTAGAAGATTACGTTTTCTGAGGTCACGAATATAAACAGCACCAATCCCTTTTGGTCCACCAACCTTATGTGCAGAAAATGACATTACATCAATATTCATCTCATCAACGTCAATATCTGTTTTGCAGAAACTTTGAGCTGCATCTGAGTGAAAGATGATACCTTTTGAAAAGCAAAGCTCACCAATTTCTGCAATAGGATTAATTGTGCCAAGTTCATTATTCACATGCATTATAGAGACAAGAGCCGTATCTTCTTTTATTACTGCTCTAACATTTTCAGCTGTAATCACGCCATTAACATCTGGTTTTACAAGTGAAATTTCATAACCTAGTTTTTGAAAGTAATCGCAGATTGCAAAAATGCATTTGTGCTCAATTGATGAAATCACAATATGTTTTTTAGTTTTTAGGTTTTCATCACCAAGCAATATACTTTTAAAAGCTATATTGTTTGATTCTGTTGCGCCACTGGTGAAAACTATTTCACTCGGAAAAGCTCCTATTTCATCAGCTAATAGCTCTCTTACCTCATTAATCTTATCTAACGCAGACTCACCTAAAATATGACTGGATGCAGAGTTTGCATAACAACTCTCAAATGCATCCATCAATGTTGATTGCACTTCAGGTAATATTGGATAAGATGCTGCCGAGTCAAGATATATCATAAACAAGTCCCTAATATTTAGTATTTTAAGGTTATCACAAGCGAGCCTAGGTCACAGACACTTTTTATGCTAAAACTTTAAAAGGTTATTTAGTGTAAAACTGAACTTTATGGCTCAAAGTAAGATGAATAACCATGAAAAATATAGGTTTTTTCGATGAATGAAATAATAACCCTAATTTATTGAAGAGGATTTTAGTGCAGAAATGCATTCTAAGAGGGTACAATCAGTTTTCAAGTTTTGTTTTTTCAGACTAAAGAACTATCAAAAACTTGAACAGTTTTTAAAAATAACCACGTGTTATTGAGCTTTTAAGGATATCAAGCTCTATGCAAATACCTAATATTGAATTTCATCTCCCGATTAGGCGGTTACTGGAAGCAGTAGCCACTTCCAACGTGGAGATAAAATATGAAAAAATCGCGCTCACTAAGGCGTCATCATTACGCTAGACTAAAAAGTAAAATTGTTAACCAAACTTACTTTGGTCATAGCAAAAACGATTGGCGCTGTGCACTTGAAAACAAAATTGGTTTTTATGCTAACACTGCGAAGTGTATTACTTCTGCACTTAGCTCAAACCCAAGAAAGAATAAATGGAATTCAAAAAAGCATCAATTAACGCTGCAAGAACGCAGAAGTGAATTTGATGCAAAAGAGTTTAATTACTAATGCTAAAAGGTCGGCAATTGCCGACCTTTTTTGTTATTAGCGCTAGGGTTAAGCAGCTAAACTACTATATCGTTCTTCTATGCAGAATGGCGTTTAGCCATGTTTCTGTGGCGCGCTCTGGGCGTTGGTCGGCGCTTTGCCATGACTTGAGGATAAATAGGTCTGTGCCTTTAATAATGCTTTCAAGGGCTTGTTCGTTTAGGTCGGTAAATTCGCGACCGTTGTGTTCGCGCTCGCCGTCGCCGTATTTAAACGATACATACACGATGCCTTGAGGCTTTAATGCGCGGGCAAGGTTATTGAATGCGTCGGTTAAGTCGTTTTTTGCTACGTGAATAAGGCTTGCGCAGCACCAAATGCCATCGTATTTGGCAACCTCGTTTAGCTCTAGGAAGCTGCTTACAGCTACGTCTTGGTTTAAGTATTCTGACGCCAACTTTGCCATAGCTGGGCTGATATCGAATGCATCTACGTTATAACCACGTTCTTTAAAGATGAAAGCGTCGCGGCCAGAGCCACAACCGGCATCGAGTAAAGCGCCTTTTCTTGGGATCAGCGGTAAGAATTCGTCGTAAAGTTCATTGAGGTCTACATCGAGTGTGGCATCTACAAATGCTTGCGCATTTTGGTTGTAGTATTCGACGGTTTGGGATGCCATTTTACTTCCTTTATAGGGGCAAGATTGCTTGGCGCTAAAATACCATTAAAGCAAGGTAACGCAAAGGATGAAATGTGATTTTAAATGCTAAAAATCAAGGGTTTTAGGGTA
>Ga0070724_10002296_pt1 | contig 10702 bp, 19 predicted proteins | sample tdDd001_FD_67278 | JGI IMG/M metagenome (GOLD analysis project Ga0070724, IMG submission 67278) | Marine sediment microbial communities from the Atlantic coast under amendment with organic carbon and nitrate - tdDd00.1 | ecosystem: Environmental > Aquatic > Marine > Coastal > Sediment | place...
GCATTTGGCATTGTTGAACCTTTGAAGTTAGAGAGAAAGTTAAACGAAAAATAAAATTTAGCTTTCACTCTGCCCCTGAGTCGTTAGGAGCAGTTTTAGTGATTAAAGATATTATTGATGAGTTCCATGAGCATCGGCTGGCCGATGAGCATGAAAAGGCTATGGAATCTATTAAGATCCTGAAGTCGCGTTATACCTTTTCTGAAGATGAAATTGTTACCGCACTGGTGAACGAAGATTTTTTGGAAGGTGAGTGCGTGGAATATTTGGAGGCGCATTCACAAAAAGGGGCAAAAGAGTAAATGTAGATTGCGGTGTGACCGTGGGAACAGCCACACCGCTTCATCCATGAAATATTGGGTTTTTACATACTCCTTGGCACAGAGGCCGGTTGCGGTCAGCTCGAAAGCGCCCTTCTTTTTCTTTCTGGTAAATGACCAGAGGCATATATCCCTTTAATTGTACGCGATAGAACGAATAAGGGCGATAGTAATAAGCAGAGGAAAATTAGGCATGCCTAATTCAAACGAACAAAAAAGCGAACACAATAGTCGGTTTTATGGTTTTGTAATAGCCTACTACCGTAATGATCCTTACCTGATGTTAGATAAGTTCGCGTCACAAATTGCTGATAAAGCAGAAGAAGTGTCAATTGATTGGTATGAATCAAGAGCTAACGTAACGTTGTCTGGTGAGGTAATCAAAGGCCGTGATGTTACTGGTCTTGAAAAAGCAGATAACAACAGAATTTCAATTATTGGTTTTGAAAATACTCATACCTGGGAAGTAGATGGGGAGAGCTATACCATCAAATACCCTTCTGTTCGCTTTAATAACTTCCGTAAGCACTTTCCAGAACCTGTGCTTTTTGATGGTTATAAAGCCTTGATGGACGAATATGATTCATATCGCGGTGGGTCCAGGGTATCGAGAGTAAAGCCGGATAATACTCGACGAAATGAGTATCTGAAGAATGCAGAAAAGAGAAGAGAAGAGGAAAGGGCTTTAAAAGCTGAAGCTGTTAATAAGGATTTTCGGTGGCTTAAAATGATGTCTAAGCTTCAAGCCCCTTGCCCATACTTTGCTAAAAAAGGTGTTGCCGATTTATTCCAGTGGGTTGAGCTCTTTACTGGTGAAACCACAATGGGAAAGCTGACTGGGCAGTTTACGGCGTTGAAGTTGGTTGAGCTGGCGCAATGGAAATTCAAAGGTATCCAACGTATCTATCCGGAACTGGGTGCTAAAACGTTTCGTAAGGGGCTGGATACATCGGGTGCATGCTTCCCTGTGCCGTGCCGTCCACCTATTAATGGTGAGGATATTTATGTAATGGAAGCCCCAGCTGATGCGGGGATGTCATATAAGCTCACAGAGGCCTACAGCGTTGCCGCTATGTATGCTGATAATATCCCGCTCATTGTCGCTGTGTTGCGCGATATGTGTCCCGACTCTGCAATTATTCTGGTGGCCGACAATGATCAGTATGGTGATGGGCCTAATAAGGGCGTAGAAGTTTGTGAAACAACACTTCGAGCGACACCAGGTAAGACGTTCATGATCATTCCTCAGTTTGATGAAGTGGCAAAGCAAAATAAATACAAAGATCTAACTGATTACGTTGCTGCGTATGGCGATGAAAGAGGAAGAGTGCTGCTGAAATCCTTTCAGGGCGTAGACTGTAAGTAGTTATTCACTGGGTTGTCCACTGAAACAGTGGATAACTTTCGGGTGTGATGGGCAAGTCAATAACTTTAACTTTTAAAAGTGAGTAATAACAATGGGGTTGAATCGATTGGATGGTAAAGAGTTCGGTAAGCTTATCGTTATACGAAGAGCCAGAGGCGAGGAAATTAGTCACTTATCTGAATCTTCAAAAAAGAAGGCGCATTGGTTATGTAACTGTCATTGTGGAACTAAAGATAAGGTTGTTCAAGGTGCAAATTTAGTGTCTGGTAAGATTATCTCATGTGGATGTATAGCTGCAAAAAAAGCTGCGAATCGTGCGCGGGAAAGGTTTGAAATCGATGATTCAAGTTATATAGACTATGAGACGGAAGGATTTTAATAAATTAGGCATGCCTAATTTTATAGGTGTTGACCAGGTGGATCGTCGGGGCTAAACTAGAAATTCTTATAGCTGTTTTTCACAGCATGAAAAAAAACAGGCGCTTTCGAGCTGCCTTCAACACGTAAAGAGGAAATCCTATGTATATCATCGATATGATACAGTCTATGTTCACGTCTGTCGTTTCTATCTCTGTTTTGCTTTATGTTTGGTATAAGTTTCGCCAAGCTCGCAATATGAAATATGAAGTGACTCGCGCACATTTTGGCTAGTCGATAAATAACCCAGTTTTAACTGGGTTTTTTTATGTCTAAAACTCCTGATAAGTAGCAGGGGTTTTTCCTGCGTGTTCCCCCTAGATATTTGTTCTAATTTATCTCATACAATTGATGGAGAGTAATGGGATGAAACAAGAGCGTGTACAGATACTAAAGAAAGCGCTTAGTGCGTTAAAGCGTCAAGCAGAAGTTGTTACTAAGTCATATCCGGATATACCCGAACGCCTACCTGAAAGGGAGGAGCTGGTTGAAGCTCATCGAGCTTTAAAAGCTGTAGGTTCAGTTGCACAAGAAGTAGTGCATTGCTCCTATTCTCTGAATATTCCTATTCCTAGCTTATCTGAAGAGCAAATGTTAGCGTGGTTTGAGCCGTCAGAGGCGGGGTGTATTTCATGAGCGGTTCAGTTGGTGAACAAAATACCGGCATAGAGCCAGTGCATGTTCAGTTGCCAGAAGGTAAAAGGGTCGTATATTCCATTAATATGGATTTTACTAAAGCACTGCGTCATTATTCCGACAATCCAGAGTCGGCATATAAATTGCTTTGCGACTACGCCAGTCATGCCAAGTTAGATGATGGTACTTTGCTTGATATAGATCACGCAGCTAGACTTAAAAGCTTCGTCGAATCTAAATAAACGGACAATAATTCTATAATCCATATTGTTTTCATGATTTAGTAGTATGTTTATTGCTAAGTTTAGCCATAGGTACAATTACTAACAACGCAATCTTGGCTTAAAATAATGGAGTACAAATAAGTGAATATGGCGCTATGAGCGAGAGAGTTACAAATGAGTGAAGTGAAGGTCAGATTTGAGTCTGATAATTTTAATAAAACAGTGGAGTACATACGCCAGTATAAGCTTGATGATATCGATGAAGAACACCGGCCAAACATAGAGGATTACCTACAAGGTGAAGTAAAAAAGCTTGTTGAAGGTGATCTTAATCGCTGGTGTAAAAAGGACTATGGTTATTTCGAGCATCTATGTCACCACCCAATTCAGGGCGTAGCATGCCTATATATAATTGGTGATGACCCCAAAGTTTCCATAAGAGAGTTTACGGTAGGGGTACAAAATAAAGGTTTTAAGGGGAATATAGTAGCTTGTCTTTATACTTACCTAGTTTGAATGGTAACGATTTAGATAAAAAAGGGCTCATGCATGAGCCCTTTTTTTTGAAGTACGAAGTATTGTTCTATTGTAAGCTCTTCTAACCACAGTCGCTTCGCGATAAGCACGATAACGTCCTAGTATGTAGAACCCTACACCGGCAATTACGCCACACTTAAACAATACGCCGATTAATTCAATTACTGCCAATACATTTTCCATTTTTGTCTCCAAGTCACCAGTGGGTTTCCGCTGGACGCTTATGGAAACGCCCACTGAAAACCCACTGGAAGAGACAATGTAAATGCTGGCTTGCGGTCAGCTCGAAAGCGCCCTTCTTTTTTCAATTAGCCGATGGCTAAATAATGTATTAATTATGGCATTTTTTGATGAGTTTGGTAAACTTCTTTTATAGGCTGTACAGTATGGCTTATAAAATTAGATTAAAGGAGTGTTAAATGACTGATAATACAGTTCAGTGTCCTTTTTGTGACACGCAATCAAAATTCGGGCTTCGGGTGTGTACTGGCTGTCAGGCGACGATTGTGTATGGTGCAACTCAAACTGAGTTAACTAACACGTTGAAGCAAACTGCTATGGGGGTTTCTGGCGTTTCTATGCTTGCCTTCTTTATTGGCCCAGGATTGTTAAATAATCAATTCGGCTGGTCTATTGAGCCAATGTTTGGGATGGGATTGTGGTCTTTATTAATCGGTGGTGCGCTTGGTTTATGGCTTGGGTTTCGTTCGCGTAATTCATTAGAAAAATCGGTAGATGGTCAAGTTCGCTTTTTTAGACAAATGGCTAACGTGTAGTTACCTGAAGGCTTAGTGATGACTGATGAGCAAAAAAAATACCTCGAAAAAATTAAGAAACTTCTTAACCTGGCTAAGTCGCCTAATCCTAATGAGGCAGCTGTAGCTTTATCAAGAGCTCAAGCGATGATGCGTAAGCATGGCTTTGAAATAGGCGATGTCATGTTGAGTGAAGTTGGTTCAACTACGACATTGATAGATAAACTTAATCCTCCTGGCTGGGTCCTGAAATTGTTAAAGGCGGTAGATGATGCATTCGGTGTAACTCATGTTCTAACCGAAGAATATGATGACGCTTCGTGGAAGCGAAGAGGGGCTGTAATGTTCATTGGTATTATGCCAAACGATGAAATTGCTTCGTATTGTTTCAACGTTCTATACCGTCAGTTAATGACAGATAGAAAGGTGTTCATTGCTGGCCTTCATAAAAACTGTAAGAAGGCCACGAAGACTAATCGAGCTGATTGGTATTGTTTAGGATGGATCTCAGAAGTTAGTTTAAAGGTACAGCCGCTTGTTGTGCCAATTGAACAAAAAGGCCTGATCAAGAGTTGGAAAGATAAAAACTTAAATATCACTACCTATCAAGCACGGCAAGCTAAGGACGATAAACGTGCAATTGATGCCTATTTGAATGGTAAGCGTGACGGGGCTGGGGTATCTATCCATGCCGGTGTTTCGGGTCAAGATTCAGCTAAATTGGCCTATATAGAGTAGGAGAGTGAAATGTTAGTTTATGCGTTAGGTTTACTGCTTGTGCTTAGTGTATCTGTAACTTGTATACGGATTGCTGCAACTAAGCATGGTTTTTCAAAAGTAACAAAGGTATTAATGCTTGCTGTAAATTCTGGTTTATGGGTCCTGATATTCTGGCTTGAATTTGAATCAATTAATATTTGGGTAAGAGGTTTAATTTCTATTTTATGCTTTGAATGCGCTCTGTGGGTTTCTTCAAAAGCAGAAGCTCGATCAGGCTTAGTAAATGGAAATAAGTAAGGGTATTTATGAATATTATTGAAATGGTACATAGTGCATTGGTTGGCTTCATTGTGCCAGTATTTTTAACATGCATTTTTTTAAGAAAATTCCACGGTTCTAACTGGCTAAAATATATTGGTAAAGAGCTTAATCCGCAGAATGCAGATGATTTCTTTTGGGGTGTATTTGCACCACTGGTGTTTATGTTGTCTTTTGTGTTCAGTATTTTTGTGGTTGGTGTTTGGGGGGCGGAATTGCTCAAATACTTTGGTGTGTATGTTCGTTAATCGAATTTAATTGTTGTTAGAGTGATATGTATGGAAAGACAAATTTATCCTGCTTCAAAAATTAAGGTTGGCGCAGCGTTGTACGGCGCAATGGGGTATGAGTGGGAAGGTCGAATAATACTGGATGTTAATGAATGGGTTGTTCGGTCGATACAAAAAAAGCGCGGTAGCCAAACAAGGTATGGTCGGGCTTTATCTCAGGCTTTCCGGAACGATGATGTGTATGTAAATCTTACTGAGAAAGTAAAGGATATAACCTGGGGTAAGCGTTCTAAGAAAAACGGTGATTTTGGTTGGCTATCCTCAATTTCTCAGCAACATCGTCAAAGTTTCAAGGTGGGTGAGCGCTTGCCTTATGGCATTTACACAACCAAACTGGCCGCGCTTAAACATGCGTTGAAGAGTGAGCAGGAATCAGTTAAATGGTATGAAGATAAACTATCTAAAGGTATTGATGATGCTGATGTATCTATATACCAAGAGGAACTTGAAGAGGCCAAGAGGATAGTTAAGGTGATCAAGGCGAGGATTACCAAAGAGCGAAATAAAACCCCCTAAAACCTACCCTTGTTTTTTCCCTCCTAAATAAATTCACTTTGATATGGTTTCTCCTGAATTTACTACATTATACGTTCTCACACTGGGACAAGATGAAGCTTTTTGCTTTCAGTTATATCCAGATATTGAACGCTTCTATTTTGAAACCTAAATACATAAGAGAGAAAGATGATTAAATTACCGTATCACAAGTTACCAGCTACAAAAATATTAGATAGTTGGGGGGATTCAACTTCATTACAAGCAATTACTGTCGGTGGATTGAATGAGTCTGAGCGGCTGACTTTGCTGAATAAATTCATTGATGAGGGGGGGATAACATTTTCTGATTCACTTTTCTTAGGAGAGTCTGATAATGATTTCTATATATTATGGGACGGTGGTGAGCCTATTGGTATTCTAAGTGTTTATATCTCTACTGAACTATCTAAGCGCGCTCGTAGGGTTTACGTTGAGCCTAAAGCTGTTTTTATACTTGAAAAGTATAGGGGTGAAGGTTTGGGGTATGATCTTTGTACTACGGTGGGTAACTACCTTAGTAAAAATTTAATTAGTAGAATTGCTAAATCTAATCTGGAAAAAGGTGATGGTATAAACTTTTTATTGTTCGCTGATTATGAATCAGAAGAGGGTGAAAGTTTCTGCGAAAGTTTCTACGCTCAACTTACACTACATGGCCCTTTGCCTGGTGCTTTGCATCTAATGGGCATAGAAATCCATGCCGAGCTTGATGCAGGTTATTGAGTGTCATGAAACAAGAGGTCGCCCATCAGTGTTGCTATTAATGGTGACTATTGGCCTCCACGCAATGCGTTTGGCAAACTCGAATGAGTCTGAAAACAAAACCTTTGTGTATATTTCTGTGTTGGCCTGCGAAGCATGGCCTAACCATCCTTGCAATATTTTTAGCGGTGTGAAGTGCAGTACGGCATTCACAGCGTAACTGTGCCTGAAGACGTGAGGGCTTAGGTGAACCTGAAAAGGCCCATATTGCGCTTCGTAGTTCGATACAGCTTCATCGACCCAGCGATTGATTGTCCGTCTAGTGATCCCAAAAAATCGCCGGTTATCCGGTAAACGTTCTGTCACCATGTAGGACTGAAGCCGTGCCACAAATTGAACGTCAGTGATTGGGATCTGGCGTAGTGGCAAATTACCCAGCGTATCCGAATCGTTCAGGCGCTTTCGTCGCCTTTTTGTTTGGTCCGGTGTTCTGCGTTTGAGCGTTGGCATATTCACATAGCTACTCTGTCCGTTAAACACAAAATGCCTGGGGGTGAGTAATAAGAGCTCACTGACCCGACACCCTAACATCCACATCATTTCAAAGGCCATACGCCGATTCGCATTAAGTTCACTATCAATCAAGCCGGTGATTTCAGGCATCAGCAAATAAGCAGGCATTGAATCGTTCGCTTGGATCACTTCAGCGCGGGTTTTCATTAGGTAATGCCAATTGATGTCCACAATGGGGCCGTCAGCGGCAATTTGAAGGCTAGGGGATGCGCTAACAAGGTGTTTTGAGTGCATTGTTTATAAACCTGGCAAAATGGGCAATAAAACCATTATCTGTCCGTAAAGGTGGGTAAACAAGCATAATGTGACATTGCGAGTTGGTAAAAATGCGTTCTGGAATTAATTAAATCACCTGAAAGCCAGTAAATATAAGGGCAAGAGGGGGAGATCACAAAATATAGTTAACTGTGACATTAACTTACAGTTATGCACATCGAGAATTCTTAAAAATAATTTCAAGTTAAAAACCCAATTTCGTATATAAAAAATTACAAAAGAAAGGCGTTATATTAGGCTTGAGTAGCTTCAATTATGTATAAGTAGGCAGCGTGTTCCAGCGTGAAGTAAAATTTTTTTAATGCTCAAATTTCAAATCATAAGTAAATGTAATAGCTTTACATGCAAGTTTTTTCAATGGTGGTATTTATATTATGAAAATTGAGTGTTTATGTTTGGTCGAAAAAGGCATAGAGCTTTATATAGTAAGGCCTGAATATGATGGATGTGGTAGTAATAGAAGCCAGTATTTTATTTGTTTCAAAGGGCTAGGTGATTACGTAGACTTTACTCCATCGATAGCGATTGTTGGTAGCTGGGAATATGATTCATTTTTAAAATGTTTATCTTTATCTACTAATTATATTAAAAGTGGTTCGCCAAACCTTAGAAAAATATTTAATGATCAAGATGAATTTGCTTTTTTGTTGAGTTTTGAAATATCAAAGAAAAGAGACTGCCCAGATAAGATAAGATTTAAGTTTACATTTGAACAAAACGTGCCAGTAAGTGTCGGGGCGGATTGGTCTAATAAGGGTAATCATATTTTCGCCTTTTATGTATCAGCTGAAGAATTAGCAAAGATAGGTACGTTGCTAGAGAGGCTAGATCACTATTTAAATAGTAATATTGCTTTTGACTTTTTTTTGAATAGCTCATCAGAGTATTGGTTGATACCATCTCAGTTAATAGAAGAAAATGATTACGTAAAGAAGTTATCGATATTGGACTTTGCAAAAAAAGAAATAGGTAATATAGCTAAATGTGGAGTAGCACCGATATGGATAGAATTTCTTGAAAGGGTCTATTCATACCGACTTGAAATTGTTGTATGTCCCTGTTGTGATGGAAAGTTTGTTCGTAAAAAAATATACCCTTGGAAAAAAAAGTGCTTGGGATGCTATTTAGATGAAGAGCCGACCGCAATACAACAGTCTGACATTGATAAAATAGAACATCAGAGTTGGATTAAGTAATCAGAGAATGTTTTAAATAAAATGTGTTAATATAGCCATCGTAGTTGGTTGAGTTCTCGGCCATTAATAAAACTGGGCGCTTTCGAGCTGCCCCTTAAACGTAAAGAGGTAAACCTATGTTAGAAAATGTTATGCAATACTTTGAATTGATTCATCCAGTCATTCAATTTGTTCTGTTTTGGGCTTTGGTGTTTTTCGTGGTCTGGATCTGTGTTCGTGTTATCAAATGGCTCAAACGAGTTTTTGTAGATTGGTTTTATCGAACATTTGGTGATGCGCTCTGCAAATCTAATTTTCACGATTATTCGCATGGCCGCACCGTAGCACATCACGATATTGATGATAAGTATGAAATATGCTCCCGTTGTGGTCATGAAAGATCAGTACCTAAATGGTAGATGATAAATAAAGCTTCCTTCGGGAAGCTTTTTTTATTGAAAAACCCCGATTCATTGGGGGGAGTTTTCGCCCCTGATACTAGAGCAAAGTTTGATATTGTCAGGCTATGTTAAATCGCTTCGGTAAAACACAGTTTTTATGCATATCTCAATGAGAAAGTTGACGGAAATTTTTGATAATGGCTATTTCAGTCTGTCACTGATTTTCATTGTTATCGGTTCCTGTTTGGTTTCACTTTTCTTTTTTGCGCCGGTAGGCACTAAATTCACCTTAATCGAAGATTACCGTATCATTTGTTTCATTGTTGGTGCAGGGGCTTTATCCGTTGGCATGATGTTTGGGTGTGTTGGTGTTTATGTCGATGACCGACCTAATGTTAAACTCAGAGTTAAAGTGCTTTATTTTGTAGTTGCTGGGGTGGCTGTGGGATATGTCAGCGAACACCTTATTAATTGCTATGTTTGAGTAGTATGTTCCCGCCAAAGCCTCGTTAGAGGCTTTTTTTATACCTGGTTCATGATATATTGGAGTTTCTATATCGGCCATCGGCCATAAACAAAACAGGCGCTTTCGAGCTGCCTTCAACACGTAAAGAGGAACTATCATGGATAATTTAACGTTAAAGAACGGGCAAACAGCGACATTTCTTTATGAGGACTTTTGGAGTAGGCCAGTGTACCAACTTGAAAACGGTATTAAAGTCTGCTGCGTCAATCTCAATGGTACGTACTTGCATACTATGAGTGAGGATTACGAAGAGCCTCAGAGTCCATTAAAAGACGAATATCAACCTGTATAACCCGTTTGCCAGGTATGCCAAATTAGGCATGCCTAATTTTAATGGGCGCTTTCGAGCTGCCCTTTCTACGTAAAGAGGAAAAATATGTCTGCAAACAAACAGGCCTTTATCAAGCTATTCAAAGAAACCGCTCGTTATCACCACCGCTACGAAGTATTTAGGGATGTGATCACTTGTCAGGCGTATGCGCTACACAATGCCGTTGCCTTCAGCCAAGAGGTTGAAGAAGACTATTTACGCATTGCTAAGCGGTACGATAAAGAAGATATGAAGCGTATGGCGCAACTGATGGGTTATGTCATCATGGGACTGGAAGAAAAGCCCTGTGACTTTCTTGGCTCATTGTTTATGGAGTTGGAACTTGGCAGTTCGCAGATCGGCCAATTTTTCACCCCTTATGAGTTGTCCCTGTTAATGGCACAATTAAACGTGTCGGATATAGAAGACAAGCCAGTGATAACGCTTCATGAGCCTGCCGTGGGGTCAGGTGGTATGGTGATAGCATACGCGCAAGCGTTACGTGAAAGAGGGATTAACTATCAACAGCGCCTTTGGGTGCAGGCGATTGACCTTGATCCCGTAGCTGCAATGATGGCTTATGTTCAGTTTACGCTTTTGCATATTCCAGCTGAAATAT
>Ga0070724_10002302_pt1 | contig 10678 bp, 11 predicted proteins | sample tdDd001_FD_67278 | JGI IMG/M metagenome (GOLD analysis project Ga0070724, IMG submission 67278) | Marine sediment microbial communities from the Atlantic coast under amendment with organic carbon and nitrate - tdDd00.1 | ecosystem: Environmental > Aquatic > Marine > Coastal > Sediment | place...
TGCATAAGACCTTGAGCACCTGCATGAGATGTAATTGAAGGATTAAAATCAGACTCAGCTTTAATAATAGATTTAATGAGACTTGAGTCAACACCATATTTTTCAGCTGCAGATTGAATAAGGTCATTGTATTGTGTTGTTGTATGAGATTCTATTAGCTGATTCGACCTATTTTCTGCACTTTTTTGAGTTTGGGATTCAAGAACTTTGTCGAATGTTGTATACTGTATACGTAAACCTTGTGGAATTCGATTTTGAATTTCGTTTATTTTATCTTGTATAATGAGATTGGCGTTGGGAATAAACATATATTCATCTCCTTACAAGGTAGCTATACAATCTGAAAAGATTGTGTAAAATAACAAGTTTAAACATTCATCACTTGCAATTATTATAGCATTTTTAGGGCTAGATGCGGGGGTCAGAGGTGAATCTCATAAAATATTAAGGAATGATTGCGAAAGTCATAAGAATATAACAAATAATATGGATTAATATTGTTTATTTTAAAAGTTGTAATACGTCCATTTTTTTGTGAGAATAAGAAATATGATAAAATAGAGTGTCCAAAGGGTTAAAGTATTAACAAGCTCAAGGACATTTGGAGGTCCCATGGGAAAAGAAAAAAAAACAAAAAACAATCGTCATAAAATAATTATAATTGCTCTAATCGTGTTACTACCAATCTTGTCATTGGCAATTGGCTTCTATGGTATACAAGTGATTATGGGAGCACCTAAAGCACCTGTTGATACTACAGAGAAAACAACAAAAGAACTGCTCGAAGGGGAAAAGCAAGAAGCTGAGCAGCCTTCGCAGGAAAAAAACACGTCAGTTGACGAAACAACAACACCAGCTGAAGAGGTTGCAACCCTCAATTACACCTTGCCAAGCATGGTTACATACAATATACAAGTAGGGAGTTTTGCAGAACCAGCCAATGCAAACAAAAAAGCACATGAACTAAAAAATAATGGGTTTGGAGCTTATGTGCACAGAGTGGATAACTACAAAGTCTTTATGATGTCCTTTCAGAATCGTAAACAGGCAGAGGTGAATCAACTTATTGCAGCACAAACATACGAAGGCGCTTATATATTAGAAGTTGAACTTAAACCTGGAACTTTAACGTATACAGAAACAGATGCGGCATACATCCATCAGTTAAAACTTGAATTGGTCAATGTTGCAGGTATTTTAAACGCATATACACAATACATTCACACATATGATTTAGCATCATTTGACCCAGACGATTTTAGTGTTTACCTCATTACGCAACATGCAGAGCTGACAAAGGTAAGAGAGAGGCTCATGGCTTATGAAGTTAGTAATGGTCTGAAGAAACATCATGGTGCTTTAATAGAATACCTAGAAAGACTGGAAAATCACTTTCAATATTTAATCAATGTAGAGAATCCGACCATGAACGATATATGGGATTTGACCCTTGAAATCATATTCGATTACGTTAATTTGGCGTAAAAATTGAGGGGAAAAGATTGAATCATTATTCATTCATAGCGTATGAATATGAAGTCGGTTTAAATGTACAGAAATGAGATGTTGACATATAATTAACAAACAACTTATGAATTTGAAGAATTTTCTGACATTTTGACTAGAGAAAACACTGGCAATCAGCATTTGACAAGGGTTGCGATTAGTGTACAATAATGTAGGGAGTAATAAAATTTTTATACATTTTAACCAGTTGTTTTGTTTAAAACAACTAAATTGGGGTGTTTGCAAAACAATCATTTTGGCTCTTAATAATAAGTGAAAACATACATTTAGTTCTTAAGAGCGTATTTTGCGAATATTGCAGAAACCGCATAAAGTTAATGTTTATGCATCTAATGACAGATTTTAATGAGTGTGCGCATTAAATGTCTTTCTGCAAGCATCCTAGTCATGTAAGTTTTATGTGACTCATGTACTGAGCTTGTACATGTAGTCTTTGGGGTAAAGAGGGCTCAAAGTAGAATTGATAGTTATAAAAGGGGTGAAAATTTATGGGGTTACTGTCATTTAAGGGTGGTATACATCCGCCACATGCGAAAAAGTATTCAGAGCATCAGGCGATTGAGAAGGCATTAGATCCTTCTATTGTTACCATACCATTAAGACAGCATATTGGTGCACCATGTGAGGCAGCCGTAGAAAAAGGTGAACTCGTAAAAGTTGGTCAGGTGATTGGTAAAACAGTCGGCTTTGTGTGTGCTCCAATACACAGTAGTGTGTCTGGAACAGTAAAAGAAGTTGCCATGAAAGATGCACTAGGTGGTGCGACTCTGTGTGTGGTCATTGAAAATGATGGTCAAAACACATTACATGAGAGTGTACAACCTAAAGGGGAATTAGAATCACTTTCTGGAAAAGACGTTTTAAGTATCATTAAAGAAGCAGGTATTGTTGGTATGGGTGGTGCAGGCTTCCCAACACATGTTAAACTTTCTCCACCACCAGAAAAGAAGATTGACGTAGTCATCTTAAATGGTGCAGAATGTGAACCTTACTTAACAGCTGATCATCGATTAATGTTAGAAGAACCAGAAAGAATCATTTTTGGTTTAAAAGCTATTATGAAATCTTTAGATGTTCAAAAAGGGTACATTGGCATTGAAGACAACAAACCAGATGCTATAAAAAGCATGAAAGCAGCAGCTGGAAAGGAATCGAGTATAGAAGTTGTAGGACTTCATACAAAATATCCTCAAGGTGCTGAAAAACAATTGATTTATGCATGTACTAAACGCGAAGTTCCATCTGGTGGATTACCAATGGATGCTGGTGCGGTGGTAAACAACGTTGCAACAGCAGCAGCTGTTTCTGATGCAATTAAATTAGGTATGCCATTAGTAGAACGTATTTGTACAGTTACTGGTAAAGGTATTACGAATCCTAAAAACCTTCTTATTAAAGTAGGTACAAATGTAGCAGAGCTCATTGAACAATGTGGTGGCTACAATGGTACGCCTGGAAAACTTATTTTAGGTGGACCAATGATGGGAATGGCTTCTCCAAGCGACGATATTCCATCTACAAAGACAACTTCAGGGGTTCTCGTATTTACACCAGAAGAAGCAAAGTTACCTGTAGCAGGACCATGTATTCGTTGTGGTAAATGTGTTGAAATTTGTCCAGCATTTATCCAACCAATGTTGTTGAGTGCATACGCACTTAAAGATATGCATGATTTAGCAGAGAAAAACAATGCACTTGATTGTATTGAATGCGGATCATGTTCATTTACATGTCCTTCAAAGAGACCTTTGTTACATTCTATACGTGTAACGAAACGAGAAATCTTGGGAAAGCGAAGAAAATCTAAGTAGGGGGGGATTTAACGATGGAAAGAAAAATGTTCGTTTCTTCATCGCCGCATGTCAGGTCAAGTGAGACCATAAGTTCGGTAATGAGAGATGTAGTTATAGCCTTGCTTCCAGCAACCTTTGTTGGGTTCTACTATTTCGGTTTACCAGCCGTTATAGTGACTGTACTAGCAATTGTATCTGCGATTGCTACTGAAGCAGGCATGTTAAAACTAAGAAAAATAAAACCAAGTCTAAATGATATGAGTGCAGCAGTTGTAACAGGTTTATTGTTAGCAATGAACTTACCTTCAACAGCACCTTGGTGGTTAGTAATAGTAGGTTCATGTTTTGCAATTGCCATTGTAAAGCATGCATTTGGTGGATTGGGACATAACTTTATGAATCCAGCACTTGCAGCAAGAGCAATGCTTTTAGCTGCGTATCCTGTAGAAATGACAGGGTGGGTAAAACCAGGTGTAGATGCTGTAGCAACAGCAACACCATTAGCACTTCTAAAAGATGCAGCTGCAACTGGTACTGCTGCAACTTATGACGTCCCTTCATTAATGGACGTATTCATAGGTAATGTTGGTGGTTGTTTAGGCGAAACATCAGCAATAGCACTTATATTAGGTGGACTTTACCTGCTTTATAGAGGTGTTATAAATTATCGTATTCCTGCAGTATACATTGGAACTGTTGCAATATTAACTTTAATGTTCAATGGTTTTGACTTCTCGTTGATGACATATCATTTATTTGCAGGTGGTTTAATGTTAGGTGCATTCTTCATGGCAACTGACTATGCAACATCACCTATTACTGCAAAAGGACAAATCGTATTTGCATTTGGTTGTGGTCTAATTACAACGATTATTCGTTTCTTTGGTGGCTATCCAGAGGGTGTATCGTATTCGATCTTACTCATGAACGTAGCTGCACCACTCATTGAAAAATACACAAGTCCAAAAGTGTTTGGAGGTGCTAAATAATGAAAGAGATTATGAGATTGGGATCGATTCTTCTTTTGATCTGTTTTGTTGCTGCTGCACTTTTAGCTATGACTAACGATGTTACTTATCCTAAAATTATGGAACAACGTCAAATGGCAAATGAAAAAGCACGAAAAGAAGTACTTCCAACGGCAGATACTTTTGAAGAATTGACAGGTGATCAACTTACTCAAATTCAAGCCGAAAATGATAAGGTTGACGAAATATTTATTGGTAAATCTGGTGATCAAGTTGTAGGGTATGTTGTAAAAACATTACCTAAAGCATTTGGTGGAACTATCAAAATATTTACTGGAATCACGACTGATGGAACTGTATCAGGTGTAAGAATGGGTACAGGTCATCAAGAAACACCAGGGCTTGGTGCAAAAGCTGAGTTACCAGAATTTTACGAAATGTACAATGGTATGAGCGCTGAAGCACATATTGGTGTAAGTAAAACTGCACAAACAGAAACTGAAATTCAAGCTATATCTGGTGCTACAATTACATCACAAGCAGTTACAGATGGCGTTAACTTTGCAATCGATGCTATTGCTGTACTCAAAGCTCAATAAGGAGGGGAAGACAGATGAATATGAAAGTATTAACCAACGGTATTCTTAAAGAAAATCCTATCTTCTTCCAACTTCTTGGTATGTGTCCAACACTTGCTGTAACCACTTCGGCAGAGAATGGAATGGGAATGGGTTTGGCAACAACAGCTGTACTAATTGCATCAAATATAGTTATTTCTTTAATTAGAAGCATTATTCCAAGTAAAATTCGTATTCCAGCATTTATTGTTGTAATCGCGAGTTTCGTTACAATCATAGGAATGGTAATGGAAGGTTTTGTACCAGCACTATACAGTGCACTGGGTCTATTTATTCCACTGATTGTTGTAAACTGTTTAATTCTTGCACGTGCAGAAGCTTATGCTTTTAAAAACGGGATTCTTAATTCGGCTCTAGATGGAATCGGAATGGGAATTGGTTTTACACTTGCATTAACAATACTAGGAGCTGTACGTGAGCTATTAGGTAACGGAACGATTTTCGATATTCCGTTATTAGGTTCAGCTTTTAAGCCGGCATTAATTATGATCTTACCTCCGGGTGCTTTCCTTGCTTTAGGTATGCTTTTAGCGTTAAACAACGTTGTTAAAGCAAAGCAAGAAAAGGCGCGTGAGACTAAGAGTGCTGCATAATCTAAAGGAGGTTTAGAGATGGAAAACGCAACGATATTTGTAATACTCGTAAGTTCGATCTTAGTGAATAACTTTGTTCTCAACCGCTTCCTTGGAATATGTCCTTTCTTAGGTGTATCTAAGCAGGTTGAAACAGCTTTTGGTATGGGTATGGCAGTAACATTCGTAATGACCCTTGCTGGGATTATTACCTACTTAATTCAATATTATATTTTAGAGGTCTTTGGTATTGGTTACCTTCAGACAATCTCTTTTATATTAGTAATTGCATCCCTTGTACAATTTGTAGAAATCGTGTTACAAAAGGTATCACCTTCACTTTACCAAGCGTTAGGTGTATTCTTACCACTTATTACTACAAACTGTGCAGTACTTGGTCTGGCATTATTGAACATTCAAGAAGGTTTAAATCTTGTTCAAACAATCTTCCATTCCATTGGTGCAGCTGTTGGTTTCTCCTTAGCAATTGTATTGTTCGCTGGGATTCGTGAGCGACTTGAAATTGCAGATGTTCCTGAACCATTTAAAGGTTTCCCAATTGCATTGATCACTGCTGGTCTTATGTCAATTGCCTTTATGGGATTCACGGGTCTTGTATAGGTAAAGGGGGAAAAGTTAATGGATATGAATAGTGTAATGACAGCCAGTGCCGTATTAGGTGGCATGGGGCTTGTATTCGGTGCGGGACTCGCATTTGCTTCACAAAAATTTGCTGTTGAAGTAGACCCGCGTGCAGAAGCAATATTAAATGCATTACCTGGCGCAAACTGTGGTGGTTGTGGCTACCCAGGGTGTGGTGGTTTCGCCAATGCCGTAGTTGCAGGCGAAGCACCTATTAACGGCTGTCCAGTAGGTGGCCCAGAATGTGCCTCAGCTTTAGCAGATATCATGGGACTAAACGCTGGAGACAGTGTTAAACAAGTTGCTCGTGTTATATGCTGTGGCGACAAAACAAACAGTACAGAAAAATTTGAGTATAATGGCTACGAAGACTGTCGTGCAGCGGCAATGCTTGGTGGTGGTAGCAAAAGTTGTGCATTTGGTTGTATGGGACTTGGTACGTGCGAACGTGTTTGTCCATTCGATGCAATTCATGTGAACGAAAACGGACTCACAGTCGTTGACGAAGAAAAATGTACAGCATGTGGTAAATGTCTTGAAGCGTGTCCTAAGAACGTTATTGTATATGTTCCTTACGGTCAGGAAGTTGTTGTTGACTGTAACAATACAGAACGTGGAGGTCATGTTAAAAAGAACTGTAGCGTTGCATGTATAGCATGTGGTATTTGTGCTAAACAATGTCCTTTCGATGCAATTCATGTAGAAAACATGCTTGCTGTTATCGATTATGACAAATGTACAGAATGTATGGTTTGTGTTGAAAAATGTCCTACAAAAGCAATTGCTGGTAATCTAGAAAACAGAAAAACAGCATTCATTATCGAAGATAAATGTATTGGCTGTACTTTGTGTAAAAGAGCTTGCCCAGTAGAAGCTATTGAAGGTGAAGTAAAACAAAATCATAAAGTTTTAGAAGAAAAATGTATCGGCTGTGAAGCCTGTGTTGCTAAATGTCCTAAAGATGCAATCGAAATGAAGTAATAAAAACATAAAATAAATGCATAATGATATAAAAACAAAAGGATCAGAGCGTGCTCTGATCCTTTTATTTTAGGATGTTCTACAAAACTAGTCTTCTGGTTTGAAATTAGGAATTTTTTCTTGTGAAAAGGGGTACATAATGCTAAACTTAGTATGAGTTTAAGACTTGAAAATGAAGTGTATCAGTGAAATCGTTTTACGGACACAATGCCACGAGCATTGGCTTTTTTTTGTAGCGATAAACTGAGCAATATGACATTATTAAGAAGGAGGAAAACATATGAAAGTATCCAGCAAACATCCTTTAGTATTACTCCTATTGTTATTGGTAGGCCTAGTAATAGGTGGTGTTTTAGGCGATATATTTAAAGATATGATCCCCATAATCGGATACGGTAAAACCATAGGATTTCCCCCTGTAACCATTGACTTAAGTGTTATGAAGATCACCCTTGGGTTTTTGATGCAAATCAATTTAGCAAGCATTATCGGTTTGATGATCGCCGTGTTTATTTTCAGTAGAATATAGGAGTAATCAATGAAACGAATTATATTGGCTTCTGGATCTCCAAGACGCAAAGAAATATTGAACATGTTTGGTATTGAATTTGACATTCAAACCAGTGATATAGTTGAACGCGTAAATCCGCAAGAATCACCAGAACAAGTTGTTATGGCACTGGCATTTGAAAAAGGTTTTGACATTGCTTCAAAGAGCGATGCAGAATCCATTATTATTGCAGCAGACACCATTGTTTATCATGAAGGCATCATGGGGAAACCTAAAGATTTTGATGAGGCCTATACCATGTTAAGTGAGTTGTCGGGTACAGAACATTATGTCTATACAGGTGTTGCTATTATTGAAGCATGTTCTGACCGTAAATATGTAGATTACGTAAAAACAAAGGTAATTTTTAAAACCTTATCAGATGACACCATTAAAGCTTATATAGATTCTGAAGAAGCTTGGGGTAAAGCAGGTGCTTATGCCATTCAAGGTTTGGGAGCTTGTTTAGTGGAGTCTATAGAAGGTGATTTCTACAATGTTGTAGGATTACCCATTTCAAAAGTTTCAGACATATTAAGCCAACAATTTGGAATCGATTTGTTGAAGGGGAAGTAAATCCATGAAGTACAGTCTGCGAATCAAAGAAATGGCACTTGAAGAAAGACCACGGGAAAAAATGAAAAACCAAGGTGTCGAAACCTTATCAAACGAAGAGCTCATTGCCATTGTGCTAAGAACAGGTTCCAAGGATAAATCGGCTTTAGATTTAGCTAAAGAACTGTTGGCTCAAAGTGATGATGGCATTCGTTATTTAACGGATTGTAGTTTGGAAGAACTATGCCAAATTAAAGGTATTGGCCCAGGTAAAGCGAGTCAGGTCTTAGCAACCATGGAACTTGGTAAGCGCATTGCAAAAAGCAATATTCATAAACGTGGTAAAATAACATCGCCAGAAGATGTAGCAGATTTTATGATCGATGAAATGATCGCTTTAAAACAAGAGCATTTTAAAACATTATTTCTCAATACTAAAAACGAAATAATTGGATATGAAACCATATCCATAGGTACTTTAAACGCATCTATTGTACATCCCCGCGATGTATTTAATAAAGCTATAAGAAAAGCATCAGCCAATGTTATATTGGTTCATAATCATCCGAGTGGTAATCCCAAACCCAGTACAGAAGATATTGCCATAACAAAACGTTTATCTGAAGCAGGTAATATTTTGGGAATTCCGGTCTTAGACCATATCATAATTGGTGATTCATCGTATTATAGTATGAAAGAACATGAACTATTTTAATAGTATCTAAAAACATATAACTTAAATTGACTACAAAAATTACCTAACGTAATTATAAAAATAGAGATTCGAATTGAAAGGAGTTTCACAATGGCAGGTTTTAAATTATTTTCAAAAGATATGGGGATTGACCTCGGTACAGCCAATACCCTTGTAAATATGAAGTCGAAAGGGATCGTAGTACGTGAGCCATCAGTAGTTGCTATTCAAGAACATACCAAAGAGGTATTAGCAGTCGGTTTGGAAGCCAAAAAAATGATTGGCCGTACACCTGGAAACATCATCGCAATTAGACCTTTAAGAGATGGTGTTATTGCAAACTTTGACATCACTCAAAAAATGATCAAGTACTTAATAGGTAAGGCATACCCTAAAAAGTCATTCTTTTTTGCACCACGTATCGTTGTAGGTGTTCCTTATGGCGTAACAGAAGTTGAAAAAAGAGCTGTTATCGAAGCAACTATATCTGCAGGTGCAAAAGATGCACTTCTAATAGAAGAACCTATGGCTGCAGCAATTGGAGCTGGTCTTCCGGTTGCAGAACCAACGGGTAGTATGGTTGTAGACATTGGTGGCGGAACAACAGAAATTGCAGTTATATCTTTAGGTGGTATTGTAACGGCTAAATCGATTCGTGTCGGTGGAGACGAAATGGATGAAGCCATTGCTCAATATATAAAGCGTGAATATAGCCTTATGATTGGAGAGCGTACAGCAGAAAGAGTTAAGATGGAAATTGGTTCTGCTTACTCGGAAGCAGTAGAGCGCAAAATGGAAGTAACAGGCCGTAACTTAGTAACGGGTCTTCCTAAAACACAAGTTGTTGTTTCGACTGAAATATTTAACGCATTACACGAGCCTATTTCAACGATTGTTGAAGGTATTAAGTCTACACTTGAAAAAACACCGCCAGAATTAGCAGCAGATATTATGTTACAAGGAATTATGCTTACTGGTGGAGGAGCTATGCTTCAAGGTTTAGACAAACTCATTAATGTAGAAACACACATGCCGGTACGCATTTCAGAAAACCCATTAGACTGTGTTGCACATGGTACAGGTATTGCATTAGATAACTTTGACCTATTAAAATCTGTTTTTATTGGTTCAAGATAAAACATGTACTGAAGTTGTCCTTATAAAATTCGAGAATGCGTGGTGAAAACATGGATAATAATCCCCGGTGGCATACTTGGGTGGTTTTTATAACAGCTATTTTACTCATTGCAATTATGGGGCTTACAGTAGGTGGCAGAACACGTGTAACCTTTGTAGAAAACACCATTGGACAAATTATAGCACCGGTACATAAGGTGTTTACATCCATAGGTCAATTTACTTCTAACAAGGTACGTCCAATTACAGAAATTTGGGAATGTCAGGCTGAAAACGTGGTCCTTCGTGAAGAAAATGAAAAGCTGCAACAAGAACTTATAGAAGCAACACTGACTCAAAAAGAACTCAGTGATTTAAGAGCTTTAGAAGCATCGCTCAACTATGCTAAACGAAATGATATAAATAACTATATAACGAGTAATGTCATTGCAAAAGATACAGGTAACTGGTACAACATGTTTGTTATCGATTCTGGTGCTAAACATGGTATTGTAAAAAACAGTACAGTTATGTCTGGTGATGGTGTTGTCGGTCTTGTATATGAAGTAGGAGAAGACTGGTCGAAAGTTATTTCAATTATTGATAATAAAAGTACGATCAGTTTCGAAATATTAGATTCTG
>Ga0070724_10002303_pt1 | contig 10676 bp, 10 predicted proteins | sample tdDd001_FD_67278 | JGI IMG/M metagenome (GOLD analysis project Ga0070724, IMG submission 67278) | Marine sediment microbial communities from the Atlantic coast under amendment with organic carbon and nitrate - tdDd00.1 | ecosystem: Environmental > Aquatic > Marine > Coastal > Sediment | place...
CACGCACATTGCCGCTGATGCGAGGCGTTAGGTGTCACACATAAACCCGAGAGTTCCTTAGAAAATCATGCTAGAAACCATTGGTAACACGCCTCTTGTTCGACTTCGCAAAATACCACCGTCCAACTCGGCCGAAATCTGGTTGAAGATAGAGGGCGTCAATCCGACGGGGTCGTACAAGGACCGTATGGCGCTCGCCATGGTGCAAGGTGTTGAAGAAGACGGCGAGATTGATTCGACGACTTCGATTCTCGAATGCACCGGCGGAAGCACGGGCTCATCTCTAGCGTTTGTTTGCGCTGTCAAAGGATACAAGTTCACGGTCATTTCATCCGACGCCTACGCCAGAGAAAAGCTTGATTCGATGCGGGCGTTTGGTGCAACTGTGCTCGTAGAGCCGAGTCACGGTGGGGTAGTTACCCCGGACTTGTGGCCCCGAATGATCAGCCGCGCAAAGGGCCTTGTCGATAGCGGCGGATATATTTACCTGGATCAGTTCCACAATCGGCATGCCCCTGTCGGCTACGAAAAGATGGGTAAAGAGATCCTCGATCAAATCCGTAAACCCATCGACGCGATTTGTGGTGCGGTGGGAACTGCTGGCATGATCATGGGTGTAGGCTCCGTGATACGTGCCAAATGGCCGAGTACGAAAGTTGTCGCGCTAGAGCCCGATTCGTCGCCGGTCCTATCTGGCGGTGCGCCTGGCCCTCACGGCATCGATGGAACTGCGGCAGGTTTTGTACCGCCTCTATTCAGCCGAGAGGTTGTCACTGACGTCTTAGCACTCCCGGAGCAAGAGGCGCGCGCAATGGTGCGACGACTCGCACGAGAAGAGGGAATTTTCGCTGGAACCTCAACTGGCTTAAACGTTGTCGCTGCACTTCAATTGGCGGAGCAGGTCGGTAAGGGCGGCATAGTCGTAACCGCTGCCTGTGACTCAGGATTCAAATACCTCGATGGGGCACTGTATCGTGACGATACGCGCTAAACCAATACAAGTGACACCTAACAAACGCTTGCAGCCGGACAAAATGCTCGCTACGCGCCCATTTTGCCGCTGATGCTGGACGTTATGTGTATCTTTAAGGTTTCCTCAGATTCAGATGTCGAACGAATGGATTGAAGTCCTTATCGCTGAAAAGCAAGGGCAATTGGTTTTCGATACAAAACGTAGCGATCCAGTTATCTACAGATTTTCGAACAGTAATCCCCTTCTTTCTTAAGGCTCTGTAGTTATTTGTCCCTACCAAGGCTAACTCGGGCGTCATGATTTGGAATATAGGCAGTTCTAATAACAACTCTCTAGCTACTCGATAGTCCTTATCGCTTCGAAAACCCTGCAACACTTCGGCGAGAATAATGTCACCAATACAAATGGTATCAGTGGTCAAGGTTTCATCTAGAAGGTTTGTTTCAATAGTTTCTCGGCCGTTAAAAAAGTCTATCCAAACACTGGAGTCGACTAGTATCATCTAATTTTTCTCATATCCGAAAGGTCGCCTTCCCAGGAAAGTTTTCCTTTAAACTTTCGAATTTTTTCCTGTTTTTTCAAACGAATTAGGGTTTTTAGACCCATTTCAACAGCTTCCTTTTTTGTACTCAAGCCTGTAGCCTTTAAAGCATCGTCCATAAGTTTGTCGTCAATCACAATGTTGGTTCGCATAGCATCAAATCTCAAAAATAATGATACACATATTATTACAAAATGATACACATGACAAGCGAAGGCAGTCGGACAATGTGCCCGCTACGCGCGCACTTTGCCGCTGATGCGAGGCGTTAGGCAGCAGGGTAACTACGGCAAACTTATGGAGCGGTGATACCTCAACTTGAGCACACAACAATTACTTTCCTTTCGATTACTACTGGTTTGCCTAATTATTACCTCAACAGCTGCAGCCGATAGTTCCTCGCCACGATTAGCGGCCTACTACGACAGTTTCATGGCAATCTGCGGAAACAAGGTTTACGAATGGAGTAACTTTAACAATCCCCAGGAGCGGATGTCGAACATTACGCAAGTAGGTGTTGGCAAGGCTAATCGATACGCGCTGTCGGATGATGGCAGGCTACTATTCTGGAGTGACGATCCCCAGAGTATTAAGGAACTAATGGGCAATGTGTTATCTTTTTCTGCAGGTCATTCGGGACTGTTAATAATTCGAAACGACTTCAGCTTGTGGAAACTTGAAACCAAAAACTTGCTTGGCTTCGGCGAAGCGGTTTCGGACTTGTCTTCACATATAGCCAACAATGTACTTTCTGCGAAGGTTGGAGACAGCGCGGATTATTTCATTACCCGCGAAGGATCACTATTTGTAAAGGGACGTGCACATCGTGGGCAATATGGCGACGGCAGGCTCACCTCGACTGAGAATTTTGTACAAACTGCAAGTGGTGTTGCTGATGTCGCTGCTCATACAGGTCACGCACTTATCCTAAAGCAGGATGGAGCCGTGTTGGGCACGGGAGGAAATATATATGGTCCCCTGGGCAACCATGGATATGGGGATAAGGCTGTTGAGTGGGGACTCATCTTAAATGGTGCTAGTGCCATTGCCACGGGCAGCAGTCATTCCCTCGCAGTAAAGCCAGATCGCAGTTTATGGATTTGGGGACGTAACGAAGGCCTCGACCCGAGGCTAGTGATGTCTAAGGTGGATGCTGTTGCCGCAGGCAATAGCAGCACTCTTGTTTTGGGTAGCGGAGCCCTGTGGCAATGGGACACAGGGGGCAAACCTAAAATGATCATGAAATGTCTCAACTAGAATTCAAATTTACTCTGTGCCGCATAACAACGCGCACGCAGTCGGGCAAAGTGCCCGCTACGCGTGCACTTTGCCACTGATGCTTGGCGTTAGGCACAAACCAGGCAATATGCGAAAATTTAAATTACGCGTGAATTAAATATAGCGCGAAGTGAAGACGCTATTTTACCGAGATGCTAGCCATCTCAATTACACAACTGGAGGAAGTCATGTACGCGAGAATAACAACCTTTCGGATGAATACTGAAAAATCGGATGATGCCCTGGCACTGGCAGAGGAATTGAAGCCTGAAATTATGGCAATACCTGGTATCAAGTACTGGTTCGACCTCGGTAACGAGGACGGGAACTGGGCTGTAATTGCCATCTATGAGAGCGAAGAAGCGGCGGATGCAGCTAAAGGCACAGCTGGCTCAATATTTGCTCGCTTTGCAGAGTATATGGAGACCGAGCCACAACCTCAGGGGTATCAGGTGTTGCTTCACGGTACTAACCCATAAGTGCAGTTGAACAGGGGTTAAGAAAAATTGAGTAGTAACTTACCTCAGTTTAGCAAATTTGTGCCTAACAAACGCACGCAGGCGGACAGCCAAACCGTTACGCGTCATGACAACGAGGACTATCCAAGTGATTAAGGGTGAATGCTTTTGTGGCTCCGTTAAATACGAGGTAGATGGCCCATTGAAGAATGCAAGATCATGCCATTGTTCTCGTTGTCGTAAGGCATTTAGTAGTGCCTCTTCCGCTTTCGCTGAAATTGGTGATTCGAGTAAATTAAAATGGACAGAGGGCGAAGATAAAATCCAGCAATACGAATCTGAAAAGGGCTGGGGCCTGGGATTTTGTAACGTTTGTGGATCAACTTTATGTGGCCTGTATCAAGGCAATGTCATGGGCGTCACGTTGGGGACGATAGATGGAGACCCGGGGGTCGAGATTGAAAGACACATATTTGTTGGTTCAAAAGCGCCCTGGGATCATATTGGCGGCCCAGCACAGCAATTTGAAGAATGGGGACAATGACGCATAACAACAAGCGCATTAGGCTTAATCGTGAATCAACATATACTGATTGTTATTTCTATATTAATAATAGCGGGGAGTGTCGTGGCCGGAGAGCGTCCCTGGAAGACCGGTCGTTCATCCTCTCGCTTTGGTCGCCACAGCTGGCACAGATTCAAGCTGAGGGATAGAATGCACCAATGCCTTTTTCCTCACTGCAGTTACCTAACGCTTTCAGGCATTCAGGCCTGATAGCAGCGTGCATTGGTGCCTTCCTTTTTACTGCGCAGAGCACTGCGGCCGATTTAGTGACCGATGGCGTAATCGAATTTCAAACGACCGATTGCTGGGTTAAGCCGGATAGTAAAGCCAGGACTGATTGCGGCTGGCTCACGGTACCGGAGGATTGGGAGCATCCCAATGCGCAAAAGCTGAAGTTGCCTGTGGTGATCTATCGACCACTCAATCCTGATCCTTCACTGCACCCGGTTATCTATCTTTCGGGCGGACCAGGTTATCCAGCCCTGGGTTACAAGGGCGGAGATATCCGTTATTGGCGTAGAGAAGCCGAAAATTTTTTTCCCGGTCGTACGCTAATTCTGTTCGACCAACGAGGTACCGGCCTGAGCTCACCGAAGCTGGAATGTCACGACGGTGACGGCCCTATGGTGTGGTATCCCGTTTCTAAAAATCCGCAAACTTTCGGTGATATACCCTCGCGTGTACACGCAGCTTACGCTGCTTGTGCAGCACGTCACCTTGCGGCGGGTCGTCAATTGAGTGCTTTCAATACAGTGCAAAGTGCTGCTGATGTGGACGCCCTGCGTCGCGTGCTTAAATTGAAAAGTGCGGTTCTTTTTGGTATCTCTTACGGTACGCGCCTCGCACTTACAGTGATGAAGCTTTACCCTAAAAACATACACGCCGCCATTTTGGATTCGGTCTGGCCTCCACAAGCTGCACATTCGGCACTCGATGGTAGAGCGTTTGGTGCGGTGCTCGATCGACTGTTCCAGGCATGTCATGGGGATGAAAGCTGCGCAGCAGCCTATCCTGATCTCCAGGACCAGCTTTTGCGCGTATTGGAGCAATTTGCGCAACAACCTGTCATTGTTGAAATCACCAATCGAAGGAGTAGCGGACCGTTATACGTCCGCGTCGATCACCGAATGATTTTGCGGGTGATACGCGACAATATGTATCGAACTGTAAATATACAAGGGCTTCCTTTTCTCATCTCCGAGATAGCCCAGGGTGAATATGTGGATTTGAAATATCATCTTGAAAATATCGTTTTTAGCCGCTGGGGATTCCCCGAAGGCTATGACGTGGGTGCTAGTCTCGCGGTGACCTGCAATGACAGTGTTGATGAGGTTAATCGGCAGCCGAAAGCAAACGACGCGGAATCCTACCCTTATCTTAAAGATTTTGCGGCGTCGAACCGTGAAATTTCGCCTTGCGTTATATGGCCGACAAAACCTGGCACGGGAAATCGTGACGTCGTAAGTAGTGAAATCCCTACTCTCCTTTTAGCTGGAGGTCTTGATGTCGCTACTACAGTAGAACAGGCCGAGATGGCGGCAGAGACGCTTAGCCAGTCGCATCTGTTTGTATTCCCAGCTAATGCGCATGTGCAGGTCCGTAATAAGTGCTCCTGGAAGGTTATCGATGAGTTTTTGTCCGATCCTGCGAGTCGCCCAAATCCTAGATGCCTGACCTCCCTGCGGCAACCGCCATTTATCACCTTAGGGGAAAATTGATCGGCTCTGAGTTGATAATGTAAAGACTAGAGTTACTACTGAGCGAATGGTTAAATGTTTCGAATGGGCACAAACCGGAAGAAATGGGTATTAATTTTCTGTGTCAACTTTCCCTAAACGCAGCACATTGTAGAAATCTCTCGCTGAATCAATCACCTGGCACTGCCATTTTATGGTTCAGATTTCTGCGGTCGCTGCCAATTTATGCTGCAGGCGGTTATACCAGCTGGCACATCGTAGGCTCCCTCAGGGTGAGTCGATCGTGAAACTGTCAATTTATGGGTCAACCTGCACACGGCCTACGCCTCCTCGCTTACCAGCGCGTCACCAATTCTCAATACGGCTCCCAGCAACCCTTCCACCTGGGGACGATCGGTGCGTTCGCCAAGGAAACAGGGTCGCAACGCCAGCCGCCCGTTGATGCGAGTGGTGCTGGGCATAAATTCATTTTCACGCAAGAGTTGACGATGCACCCGCTGATTGAGCCGATCAAGATCGCTCACCTGCGTAGAGACATAGCGGAAGCAACAGATCGACAGGGTCGGTTCGAGTAACAGCTCGAGCTGTGGATGTTGCCGACAATGTTCGGCGAGTTCCCGGGCCATGTCATTGTGGCGCACGACCCTCTCACGCATTCCCGCAACCCCGATCTCCCGAAGCAACGCCCACATTGTTACGCCGCGGCAGGGTGCGCTCAGTTCAATGCCAAAATTGAAGTAGTGCACACCAAGATCGTCAAGCGAATGCTCGATTTTTGCCGTGCTCGAATCGATCGGTTCAATCGTACCTTCGAGATAATCCGCATGACCCTGGGTAAATGCCCGTTCCAGCAAACTGCGATCACCGACAAAGGTGGCAGAGATTCCGACCGAGGCACCGAGCCATTTATGTGGATCCACTATCACCGAGTCAGCCAGTTCCAGCCCCTGGTAAAGAGGGGCGACACGTTCGTCCAGAATTCCGGGCAAGCCGTAGGCACCGTCGACGTGGAACCAGATATCGCGTTGCCTGGCAATCTTGCCGATCGCTTCGATCGGATCGATGGCGCCGGTGTTGGTGGTACCTGTATTCGCCACGATCGCCATCGGCAATACATTCGCACGCAAATCTGCTTCGATGGCGTCTTCTAGCGCATCGACTCGCATGCGCCCCTGATCGTCACAGGCCACCAGTTTTATAGCGCCACGCCCAATCCCAAGCACACCCCCGGAGCGTTGTATCGTATGATGGCACTCGCTACTCGCGTAAATGCTAACCGGCCTGTCGATACCATCCTGGGCCGGATCTCGACCCAGTTTTTCAAACGCGAACTGACGCGCGGCGCCCAGGGCGAGCAGGTTCGCCACCGATCCCCCACTGCTATAAATCCCCTTTTTATCACCCAGGCCGAACATTTCTACCAGCCAGTCGAGCGACAGCTCTTCGAGGAAGTTAAACGCGGTCGACATGTAGCGTTGTGGGGAGGCAACGCTGGCGGCAGTCGAGGCCAGCGTTGACACAGTGCTACCGCCGGTAGTGATGTACCCGGTACACCCCGGCCGGCTTAGTAGCGAACCATTGGGAATGACCTGTTCGAGCAATTCGCGTGTCACCTCGTCGATGCCGACGCCGTGCTGTGGTAACGGCTGATCAAGCGATGTTCTCCATGATTCAGCGTTAGCTTGCGCATCGGGATATTCAAACTTCAAAAATTGATCGAGCCCCGCACCAATTCTTGATAACAGGTCCTGCAGGTTGCCGACCTCTGCCCTGATTTGTGTCATATTAATTCCCGGTTACCGAGCTATCTTTATCTCGATACGAATTTTATCAGGACAGGATTATCGACTGTTAGCGGTGTGTGGCGCAAATCGAATGCGAAACTCGGCCCCGGGATCACAGTTGACGACATCGATCTCGGCATCCATCGCGCTCGCCAGTTGCTGTACCAGCGCCAGTCCGATACCGGTGCCGACGGTTTCCCGCGTTAGTTCGTTTTCGGATCGATAGAACAACTTGAAAATCTTTTTCATCTGATCCGGGTCGATGCCGGGGCCATAGTCGCGTACCGAGAACTGGATCTTGCCATCCTGCATCTGTTGGTAGCGAACCTCGATCTGACGCTGGTCGCCATTGGCGGAAAACTTGATCGCGTTATCGACCAGGTTGATGAAAATCTGCAGGAACCAGTCGATATCGATTTCGATTCGTACCACATCAACTTCTGCTTCACCGCTGATCACCAGCTCGAATCCTGAGGGCTCGAGTTGAGATTCCAGTCTCGGTTTGAGTTCAGCCATGGCGTCACCCACAGCCATGCTACCGAGGTTTCCGACCTGCTCATTGCGCGACATACGCGCCAGCTGCAGCACGTTGTTGATCAGGCGCGTGAGCCGCTCGGCCTCATGAAAAATAAAATCGTAATAGGTCTTACGCTTAGCCTCGTCGGCCCAGCCCTCGCGCAGCATTTCGCCATACATACGGATCGAGGTTAACGGGGTCTTGAGTTCATGGCTGACGGCAGAGACAAAATCCTGTTGCTGACGCGCCAGCGCCAGTTGCCGTTGGCCCAGCCGCAGCAACATCAGGCAACCACCGACCAGCACGATCGCCAGCACCAGCGCCGACCAGATGATAATCTGCCCGCCGGCGCCGACCGGCAAACGCGCCAGCGTGTAAATCAGCTCGACATCGCCAAATGGAGCAATCAGGCGGCTCTGGTAGAGTAACTCGTTACTCGGCTGCTCGGCGCTGGGTCGGTACAGGCGGCTGTAATCAGCGGCGTAGTTTTGCAGAATCGAACCCTGGTAGGCGACGATCAGCTTGCTCATCGACGACAGGCTCGATTCGCGAAACGCCGGTGCGATCAGACCCTCGATAAAGCCGGTCTGTTCAAACAGGATACCCTGCACGTAACGCTCATCCCGATGCCAGACCCGCCGGAACAACACGAAATGCCCACTATCGAGCAATGCAAATTCCATCGGTTCGACTTCGCTTTCGAAAGTCTGGATGCGAATCGCCTGCTGATTTAATACTGCCTCGGGTGCGCCCCCTTCATCAGCCTCGGCGAAACTCTTTTCGAGGCTCTGTACCTGTTGCGACAAGGTCTCCGGCAGGTTTACCTTCTCCTTACGCGATCGCTTGGCGGCGGTCTGTTTCTTTGCTTCCAGTCGTTGCGCTGCAGGTTCGGCGGCGGCCGCCACCTCGTAACTGTCTTCAAGCTTCAGATCCTTGACCTGATCGACAGGTGCACTGCTTTCCAGGGGCACATTCAGCTTACGCGTGGTCAACTCATCGAACCCTGCCTGGCCCTGGCGATCACTATCATCAGAAGCAATACCCGGCAAGGCGTCCCTAAAAAATGTGGTGCTAGATGGGCTATCAGCGCGCGGCTGCGCCATTTCTTCTTCTGCCACGATTCCACCCAGCACCGCGGGAGTTCGCGCCAGGTCACTTTTTCCGACCAGGCGATTCTGATCGAGAATACCGCGAATCCGACCCGCCTGTTGCTCGCGTTGCTGCAGTTCGGATGACGAAATACCATAGTTCGCAGCGTTGGCCTCGGGCACGATCGGGGTGCGTAACTGACCCACCGCGTCTACCTGGAAATAACCGAGCAGACCAGATATCTCCGCTTGCAGCGGAAATTCGGAAAGCGGTGAGCGTTGCAGGAAAGCCGCCCCCTCGGTACCGGCAACATTGAGAAACTCGTAATCGCTGATGGGGCGATTTTCCTCGCGCTGGATCAAATCGCGAAAGCCACCGTCGATGCGCAAGGTCAACTCGCGCGCGAGTCGCTGGTGCTGGTAAAAAGCCTCCCATTTCAACTGTCCGTAGGCCTGGTAGACCAGGATCGAGGTCGGTAACGCCAGCGCCACGAAAAACAGCACCAGCAGCAGGGTAAGACGGCGTTGGGTCATTGCTCGGCAAGCATCAGGCGGTAGCCGGCACCGCGCACGGTGACGATAGCCTCGGGGTTGGCGGGATCGGTTTCAATTTTGCGGCGCAGCTTGGCAATGTGAATATCGACCGTGCGGGTCTCGATCTCCATGTGATTGGCATATCCCCAGACCCGTGCGAGTAATTCCTCGCGGGCCACCGGACGATCGGACTGCTGGCAAAGATACTGCAACAGGTCCATTTCGCGCCGGGTGAAAACGGTATCCCCGGCACACAGATTCGCGCTATCGATCGACAAACCATTCACCAGCCTGATTTCGCGCGGCGACTCTTCGCCGACCCCTGCTCGGCGCAATACTGCCTGCACCCGCAACACCAGTTGGGTGACCGAAAAGGGTTTGGCGACATAATCGTCGGCACCGAGTGTCAGCCCCTGCACGATATCTTCGTCACTCGATTTGGCGGTCAGCATGATTACCGGCTGCTGTCGATCCTGCTGGCGGATACGGTTACAAATCTCGAAACCGTCGATTCCCGGCAACATGACGTCGAGCAGAATCAGATCGAACTTTCCGCTCAGCGCCAGGCGCAGGCCATCGTCACCATTTTCGGCGGTTTCCACCTCGTAACCATGGTAGACGAAGACATCCACCAGCCCACTGCGAATCGCTGCCTCGTCTTCAACCACCAGTATGCGCGGTTTTTGCGCCATCACTGTCAATCCTCGATAAATACCCGACAATCCTAGCATCGCAACCCGCTGGCAATGTAAATTTTTTGTAAACCCGTGCCACCAGGTTTTACTAAACCCTGCCTGTTATAGCTGCCGTTCCTGACCCAGAATTACTGCATCTTTCAGCAACACAGGAGCACACAACATGGCACTGGTAACCCGACTATCGCGACTGTTTCAGGCCGATTTCCACGCCGTCCTCGATCGTATCGAGGAACCCGACCTGCAACTCAGACAGGCCGTGCGCGAAATGCAATTCGCACTCGACCAGGATCAACAACGACTGCAACTGTTGCAGCACGAGACGACCCGGCTCGACAAGGCCGGTACTGTGGCCGAGGCCGACCTCAAGGGCTTCGATGAAGAACTGGATATCTGTCTCGCGGCGAAAAAAGACGACCTGGCGCGCGACCTGATTCGGCGCAAACTGGGTGTCGAAAAACAGATACAAACCTTGCAGCAACAGTTCGCCAGCATTGAAATACAGCGCGCGCAGCTGGCTAAACAAATCGACGAGCAAAATCAGCA
>Ga0070724_10002304_pt1 | contig 10674 bp, 8 predicted proteins | sample tdDd001_FD_67278 | JGI IMG/M metagenome (GOLD analysis project Ga0070724, IMG submission 67278) | Marine sediment microbial communities from the Atlantic coast under amendment with organic carbon and nitrate - tdDd00.1 | ecosystem: Environmental > Aquatic > Marine > Coastal > Sediment | place...
TCTCCAGATAGCCTTCGCCATTGCCAAAGGCGGCTTCTGCTTCGCGGCGGCCTTCCAGAACTTTTTCTGCCAGCTCGTCGGGGCCTTCGATCGGGCGCATCCCGCGTCCGCCACCGCCCCACGAGGCTTTGAGCATCAGGGGATATCCAACCTCTGCCGCTTCGGCGCGGATCGCGTCCATGTCATCCCCCAGAACCTCGGTTGCGGGGATGACCGGCACGCCTGCCTCGATTGCCACACGGCGGGCGCTGGCCTTGTCGCCAAGCGCGCGCATCGTTGCGGCCTTGGGGCCAATAAAGGTGATGCCGTTTGCCTCGCAGGCATCCACGAAATCGGGGTTTTCCGAAAGTAGGCCATAGCCGGGGTGGATCGCGTCAGCACCGCTTTCCTTGGCGACGCGAATGATCTCGTCGATGCTCAGATAGGCGGCAACGGGCCCCATCCCTTCGCCAATTCGATAGGCCTCGTCTGCTTTGAAGCGGTGAAGGCCCAGCTTGTCCTCTTCGGCATAGACCGCAACGGTCTTTTTCCCCATCTCATTTGCTGCCCGCATAACACGAATGGCGATCTCACCACGGTTCGCGATCAAAATCTTTTGGAAATCTGGCATCAAATAGGCTCCCTCTATTTTTTCAGTTCCATCCCTCGGTGCACATTGCTAACGGTCCGCTGCAGCGCAGCGCAATACCCAGCGTTACTGAGACTGTTAGAATTGTGTAACATTTCACCCTGATAGTCCGCACAGCGGATTGCCTGTCCGGCAAGCAAAACGCCGAGCCATTCAGCGTGATTGATGAAAAATGCGGCGCTTCGAATCAAACCAGACGGTTTCGTAAGTCTGCAAGTGTGCTTGAACCGAGCTGGCCCATGTTGGATTCAATGTCCCGGCGCAGCATGTCCACCAGATGGGCGGGCCCTTTGGGGCCAAGTGCGCCAAGCGCAAAGTGCCAGGCGCGCCCCATCATGACAAAATCCGCCCCCATTGCCAGGGCGCGACAGATGTCCAGCCCCCCTTCGATGCCGCTGTCAAAAATGACCGGCAGATTGGTGGCTGCACGAATGGCGGGCAGGGCCTCGATGCTGGCGGGGGCGGCGTCAAATTGGCGACCCGCGTGGTTCGATACCCAGATCCCATCCACGCCTGCGGCCTCTAATGCGGGCACATCGCGGGCGTCCAGAACGCCCTTGATCAGCAAGGGGCCGTCCCATTCATCCCTGAGGGCCTTTAGATAGGTCCAATCGGGCGAAGTTCGCAGCAAATACCCTACATGTTCAGTTGAGCTCAGCCCAGTGACATTGTCGGCATAGCCATCAATCAACCGCATCCGGGGCATTCCCAAACGGGCCGTTCCCACGGCCCAGGCGGGACATCGCGCGACCTGTGTCAGCAAGCGTGGGGTCAGCCGTGGCGGACTGGTCAGTCCTGATCTTGTCTGTCGCTCGCGTCGGCTGGCGACTGGAACGTCTACGGTCAGCACCAAAGCATGAAACCCTGCGTCCCGCGCCCGTTTCAGCATGTCCGAACGGATCTTGGCGTCGCGCGGAGGATAGACCTGAAACCAGCCGTTTCCGTCCAGACAATCAGCGACATCCTCTGGTGTGCGACTGGCGACGGTGGACAGACCATAAGGCAGACCGTGCCGTGTGGCCTCGGTTGCCAGTGTCCGTTCCGCGCCTGGCCAAAACAGACCTGACATCCCCACCGGGCTAACCCCAAAGGGAAGAGGGTGGTGTTTGCCAAACAGCTGGACCGAGGTGTCCGGTTCGATTTCCCCATGCAAGATTGAGGGCATCATGAGAATTTCATCCAGCTTGGCACGATTCCGGGCCTGGGTCGCCTCGACCCCTGTTGCGCTGTCCAGATATTCGAACACGAACCACGGAATGCGCCGCCGGGCCTTTGCTTTCAGATCGCTGATGGCTGGGTATTTCTGAAATAAATCCATGACGGTATTTGCGGCCCCCTCTGGGATTTTGTCCAGAGCAGTTGTTGTTTTCAATCCTGGCGTACGGGGCGAGGGCCGAGCTAACTCATTTGTGGCCTGACAACATGAAATAAATGCGAACACAAAGTGAACGTCTCTTTCCCTCGCCATGACGAACCGCTAGATTACCCGCATGAGCCAACCTGATGATTTCTCTGCCCCCAAAATGTCCCTGTCCGCCCGTGCAATGGGCGCGCGGCCGACGCCCTATCTGGACGAATTGAACCCAGCACAGCGGGCGGCGGTCGAAACGCTGGACGGTCCGGTGCTGATGTTGGCTGGCGCTGGAACCGGCAAAACCAAGGCGCTGACCACGCGTATTGTGCATTTGATGATGACAGGCCGGGCTCAGTCGAACGAGATTCTGGCCGTTACCTTCACGAACAAGGCCGCGCGCGAGATGAAAGACCGCGTCGGTCGGCTGCTGGGTCAACCAGCCGAGGGCATGCGCTGGCTGGGCACGTTCCATTCGATCTGTGTGAAACTCTTGCGCCGCCATGCCGAACTGGTCGGGTTGAAATCAAACTTCACCATTCTGGATACGGACGATCAAATTCGCCTGCTCAAACAGCTGATTGTCGCGAATAATATTGACGAAAAGCGGTGGCCCGCCCGGCAACTGGCCAGCATTATCGACAATTGGAAAAACCGCGCCTGGACACCTGCTCAGGTCCCGGCATCCGAGGCGAGCTATTTCAATAACCGCGGCACCGAGCTGTATGACCAATACCAGACCCGCTTGCGCGAGCTGAACGCCACGGATTTCGGGGATCTGTTGCTGCATGTGGTGACGATCTTTCAGAAACACGACGACATCCTAGAGCAATACCGCCGCTGGTTCCGCTACATTCTTGTGGACGAATATCAGGACACGAATGTCGCCCAATACCTGTGGCTGCGGCTGTTGGCGGGGGGGCATAAAAACATCTGCTGCGTGGGCGATGACGATCAGTCAATCTATGGCTGGCGCGGGGCCGAGGTGGGCAATATCCTACGGTTTGAAAAGGATTTTCCGGGCGCCACAGTGATCCGGCTTGAACAGAACTACCGCTCGACCGCGCATATTTTGGCCGCTGCGTCGGGGGTGATTGCGGGCAACGAAGGGCGTTTGGGCAAAACCCTGTGGACCGAGGCCGAAGGCGGCGAAAAGGTTCGTCTGATCGGCCATTGGGACGGAGAACAAGAGGCGATCTGGATCGGGGAAGAGATCGAATCCATGCAAGCGGGGACGCGGGGGATGCGTCCCTTCGGGCTGGATCAAATTGCCATTCTGGTGCGTGCCAGCCACCAGATGCGCGCGTTCGAAGACCGATTCCTGACCATCGGGTTGCCTTATCGTGTGATTGGCGGCCCCCGGTTTTACGAACGGATGGAGATCCGCGATGCCATGGCCTATTTCCGGGTTGTGACCTCGCCCAGCGATGATCTGGCGTTCGAACGGATTGTGAATACGCCAAAACGCGGGCTGGGCGATAAGGCGCTGCAAACCATCCGGACCACCGCGCGTGAAAATGGTGTGCCTTTGCTCGAGGGGGCGCGAATGGTCGTGGCGGATGGATTGATCAAGGGCAAAGGCGGGGGCAATCTGCGCCAATTGGTGGACAATCTGGCGCGCTGGTCCGACATGACGCGCGGCCCGGTGCTGGTCTATGACGATCTTGGCGATGACGTTCTGGACGACAATGTACAGGCCGATCCTTTGCCGCGATATGGCGAACCGGACGTGTCTCATGTTGAGCTGGCGCAGATCATTCTGGACGAATCCGGCTATACGGGCATGTGGCAGAACGACAAAACACCCGAGGCTCCGGGTAGGTTGGAAAACCTAAAGGAGCTGGTCAAGGCCTTGGAACAGTTCGAAAACCTTCAGGGTTTTCTGGAACACGTCAGCCTGATCATGGACAATGAACAAAGCGGTGAGGGCGAGAAAGTCAGCATCATGACGCTCCATGCGGCTAAGGGGCTGGAATTCCCCGCCGTGTTTCTTCCGGGGTGGGAGGACGGGTTATTCCCGTCGCAGCGCTCGATGGACGAATCCGGTCTGAAAGGGCTGGAGGAGGAGCGTCGACTGGCCTACGTTGGGATCACACGCGCCGAAGAGCTGTGCACGATTTCCTTTGCTGGCAACCGCTTGGTATTCGGCCAATGGCAATCGCAGATGCCGTCGCGGTTTATTGACGAACTGCCCGAAGAACATGTGAACATTGAAACGCCGCCGGGTTTGTATGGCGGGGGATTTGGCGCGGCGCGACCTGCGGCCGACATCGAAACCCGCGCGTCCGAGGCAAATGTCTATAACTCGCCGGGCTGGAGACGGATGCAGGCGCGGGCTGGGACGCGAACGCCCAATCAACCGCGAAAATCGGTGATCGAACTGGATGCTGTCAGCAGCTATGCGATGGGCGAACGGGTATTTCATCAGAAATTCGGCTATGGATCCGTGATTGGGGTCGAAGGCGACAAGCTGGAGATCGCCTTTGATAAGGCCGGAACCAAGAAAGTTGTGTCGCGTTTCCTGATGGGCGCGGATGATGTCCCGTTCTAAGCGACCGTTAGATTTCTAAACCATACAAACGCAAATAAGGAGCATGTCGTGCGCGACGTCGTGATTCTGGATGGCGGGATGAGCCGCGAGTTAGAGGCCTGCGGTGCCCAATTGCGCCAGCCAGAGTGGTCCGCTGCCGCCTTGTGGGAGCATCCAGAAGCCGTTTATCAGGCCCATCTGAATTTTGTGAAATCCGGGGCGCAGGTGATTATCACCAACAGCTATGCGCTGGTGCCGTTTCATCTGGGGCCCAAAAGGTTCCGGGATCAGGCGGAAAGCCTGGCCGCAGTATCCGGTGAGTTGGCACGCAAAGCGGCCGAAATAATCCCTGGCGTTCGCGTGGCGGGGGGCATTCCGCCTTTGTTTGGGTCGTACAGACCGGATCTGTTTGATGCGGCACAAGCCGCAGACATATTGGCCCCGCTGGTTCGGGGGTTGTCCGCACATGTGGATTTCTGGTTGGTCGAAACGATCAGCAGCCTGGAAGAGGCCCGCGTGGTGCATGATCTTCTGGCGCCGGCGGGCAAGGCGATCCAGCTTTCCTTTACGATTCTGGATCAGGCGGGCGATATGCCCTTGTTGCGTTCAGGTGAACCCGTCGCAGCGGCGGCGGCGTTGGCGGCAGACCTGGGCGTCGAGGCGATTTTGTTCAATTGCTCGGCTCCAGAAGTGATGAGGGCCGCCGTCAAAGTGACGAAGGACGTTCTGAGTCAGCGCCAAGTGGATATGCCCATCGGGGTCTATGCAAATGCATTTACTGTAGATTCGCCCGAAAAAGTGCGCGCGGCGAATGAGACCCTTAGCCAGATCCGTACAGAACTGACGCCCGAACGGTATGCGACGCTGGCTCAGGGCTGGGTTGCGGTTGGTGCGGGTATTGTCGGTGGGTGTTGTGGGATCGGACCCGCGCATATTGCGGCCCTGCGAGACATGTTCGCAAGCTGATTTGCGCACTCGCGCTCTCTTGAAACAATAAAAAACGGCGACACCCAAGGGAGGAGGAGGGTGTCGCCGTCTTATGTACGGCCAGCCCAGGGAGGAGGAGAGGGCCGCCGTATGTCCGTCAAGGTCGCGGCGACCTCCAGGGAGGAGGAGAGGAGATCGCCGCTCTTGACAACGAAGGAACCCAGGGAGGAGGAGAGGGCCCTTCGTATTCTGTGTAAGTGCGGCGGTTCCCAGGGAGGAGGAGAGGAAACCGCCGCTCTTATGTACGAAACCCTCAGGGAGGAGGAGGAGAGTTCCGCATCTGTCTGGGCCAGGTGGCCCGAAAAAGGTGCGGCGACATCAGGGAGGAGGAGAGATGTCACCGCTGTTCCAGAAATCCCAGGGAGGAGGAGAGGGATTTCCGAAGAGAAATTTTAGTGCGCGTCGTAGACGTGCTCGTATGCGACCGACCGGATCTGGGCGCGGCACAGGCCGAGGTCACGCAGTTCCATGTTGCTCAGCGACGCCAGTTCGTTCAAAGTCTGGCGGTATGTTTTGTACCGGGCGTAACGCGCGCCCAGATCTTTGGTCAGGGCGGCGAAACGATCAGCGAAGCCACCATTTCCGGTGCGGATGTCTGATGCGTATGCCATTTTTCAGTCTTTCGTTCTGTTCGCGTCTTGCGCTGTGTGTCGCGCTGTTGGAACCAAGATAGGGAATTGCTGCGTCTGCACAATACCATATGCTGCATTGCAGCTATGCGAAAATTGCATAAGTATTGTTGACCTATCGTAAACCTACATGGCAAAGGCTTATTTTAAGGGGTTTGCGTATTCCATCAGAATTGATGGGCTTGCCTCTGCTGAAAAAAACAGCACCTATTACGGCGAAATTTCACAGGAGAACCCCAATGTCACCCACTCAAAAGCAGGTCGAGCAGGCTCTTTCCCGAATCGATGTCCCGGGCGGAGGCTCTCTGATCTCGCGCGATTTGGTGCGTGCATTGGTCATCGACGGGGGAACAGTGCGTTTTGTGATCGAGGCGCCCAGCCCCGAAATCGCCCGCCAGCTGGACCCCGTACAGGCCGCAGCGGAGCAGGCCGTTCAGGCCTTGCACGGTGTCCAGAAGGTGACAGTTGCGCTGACGGCGCACGGTCCGGCCCCAAAGAAACCTGCCCCCAGCCTAAAGATCGGTGGCCACCCAACGCCGCAGGCGGGCCCCACGAAACCCGCAGGCGTGGACAAGATCATCGTTGTCGGCTCGGGTAAGGGGGGCGTTGGCAAATCTACCGTGTCCTCGAACCTGGCCGTCGCGCTGGCAAAGCAGGGGCGCAAGGTTGGGCTGCTGGATGCGGATATATATGGTCCCTCGCAGCAGCGGATGATGGGCACCACGAAACGCCCCGCCAGCCCGGACGGCAAAACCATCATGCCGTTGCATGGGCATGGGGTCACGCTGATGTCCATTGGCATGATGATGGACCCGGAGAAAGCCGTGATCTGGCGCGGCCCGATGCTGATGGGTGCCTTGCAACAGATGTTGGGACAAGTCGAATGGGGCGAGCTGGACGTCATGATCATCGACCTGCCGCCGGGGACGGGCGATATCCAGCTGTCCCTGTGTCAGAAGACTCTGTTGACCGGTGCCATTATTGTCTCCACCCCGCAGGATGTGGCGCTGATTGATGCGCGCAAGGCGATTGATATGTTCAACACGCTGAAAACGCCGGTGCTGGGCCTGATCGAGAACATGTCCATGTTTACCTGTCCCAACTGCGGGCACGAGGCGCATATTTTCGGGCATGGTGGCGTCGCCTCCGAAGCCGAGAAGCTGGGCGTGCCGCTGCTGGCCGAGCTGCCGATCGATCTGGACACGCGTCTGGCTGGCGACGCTGGTACGCCGATTGCGCTTGGCGACAGCCCAATGGCGCAGGCCTATGCCGCATTGGCACAGCGGTTGATCCAGGGCGGTATGGCCTGACACCTGATCAAGTAGACGTATTTAGACCAAGGGGTGGCCAATGGCTGCCCCTTTGTTTTTGGGAATGCATGGAACTTGTGGGAATTCACGGGATTGGCCGTTGGGTGCTGGCTTCAAAACGAATCACTTCAGCTTGATTTTTCCTTGAATCCAAAGGTGTTTCGTCAAATTTCAGCTGTGGTGGGCCAAGTTAACCCTACGGATATGACGCGAAATTCTAGTTTTATGGGATTTTGTGGGACTTTCTTCGTCGCACTACATGTGGTGCCTGCATGGGTAACCTTGTCAATTTGTGCTGAATATCCTGTGGATAAATCCAATAATGGAATCATCCGAGGGGCCTGTATAGGCTGTCGGGATTGTTTTGTGGAGCACATTCCTGTTGATTTCCATGAATTCCCATGGCATTCATTGTTCATCGAATGAGAACGGGCATAGGGGCATCAAGACCCCGAACCAAATAATAAAAAGCAGGTTTCATACAGGCTCCGCTTTCATCGAACCAAGAGATCCGGCGCGCGGGCGAGCAGACATCCCCCCAGGTGGCGTGCGCAGCTGGACACACCCCGCACAGCGGGACGAGGGCGGCGGATTGGGCAGTGGCAGCAGCTCAATCCGCCGTTTTCCGTAATAAGGCCCGGAAACGGGCTGGGACAGGTAAAGGAGCGCCGCGTGGCCGGCATGTTCATAGGCGAACACACCTTCAAGGTGGACGGAAAGGGACGCGTGTCGATCCCTGCCGATTTTCGTCATGAACTGACAGAGGGTGATCCTCAGGCCGCCGCTTCGGGCCGTCCCCGCATGGTGATCGTCTACGGTCACGAAACTCAGAAACAACTGATCGTCTACACCTATTCGGGCTTTCGCGCGCTGGCAGAAGAAATCCGAGCCTTGCCGCGTGGCGCCAAGCGTCGCGTGATCATGGAACGTATGATCCTGAACCTGGCCCGCACCACCGAGTTGGACAACGACGGGCGCTTTGTTCTGCCGCAGCCGCTGCGCGACAAGATCAAGCTGGAAAGCACCGCATATTTCGCCGGTATGGGTGAAACATTCGAGATTTGGAAGCCCGAGACATTCGAAGACGAGACCGCTCAGTTTGCTGAAGACTGGATTGCTGAAATGGGACCGGGTGCCAACCCGCTGTCCTTGTTGGATGAACCGGAGGGCAACTGATGTCCTCAGATGACAAACCCCACATTCCTGTTCTTTTGCGGCCGCTTCTGAAAGCGGTCGCGCCTGTCTCTGGGGTATGGCTGGACGGGACCTTTGGGGCGGGCGGTTATACGCGCGGATTACTGGCGGCGGGCGCTGATAAGGTGATCGGTGTGGACCGCGATCCGCTTGCGTTTGAAATGGCCGCGCCATGGGTGGGCGAATATGGCGACCGGCTGGAGCTGGTCGAGGGCGTGTTCTCTAAACTGGATGACTATGCCAGCGGTCTGGATGGGGTGGTGCTGGATCTGGGCGTCAGCTCAATGCAGTTGGACCTGGCTGAGCGCGGATTTTCCTTTATGAAGGACGGCCCGTTGGACATGCGGATGAGCCAATCCGGCCCGTCGGCGGCGGACATCGTCAATACTGCCTCGGAATCTGATCTGGCAGACATCCTGTTCAACTATGGTGAGGAACGCGCCAGTCGCCGTATCGCGCGCGCCATCGTGATGGACCGCGAAACGACGCCATTTACCACGACGTTGCAATTGGCCGGGCTGATCGAGCGCCTGCTGCCGCGCAGCAAGCCGGGGCAATCGCATCCGGCCACGCGTAGTTTTCAGGCGCTGCGGATCGCGGTGAATGATGAATACGGCGAATTGGTTGGCGGGCTAGAGGCCGCCGAGCGCGCCCTGAAGCCGGGCGGGCAACTGGCCGTTGTGACCTTCCATTCGATCGAGGATCGCATGGTCAAACGGTTCCTGCAAAGCCGCGCGGGAAAATCTGGCGGCAACCGCTATGCGCCCGAGGCCCACGAGACGCCCGCTCAGTTTACGCAAAAGTCACGCAAGGCCATCGGCCCGGATGATCAAGAGCTACAGGAAAACCCCCGCTCGCGCAGCGCAAAGCTGCGGGTCGCGGTGCGGACGGACGCGGCTCCGGGGGTGACGGATCGGAAACAACTGGGAATGCCCATGCTTAGCAAGGGAAAGAAATAATGCGCAGTGTTCTTTATGTCCTGACAGCGATGGCCGTGATTGGTCTGGCCTTTTGGGCCTACCGCGAGAATTATCAGACCCAAGCAGCGCTGGACCGGGCTGAAACCCTACACCGAGAAATCGCTGATGGGCGGGCTCGTCTGGGGATGCTGCGCGCCGAATGGGCCTATTTGAACCGTCCCGAACGTCTGCGCGAACTGGCTTCCTTGAACTTTGATCGGCTGGAACTGATGGTGTTTTCGCCCGAGCAATTCGGCCGCGTGGATCAGGTGTCCTATCCTGCGCGCGAGACTTTGCCCGCTGTCACCGACTCGATCGAGATTTCTTCGGCACGGGGGACGCAATGATCCGTACGCCGCTCCGCCCGCTTGCCCGTATCCTTGAGGCGCGTAGCAAGGGGGAAAACCCCGATGCAATCGAGCGCGAAAACATCCGCCTGCGGCACGAAGAAATGCGTGATCGGGCTCGCCTGCGCGCCGAAAGCCGCCTGCTGGTGCTGGCCGTTGCGTTTTTCTGCGCTTATGGCGTGGTTGGGGTGCGTATGGGGCTTTTGGCCTCCACCGAACCGATGGAGCCGCGTGCCACTGCTACGGGGGCGCCGATCCGGGCACAACGCGCAGATATCGTGGACCGCCAGGGGCGCATTCTGGCGACGAATATTGAAACGCATTCGCTCTATGCCAATCCGCAGGATATGGTCGAGCCCAAACGCGCCGCTCAGGAACTATCCGTAATTTTTCCTGAGTTAAGCGAAGAGCGTCTGGTTAAGGATTTCACAGGCAAGAAGAAATTCCTGTGGCTACGCAAGAAGTTATCCCCGGAACAAAAACAAGCGGCGCATGATATCGGCGAGCCTGGCCTGTTGTTTGGCCCGCGCGAGATGCGGCTTTATCCGAATGGTCGTCTGGCCGCGCATGTTTTGGGTGGCGCCAGTTTTGGCGCCGAGGATGTGAATGCCGCCGAGGTGATCGGGGTGGCCGGTGTCGAACGTATGTTCGAGGATCGGCTTCGTGATCCGGCTCGTGCCAACACGCCGCTGAAGCTTTCGCTGGATCTGGCCGTTCAAGATGCGACCGAGCAGGTTCT
>Ga0070724_10002305_pt1 | contig 10670 bp, 10 predicted proteins | sample tdDd001_FD_67278 | JGI IMG/M metagenome (GOLD analysis project Ga0070724, IMG submission 67278) | Marine sediment microbial communities from the Atlantic coast under amendment with organic carbon and nitrate - tdDd00.1 | ecosystem: Environmental > Aquatic > Marine > Coastal > Sediment | place...
ACAATAGCATAAGACTTTTCTTCTTCAGTATCAACATCAATAACTTTAACAGTTGCTCCAAAAACAACTTTATCTTCATTTATTTTAGTAGGATCAATAGCGCTAGCTGCTGAAATTTTAGCCTCAAGCTCTTGGATTCTACCTTCGATAAAGCTCTGTTTTTCTTTTGCTGCGTGATATTCTGCATTTTCAGATAAGTCACCATGAGATCTAGCTTCAGCAATAGCATCAATAATATTTGGTCTTTCCACAGATTTAAGTTGCTCTAGTTCTGTTTTTAATTTCTCTAGACCGTAAATTGTAATGTAAACTCTTTCCATAATTTTACCCTTTTTTCACTGGTTTGATATCATTTTTATAGTAAAAAATAAAAACCTGATTTAATGTGTGCTCAGGTTAGATATTACTTTTATTTATAGTTCTGTATTTTTTCTATACATAATTTATTATATCATAAATTAGTGAAGATGCAAGGTTTTTCAGTAAGACAATATTATCTGTGCTGTAAACTAAATTATAATATGCTCTTAAAATTTGACATTTTTATTTTGAAGAATTAATATGCGGTGACTTTTTTATCTTTTATTTAGGAGTAAATAATGACTGACCTTAAGGTTAGAGCTCAAACAGCGCTTATTTTGATGGCGATTTTTTTAGTTTGTTTATCTTTTGGTAAGAATACCTTATCTGTGTTTATGTTTATGGTAGGGGCCTTGTCTTGTAAAGAAATGTTTAATGTTGTAAGTGCTATTAAGCAGTTTAGTAAGGTGCTTAATGTTATTTTATTATCAGGGTTGTCTCTTATATTTTATTATGAAGGCGTAGCATCATTATTACAATATGATGACTTTGTTTATTTTATCGTAATAATTATGGCGTCGGTAGTAGCAGCTGACACAGGAGCTTATTTTGTAGGAAAGAATTTAGGTAAAACTTTTACCATGAAATTAGCGTCAGGAATTAGTCCAAATAAGACACTTGCTGGGGCTTTTGGGGGTATCTTATCAGGGGGCTTAGTATTTACTTTATTGTCGATGATCTTATTTGATTTGTCATTGTTAGAATTATTTCTAGGAGGCTGCCTATTGGTAGTTGCTTCAATAGCTGGAGATTTGCTGCAATCATATTGTAAACGCCAAGCAGGAATGTCTGACTCAGGTGTCTTGTTAGATGGTCACGGAGGGGTTTGGGATCGTTTTGATTCTCATAAATTAGCTATACCAGTATTTGCTTATATGTTAAGTGTTTTACTGGTGTAAAGAGCATAAATAGCGATAAAAAAGCAACCTTGTTATGAGGTTGCTTTTGTTTTTTTAGATCTAGCTTTTTGCTCTTTTAAATGTAACTTGAGCTTTTCTTAGTGTATAGAACTGTTTTTCTTCTTTATAAAGCTTAACTTTATAAACTACATTATCAAATACAGTAGGGATATCATTAAAGAAAGCATCCATAAATTCTATTTGCTTGTCTCTAGTATACATCTTTGCTAAAACAGCTGCGTATTGTCTAGCTGTAACTTCAGTATGTTCTGGGTTTAGGTCATTATGCCAGTCTTTCCAAAATAGAGTTACAGTTTTAAGGTCATTCGAGTTATTGCCATCTGATTCAACTTCTAAGAAAACACTACCTGAATTATTTGAGCATCTGAAAATTTCATTGCTTACATAGTCATATTCATCTGTAAGGTATGTGTTAGTACATTTTAAGTTTCTTTCAATAAAGCTAGTATCATCATTAAAAACATGTAAATTGAAGTTTCTAACTTCATGCTTTGTAGCACAAGAACTTAATAAAATAGTAAAAATGCTTAAAATAAATAATCTCATAGTATAGTTTTCCTTAAGTTACAATTATATGGTTTGTTTTTATATGATATAATTAATAGAATGTAAAGTCAACATGCTATTATAATTTTACCCTAAATCTTAAGCTTTTTTTAGAAAACAAGTTTTTAGAACAACAGTTGTTTTACCAACTCTACATTCAACATGTTCAGGATCACCAATTGTTCTGATTTTATTAACCGTAGTGCCTCTTTTTAAAGTTTTTGACATGCCTTTAATTTTTAGGTCTTTGTTTACTTGTACAGTATCACCATCTTTTAAAGAAGCGCCATTGCAGTCTTTAGCGGCATCTTCATCCTCAGATGTTGTAGTTGTTTCGTTAGTATCATAGAAGTTATCGTACTTATCAAAGTCAAAATCTTCGTAGTTATATTCTTTATCTGTCATGTTATAGTCCTTGTTTAAATCTGGTCTAGTTTTTTATAGATGTTTTTAGAAATAAAAAAGACTGCCGAAGCAGTCTTGTTTTTTAAGCTTGGTAGGTGAGGAGGGACTCGAACCCTCACTGGAAGGATTTTAAGTCCTTTGTCTCTACCAATTGGACTACTCACCCTTGCCTAAGCTTGATTAGAGTTATATCTTTTTTTTATGATAGTGTCAATACTTTTTTATAAAAAAATTTAAAAAAATTAAAAAAAACAATAAATGTGACCTAAAAAACACAACAAAACTATAAATAAGACTAGAAAAAATGAAAACAATTCCTTATATAATAAAGACTGTGTTATAATAAGCTTAACGGAAGACCTTATCAAGATCAAGCAACTAGCAATCTTAATAAGTTATATTTTTAAGGAAAATAAATGAGACTAAAACATTATACGGCAAGATCAATGCAAGAAGGGCTTAGATTAATTCAAAAAGATCTAGGTGATGATGCTGTTATGCTTTCAAGTAAGTCTGTGGTTTTACCAGATGGAACCAAAGGGGTTGAAATTACAGCCGCAGTAGAAAAATTTACACCAGCAGGGAACCCCGAATCTAAAAAAGGTTTGTTAGGTGCTGAAGAATATAAATCAGGGTCACGCTATATAGCGCCTGAAAGTGTAGAAGAAAAGTTATTAACACATGGCATTACTGGTAAAGTAGCTCGTAAGATATCACAAGCGATAAAAGCGTTAGAAGGTTCAGGTTTTGAAACAGAAGATGCTTTAGAGATGATTTTAGGTAAATTAATTAATTTCCAAATTCCTTCAAAAGTTTTAACAGGTAATCGTCCTGTAGTTTTAATTGGCTCAACAGGGGCTGGTAAAACAACAACAATTGCAAAACTAGCTGTTAGCAAAGTAGCTGCTAAGCGTTCTGTTGGTCTTATTACAATGGATAATTTTAAAATTGGTGCAAAAGAGCAAATTAAGATTTTTGCTGATGCGCTACAAGTAGAGTCTAGAGCTGTAAAAACACCACAAGAGCTAGCTAAAGAAGTTGCAAATTATAAAGCTAAGCAAAAAGACTACATTCTAATTGATTCAGCTGGTTTAAATCCTTTTTCAAAAGATAGAATGGAGCATTTACAAAAAATGCTGTTCGCTTTAGAAAATCCATATATACTATTAGTACTTCCAGCAAACTTAAATATGCAAGAGCTAGCAAATATTCCGTATGCATTTAAAGGAATGGAGCTTTCTGGAATTATATTTTCAAAAATGGATGAAACTCATTACTTAGGTGGAATTGTGAACGCAGCAATTGAATCTCAGCTTGAAGTATGCTATGCAACAGATGGTCAAAACATTCCACAAGATATTCTAGAGCTTGATCCAAAAAGCTTAGCAAGAAAACTATTACAAGATATTCAACTACCATGGGAGAATAAATAATGTCGCAAAATCAATTAAACTTAAATACAAAAAGAGCTAAAGTTATCGCTATCGCCAGCGGTAAAGGTGGTGTTGGTAAAACAAGCTTAACGCTAAATATGTCAAGAACACTTGCAAAACAAGGTAAAAAAGTCTTAATTTTAGATGCAGACCTTGGCTTAGGTAATGTTGATGTTCAACTAGGAGTAACTCCTAAAAAAGATTTATCTCATGTTATTGCAGGAACTGCCAGACTACATGAGACAATTACACCAACTCCTTTAGGTTTTGATATTATTGCAGGTAGATCAGGTTCTGATACATTGCCATTCTTGACAAATATGGAGAGACACAATGTAGTTAAAGAATTATCTTCTATTGCTGAAAAATACGACTATATCTTCTTAGATATTGCAGCAGGTGTTGGTGATGAAATTCTTGTATTTGCACGCTTTGCAGATTATACAGCTCTTATAGCAACTCCTGACCCTAGTTCAATTACAGATGCTTATGCTGTTATAAAATTATTAAAGATACGTCATGATATTACAAACTGTAAAATTATTGTAAACCAAGCAGGTTCAGAAGTTGATGCTTTAAGAACTTATGAAAAGCTAAAAATCGCAACAGATAGATTCTTACACATTGATACTCCATTAATTGGTTATGTAACAAACGATACCAATTACATGCAAGCGGTAAGAATGCAAAAGCTTGTTGTAGATGCCTTCGGTCATCTAAATATTGCACGCTTAATCGAAAACGTAGCTTCTAAATTATAAATTATTATTGTCTATTTACTTTTCAAGTTCGCTCATGTACTAGTTTGTACACTTCGCTTTCTTAAATAAGCAAATATACTTCAAAATTTATAATTTAGTTCATGGTCTAAGCAGTTTGGTTACTCAAAAATAAAAATAACAAAGAGAAGCTGATAATGATATTAAAAAAACTAAGTCTTACTCGTCATTCTGCATCGAGCGAAGCGATAGACATACTTGCCCCTTTAGGGGTGAGCAAAGCGAATCAACTTGTTTCAGGATCTCAGTCGTTCTTCGCTAATCAGAAGTGTGTTGTAGGTAAGGTATGTTCTGTATATGCAGGATTAGATGGATTAAGCAAAGAACAAGCAGATTCTATTGATGAGTACGTAGATTGAACAGTAAATTATAGGGAAGGACGTTTAAGAGTTTTTCCAATTGTTAATAACTATCATATATTTCTAAAGCAAAGGCCAACTCTTGTTCAGACTTAATGTGAAAACTACCTTAAAATGGTAGTTTTTTTATTACTTGAATTATAGCTAAAAGAGCTTTGTATCTAAAAAAAGGGTAAATAAAGTCTATTTCTAAGATTGTCTATAAACATTTAAGACTAACAAAAAGAAAGGGCAAATAATGCAGAATAAACTTTTTGTACCAAATCAAAAAAACAGACATCATAGTTTGCAAGCCTGCTATTTGATGACCGTGAATTCTTTAACTTCCAAAAATTTATCTATGAAACAAGCAGAAATAGATACTGGCTATGAAAAGAACGGACCAAACTGGGATTTTCAGGCGTTATTAGGGCTTGCTAGGCATGATTTAAAAGTGACAGTCGTCGGAGAGGATGACTATCAGGCAATGGCAGATGACTTTATGGTTTGTATTGATCAAGAGGGATTTTCTCCTGAAGAAAAAGAAGACGCGATCAATATGACCAAAATGTCTGTAGAAGAAGAGCGTATAAAGAAAATTTTAAATAATCCAAATATAAAAATATTTCATGAAAGACCAAAATTAAAGAGGTTGCTAGGATTAATTAATGATAATATTTTAATAGCTTCTATAGAAAAACCAATTTTGAACCACCATAAAAATAACGGATACTATTCTAGATTTGTAATTATCAAATTTATAGAAGATGATTATGTTATTATCGACTACCCAGGCCCTCCGGCAAAAGAAAACTGTAAAATACCACTAACCAGCTTTTTAAATGACATTGGCTATGTAGTTGCAGTTAGTAGATAATAATTTAAATATCAATAATACAGGCCACCCTTAATGGGTGGTTTTTTATATAAAATGTCAGTAAAAAAATTATGGAAATGGCTATAATAAATCATAACTTGTAGGAATATTTATATTTCTGCGTATCTTATGTTTACTAAAAAGGAGTGTTCTTATGAACACGGAATACATTGCAGTTTTGCAAAAAGAAATCAAATCGTACCTAGAAATGATGCGCGATCCATCATTTTTTTGGCAGTATGGTGATATCTGTGCTAAATACACTAGAGCCTGTGAGATCTTAGATGAGTCGGAAAAGGAAGGACTCGAAGTTCTGAGCTTGCACCAGCGATGCACTGAGCATCATAAAGCACGTGTAAAGTTTGTCAGGGCTGTTCTTGCAGCTGACGAGCATGACAGCCTGTATAGCTATAAAAAGCATGATGACACAGGGGAAAATGCTGAATTGCTATATGGTTTGAGACGTGACATGGAAAGTCATGGTAGAGACGAGGAAGATAAGTTATCTGAAAATGAATTAAAAGAATTAAATGTTTTAATTCGTGATCAGTATCTATTTTCTGCTCGCCGTAAGTTCGCAAAAATGATTGGCGTACTGCAGTCATTTAATAATCAGACAAATCAGATTGAAAAAGGTCGTCACGATCTTCAAGAGATGATTAAGAATGGCGACTTGAAACAAGAAGATATAGAAAAAGGTATTGGATCTACAGCCTGGGTAAGTCATGGTTTACCAGGCCTATTCAATGTTTGTCCTTGGTTCTTTTTAAGAAAGTATCGTTAATTACGAGGACAAATAAACCACCCAATTGCGGGTGGCTTATTTGTTTTTATAATATTTATATCTTATTGATACCTTCAACTGCTAGCTGGTCGGCGATTTCGTTGTATTTATCACCAGCGTGGCCTTTTACCCAGTGCCAATTGATTTGATGACGTCGCATTGCTTTATCAAGAGCTAACCAAAGTTCAATGTTTTTAACTTCTTTTGCAGTTCCTTGGTTAAAGTTTTTCTTCTTCCAACCATGAATCCACTCTGTAGCGCCTTTCATTACATACTGAGAGTCAGTATATAGTTCTACTTCACAAGGTCGAGATAAAAGCTCTAAAGCTTTAATAACAGCAGTTAATTCCATCTTATTGTTAGTAGTATGGGCATCACCGCCATTAATTCGTTTTTCAAAGTCGCCATACATAATAATGGCGCCCCAGCCACCTTTACCAGGGTTGCCAGAGCATGCGCCATCGGTATAAATAATAGTTTTTAATTGTTTAGTTGCCATTTAATTCTCTATTTTACTTTAATAAATTTATTTAAATTTTATTACCTATGTGTTACATAGCAAGAAAAAATTAAAACCAATTTCTTTTTGTAAAATAAACTTTAATATGTTCAACTATGTTTCAATATTTATAATTTGTCTCTATATTTAATTCTAAAGAACATGGTGTATAATACAGGAACAATAATTAATGTCAATACTGTTGCAAATGTTAAGCCAGACATAATGGTAATTGCCATATCAATAAAGAAAGCATCTCCAAGTAATGGAATCAGGCCTAAAATTGTTGTGATAGCACCCATAGCAACAGGTCTAACCCTTGAAACTGACGATTCAACAACCGCTTTAAGGTGTTCTTTACCTTCTGCAATTTCCAAATCAATCTGATCAAGCAGAACAACAGCATTTTTAATTAACATACCCATTAATGATAAGAAACCAAGTAGGGCCATGAATCCAAATGAACCATTAAATAATAATAAGCCAGATGTAACACCAATAATAGCTAATGGTACACATAGCCAAATGATTAAAGGTTGCTTAACAGCATTAAATAATAAGATTACTACTAAGATCATCGCGCCAATGCCTTTTGGTAAACTACCAAATAAAGCCGCTTGAGCATTTGTAGAGTCTTCGTACTCACCACCCCATTCAATAAAGTACCCAGGAGGCATTTTAACGGCTTCAATTTGTGGACTTAGTTCTTTAAATAGGTCGTTTGCGTTAACTCCATCAATTGGATCAGCTGAAGCTGTAATAGTTCTACGTCTATCTTTACGTCTAATTAAAGAATCTTCCCATTTCGGTTCAATTTTATCAACTAGTTGCTCAATAGGAATATAGCGTTGAGTTGCCTCACTCCAAACTTGCATACTTCTAATTGATTGAACATTGTTACGCTCAAGATTAGGTAATCTCATTGTAATAGGGATTAACTCATCGTTATTTCTAAAAGTACCTACTTGAGTTCCTGAGAATCCCATTTCTAAAGCTTGGTTAATCTGTGGACGAGTTAGTCCAGCATTTCGAGCTTGAGTTTCTAAGAAAGTAGGATTGATAATTTTAGTTTGCTGTCTCCAGTCATTTCTAATAGCCGTAGCTTTACCAGAATCATACATAATCTCTTCAATTTGCTGAGAAAGATCTCTTAAAACTTTAGGGTCTTCACCAATAATTCTAGTTTGAATCGCTTGACCTCCACCAGGACCTAAACGTAGTCTTTCAGGACGAGCTTCATTATCTGGGTAGTTTTTCTCAATATAAGCCATAGAATTATTTAATATTTTATCAATAGATTCTAGGTTTTTGGCTTTTACAATAAACTGACCATAACTAGGGTTGGGTTGCTCAGGTGAGAATGTTAGCATAAATCTAGCAGCACCAGAACCAATAAATGAGCTAACTTGTTCAACACCGTCTTGTTCTCTGATAAATTTCTCAATTTCTATCATATCTTTCTCTGTTGAACGGATATCAGTACCTTGTGGTTTCCAATAATGAACATAGAAAATAGGAGTTGTTGAATTTGGGAAGAATGATTGCTCAATAAACCCAAAGCCATAAATAGAAATGGTAAGTAAGCCAACAAGGCCTGCTACAGTAAGTTTTCTAAATTTAATAGCTCTCATTAAAACAGATTTATAGCCAACAAATACAGGATGAGCATATGGATCTTCTTCTATCTCGCCTTCTTTTTTTACCTTTGGCTTTAACACTAAGTCACAGAAGAACGGTGTTAGTGTAACAGCTAATAGCCAACTTAGTAATAATGAAATTAGGATAACATAGAATAATGTTGCACAATATTCACCAGTTGAATCGTCTGATAGACCAATACCTGCAAATGCTAAAATACCAACAACAGTAGCACCTAATAATGGCCAGAATGTTTGTTTTACAACATCTGTTGCAGCATTTCTTGCTTTTTGACCAGCTTGTACTTTAACTAAAATACCTTCGGTGACAACAATGGCGTTATCAACCAACATACCCATGGCAATAATTAATGCACCTAAAGAAATTCTTTGTAAGTCTATTGCAAAAATAGACATGAAAATAAATGTACCAAAAATTGTTAGTAGTAAAATTGAACCAATTAATAAGCCTGACTTTAAGCCCATGAAAATAAGTAGAACAACAATAACAATACCAACAGCTTCAAGTAAGCTTATTACAAAGTTAGAAATTGAGTCTGCAACATAATCTGGTTGGAAATAAATTTTTTCTAAGTGCATTCCTGCTGGTAATAATGGATCAAGTTCAGCAATACGTTTTTCAATTCGTTGACCAACTTCAACAACGTTTTGACCACTTGCAGCAGAAACACCAAGAGTTAGAGCTTTTTTTCCATCAACTCTTATTTTTGATGTTGGAGTTTCATCAAAACCAGAGTAAACTTCAGCAATATCTTTTAAGTATGTTAAAGATTTACCGTCTTTACTAATAAGAAGGTTTTTAATATCATCAACGCTATCAAAAATACCAGTTGTTTCAATTCTTACAGAACCACTTTCAACTTTTACCTCGCCAGCTGGGCTAACTAGGTTTTTGTATTGTAGAGCATTTTGAATATCATTAATTGAAATACCAAGCTGAGAAAGTTTAGCCATAGACACTTCAATAAAGATTTGTTCAGATTGATCTCCTCCGATAACAACTTTAGAAACACCAGGTACTAAAGATAATTCACGACGGAAAAATTTAGCTTCTTCTTTTAATTCTCTATAATCATAACCATCGCCAGATAAAGATAAGAAAACACCATAAACATCACCAAAATCATCATTAACATATGATGTAGATGTTCCAGGGGGAAGTTGAGATTGAACATCTCCAACTTTTCTTCTTAGTTCATCCCAAATTTGAGGAAGAGTATCTTTACCGTACTTATCTCTCATTGTTACTGTTATTTCTGAACGCCCAGGGAATGACTTTGAAGTCATTTCTTTTACTTGAGATAGCTGTTGAATAGCAGTTTCTACTCTATCGGTAACTTCTTGTTCAACCTCAGTTGCAGATGCTCCTGGGTAATAAGTTACAACAACAGCGTCTTTAATTGTAAATTCAGGGTCTTCTAAACGACCTAAGCTACCAAAACTAGCTAAGCCACCAAAAATAAGTATTAAAACGCATAACCAACTGATAACACGTTTTTCAATAGAACCTCTTGCGATATCCATTATTTAAAATCCTTTTTTGTTTTTTATTGTTTGTAAGGAGCTACAAGTTGATCTTCTCTTAAAAAGTTAACACCAGCTGTTACAACTGTGTCACCTGATTCAAGACCTTCTTGAATTTCTACATCATTCTCTTTAAATGCTGTCGCTTTAATGGCTCTTTTTTGAAGTCTATTTTCTTTATTTACTACCCAAACATATGTGTTTTTAGCAGTATCAGAAAAAATAGAGTTTGCAGGAATATAAAATGCAGAGATTTTACTATCTTCACTTAATGTTGCTGTAACTTCAACAACTGCAGTCATACCCGGTAGAACATTTATATCGGTAGGGCGAGTAAGCCTAACAGTTGCTTCATATGTTTGTGTTGTTGGGTCTGCTTGAGTTGAGATTTCAGTCATTTCTGCTTTATATGCATTTTTAGAATTTGCATCTAATCTAACATAGATATCAAAAGTTTTAACTTGGTTTTTTTGAATTACTAGTCTTTCAGGAACAAAAATTTTAACTTCTAAAAAGTCTAAATTTTGTAGCTTTACAATATTTTCTT
>Ga0070724_10002306_pt1 | contig 10669 bp, 10 predicted proteins | sample tdDd001_FD_67278 | JGI IMG/M metagenome (GOLD analysis project Ga0070724, IMG submission 67278) | Marine sediment microbial communities from the Atlantic coast under amendment with organic carbon and nitrate - tdDd00.1 | ecosystem: Environmental > Aquatic > Marine > Coastal > Sediment | place...
GAAAATAAGCCAAATAAAAAGAAAATCTGATGAAAATCATATTTTGGCCTTATTCTATTTTATCGTATGTCACGTGTAACGTGACAAGGAGAACCATCGGTTCTCCGGCGTTACTTGGACAGACAATAAAGTTACTTAAATCATCCTAGACTCCACCCAATCACAAATGCTACTATAAAAACAAATCAACAAGGAGGGATCATATGGACAAGCCCAACTATCCAAATAATAAAAGATACAACACATATAATGACTTCTTAAGACAACGCCATGGTGAAAAAGTAGGAAAACTTTCTTTAAATGCTGGTCTGACTTGTCCGAATAGAGATGGGACAATTGGCACAGGAGGCTGCGTGTTTTGCAGTGAAGATGGCTCAGGGACTTTTGCAGGGTGTTCTGACTTATCTATTAAAGAACAAATGGCTACCCAAACCACTATACAATCCAAAAAGTGGGAAGTTAAAAAGTATATTGCTTATTTTCAAAGCTATAGTAATACCTATGGTGAGTTAGAAAACTTGAGGAAGTTGTTTTATAGTGCTCTTGAAAATCCAGCCGTATGTGGAATTGCAATTGCAACCCGTCCGGACTGTCTTCAAACCGAAGTGCTTGACCTCTTAAGTGAGTTGAATGAAAAAACACATTTGTGGGTAGAACTGGGTTTGCAAACAATACATGAACGTACAGCTAGGTGGTTAAATCGAGGGTATAAGCTAGACGTATTTAATGACGCTGTAAGACGTTTAGGGGAGCGAAATATAGAAGTAGTCAGTCATATCATATTTGGTCTTCCAGGCGAAACACACGAAGAGATGATGGAAACCGTGAAACATGTATCAAAAGTTGGTCTTAAAGGTGTAAAAATTCATTTGCTACATGTGATAGAAGGAACACAACTTAACAAAATATATGAAGCTGAACCATTTAAAATTTTGGAACAAGAAGAATATATAGATTTAGTAGTAGAGGCACTTGAACTCCTGCCACATCAAATGATCATTCATCGATTAACAGGAGATGGTGCAAAAGAAACACTAGTTGCACCTAGATGGCCTCTCAACAAACGCGCTGTACTTAATGGTATAGACAAAGCACTTAAAGAGAGGAACACATGGCAGTCAAAAGCCTTTAAATAATAGAAAGGATGTCAGCATTTTGCTGACATCCTTTTAAGGTTAAAAAGTCTAAGCTATTTTACAACTCTAATAATACCCATAGGTGTTTGCTCATGGTCTTGTCCAAGTGGATTATCTTTTAAAATACTCTTAATCGCAGCGCGATTCATTCCAGATTCAGAAACCCCTAAAATAACACCATCAATATCATTAATATCAACAACCGCGACCTTACAATTTAGTAATTGCGCAAGTTCTTTTGCCACTTCATCCGGTCGGTCAGGACCAAGAACAACATACTGATTATATGGGGGTAGTGTATTTGGAGTTGGGCCGTCAATTGCTTGGGCACGGTAACCGGCAATTTCATAGAACACACCTTTGCGGCCAAATACTTTTGTAACAGCACTCGCTGCAGCAGCATAAAGAATTCTAGGAACACCGCACTCACGAAGGGCCATTTCCATAGTTTCCGGCATACCTAACCCAATACCAGCAGGCGTTTTAGTCACATGTCCTGACAAGAACTTAGCAAGGGGACGTGGGTGGATATCTTTAAGTGGAATGGCGCGTCCTTGGGTAATGGCTACAATTTTCTCAGACACAAATAGAATGTCTCCATCTTCCAAAGAATCAGAAGCGTATTTTTTTACGACTTCTTGTAAGTTATCATCACGCATGACTACGTGTGTTTTTAATGGAATTCTCAGATATTTTTTATTTTCAAACTCAATATGAGCCTTTTTCTCTCTCTTTGCCATGTTAGGCCTCCGATCCGTTTAACCAGTATGATCTAAACACACTTTATTATAACAGAAACTTGGACGTTCTCAGAATAGGAATCTAAGAAAGACCAAGTTTCTAATTTTGTTGAGTATTTAAAAATAATTATATGGTTAAATCGACTACAAATACACCAGCTAATCGACCATCAATTTTTACTGGGATGGAACATGTAATACAGAATTCATTGGTAATTTGAGAAATATAAGGTTCAGAGTTATAAGAGTCAGTTTTTAGTACATCTGTGTAGAATGGTCTATAAGCGACATCTACTGTCATACCTTTCATATCTGCTTCTGAGAATGCAAAACCAATACCTTTAGCATCTAAAACGGCAACGAACTCATAATCAGAGTTTCCAGACTTAAACTGCATCATATCTTCAGCGGTAATGTTTTTGATATCTTTAATGGACTTACTGTTAATATAGTCCTTCATTGTTTTAATTGTTGTCTGGACACTTTGTTTAGTGGCACTATCGATTTTAAGCCCACTCTTATAGTCGTCAACAATGCCCATAAGTTCACTTGATATACCGTGGATGTTCTCAAGAGATGAGGACATACCAGAAATGCTTGCACTTTGTTCCTGTGTGAGTGCAGCTGCTTCTTCAACGTTTGCCGTTACATCATGTGCGTTGTCTGTAACACCTTCGACAAGTTTAAAAATTTGGTTGGTTGTCGAGAGTTGTGATTCGCATAGTGTACGAATGTTATCAACAGAATCAATGGTGCTTGAAACAGTTGTTGTAACTTGTTCTAACATTTGATTAGACTTGTCAGCAAATTCAATACTGTTCTGTGATTCAACAACAAGGGCTTCAATTCTGCTAGAAATTTGTTTAGTTTTACCTGAGACCTCAGATATAATTTCTTTGATATTTTCCGTGGACTCATTAGACTGCTCAGCAAGTTTTCTAACTTCTTCTGCAACAACTGCAAAACCACGACCTGCATCACCTGCACGAGCTGCTTCAATCGATGCGTTCAGAGCTAATAGATTAGTTTGCTCACTAATAGCTGTTATGATTTGAATAATTTCTTCGATGCTGATCATTGATTCACTTAAATCTTGGATTTCTTTCGAAATTTCTAGGTTTTCATTTGAACCTTGTTTCATGATTTGGATGATAGAGAGTGAGTTCTCCGTATTTTTTCTAATAGTTTCATCCATTTCTCTTGATGAAGTGCCGAGTTCGTTGGATAGATCTGTAATTTGATTAATACCATTTACCATTACGCCAGCATCATCTTGAGTGGTTTGTGATTTGCTAGAAATATCGTCAATAGATCCAGCGATGTCTGTGACATTTTCAGCCACGTTTTCAAAAGATATTGCGAGTTGATTCCCCGTTTCCTTAATGCTGGTAATTGAGGAAGCTAGTTTTTCGCTGGTCATGAGCATTTTACCAATCATGATCTTCATGTCCTTGCTTAAATGATCAATTGAATCACCTATGACAAGGAACTCTTTTCGAACTGATTTAGGTAATGTTGCTGTTACATGACCATTAGCAATTTCATCAATATACTTAGATACTAAGGAAACTTGTCCCTTTGTTCTAACGAGTATGATGAATGTGCTCAATTGGCTCAACAGTGCTGCGACAACCAGTTGGACGGCTAGAGGTTGAGTGTTAAGTGCTATCAGTGCCCCCGCAATGATTAACCCATTTACCGCAAAAGTTATTGCAAGTGTTGGAGCCATGCTTGAATGTTTGTTCAAATTGTTCACCCCTTCATTTTCTATCCATTTGGATGTATTCAACAAAACTTATAAAAATCCTTCTTAAGAATACTGAAGAAATGGGAAATTGTAGAGATAAAGTAGGTTAATACAAAAAAACGCATCCATAATATAATGGATGCGTTTTATGACTTAGGATTATGCTTTGTCTACAATGTTACGCAGTATGGTTTTTACCTCATTTGATGCGAAGGATGCTTCGACACTTTTTAGATATATCTCAGTGAAAATATCTTTGTCAAAATCGAAGTTCTTTGCCAAATGTGTATACTCTCCAGTTTGTGTAATGTTCGAAACAGTCATATTATCAGTGTTAATCGTCACAAATATGTCGTCTTTGTAGAAATCGCCGATTGGGTGTTCTCCATACGTTGGTACAGCTTTTGTATGCAGGTTACTAACCGGGCACATTTCTAGTGGGATTTGTTCAGTCTTAACAAGATCATATGATGAAGGAACATCTTTACAGAAGAGTCCGTGACCAATACGTTCTGCATGCAATAACTTAATTGATTTCTCAACATTTTCACCAATACCCGTTTCACCAGCATGTACAGTAATATGGTATCCATATTCTTTTGCTAGATCAAAGGCGTCTTTGTGAAGTTCTGGTGGGAAATCATGTTCATTGCCTGCTAAATCGATTGCAACAACACCTTTTCCTAAGAATTTTCGTCCTGCCTCAACAACTTCAATACTGCGAGATACGTCTTCGTGACGCATACAGCATAGAATCAGATTCGCATGAATGCCAAGGGTTTGTGGAGCTTCATGAATAGCTTTTAAGACACTTTCAACAATTTCATCAAATGAAAGGCCTTGAACCATATGAAGGCGAGGAGCAAAGCGAATTTCGATATACTTTACACCATCTTCAGCCACATCTTCAAGCAGTTCTTTAGTGATTCTGTAAATGTTGTCGACATTTTGCATGACCGCATTGGGCAGTGCAAATCGCTCCAAGTAAACTTTTAGCGAAGGACAATCATCTGGAACCTGTAAATATGATATTAGATCTTTAAGGTTGTAGGTAGGAAGTTCGATCCCATCCTTTTTTGCCAGTTCAAGGATAGTTTCTGGTCGAACACTACCGTCCAGATGACAATGCAGTTCAACTTTTGGCAACTTTTTTAAATTAGTCATTCAATCACATCCTCAAAGTAATCTTGGAACATTATATACTGTTTCTTTTTAAAAGCCAAGGTAATTATTGATAAAAACATATGAAGGATTGGGTGTGAAATACCGAACGTTCGGATAAAAAGTGTGACGCTTATATTAAATATATCCAAAAACTAAGTTAAGAACCTATAAATATTCCAACAAGTCTAGTAACATGGACTAGTATTGGTATAAAATTATAGTGACTGTAAAGTGAATACGAAACAAAGTGGATTCGGAGGATCTTATGAATAAAAAGATAATTGCATTAGCGGCTTCTTTTGGCCTGCTATTTTCAAGTATAAGTTTTGCAGAACCGGGGCTTGAGTTAAGTGCATTTGAGAATCAAACTGTAATTGATGGACATGTTTTTGAAAACACGGGTCTTCAGTACCCGTTTTTATACGGTGAAGATAAGGTCTTTATGCCACTAGATTACAATACCCTCAGAGCATTAGGATATCTGAGTTCATGGGATAGTAAAAACAACGCATTTAGGATTTATGCTACAACAAACCAAACATTTAATCTAAGTACATCAGAAGTAAACTGGTCAGATAGTACAATTGCAGGTGCTGTTTCACAAGCGGATGTTAAATGGATGGAGAATGAACCTCTCTCAGGTCAACTTGTTGAGGCTAACGGTATTTTGTACTTGCCACTTTCAGATCAAAACTTAAGTCAATTTGATTGGGCAGCAGCTTTTCATCCCTTCCTAGGACTGCAAATGAGTGTTACCGATGGAAGTGCAGACCTTGTAAGCCTTGAAGAGGCTGAAATTAAATACTATGATGCTTTATCAAGGTTTATGATGACGCGTAACAAGTCATTAAGTTATGAACGGGCATCGGAGTATGCAAAATTCATAAAAGATGCTTCTATACAACATGAGATTGATGAGATATGGATCATGGCGATGTTATGGCAAGAAAGCTGGTATGACGAGAATTGTGAGTATAAAGGGGCAATCGGGCTAATGCAGATCATGGAATCTACAGGCCGTGCGCTGGGACTTACGCGTGACCAGTTGTTTGATCCTCAACTAAGCATTGAATTTGGAGCTAAATACTTACGTGACCAAATGAATGCTTTTGATAACGATTTGAATCTAGCGACACTCGCTTACAATCAGGGACCTGTGCGTGTGAAAAAAGGTACCTATAAAACTTGGTATTTAGAAGATGTACAGGAAAAATCGCAAGTGATTAAAGAGTGGTTATTAGAAAATGGCATAGATTTGTCAGCGTTAAATACAGAGGATGACACGGTGGTTGAAGAGGGTGAAGATGCCAGCGGTGAAGTCACTGAAGAGAATGCAGAAACAGTGAGTCAGTAGAGATGGAGGAGTCTTATGCCACATATTCGTGTTAGAGGAATGTATGAAGAGGATGTTCGTAGTCTTGCGCCAACGTTTGTTGATCAGATTGAAAAACTTGTTGAATGCCCAAGGGATCACATTTCGATTGAAGTTGTGCCAACAATATGGATTACAGAAGCCGGTGCGTGTGAAGCCTACCCATTTTTTGAAATGCATTGGTTTGATAGAGGCCAAGAGGTTCAAGATAAAGTAGCTTCAGCATTAACTGATACAGTTCTAGAAATGGGTTTTGAAGAAGTTGCAGTCGTCTTTTATGCCCTGCAAGAGAATAAGTACTATGACAATGGACAACATTATTAATTGAATAAAGAAGGCGACCCAAGTGTATTGGGTCGCCATTTTTTGTGGAATTACAACTTAACATATGCTGCGCTTAACATTTATAAGGCCCGATTTATTGGCTTAAAGGAAAAATGATGTAGACAACAACAACAAGCAAGGAGAAAATAAGATTAAATATGAGCCCGCGATTGTAATAATCGCCGTCTCGCTTCATTCTTTTTGAGTTCATATAAAGTCCAGCTGCACAGATGCATGCTTCAAACATTGCAACTAAAAATGCAGTTGTCAAAAGATCTTCTCGCCAGTGTCCACGTTTATAGTAGTTAAAATAAATGTCCAAATTATACAATTGCTCTGGGCGTGATTCAACGATTAAAGCCACAATAGCTAAAGTAATGAACCATGTCACAAGGCCTAAAATTGGAACGGTTCGAACGATGAAATCGCCACCGCGACGTTTATTACGTTCATAACCGTAAACCATATTCTCAAACTTACTTCGGCCTTCTGATTCAACCGTTTTACGAATAGCTTCAGATTGTTTTCTGAATATAAAGTTTGTGATCATATTCTTTTGTGCGTTAGATAGATCTAAAAACTGTAATCGTAAATCGTGTTGTATCATTGAGTTAGCTACTGGGTCACATGCAATAACTTTGCTTTTAATCACCATGTTGTCAGCTTCATTTTCAAGATCAAGTTCTATATCAAGATCAATACCTGCTGGAACACGCTCTTCAACAATTCCCCGAAGTCCAGTTGCACTAATGTTTTTTAAGAGGATGTGATTGTCTTTACCGTCGAGCTGATAGGTAATGTGTTTTAATATATGGAGTCTATATGTGTTTCTTCTTTGGATTTTAGAGGGTGCAGAAATCTTAGATAAAATGATGACTGAATGTGAATCTACCTTTTTTCTCTCTAAAACCATGACCTTCATATTGTATACGTCTTTTTTCTTGGATTCGTCCCCAAGGACAACATCAAAAGTAACCTCTAACTTATCATTCGTGTGAAGAGGGTAGTAATTGCCTTCATGAATGGGAGAAATAACCCCAAATGCATTGTCTCTGAATTCACTTTCAACAAGAGTTTTAAGTTTATGGACATCACCACTAGAGTTTTGGATCGTTAACTCCACTTGTTTGCCGGGTTTTAATACTGATTGAAGATCCATAATCCACCTCCGTATTTATAGATACCCTAAAATGGTGTAAGGATATCTATGTATTCACCTAATTATACCAAAGTCTGGCGAAAATTATGGAATCGATGTTTAGATTTTGCTATAATATTTTTATGAGTGGCTAGACTTACTAGCAATTGAGTCGAGTGGGATTCGTTGTAAGGTGAAAGTTTAGACGATTCTGACAATATTCAACATATAAAAAGGATATTGTGCACTTTAGCACGAAAGGGGGTCCACATAATGCAAGGTAAAGTAAAATGGTTTAACGCTGAAAAAGGCTTCGGTTTTATCGAACGTTCTGAAGGCGACGATGTATTCGTTCACTTCAGTGCTATTCAAACTGATGGATTCAAAACTCTTGAAGAAGGTCAGTCTGTTGAATTCGACATCGAAGAAGGTCCAAAAGGTCTTCAAGCTGCGAATGTAAACGGCCTATAATGACTAAATACATAAGAGCTTAGTGATTTAAAGAGGGTGGCTGTGTTTGAGTTTTGTCCGGGGGGATACTCAAGCCAGTCACCCTCACTCGTTAGGTTGTATTTTTGGTTGACTCTTCGTTACTAAAAAAAACTAACCCCAGTTACGTACGTGGGTACGCGCCTGGGATTAGTTTTTTTCGTGCCTCAATTCAACCAAAACTACAACCTAACGAGGTTTATAAAGACTCTTCGTTACTGAAAAAAATCACCTAGTTACGTACGTGAGTACGCACCTAGGTGACTATTTTTTCGTGCCTCAAATCAATCAAAACTACAACCTAACAAGGCTTATAAAGACTATTCGTTATTAAAAAAACTAACCTCAGTTACATACGTGGGTACGCGCCTTGGATTAGTTTTTTCCGTGCCTCAAATCAATCAAAACTGCAACCTAACGAGGTTTATAAAGACTCTTCGTTACTGAATAAACAAACTCCAACCAACCCCGACAAAAACTGATTTTCGGAAGTTTTGCTTAAATTGAGGCGTGAGCCAAAACGGTTGCAGGCGCGTACCTATCGTACGTAACTGTAACCGTTTTGGCTCAACAACGAAGAGTTAAGCAAAAATCCCGAAAATCAGCAAAAAAAAAGCACCCGCTCGTCTGCGTGTGCCCAATCCAATAGTAGTCGTAAGGAAAGAAAGGAATACTTTCTCAATGTCTCACTAATATAAATTTCGACGAAGACAATCGTTTTCCTCTAAAAAATTATAAAAATTTCAGAATTATTCCAGTTATACAGTTAAAAAAGCCAACTGCGACCTAATGTGGACCACTTTTAAGGTTCACTCTAGGGCAATTGGCTTATTTTATAATCAAATTGTTTTGATGGTATCAACTTATAATGGACGAATAGTATTTACATCTGGTCCTAACTTATAAATGATATCTTTACGCTCTACAATAATTGTAGCATTGTTGTTAAGTGTGTGTTCAGACCGAATATTGTCAAGTAACTCCCTTGTTGGATTAATTGCAACAGGATTACCTACTAGACGCATCATAGACAGGTCACCGTTTGTATCTCCATAAGCATATGAATTAGTTAGGTCAATATGATATTGGTCAACAAATGCATGGATAACACGGTTTTTACTGTCCGCATCCCAGTTTGGAATAACTTCACCAGTAAATGTGCCATCTGGGTTGAGTAAGTATTCTGTGCCTTTGTAATCTTCAACACCATACTTATATGCCATACGTGCAACCAGGTGTTCAGGGCTACCAGAAATAAAGAAGACCTTATGGCCCTGGGATTTGTGCCACTCAATTTGATCCCTGGTATAGGTATAAACCTGATCCCCTTTTAGGTTGATCACTTGCTGGGAAATAAACTGAATTTCCTCCTTTTTTAAGCCTTTGAGGGAATCTACATAGATTTCCGCAAGTTCCTCCATGTAGTCTTCGTATTCGCCTACACGGGCTTGCCACTCCTTATAAGTGTGCTTTACATGAGAATGCCAAAGGGCTGGGTCAATAACCTCGTATTTAATCAATTTCTTGAAATGTTCGATCATTAAAGAATCTCTGTATAAAGTACCATCAATATCGAAAAAAGCTGCAATGTTTTTCATAGCCATCCTCCATTCTCCTACGAAATAGGTGATTTTTAAAATTGTATCTGTATTTGTCGCAGAAAGCAAGGAAAATATTTATAATTCCAATTATCAGTTTCGCAAGCTTGTCTTTTGGTATAAATATAATATCCAAAGTAGCAGGTCTTTAATCTATAATGATTGTCGAACACTACATAATGCGATGACAAAAGAATATCACAGACAGAACTCGAAAGGTGGTGCTTCGTATGTTATATATCTTAATAGCTCTTCTTATTACGGCAATCGTTGGGTATTGCGTAGAGACCATTAGAATGAAATTAACTATTGAACGCGTGAAAAGAACCGCACGGGAGATGTCTGATCTAATCGACGGACTAATTGTAGGTGTTGAAGAAATCGACATGTTTTTAATTAATAACATACGACATGAAATCGCAGACACCTATCTCAAAAGTGGTCGCATAGACGACTTCAAAATTTATAAAAATGGAGGACGACGTATTCGTCTGGCATTTAGAGTGAACTTAGCCGTTCAAAAAATGGATATTTACATCGGCAGAAGTTACCACAGAACAGAAGAAATTTCCCTAGACTATCTTGAAGATATGAATACAAGTGAAGTCTTATAGGAAATTGATGTTTAAGATAAAATAACTGGGGTAATACTTAAATAGTTAGAACTCCTTCCTTTAAGGAGGTTCTTATAAAAGCAATAGCAGGGACGTACTAACGGACGTAGGTCCATAAGAGTAACACAGAAATCGATACTATGTAATGCATAGTACAAAAAAATTAATCGAATGATTTTTGTAAGGAAATTCGAAAAAGTAATACCAAATCTTTAAAAACCTTGTAGGAGGTATGCTTATCGAAAACATCAGTATACAAACAACTGAATATAATGAACAAGATCGTGCTTGTTATTGCTGACGAGACATTCAAGAGTGATTAGCTTGAATGTCTCGTATTGTTTAGA
>Ga0070724_10002307_pt1 | contig 10666 bp, 4 predicted proteins | sample tdDd001_FD_67278 | JGI IMG/M metagenome (GOLD analysis project Ga0070724, IMG submission 67278) | Marine sediment microbial communities from the Atlantic coast under amendment with organic carbon and nitrate - tdDd00.1 | ecosystem: Environmental > Aquatic > Marine > Coastal > Sediment | place...
ATTATCTTTAACACCTTCTACCTCTGAAGTTCCATATCCATCTATTGACATAGTCAGATCACCTTTCAGCTTATCGTCTTCCTCAATTTGTAATCCTTCATTACTTTCAAATGTTTGTCTATATCTTTGCGCTTTCATTTTTTGCAATCTTTCATCAGTATCCTTCCATAGGTGTCTAGAATTTGGATTAGAAGGATGCAATGCAATTTTCACTTTGCTTACTTTGTCAAGAGAGTATAGACTTGTAAAGAAATCAGTTTGATCAAGAATGAATTTGATTTCAGCTTGAACTAAATTGTCAGGCAAGGCTCTTTCAATTATAGCTGCAAAGTTTTCAATAAACTGCTTATATCCAATCTTTCCACTAACTTCGTTGTATGCCATTATTCCAGTTTTACAATCCAAAATAAAATTTGCCTCTGCAATTATTTTATTCTGTACATTTACACTATTCTTTTCTTTGTGATCTTTATTAACAACTTCTTCTTCAACATCATCAATGAACTTCACAAGCTTTCCGCAGAATAGGATTCTTTTGTCATATACAATTCTATCAACATTTATAAATCCCCACTCATATTTATTGTTAGGGTAGTAATAATTACTTGTTAATGAGTTATGCAAAAAGTTTTCCTTATTCGTGTATGTTCCTATTAAATTTAGTCTTGCAAAATAATAATACTTGTTCAAATTTCCTCCTAATTTTCTTGTCATATAACGGAAGCTCATCAGAGATTTCGTCGAACTTTACAACGATGGCTCTCATGCTCATGAGTCTGCGAACAGCTAATGAGCTGAGTGACTCGTTTAGTGAGACGATTTGTCCACCGTAATTTCATCATGTATTTTAAGCCATCAGGCTATCATATATCTCTACATCCACTCATGTGGACCTCTGCTCTGATATAATGTTATGTGAAGTTTTATTTGATGTTAACGTCGATTGCTTCAATAGAATTCGGAGAAACTATGATGAGATAATTCGAAGTAATAGAAGGCATTTTCATTTCATAATTGAATTCACTATCATGATTATAATAGTAATCATTCCATGATAACGACCTATCATTATAATTCTCCTTTGAATAAGCAGATACATTATCAGCTTCGAACACCAAAATCTCATTATAAAATGGCAAAACTAGTCCGAAATCTCGAGTATTTTCCCTATATGAGTATCTCATGAATGCTGCTTTTCTTACAATTGCACCACTAGATTTATCTACCTTATGTATGTAGCCTGAAGCTGAGGCAAAATATAAGTACTCCTCATCATAACTTGGAATAGAAATCTCTTCTGCTGTCTCTATCATCCAGTTTATTGACCCAGAAATAAAGTCTAATGAGTACAATGCCCCATCATTTGTTGAAAAGTAAATACTTTTGTCATCAATTACAGCACCTCTTATCACAACATTTAAGTAACTGTATTCACTCCAACTTGCTGATTCACAATAAAAGAACCATTTATATAGTCTTGAATTCTTCAAGTTAGTGAACATGTACATTTGATCTTTATAATGTAATAGTAGATTCGCTCCATTAAGATATACATGACGAACTTCTTTTTTTTCATATTTTTGCATGTTTTCATCAAAAACTATTTCATTTATTATTTCAAGTTTTTCAGTGTCAAAGATTAAGACCTTACCAGTATTAGAAACAACAACTAAATTATTCTCAAAACTTTTAAGCGAGCTTGTACATATGGCATTAAGAGATATGCGATTTGAAATCTTACCAGTGAAAATATTCAGCGAAAAGAGTGTTCCCATTTCATCAATAATCCACAAACCACGTTTGATTACTATTGGAATTGAATGTATAGGTATTTCTGAACACTTTTGCTCCCAAAGTAACTCACCACTGTCTATATTGATGCAAGTAACAATACCGTTACTCCAACCATTAATTACCAAATCACTATAGATAACAGATTGCGTTGGAATTAAAGAGAATTCCTCATCATTCTCTGATTCTATGTGATAGTTCCATTTAACTTCTCCTAGCATTAACTCACTGATATTGAGAGAATAATATTCGTTGTTTCCCTTGAACTCTTTCTGTACTAATATATTTTCCTTTATAGATAACCAACTAGGAAACTTAATAATATTGTCGTTATACAAAACCGTAAACTTATCAACAATCCTGGATTTCAAATCAACAAGTATTTCTGAAATATTTGCGTATCTGTGTTCTCTATTATATTCACACATTTTTCTAGTTAAGTTTTTAATAGCATATGACGTCTCAGTGTTAAACTGATATCCTATAATTTTATTGGAGTTTAATCTATAATCATTAATATTATCACTTAACATTTGAATGAAAATAATTCCTAACGAATAAATATCTGTCCTACGATCAAGTTGTTCTCCCTTCTTTTGCTCAGGTGAAATATAAACTAGCGAACCAAAACGATCTACATTGCTTGTATAAGGATTTTCATCCTCATTTATTAAGTCATAATATGTGCCATAATCTCCTATTTTCACTTCAATATCTTTATTAAAATACTCCTTAGCACTTATTAAAATATTATCTGGTTTAATATCTCTATGTAGTCCAGTCTTATGAATATAGTTTAATCCATCACAAATTTGAATGAAAATCTTTATTTTCTCATAAAGATCAAGTTTTCTTCCCTTCTCGGTGTCTCTTAATAATGATTTTAAATTACCATATTCGCAATACTCCATTATATAGTAATTGAAACCATTGATATTTCCAATTTGATATATTTTAACTATGTTTCTGTGACTTAATTGCTTACCACTTGAGTATTCATGGAAGAACCTTTCCTCAAGATTGTCAATGTTCCCATGAAACTCCTTTCTTGGATTAAAAACCTTCATGCATAGTTTATCCTCAGATGATTCAGTATTCTCAAGTAGATAGGTTTCTGATATTCCTCCATCCCCAATTTTTTTTGATACTTTATAATCCTTTTTGTTATACAATACAACTTTATTCATGATGGATTCAGTATTATATACTCTATTCAAATTTAACTCCTTTCAAATAAAATTTTGCATAACTAGTTTCTTTACGACTAATTTATGTATGTAGATACTTCTAAGACAACTAGTCATTTTACTGCAACCGCACTGCAACGCGTCCATTTTTATACAAAAACATAAAACACTTTTTAACACTTAATCATTATAATCCCCTATTTAAGCCACTTCTAAAGACTGTTATAACTTAGTAAAACATATCCAATCTGATTTAATGTGTAAACAAATCATCACAGCCTTACACATTATCTATCTTGAAAATATACAAGATATCCTCACCGTATTTATCAAATTTAGCTGGTCCAAAACCTCTTAATGCAATTAACTCTTCCCGCGTTGTTGGATATGCTTCTATCATCTTATCCATCTCAGCATTATTGAATATATAGTATGCCTTAATGTTTTCTTCTCTTGATTTTGCTAATCTATATGCCTTTAATTCATTAACTAAAATCTCTTTCTCTTTCTTCTGTTTACTAACGTGATTTACTACTTGATCAGATTTCTTTAAGACATCATATTTATATTTCTCATATTTATTCAAGAACGAATTTTCTTTCACTTCAGAATTAAAGGTTATAAAATCAGCAATTTCTTTCATTGTAACTACAGGAACATTGACTTCGTTACATGTATCATTTATATCTTTCAGTTTATTTTTTAATTGATCATATTTCACTACTTGACTCTTAATTGTTTTAGGTGCATAACGATAGTTTAAGATACTCTTTGGGTTAGCCATTACCACTAACGATTTTATAGGCATGAACTTAATCATCTTATGGTGTTTCAGAAATTTTTCCAAGATTTCAATATGTCTATCATTTTGAGATATAGGACTATACATGCCCTCTTTTTTTATTGTTTTACCACTACTACTTTTTATGGTTCTTATAAAATCACCATTATTGCGAATCTCAATGTTACCATTCAGAGTTTTGGTTTCTAACACAGTAATACATTTATTCGATATTATTATAAAGTCAAACTGAGCTTTCAATCCTTCATGGTTGATGTTGATATCATGTAAGCAATATATTGGCAAAAAAGAATGTTTCAACTCATACGTAACTTGCTTTTCGCCTTGTTGACCATATTTAATCAATCTGATATCCCTATCTATCGATTGAAGTATTCTATCATCATCAATCCCTAACTTTAAATTCTCTAGTTCTGAGATTGCTTTGTCCTGCCCTTCATATGGTTTTATAAACTCAGGTTCTTTTAATGATACTCCAATACTTTTTATAGAATTTTTTAGATTTCTAAGCATTCCAACTCCTTAACTAATAACCGTAAGATTTAATTCATTCCCTATACACTAATCCACCAGTTCCATTCATCGTGATTATGAACAACGGTATCATCCAAACTTCAATGCAATCATATTTATTAAACTAATATATTCTTTCCTATTATGTATTCATTATTCTACTAACTTCAAATTACTCTTTCTTATAATTCTCTGTGGTAATGGTTCATCTAGTTTCCATACAAACTGAATAGGTTTATTACCTTGATGAGATACATATCTAGCCCTACCAATAAAGGCATATGGTGATGTTTCTTTATGCTTTTTCTTTGCCTCTCTTACAAATAAAAGTATTGTATGATCATCTTTGTTCTCAATGTATCTTCTCCCTGTAGGAGAATCTTGTGATGTTGTCGATTGTGATTCCCAATGAAATAGTTCATTAGAGATAGCATAATCGTTATACATGGTTGTTTCTTGATATTCACCTTCGAGTTTATTAATAGTGATAAAGAAGATATCAGTATTCTTTTCCTTTACATAGAAAACCCCTTGTCTCAATGGATACTTCTGCGTTTCTTTATTTACTTCAAGACCTGCAAGAATTTGATCTAGATGATAATCACTAAATAAATCCAATGGCAACTCGTAATCCAATCCTATTTTTTTTTTGATTAACTTTTGGTGATTGAGTTGATAATCTATTAGCTCTATGGCTTCATCTACTAGTGATTGATTATTATCTATGAATCTACTTAAAGAATCATCATAGCTTGTTTCTGGCTTATCCTTGTAAATGGTATAGTGCAACATACCTTTCATAAGAGAATCTTTATACATCTTGTTTATAAAGGTTTCTTTTATATATTCTAAGAAGTCTTTTGAGTTTACTGCAGATAATCTTCTTAGGAATACTTTCTTAAACTTATCTTCTGCTTGGTAGTTATCAATCTTCTTTGTTTCAAAACACAGATCATAGAAAGTATATTTAGCATAAAACTGCTGAATGTCTATGTGATACATTTCTATAAAATTCTTTAGATTTAGTTCCATATCATAATGCTGATCAAAGAACTGAACCATCCTTCGTAGAGAAGGTTTAGTAAAAGAATCCGATTGTATATTACTTAGAACATGTTTCATGGCCATCTTTTCAAGCTGTATAGAACAACCAGTTGGCATATTAGGAAACTCGTTCTCTATTTCCTTTTTTAAGTTATACTTTGACTTACCGATTAATGATCTGAACTTTGTAGCAAAGTCATATGATTTATGCGCTCTACCTACATAATCAAGCACAGTAAGAGCATCTTTACCATCTGATAATCTGAGACCTCTACCTAACTGCTGTAAAAACACAGTCAATGATTCTGTTGGTCTTAAAAAGAGTACTGTATCTATTTCAGGAATATCTACACCCTCGTTATATAAATCCACCACAAAGATACATTTAACTTCACCACTGATAAGCTTATTCTTAGCACTAGATCTAACTTCTAGAGAAGAATCACTGTCTAAATTTATGGATGGAATACCAGCTTGATTAAACTTTCTTGCCATATAAGAAGCATGCCCCTTAGTAACACAGAACCCTACCGCTTTCATATCATCTATATCTGCAATGTATTTATCTAATGAGTTAATGATCTCTCTTACTCTTTGATCATTCTTTGTATAAACATTTTCTAGTTCAGATGGATCATACTTACCTCTTTTAAAGGCCATATGCTCTAGATCTACTACGTCAGATATTCCAAAGTAATGAAAAGGTGATAATAACTTTCTATCTATAGCTTCAGTCAATCTAATCTCTGATGCTATTCTGTTATTAAAGTGTGTTGTTATATCTTCTCCATCCATTCTCTCTGGTGTAGCAGTTAAACCTAGTAGATATTGAGGTTTAAAGTAATCAATAACTTTTAAATATGAGGAAGCAGAAGCATGGTGAGTTTCATCTAGTACGATATAATCAAAGTACTTCTGATCAAAAGACTCATACTTATTCATTCTTGACAGCGTTTGAACTGTAGCAAACAAATTACTATCTGATGGCATATTGCCACCAATCCATAGAGAACCAAAGTTTTGATCTTTTAGCACCATTCTGAATGTTGATAAAGACTGTTCTAAAATTTCTTTTCTATGTGCAATGAAAAGGAGTTTTTTCTCTTCATCTTTTCTTACTCTTTTATAATCAAAAGCTGCTAACATGGTCTTACCTGTACCCGTTGCTGCAACGATTAAATTCTTGAATGACTTATAGAACTCTCTTTCAGTTCTTATTTCATCAAGTATTTCTTGTTGGTATGGATAAGGCTTTAAATCAAAGTAATGTAAATTAACCTGTGATTCCTTTTGAGTTAAAGCATCTTTTAGTTGTTCTTTTAAATGTTCATCATAAGGATCAAAAGAAACAAACTCACTATCATTCCAATAAGAATTAAAGATGCCTTTAAACTTATGTATGATATCAGGTGAAGTATATTCTGATACCTTTAAGTTCCATTCTAATCCAGAAGATATGGCAGCTTTAGATAGATTAGATGATCCTATATAAGCTGTTGAAAAACCTGTATTTCTTTCGAAGTAATATGCCTTTGCATGAAGCCTAGTTCTTTCTGTATCAAACGTTACTTTGACTTGTGTATTAGGTAGCTTTGCAAGCTTTTCTATGGCCCTATAATCGCTAGCGCCCATATATGAAGTGGTAATAACTCTAAGTTTCTTGGACTTAGTAAACTCTACTAGATCATCATATATAAGACGTAAACCACTAAATTTCACAAAAGATATTAAAAGATCTATTCTATCACTTGTACGTATTTCTCTTTTAAGTTCAGAGAACATAGTAGGTTCACCTTTTTTACCTGTAAAAAGAGATGAAAAAGCTATAGACGTTAACGGTCTATTATCATTGAGTTCTTTAAGCAATCCATCATCTTCATGAGCTGATAATAATAGATCTGATTGAGTAACCTCTTCATCCAGTACATGACTTAAATTCTGATAAAAAGATAGTACCTCTTCTTTAGGAAGACTTTCTAACTTCTTTCTAAGTAATAACTCGTAATCTTTAGAAAGTACCTTTGGAAGTTCTACTTCTTCTATAGGTTCTTTATTAATCTTTTTATCTATATCTATTTCTTTTAGTATTGGTTTTTCATATAATCCGTTTTTCATGTAACCTCTTTACTTATACTCATACAATCTAACTCAAAATTGGATTAAGCTAACTTATAGTTTCATTATTTTGAACAGCAGGATCAGTGGAGTCTTTTTCTATTGAATCATAATTATCTTGTCGCCCCTTCTTAATCCTTTTAGTTTTGGATATGGCGTCTTCAAGCCAATCACGGTCATATAATCTTACTTTGTTTACTTTAGCAAGATCTTTGGCTGGTCTAGTATAAAAACTGTTAGTAACAACGAATGCTTTATTACACTCATAATACTTTTTTGCAGTAACCACTTCTTGAACTGCTGACACTCCTACATTTTTAGAATATCTTTTAGCTTGTACAACGACTTTTTCATTTGTATTTTCTAAAACTAGATCTGCTCCAAAATCACCACTAAGTTGTGTTCTAAAAACTCTATAACCTAAATTATCAAACAACGACTCCAGGAAAGTTTCAAACTCCTCTCCATTCATCTTGTCAACTTTGATCATTGTCATATTATTATAGGAGTATTTAGTTAATATAGTTTTTATGATATTAAACTTAATTATTATGTACAATGGAACAATGCTTGCAAATAAAATATCTAAACCATGATCTCCACCCAACTCGTTACGTCCATAAAAATATAGCATAGGAAGCACAACAACCAGTATTTCTCGTAAGCGAAATGAGTACTTAAAATCAATTTTTCGTCTTTTTACATTTCCTTTTTTTCTTTTATCTAATAACTTGTCGAACTTTTGTAATACTAAGAACGCAATCAACGTTACTAATAAGACCAACATATTATGTGTATTGCTATTTAAGTTTGGAATTTCACTGATTAACATAGTAGCCACTACTAAGGCTACAAAAGCATTAATCAATACACGTTTTTTTCTTTTACCCCTTGATCTATATCCAAAATCTATCTTCATCTCCACTCCTAAAATAGTATAATACTCTATAAAATAGCTTTTCTTATTGTAATTCATAATTGCAATTTACACTTATAAACATCCATTTCCATTATACACCTAATTAAGTTCGTAATAAAACATATATGGTATATATTGCGAAGTATTTAATAATCTACTAATTAAGTGCATTTACTCATATTTTCTACTAATAACTAACAGAAGCAAGTTATCTGTTTCACATAACGGAAGCTTATCTGAGATGCCGTTGAACTTACAACTAGACTCTAATGGTCGTGAGCCTACGAACACCTAATGAGTCTGTGACTCGGTTAGTGAAACGGATTTGTCCGCCTAATACCCACTTTATTATAGAGCCTTCAAGGCGAGCCGACATGCTACTTAGTTCAATATATTTGGTCCTTGCTCAGATGTAGTGTCAGGTGATGATAAATTATTCTATAAAAATGCCTCAAACTTATTTTGTATATCCTTGACAAAATCATACCCAAGCATCGAATTATCATACTTACCTAGTATCTGTGATTCCAAACATTCTGTTAGATATAGCATTCCAGGAGCCATTTCCTTCCAATACACCTTACAGTAATGAATATAGTAGAATGCTTCTTTATAGTGCCCTTTCTTTAATAAATATTCTGATGCCCATAAATAAGCATAACCCTTATTAAGTGAAGATGTATATCCATCGTCTTCAGACAGTTTTTGATAAGATTTTATCAGATTTGCTCTAGTTTCGTTGTATTGGTTGCTTAGCAAATAACATTTAGCCAAATTCCCATAATAAGATCCCGATTTTGATGTACTAGATTCACTAGACTCAAAGATATCTAAAGCTTCATCAATTCTTCCTAGTTCTCTCAAAACAATTCCTTTAGTAATTCTGTAGTTATTCATATCCCATTCACTGCCAAGCTCTTCTGACATTTTTTCAAGTTTCATTATTGTTGTTAATGATCCCTCATAATTGCCTTTTCTCCATTGAAAAGATGCTAAAGTATCTAAGTATGCTGTATATGGTAATGAATTTTCCTTTACAGATAAAGAATACTTTTCAAGTTGCTTTTGAGCTGATTTTTCGTCACCACTAAGATAATTCTTATCAATAACATCACTAAGCAATATTGAACTATTATAACTTGTGACAACATCATTTTCATCCCAATCAATACTATTAAGAACTTGGTTTGACAGTTTCAAGTATTCTTTGACATATCCTTGATCACATAATAAATATCTACAAGATGAACACAGCTTTAGAGCTTCAAGATAATTCCTTGAATTAATACACGTTTCTATTGAGAGTACTATGTCCTGTGGAAGAATTTCTATTACTTCAATTACAGATGTCCCAAATAGCATTGTTACAATTTTGGAATTCATAAAGTAAGTTAACCAAGATTTTACAATATGTGTTTGATGTTGAACAGAAAATCTTGAATGAATAAACTCAATAACCAATGGGTGCACACTATACATATAATCATCATCATCATTTGTTGTCATTTCTACTAATCCCAGGTTTCTTACAACTTCTATACTCTTTATAATCTTTTTTCTTTTCAAATCAATAACATTTATCAATTCTTCAGTAGTAACTGGCCTTGTTACTTCGACCAGATACCTAAGCACTTTTTGTTGCTCATTATTAATTTTTTCCCAAATATCAGTAAAGTAATTCCCAATACGCTTTTCGTAGCTTGAATTATTTAGCTTTATAGCATTTATTTCTCCTTTTATCGTTTTCTTAAGTGATACGACCTGTCCAATGATTAAACCCAGCCACCATGGATGTCCTTGAGTAATTTTTGTTAACTCTTTAAAATCCTCCCACATTCCTCCAGTATACTCAAATCCTCTTTTCTTAAACAACTCAATTACTTCATCATGATTGAAGCCCTCAAGTTGTATTAATCTATATCTTGAGTTTGATTCTGTGACAATTGGTCTACAAGTAAATATAATTTTGCTCTTGCTGTTTAATTTAATAAACTCATCATATATTTTCTTCACTTGTGATACAAAAATATTGTCTTGGTGATCCACATATGCATCAACATTATCAAACACTACAATCCATTTACCTGTTGACATATGCGTTATAAATCTTCTTATTGTTTGATTTATTGGTTCCTCTTGATATTTTGCAGTTTTTTCTGTACCTTTAGTCATATATGATATTGCTCTCAATAGTTTTTCGTGTACTGTAAAATTCATTTCCTTAAAATCTATCCACATCACTTCATGGCCATTTCGACTATATCTCTTACAAAGTTCTGCAGCTAAAGTAGTCTT
>Ga0070724_10002309_pt1 | contig 10661 bp, 14 predicted proteins | sample tdDd001_FD_67278 | JGI IMG/M metagenome (GOLD analysis project Ga0070724, IMG submission 67278) | Marine sediment microbial communities from the Atlantic coast under amendment with organic carbon and nitrate - tdDd00.1 | ecosystem: Environmental > Aquatic > Marine > Coastal > Sediment | place...
GTATTTAGCTTCATTAGAAAACCCAGTAGTTGCGGGTGAATCTGCTGTTGCAGGACTTGCTGGATTTATGATTACTCAATTTAGTGATGAGTATAGAAAAGCATTAAATATTGATGAAAACTCAAAGATTCTATTCTTAGGAACTGAAGGTGATACTGATGCACAAATTTATACTGAACTAGTTGGTAAGAGCTCAGAAGAAGTTTTAAAGGCGTAGAGGAGAATATGATGGAAAAAATATTTGAAGGTATTCCTTTTGAAAAAATCAAAGAAAGAGCTGATTTTTATAAGGAAGATATTTATAGATTTACTAGAGATTTAGTTAGATGTCCAGGTGGTTCAGGAGATGAATCACTTGCAGCTAAATGTACTTTAGATGAATTAAATAAACTTGGATTCAATAACATTGAAGTTGACCCAATGGGAAATATTTTAGCTTATATTGGAACTGGTAAACACCTAATTGCTATGGATGGACACTTAGATGTTGTAGGTGTTGGTGATATTAAGCAGTGGGATTATGATCCTTATGAAGGTTTCGAAGATGATGAGAGAATCATTGGACGAGGTACAACAGATATGAAAGGTGCTATTGCATCTATTGTATATGCAGCGAAGATTATCACTGATTTAGATATTGATGATGATTTTACATTCTTAGTTTCTGCATCTGTTGCAGAAGAGGATTGTGATGGATTATCTTGGAAATATATGATTGAAGAGAGAAATATCAGACCTGAGTTTGTACTTTTAGCAGAACCAAGTGATGGAAAAATCTGTAGAGCACAAAAAGGAAGAATGGAAATCTCTGTTACAACTTATGGTAAATCAGCTCATGGTTCAATCCCTCACAAAGGTGATAATGCTATCTATAAAATGTCTTCTATCTTGCAAGAATTAAGAGCATTAAATGAAAATTTATATGTTGATGATTTACTTGGAAAAGGGTGTTTAACTGTATCTGAGATAAGTTCAACATCACCATCTAGATGTGCTGTATCTGACTCTTGTACTATTTCTATTGACAGACGTCTAACTTGGGGTGAAAAGCCAGAGCAAGCTTTACAAGAGATTAGAAATCTTCCAGCAGTAAAAGCTACTAATGCTGAGGTTTCTATTTATAACTATGATGAGCCATCATATACTGGTTTAGAGTATGGACAAGAGTGTTCATTTAAACCGTGGAAAATAGAAGAGGGGCATGATGTTACACAAAGTGTAGCAAAAGCTTATAAGAACTTATTTGCAAAAGAAGCTGTGATTGATATTTGGCCATTCTCAACAAATGGTGTATCAATTATGGGTGAGCATAATATCCCTGTAATTGGTTATGGACCAGGGGAATTAAAATATGCACATACACCAAATGAAGAAGTAAAAAAAGCAGATTTAATTTTATGTGCTGCTTTATACGCAGCTATACCATCTGTATATGTGAGAATGTTAAAAGGTAAATAATATGTTACAAGTACCAAAAAGAGGCTTTGAAAAAGCGGAATATGAAAGAAGACTTGCAAAGATTCAAAAACTTATGTTTGATGAACAAATGGATGCAATTCTTTTAACAACACAAGTAGATATAGAGTATTACACGGGATTTAAAACACAATTTTTTGAAAGCCCAACAAGACCTTGGTTTGTATTAATCCCACTTGATGATAAACCAAAAGCAATTATTCCTGTAATTGGTGAGAGTGGTATGAGAGATACATGGGTTGAAGATATCCAAACATGGACATCTCCAAATCCTGAAGATGAAGGTATATCTTTATTAACAGTGAATATCGTAGCTTTGATGAAGAGATTTAAAACATTAGGAATTCCACAAGGGCATGAGAGTAATCTTAGAATGCCACTTGGGGATTACAATAAACTAATCTCAAATCTTGATGGTATAAATATAAAAGATGCAACAAAGATTTTAAGATATGTAAGATATATCAAATCTCCTGCTGAAATTGAGAAGATTAAATATATTTGTGATGTAGCTTCTCAAGGTTTTGAGGATTTACCAAGCTTACTAAAAGTAGGTGAGAGTGAAAGGGCAAATTGTCAGAGATTTAAAAATCACCTTTTATCATTGGGTGTTGATGACTTTCCTTATTTAATCTCTGGTTCTGGTCAGGGTGGATACGGTTCTATTATTATGGGACCAAGTGAGAGGATTTTAGAAAATGGAGATATTTTTATCATTGATACAGGTTGTGTTTTTGATAGTTACTTCTGTGATTTTGACAGAAACTACGCTTTTGGTTACGCAAGCGATGAAGCAAAAAAAGCTTACGAAGTAGTATTTAAAGCTACAGATGCTGGTTTTGATGCTTGTAAAATAGGAAATACAACATCTGATGTATTTAATGCTATGAATAAAGTAATGGTAGAAGGTGGAGCACTTGGAAATAGTGTAGGAAGACTAGGTCACGGACTTGGTATGCAACTAACAGAGTGGCCATCAAATACAATCAATGATAACACACCTTTAGAAGATGGTGTTGTTTTAACTTTAGAGCCTGGAATGGAATACCTTCCAGGAAAAGAGATGGTACATGAAGAGAATGTACTAATCACAAAAGATGGCCCAGTTTGGTTATCTAGAAGAGCTCAAAGTGAGCTTCCTATTATTTAAATTATTAAGGCATTTGGTTTATACTAAATAGTATAATACCAAGTCCTATAATAAGTATTCCTCCAAGTATTTCAAGGATATAAGCTTTTGAGTCTATAAATCCATTTGCTTTTTTGTTTAAAGATATTGATAAAATTCCTACAAGTGATATAGTAAGCCCCATACCAATACTCATAGTAATAGCTGCAAGAACTCCTAGAACATACTGCTTTAACATAATACAGAATAAAACTATAGTCATAACTCCTGGACATGGAACTATACCTGCACTAAGGGCTATTACATATTTGTTTTTGTTTTTATCTATATTTTGCTCTTTTTGTTTTCTATGAAGAAATGAAGAGATGATTATATAAAGTCCTACAAGTATAATCATTGATGCACTTATTTGCATGGCAATTTTTGAGAAATGATTGAAGTTTTGTCTAAACATAGTCTCTAAAATAAAATAGATTCCAAAAGTTAAAGCTAAGGCAGAGATAGCATGAACTATAGAGATTAGGTATCCAAGGCTAAATGCTTGTGGGTAGCTGTTTTTTGATGTTGAGAAATAAAAAGCAACCAAAGCTTTTCCATGTCCTGGGCCTGCTGCGTGAATTAGTCCATATAAAAAGGCAATTCCTAAAACAAGTATGGAGCTTGTAAGCATATTTTCATCATTTATGCCTTTTATAGTTGATGATATAAATTTGTTTATTTGAAACTGATATTGTATAAGTTGCTTTAAAAACTGGTCATATAAATCCATATTATTTTACTCCGAAGATTTGTTTTTTTAGTTGGTTGATTTTTTCTTTTTTGATTCCATTGATTTTTATAAACTTTTTTTCTAACATCAGTCCTACAAACAAATCTTCGTCGTGAAAGTCGATTTTTAGGTTTTTTGTATCTATATTTTTATTTATATCAAAAGCATAAACAAGTTTATCTTTGTTTATTGAAGCTTTGAAATTTTTTGGTTTTATAGTGATTCTTTTTTTGTCTGATAAAATTTTCATATAGTAGTTTTGCTCTACCAAAGATGAAAAATAGTTTTCATAAATATAGCTATTCTCTTCTTTGTCAAATTTCCCATCGCCATTTACATCTAACTCCATGATTAACATCATAGAGGTCATTTCATCAAGTGTCCATTTGATATGAAGATTGTTTATACTATTTTGTTTTATATCAATAGTTGGTTCAACCTCTATAAAAGTGTGAGGGTGGGCATATATGTTTGTAAACAGTGATATTAAAAAAAGTAGTTTGATAATTAAATATTTCATGCTAGCAATTATAATCAATAAAATTAAAATGCAACTTAGTTGCATTTTAATTTATCTAATCTAGTTTTTGTTTTCCCAAAATAGAAGTTCAAGATTCATATTCATTACAAAACTTACTTTCTTCCCAATCATTAGAGGTTTTAGAAGAGTTACTATTTCTTCATCATTTAGATTTATTTTGTTTTTTGAATAATTTATAATCTCTTTTATTTTGATAATGGCTACATCTAGTTCTATTAAACTTGAATATGTATTTTCTAAAGGGATAGTTTTGTATTTTATGCTTTTACTATTTAGCCATCTTTTTTTATTTTCTAAATCTTTGAATATAATCTTATCAATTTTGTATGAGTTAAAAAGAAGCTCTTCAAAGTTTGAACCTTTGTCATTTACAAAGTCTAAAAAACAAATATGTTTTTTTGAATAGTTTAGTATCTTCTCAAAATCTCTATCATCACTAAAAGCTGCTGATAAAGATGCAAAAACTAAATCAAACTTTTCTTCTGATTCAAACTCTTGCCAGTTAGAGTTTATAGTTTTGATTTTGTCATTTACATTATGATTCCATGAATCCTCTTCTAATAACTCTAACATTGTAGATGAGATATCTAAGGCTAAAATATCTTTTGCTTCTTTTGCTAGAGGAATAGTATAAACACCTGTACCACAACCTATATCTAAAACTGTAGTATTTGAATTTAGGATATTTTCATCTTTTAATATCTTTATAACTTTTTGCTGAAGATCATCATCTTCTTTGTTGTATCTAGGGAAATTTACTGCTTTTTTATCCCATAACTCTTTTTGACTCATTTTTATCCTTTTATGCTGTTCTTAGTTCTTTTTTTCTTCTTGTCTTTTAGATACTTTGATTAGGTATAAACTGTTTATAATTAATGTTGATAGGATGATTAGTCCACCAAATATTGTGTTCATAACTGGAACTTCACTTAGGAATATCCATGCCCAAATAGGAGCTAGGATAGTTTCTAGTATTGTAAGCAGTGATATTTCACTTGCTGGCAGAGTTTTTGTACCTATAAGTACAAAGATTCTTGAAAATGGTGAGATTAATAATCCAGCAACTAAAAGTATATACATAGAAGTAGTATCAACATAGAAACTCTCTATAAATAGTGATGACATAAGAGTGATACAAACACCTGCAAATGCTAACACAGCAAATCGATTTACTCCTGTGTGTTTAGACATAACTACAAAGTTAAGAGAGAAACTCATAGCACAAAGTAGGGCTAGAAAATCTCCAAAAAGATTCCCTGATGATAGTTGTTGAGAGAATATTACTAAAAGTCCTAAGAAAATAGAAATAGAAGCTAAAAATATGTTCTTATTAGGTTTTTCTTTGTAAAACAAATATGCAAAAAGTGTAGCAAATAGTGGTGCTGAACTTATGATAATTACTGCATTTGCAATAGAAGTATGTTTGATAGAGTTGATAAAAAACATATTTGCAAACCCCATAAGTAAACCAGAGATTAGAATAATCTTCATATTGTCTTTATAAATATCTATAGTATTTTTAACTCCATCTTTTAATAAAACTGCATTAAGAGATATAAACATCAAAATACCAATATAAAAAGAGTATGTAACTCCTGAGATGTTTGTCATTTTGATAAGTAGTGATTCAACACTCATCAAAATAACACCTAAAATAGTAATAATAAGTGCAAATATATAACTGTTATTATTCATATAAAATCCTTTTAAATATTTAGTTTGAGCTCTTACATAATGAAAATTTATCTGAATAAAACTTAAAATATATTTAAATAGCTATGTGCATAGGTATTTAAATAAAGTAGGCTTCATTGAAAATATAATATACTTCTTCTATGAAAAATAGTATTGAAAACAAAGATTGTATTGCAAACTGGATAGGTAAAGCTCACTTGAAACTAAGAGGTAGTATGAGCCAGAAGTTAAAGAAATATAACCTTACTGTTGAGCAAAGACAGATACTTTTACTTTTGTATGGTTATGAGTCGATGACTCAAAGTGAGATTTGTAAAGAGACTTTATCTGAATCTTCGAATGTTACAGTAACTCTAAAAAGAATGGAGCAAAATGGTTATATCAAAAAAGCCAAACATCCAAAAGATAAAAGAACAACTTTGATTTATCCTACACAACAAGCTTTAGATATTGAGTATGATTTGAAAAAAGTAGGTGTAGATAGTTTGGATTATTTACTTGAAGATGTAAGCCAAGAAGAACATGATATTGCTGTTGAGGTTATTAAAAAAATGTATAAAAAAGCACTACAAGAGGAGATGGAGAGTTTGATGTAAACTCTTTTGCTCTTTTTTAAATAGTCTAATTTTTACCTTTGATGTTTTTCTTTTTCTTGATAAAATAGTCCAAATAAGAAAAGAGGTAATATGAAAATAGAGATGTTTTATGATAAAGAGTGTCCTTTTTGTAACTCATATGCAAACTATATAAAACTAAAAGAATCCCATAATTTAACTCTTAAAAATGCTAGAGACTATACCAGTGAAATACAGAACTTTAAAGATATAGGTTTTGATATAAATAATGGCTATATAATAAGAGTAGAAAACAAAGAAATCTACCAAGGTGTAGACGCTATAGTATTTCTAAATGACCTAGCACAAAACAAAATTTTCTTTCCTGACAACTACTTTTTCAGAAATATTATCTATCCAACTATTAAAGGCTTGAGAAAACTAGTACTTAAAATCACTGGAAAACAAGTGGATTTGTAATTGTCCATTTTTCACACTTAATAGTCCTTTTTTTACCTTTATAAATATCGGACGAATTGTTAGAATTAACAAAACAAAAAAGGTAAAAAAATATGAAAACAAAAATTTTATTAGCAGTTCAGATATTAGTTGGGTTAGGACTTATTGTATTTGGTTTAAACAAATTCTTACACTTTATGGCAAATCCACCAGTAGCTCCTGAAATGGGAATGTTTATGGGTGCGCTAGCAAAAACAGGATATATGTTCCCTTTTGTTGGAGCTATTCAGTTCTTGGCGGGTTTAGCATTTGTATTAAATAGATATGTTGCTTTAATGGCTATAGTTATTACTCCTGTTATGTTAAATGCGATGTTGGCTCACTTATTTTTAGATCCAGCAGGTATTGATGGTTCTCTTGTAATTTTACTTTTAATCATCGTTGTTATGTTTAAAAACAAAGAGTCTTATGCCACGGTTTTAAAGGCTTAATTGTTTAAAGAAATGGGATATAATATATTATATTTATATCCCGATGCTCAAAAAAGAGAAAAAATGAATAAAAAACAAGAACTTTTAGAGATACCATTTCAAGCTGAAAATGATGAACAATTAGAATTTCAAATCATAGATATGCAAAAGATATTTTCTATGGATACTCCTTGTACTAAGTTTGAGCAGTATCACAGAATCAAGTTTAACTCAATCATAATTGTACTAGAGAGTGAAGGTGAGCATAATATTGACTTTAAGTCATATGCTTACACAAAAGGCACTGTTTTATTTATAGCTAAAAATCAAGTAACTTCAATCAAGGTAAATCCAAACCTAAAAGCCTATATTGTAGAGTTTACAGAGGCTTTTTTATGTAGTGTTATAAAAGATAGTATTTCAGATATGTTTGATTTTATGAGATATAATCCATCTATACAGCTTGACGATGAGACTTTGGAATCAGTTACAAATAATATAAATTTACTAAATCATCAGCTTTCACAGCCAACAGATGAGTATAAAAAGCAAATTATCCAATCTCTTTTTCAATCTTTGTTGATTCAACTAAAACGTCAGAGAGTTAAGTATGCAACGCCTATAAAATCAAAAGATGAAAAGCTTTATAATCAGTTTTTATTTGAAGTTAGAAATTATCATAAATATACACTTCGAGTAGAAGACTATGCCAGAAAGTTGGATATATCTAGTAAGACTCTTACAAGGTTATTAGCTAAATATACAAACAGAACTACAAAAGCTTATCTTGATGAGTTTTTGTTAATCAAAATAAAAAGATATTTATTGGATGAGGGACTTACTTTGCAAGAGATTGCAAATAAGTTGGAGTTTGATGAGATTACAAACTTGATAAAGTTTTTCAAGAAGTTTGAAAATATGACTCCATCAGAGTTCAAAAGCTCAGTAAAATAGTAGAATAAATAAGGTTTTAAACCTTATTTTTCTGTAACCTCACAAGTTGTTTCATCTACACAACACTGGTTTTTAAGCTCGAAGATAACATCATCTAGTAATTCATAGTTTGCAATACAGTGTAAAACTCTACCTTCTCTTACTTGCGTCACTAAATCTAAGTTAGTAAGTTTTGAGATATGGTGAGACAAAGTAGAACCAGGGATATCTAAAGCATCTTGGATTTCTCCAACACTTAGACCTTTTCTACCTGCTTTTACTAATAGTCTAAAAATTTTTAACCTTGTGATATTTCCTAGTTGGGCTAGGCATTTTACTAGATTTTCTTCAGTCATTGTTTTTTCCATTGTTTTTATTTTTCTAGAATTATAGCAGTTTATTTTTTATATTTTATAAGGAGTAGTTAAATACTCCTTATTTGTTTTAGGCAAAGTATAGGTTTACTAAAAATCCACAAGCAATAGCCATAGAGAATACTGACACTAAAAAGAAAATCATAATAGGCAATTTGAAAATCTTTTTTAACATAATCATCTCAGGTAAACTAGCTCCCGCACCAGCAACTGTAAGTGCTAAGATAGCTCCCATACTAACACCACCATCAAGTAAAGCTGGTGCAAGTCCTACCATAGACTCAGCTCTAATATATAATGGAATACCAATAAATGCAGCTATGAAAATAGCAAATGGATTGTCTTCACCTGCGTATTTTGTCAATACTTCTTGTGGAACAAACCCATGAACAAAAGCACCAATACCAATACCAATAGCAATATATGGAGCAAAACTTAGGAATTGTTTCCATGTTTTTTTCATAAGTGCTTTGTCACTTATTTTTTTCCATTTACTTTCTTTTTTCTCTTTTGGTTCACTTTTTGGTGTTGAACAACAAGAACTCTCTTCTTTTACTTCTTGCGTGAATACTGGTGGTTGAGTAGAACAACAAGAAGTTTGAGCTTTTGGAGCTTGTGTAAATGCTGGTTTTGGTGTAGCACAACATGATGACTCTTCTTTTTTCTCTTCTACTTTTGTAGTAGAACAACAAGATGTTGGTTTTTCATCTTCTTGAAAAATCTCTTTTTTGACAAATCTCTCAAATCCTAACTTTTCTAGTGTAAACCCTGCAAAAATAGATACAAAAAATGCAATCAATGCATAAATAAACGTAACTTCATATCCAAATGCACTCCAGAAAACCACAATGATAATAGGGTTTAATAAAGGTGAAGTGAAAAGAAAAGTCATAATAGGACCAAACGATGCTCTAGCTTTTAATAATCCAAGTGTAAGTGGAATAGTAGAACAACTACAAAATGGCGTAACAGAACCTAATGCTGAAGAGATTAGGTATCCTCCCTTGTTTGAAGATAGAACTTTTTGTACTTTTGTAGGGTTGATAAAAAGGTTTATAATCTCTACAAGAAAACTAACCCCTAAAAATAAAATAGATAGTTCTAAGAACCCAACTACAAAAAATGAACCAGCTTCATATAGTTTGTTTAAAATTTCATCTGACATATAAATTCCTTTGTTTAATAATTATATTTCTAGAATTGTAGAATTATTTATCTTAAACTAAGCTTTCGTATTTCTAGAAAAATAGAAATATAAATTGAATCAATTCAAAGCTTATCTTTTATAAAATAAATCAAAACTACTCAAAGGACTAATATGTTGGGTATCACTGATATAAAAACACTACTAAAACATATGCAACCAAAACTAGATAAAACAGACTTTGTATTTTGTACAAAAAATACAAAAGTCTTAGATGAAGAGATAATCAAACTAAATCCAATAGCGACTTTTCTAGAAGAAGAGGGTATGACTATCATAGTAGAAAAATCAAAAGCCGATAATTCAAACCTACAATACGAAGCTATTTTCAACAAAATCACACTAGAAATCCACTCAAGCCTAGAAGCAGTAGGACTAACCGCTGCCTTTTCAGCGAAACTTACAGAACACAACATTTCTGCAAATGTAATAGCTGGGTATTATCATGACCATATTTTTGTGCCAAAGGATAGGGCTGAGGATGCGGTTGAGGCTTTGCTTGAATTGACTGTGTGGAACTAAATTCATAAAATTTTAATTTTATTTAAAACTTAACAAAATGAAATAAAAATAATCTAATTCAAATCTCTTTTGTATAATAAATAAAATTATTTCAAAAGAGTTACTCATGAATAAATTGACAATTTTGTATCTAAAAGGATACAATGAATGTATAAAATAAAACAAACAACAAGATTTTCATCATGGCTTCTTAAGCTCAAAGATATAAAAGCCAAAGAGTTAGCAAAGGAATACAAATGAATCAAGAATTAGCAAACTTCGATATATCACAATATTTAGACAACAAAGAGATAATAGCAGAGTATCTAACACAAGTTATAGAAGAGGGTGATATGGATGAGTTATTTGTATCTATTGGAAATATTGCTAAAGCAAAGGGTATGGGTCAAATATCTAAAGATACAGGTCTTGGAAGAGAGAGTTTATATAAAGCCTTTAAAAAAGGTTCAAACCCTAGATTTGATACAGTTATAAAAGTATTGAAGTCTTTAGATATTCAACTAAAAGCTGTGTAGATAAAAAGAGAACTAACTCT
>Ga0070724_10002316_pt1 | contig 10644 bp, 8 predicted proteins | sample tdDd001_FD_67278 | JGI IMG/M metagenome (GOLD analysis project Ga0070724, IMG submission 67278) | Marine sediment microbial communities from the Atlantic coast under amendment with organic carbon and nitrate - tdDd00.1 | ecosystem: Environmental > Aquatic > Marine > Coastal > Sediment | place...
GACCGGCATTCGTTAATGACCGAGGTATCATGCAATGCCATTAAACTGCACAAACTGCTGACAGATGAAATTCATAATGACAGCACAACGGTTACATTCATCGGCCAATACGCAAACCCTGATCCGGATGCGGTTCAACTGAAGCATGGACATAATAAGGATTTTCGTCCTGACTGCAAGCAGATTGTTTTCGGTTTGAACATTACCGCTGACGGCCATGTCCCGCTCAGCTATAAGGCTTATAGTGGGAACAGAAATGATGACACAACACATATTGAAAACTGGAATGAACTGCGCTCCTTGATACAGAAAGAAGACTTTATTTACATCGCTGACTGCAAATTATGCAGCAGCAAAAATCTGGCATACATTGATGAAAATAACGGCTACTTCATTACCATCATTCCAAAGTTCCATAAAGAATCAAAAAGCTTTATGGAATATATTAAAACCAATGATGTTAAATGGGAAGATGCTTTTGAAATCCAACATTCTCGCAAAAAGAAAGAAATCAATAAATTCAGAACATATGAAGCCGGCAAAAACACAAAAGGCTATCGGATTATATGGGTGCATTGCAGTTCTAAGGAGCAGGAAGATAAAAACAGAAGGCTGAAAAAACTAGATAAAACTCAAAAAGCGTTGGAAGAACTGATACCAAAACTCAATGCGTATCATTTAAAAACGCAAAAACAGATTACCAAAGCGGTTAATAAGATTTGCGAGGATGTAGACGGGTTAATAGATGTAAAAATCACTAAAGGGCGCAAGCAGATTTTAAAAAGAATCCCATCAACCAGGCGCCGAGCGGGCGAGCCAATTTATGACAACAAATGGTCATTTAACTATGGGCTTGAGTGGAAGATAAATGAACAAGCTGCTATGGGTGTATCAAAAACAGACGGCCTTTTCCCTCTTATCACCAATAATCATTTATTGGATGCTGCCGAAGTATTGCGAATGTACAAGCGACAATCCTATCTTGAAAAGCGGATGTACACAAAGAAGTCAATATTAGATGTAGCACCGGTCTTTCTTAAAAAGGAAAGTCGGATTGAAGCAGTATTACTACTTTATTTTTTTGCACTCATGATCGTATCGCTTATTGAAAGAAATATACGATTGAATATGACAAAGCAGAAGATAGAAAAACTTCCGATTCTGCCCCAGAAAATGAATACAAAAAAGCCGACATGGAATAATATCCGCTATTTTTATCGAAATATTCACCTGTCAGTGATCATCAAAAATGAGGTTCCAATACAAGCCGATGTACAAGGGTTTAGTGACCTGCATAAAAAAGTCTGCCAGCTTGTCGAAGTACCGTGTTCGGCATATAAAAATTTACATGATGGATGGTGGTTGTTTGAAGGTACATAACTGATTTTTCATAGAATATCGCCTGAGTTGGAAATAAAATATTTTCAACATACGAAATGTAAGAGATATAGGCCTAAAACCACCTGTTTTTAGAATGATAATATAGCATAATCAATTACTTAGCATGGCCCGACCCCAGTCGCCAGTCCTATCGCCCCCCATCCAGGCACCGCCGAGCAGGCCTAAGCCTTCTTCCTCGGTGGTCAGGGGCACGGTGAGAATGCGATTATCGGCGATGCAAAGCTCGATCAGTTTTTTCAGGCCTATGTCGGGGACATAGGCGACTTGACGCACCCCCGTCGACACCAGTTCATTAAAAACGGTTTCCGCCCAACCGCTCATGGGGTTTATTCCGCCGCCTCGAACGTCCAGCCATTTTGCCGTCGCCGCCACAACTGATAAGCGCCGTAGCCCGCTACAATCGTCGCCAGCACTGGTCGGATGGTACCGCCCATCATGAAAATCGGGGCAGAGACGGCGAAACACGCCGCCGGAAGATAGAACAGGGTCCAGCTCTTTTTCTTATCCCGGTGCCCCTGGAACAGCGGGAACAGGGCGGAAAACACCGCGATAATCATGAAGAACAGCGACCACGGCCGGGTGACGAAGGGGCTGAGATCAGGGGTAATGGCCAAGGCCCGAGCCAGGTTAAGCTCGGCGATGTTGCCGAGCACGACCCCTAAGATCATCGGCGCCAGAGGAAAGCCGAAATGTCGCATGATGAAACCGAGAATCCCAAACCACAGCAGCGTCCAGAGGTCGAAGGTGACGTTTTGCAGCGCGAAAACGCCGATGCCGCAGAAGCCGAGGATGATGCTCGCTAACACATACATGGGAATCCGGGTGACCTTGACGAAGATCCTTAGCATAAACGATTGCAGGCCCAGCATCATGAAGGTGGCGACGAAAAACGAGATAAAGATGGAATACGCCAGTACCGGCTCGTCGGTAATGAATGACGGGCTGGGAATGACGTCGTGAATCAGCAGCGCGCCAAGCATGATCGCCGCGGTCACGTCACCGGGAATGCCCAACGCCATCAGGATGATGAGAGCCCCGCCTTCGACCGCATTGTTGGAGCTTTCCGGCGCGATGATCCCATCGGCGATGCCGGTGCCGAATTTTTCCGGATGCTTTGACGCCTTCTTTGCCTGGTCATAGGCGAGAATGTTGGCGATGGAGCCGCCGGCTCCGGGCAGGATGCCGGTAAATACGCCGATCAGCGAAGACCGGATAACAATGGGCCAGCGCTTCAATATCTCGGCGATGGCCCGGCGGTGTTCGAGCTTAACGCGGACGGTGCCCTGTTCGGTCAGCGATTTTTTCGCCATTTCCGGGTCGCGGACATCGTTTAACAACTGGCTGAAGGCGAAAAGCCCGATAAGAACGGCGATGAAGTCGAAGCCCCCCAACAACGCATCGGAGCCAAAGTCAAACCGCGCCATGCCGGCGGCTTCGTCCTCGCCGACGGTCCGGAGCAACAGCCCCAGCGCACCAGCGATCAGGCCCTTGACCATGTTCTTTCCGGCCAAGCTTGCGGTGATGGTGAGCGCGAACAACACCAGCATGAAGTAGTCCCACGGGTTGAACTCCAGCCCGATCTGGGCCAGTTGCGGCGCCAGGGTCATCAGCAGAATGGCACTTATAATACCGCCCGAAAAAGACGACCATACGCCGATGCCCAAGGCCAGGCCTGGTTCACCCTTTCTGGCCATGGGAAAGCCATCGAACGTGGTCGCCACCGATGACGGCGTGCCGGGAATGCCGGTCAATATCCCCGCCATCAGGCCGCCCGACAGGCCGCCGACGAGAACGCTGACCATGGTCGCCAGCCCCAAATGCGCCGGCATGCCGTAGGTGAACGGCAGGGTCAGCACAACCGCCATGGCAATGGTGAAGCCTGGAATGGCGCCCGCAATCAGACCGGCGGCGACGCCCACCGCCATCAGCAAAATGGCATGGGCGTTGGCCAGCACATCGACAGCGGCGATGATGTTGTCGATAACCACCGTCGCCCCCTAAAATGGATCCATGAACATGCCCGACGGCAGCAGCACGCCGAGGCCGAAGGTAAACAGGCTCCACATGGAGCCGATAGTGAGCACGGCGATATAAGCATGAACCAGAGGCTTTTTACCGTCCCAGCCGCCGAGAACGCCCATCAGCACATAGACGAAGGCGATCCCGTCGATCAACATGCCCAGCACCGGCAGCAAAGCCAGATAAGCGAAAAACAACCCAAAACACCAAAGTGGGTTTCGCCAGTAATCGATCCAACCCCGGATCCCCGGTTCGCGGTCGGACTTGCCCGCCGTGGCGATTTCGGGATTCCCCCGAAGTGACTTGATCAGGTAAATCAGGGACAGAAACGACAAAATGCCGATAACCACCCTCGGCCACGTGGACGGCCTGAGAACGCCGTAATCGGGCTGACGGATATCGAAACTGGTCCAGAAAAGAATGCCGCAAAACAACAGCAACACGATGGCTATAACGGTGTCACGGTTAAGACGCTCCATGAAGGCTCCCTGTAAATGAAAACGGCCCGGACTTCCCATAACGGCGGCCCAGGCCGAATTCAAACGGATTTATCGCTTGTTCTTATTTTTTCTTCCACATGCCGATTTTGATGGCGATCCTTTCGTGGTCCTTGTACATTTTATCCGCCCACTTGCGGAAGCCATCCGGCCCGACGTAGTTGACGCCGGTGCCCTTGGCGTCCATCTGCTTCAAAAAGTCAGGATGCGCGGCGGCCTGTTTGAAGACGTCGGCCCAATAATCGACGATGGCCCTGGGCGTACCCTTCGGCGCGACGATGCCGCGGTCGAGGGCATAGATCATGTCAACGCCCAGTTCCTTCAGGGTCGGCATGTTCGGCAAGTGTTTTGATCGTTTCGCCGACGCAATGGCAAATCCCTTAAGGTCGCCGTTTGCGAGATACTTGCGGCCTGAGGCGACATTAATCCCGCCCATTTGAATGGCGCCCGACATCAAGGCCGTCATGCGCTCGCGGGTGCCGTCATAAGGAACGAACTTGAATTTCATGCCGGTCAGGTCTCCCAGAATCAGCCAATAGATCTGGCTGGTGGACCCAAACGTCGCGCCAACCTTGATGGTGTCCGGTGCCGCCAGCGCTGCCTTCTTGAATTCGGCGAAGTTGTTCCACGGAACACTGCCGCTGGCGCCGACGATCTCGGGGGTCGAGGTCAACAACGCCACCGTTTCGAAGGCGTTGTAATGAAAATCGATGCGGCCATTGAGGTAGCTGGTGACGGCGCTCTGGTGGATGGCGAACAGGGTGCAGCCGTCGGGCTTGGCCTTGGCCGCTTCCTTGGCGCCCTTGTTGCCTCCCTGGCCGGGAATGGTCACCACCTTGATCTTGGATTTGACGTCCATCTTCTGAACTATCTTTTCGAGGATGGCAAAGATCACTTGGGTGCCGCCGCCGGCTTTCCACGGCACAATCAGCTTGGCAGTGGAGCATTTAGGCGCCTCGGCCGCCTCGGTGACGTTAGGGGTGTACGCATGAAACGCCGCAACGACGCAAATACCCGCGATCAGGCCACGAAAAAAAGTTTTCTTCATAATGTCCTCCTTATAGAAACTGTTTTGTTTTCAAGGGAGAAACGGAAAAATTTCCGAGGAACGGATTTTTAAACAACCCAATTCCCCCTCCCTTGCACTCGATCAATAGAGTACCCCAACAATCCCTCAAAAGTGGATAGTACACTGCTGCAAATCCGGCATGATTGCCGGGTAAGCAGCCAAAAAGACAAGCATGAGAAACCTTGAATTGCCCGGTCGATCTTTGTTTTGATAAGAACTCGCTTTTAAATGAGGCGATTATACTGTAGGAGAGACGGAATTGTGTGTCAAGTAAAAAATCCACAATATATGCAGTGAGTGGGTTAGCCTATGGCAGGATGACTTGTAAATGATGCCAAAGCCGGGGAGGGATATCTTTTCAATTATCGAAATTTATTCAAAGATTAATTTTATATAGAACCGAATCCAATATCTAACACTTCGATCATAAAATCAGCATCGGCTTTTGTGAGACACATGGGTGGTTTAATGCGCAACACATTGCCGAAAAAACCACCTTTACCGACAAGTAATCCAAGGTCTTTTGCGTGCTCAAAAATCTTCAGGCATTCGTCTGTTGCTGGATCTTTGGTCCGGCGATTTTTCACGAGTTCAACCCCGATCATCAGCCCCCGACCGCGCACGTCTCCTATTATCTCATATTTTGACTTGAGCCTGTTAAGGCCTTCAGCAATATGGCTCCCCATCTCCAAGCAGTTTTGCTGGATTTTTTCGTTTTCAATAACTTCCATAACAGCTTTTCCGGCCGCACAAGAAACCGGATTGCCACCAAAGGTGTTAAAATGAATCCGTTGAGTTAGTTTATCGGCAATATCCGGAGTCGTAACTACAGCTGCAAGAGGGATTCCGTTTCCAATCCCCTTGGCCATTGTAACGATATCCGGAACAACGTCCTGGTTCTCGAATCCCCAATAATCTGTACCGGTTCTGCCAAATCCCGTCTGGACTTCATCAGATATACATATCCCGCCGGCTTGTCGGACATATTCAAAAGTTTTTGTAAGATAACCGTCAGGATAGACAACCGCGCCCCCGACCCCTGAATAGACTCCGCAAAAAAAGCTGCCACACGACCCGGGGTTGCGAAATCGATAAGATTCTTGATATCAGCGGCATATTTAGCCCCCGCCTCCGGGTCATCACGACCCCAGTTCCCACGATAAGGGTCTGGCGCAATCGAATGGTGCACCCCGAAACTATGCGGATAGTTATATTTCCATGGGCTATGAGCCGTGAGGCCCATTGTTGTAGTGCTCCCGCCATGATACCCATTACGCAAAGCAATCACGTCAAAATTTTCAGTATAGAGACGGGCTATGAGCAAAGCTAAATCATTTGCCTCCGATCCTGAGTTCACAAAATAGCAAACACTTAATTTCCCGGGAAGCTTATCTGCGAGCATTTTACCATATTCCCCAATAGTTGGATGAAGATAAATTGGCGAGGTACGGTGTAAAATTTCTACTTGCGCCTTAATTTTCCGAACAACATACGGATGGCAGTGTCCAACACTGATTGTTACGATGCCACCAATAGCATCCAGATACCTGCGTCCTTTTTATGCTGCATCGACCCTTCAACACGCATAATGGGGTTTTGGTAATATGTTAAAAGAGATGGGGATAAAAATTGTTTCCGCATATGGGACACATCTTCAAACGACGGACCATCATAAGGCCTGGGTTCGTGATCATATGCTGGCAGTTCGGGATTTTTCATGTTTGCCCCCAATTTCTTTTTTACGAAATCGATCAGTATTTACTATACGCCACCTTGAAGTTATTAGCGTTTCGTTCCCGACAAAGAACAGTTTCAAAGACGCTCCAACCAAGTCAATGCCGGATTTACCTCAAAGTGTTTCATCAAAGCATTATGAAACAATGTGAGGTTAGTTGAAGATACTGATACTAATAGCCAATTGCACACCCGTCCTTTCGTCTGTCTGATGCACCCAAAAGAACATTTTCTTTTTCGTCTAGCCAAATTGCCTGAGCGCCCCCAACCTGATTAACCACAGCCTTTCCATGCTGTATTTGATGCCCCTTTTCTTCAAGTTTCTTAACTGTCGCAGACGAAACTCCCTCTTCAACATATACGTCTCTATCTTCAAAATGGCGGATTCTGGGGGCGTCGGCGGCCTCCTGAATATTCATTTTAAAATCTATGATGTTTGTCAAAAACTGGACATGACCTTGAGGCTGCATATCTCCCCCCATTACACCAAAGGAAGAGAGGAATTTTCCTTCTTTAAAAAGCATGGCAGGAATGATCGTATGCATCGGCCGCTTATGCGGCATTAAACAATTCGGGTGGTTCTGATCAAGCGAGAACGATTTACCCCGGTTTTGTAAGACAATACCAGTTCCATCCACGACCATGCCGGATCCGAAATGCATATAAATACTGCTTATAAATGAAACTGCATTGCGGTCTTTATCGACTGCGGTGACATAAACGGTTTCCGATCCGGGAGCGGTTTTACTCCAATCTGTCGGATCCGCTGCACGGTCGGGATCTATTTGCTGCTGACCTTTTTCGGCGTATTCTTTGGACAAAAACTTTTCGATGGGAATGGATTCAAATTCCGGATCAGTGATAAAATTATCTCTATCCATAAAAGCAATTTTTTTGGTTTCAATCAGTGTGTGCAAGTAATCTGCAGAACCATGGCCCATTCCGGCGATATCGTATCTTTGTAAGATATTCAGCATTTCAAGTGCCGTTAGACCTTGTCCATTTGGCGGCAACTCGTACACCGTGTATCCCCGGTAATCGAGAGAAATCGGCTCAACCCATGTCGTTTTGTGATCCTGAAAATCTTTTTTTGTCAGCAATCCATTGTTTCTTTCAGAATATTTTACAATATCTTCACAAATCTCCCCTTCATAAAAAGCACCGATTCCCTGATCGGCAATCATCCGATACGTTCTTGCCAGATCAGGATTGCGAAATATCTGGCCTGGCCTGGGTCCTTTTCCATTGATAAGATACGTTTCGCTTGAGCTTTTATGGGAACCAAGTAATTTTTCCTGATTCGTCCATTCTCCCGCAATAACTTCTGTCACCGGGAAGCCGTTTTCCGCATAACAGATGGCATCCGAAAACACTTCACCCAAAGACATGGTGCCGTATTTTTCAATCGCCTCGGCCCAACCGCACAATGCTCCCGGAACGGTAACTGACAGAATTCCTCTTTCGGGGAAAGCATCTATTCCCCGGTCTTTGAACCATTGGATGCTGGCATTATATGGCGCTCTTCCGCTTGCATTCAAACCAACAATTTTATCTTCTTTGGCAATGTACATCAGCGCAAAAGCATCACCCCCAATTCCGACGCTATGAGGTTCGACTACATTCTGCATACTCACCATCGCAACTGCGGCATCAACAGCATTCCCACCTTTTGCCAAAATATTATAACCGGATAGCGTGGCGAGGCTCTGGCTGGATGCAACCATTCCTCTCTGGCCCATGGCAACTGAACGTTGTGCTGCACTGTCTCCTTCTCTCTTTCCAGTATAGGTAAATTCATTCATGAAAATTTGCCTCCTTTGCCTTTGGATAATGCTACCAGAAATTGTTTTTTAAAACTATCATTTTATTCTCCATTGAATGAAAGCAATCATCGCAAATATTTTATATCCTAATACTCCCGGCCATTAAAGAAGACAGCACAAGCAGAAAAACTGCAAATATCTTTCGCAAGTTGGTGTTTAGAATTTCAATTCTTTTAGCATAGTTGTTCATCGAAGTCATGATTTTCATAGTCATGCGCAAGCAGTTTCGGGATGACATCCTGACGCTTACTATACCGGCACCGCTTTTCCAACGTATAGAACAGGAGGCAAATGACTATGTTGTCCAGACGCCATCATGGGAATAATTGAATAATAGATAAGGAAACACATTTCCAATATGATGCGAAGAGGAATGTCGTTAGAATTCTTCTATTTCATGATAACATATCCCAATCTTCGATTTTTGACAACCTTCGAAAGTGAAGATATCGTGCCTGCTTCCACACTTCATGAATCCACTGTAATTATTTTAAATTTCTTCTGATAATCCCTAATTTTTTAAGACCATTGAACCAATTTACGGCATTCAAAGCGATATTTTTAACCAGGTTGAATAAAAATCAGCTAAAAAGGGAAATGAAGAATTGAATCTATGTTGGATGTGGATTATAAATTTAACTACTGACAGCCTAGGGTGAAAATATGTCTGAGAACAATAACGAAACCAAAAACTACAAAAAGCCGCAATTTAACCACCCTAAAGAAAATTACCAAATATTTGAAGGAGTTATTATCCAGTCCGATAAAGGGGGCTTTAATGAATGGCGGCTTGAAAAAGACCAAACTCCTAAATCGTTAGCTGAATATCTTTTGTCCTATGGCCCGTTTACCGAAGAAATATTCTACCATGACTTTGCCGCTGCCCATTTTCAATGTGAGGAAGATACAGATTATTTAAAACATCTAAAGGAAATGGTGGCATATAAAAATCCGTTTGATTATCTTAGCAAGTTCGTAATTCCGGCTGACCAACTAAAAAAGATACCCTTTGATTACGCCAAATATCCGCCTTTTAATGACAATGTAAGTATGCATATTCCGGTATCCGATTATGAAATTATGGATCAAGTTATTATCAAAACCAAACAAGCCGGATACATATGGATTCAGGAAGAACCGGGAGACACTGTAGAGCATTTAACCTATTGGTTGCTGCGTTTGAGGCGCTTTCCTTTCAATATTTTTACCCATGACTTTGCTCAGGCGTTCTTTCAGTGCAAAAAGGAAGAAGATAACCTGAAGCACTTGCAGGAGATGGTACTTTATAAAAATCCGTTTGAATACCTAAACAATTTTACTTAACCAACTTCTTTTTCTAACAAGCTTCCTCCGCGCCTTATGTCTATCTTCACCCATAATAACAGCGCCTCTTAACCATTAAACCTAACGCAAGAGCCCCCCGGGGGGTTCACAGAACAGAGGTCTTCGCTGTTTTCATTATGGCCAAAATAGTCATTAATGCGGTAAGGCCGCTTCCAAACTAATAATCCGCTTAGTTACGGCTGAGAAGAAAAGGGGCAGCTTATCGTTGAGATCTCTATCATGATTAAAGAAATGGTATGGAATAAGTATTTGCAAGAGGAAGGATTGGATAAATATCCGGAAATTGTGAAATTATTCGATTCTGATTCAGAAGCGATTAAGTTAGTTAAACAGGCCTTGTTAAATGATCGGATATTAAGACCGGTGTTTATGCAGGTATTGCCTGAAGAGAAAACAGGAAAGATGGAAATTTGCAACAAAAAGTTAGCTGCGGAAAAGATAAAAGGGGATAAGATTCTTGCTGATTATATCATGGAAAACAAAGGAATTTTTCTCTGTGGTAAGCCTAAGGCGGCAAATGAAATATTGACGAGAGGGGGTAAAATTATTGTTGCGGTGACGGATAGACATTATGACAAGGTGCAGTATTCGGTTGCTAATCTACGTCAATGTTATATTCCTTTACCTGATAGAAGATTATTAACATTCAAATCATCCGGTTTATTTCATGATCCGGTTTCTAAACCCTATAATAAGAATTCAACAAAATTTACTGGAGTTGGAGGTAAGATAGAAAAAAATAATGCTTTAACATCAT
>Ga0070724_10002317_pt1 | contig 10640 bp, 12 predicted proteins | sample tdDd001_FD_67278 | JGI IMG/M metagenome (GOLD analysis project Ga0070724, IMG submission 67278) | Marine sediment microbial communities from the Atlantic coast under amendment with organic carbon and nitrate - tdDd00.1 | ecosystem: Environmental > Aquatic > Marine > Coastal > Sediment | place...
AAAACAGGTGAAGGTAAAACTCTTGTCGCAACTTTACCAACATATCTAAATGCTTTAAGTGAAAAAGGTGTTCACGTTATTACAGTTAACGACTATTTAGCAAAAAGAGATAGTGAATGGATGGCTCAGGTGTATAACTTCTTAGGTTTATCTTGTAAATACTTAATTTCAGGCATGGATGAACAAGAAAAAAAAGAGGCATATAAATCAGATATTTTATACGCAACAAACCATGAATTAGGTTTTGACTATTTAAGAGATAACATGGCTTATGATGAACGCCAATTAGTTCAAAGAGAATTAAACTTTGCGATTGTCGATGAGGTTGATTCTATTTTAATTGATGAAGCTAGAGTTCCACTAATTATTTCTGGTCAAGCAGAAGATAGAACTGATCTTTATGCTAGAATTAATGCAATTATTCCAAAAGTTAAGCCAGAGATTGACTTTACTTTAGATGAAAAATCTAAAAATGTTGCTTTAACAGATAAAGGTACTCAAAATGTAGAAAAACTTCTACAACAAGCTGGTATTTTAGAATCAGGTCAAGGCTTATATGATGTTAGTAGCGTTGATGTTGTTCATCATGTAAATATCGCTATTACAGCTCACCACTTATACATTGCAGATAAAGACTATATTGTTAAAGACGGTGAAATTATATTAATTGATGATTTTACAGGTCGTATGAGTGTTGGTCGTCGTTTATCTAATGGTTTACACCAAGCTATTGAAGCTAAAGAGGGTGTGGCAATTCAAGCAGAAAGCCAAACATTAGCATCAACAACATACCAAAACTACTTTAAATTATATAAAGGGTTATGCGGTATGACTGGTACTGCAATGACTGAAGTTGACGAGTTTGAACAAATTTATAGCTTACACGTTGTTGAAATTCCAACAAACAGAGGTGTTCAAAGAGAAGACGAAAATGATGCGATCTATCAAACAAAAAGAGCAAAATTTAATGTTGTTCTAGAAGATATTAAAGATTGTTATGAAAGAATGCAGCCTGTTTTAATTGGTACTGGTTCAATTGAAAACTCAGAAGAACTTTCAGCATTATTGAAAAAACATAAGCTTCCTCATAATGTTTTAAATGCTAAATTCCATGAGCAAGAAGCTGAAATTATTGCACAAGCCGGTAAGCCAAAAGCAATTACAATTGCTACAAACATGGCTGGTCGTGGTACAGATATTAAATTAGGTGGTAGTTTAGATCTATTACTTAAAGATACTGATTCAGAATCTGAAAAAGAAGCGATTAAATCTCAGTATGAAAAAGATAAAATCGTAGCTCAAGAAGCTGGCGGGTTAAGAGTTATTTCTACTCAAAGAAACGAAGCAAGAAGAATTGATAACCAGCTACGTGGACGTTCTGGTCGTCAAGGTGATGTTGGTTCATCTAAATTCTATATTTCATTAGATGATGAGCTAATGAGAATCTTTGGTGGTAACTTAAAAACTTTAATGGAAAGATTTAATGTTCCAGAAGAAGAAAAACTAGAAAACCCTCTAGTAACTAAAGCTATTGAAACAGCTCAAAGAAAAATCGAAGGCTTTAACTTTGATGCTCGTAAAGATGTTTTAAAATATGATGATGTTATTTCAAATCAAAGAAACGTAGTTTACACCCAAAGAAAAGAAATTCTATTCTCTGATGAAACTAAAGAAATTATTACAGGTTTCGTTGAAGAAATTATTGAAAATCTAGTATATGAAAATCTAGCTGGTAATAAGGCTGATTGGAATGTTGAAACTTTAACAGAAGAGCTATTTAGAATCTTTAATATCAAGCCAGATATGTCAAAATTAGTAGATGAGCAAGATGTTGAGAAAACAATTGATAATGTTTTATCTTATGTTCTAAGAGTTTATGATGAAAAAGAAAAAATGGTTCCAGATGGTCTATTAAGAAAAGTAGAAAAAGATATTTTCTTACGCATTTTAGATCAACACTGGAGAGATCACCTTAAGAATTTAGATTTTATTCGTTCAACAGTTCACTTAAGAGCAAATGCTCAAAAGAATCCGTTAAATGAATATAAAACTGAAGCATTTGATATGTTCAACCGTTTAGTTAAATCAGTTCATACAAACGTAATTATGTACTTAATGCACGTTGAAATTAGACCTGCCGATGCTGATACTAATATTAACAAACAGCCAGAGCAAAAGCATGATTTTAAAGCTCCAGAATCACGTAATGCACCATGCCCATGTGGTTCAGGTAAGCGTTACAAACACTGCTGCGGACGTTTATAAAACATAAAATTAAGGCGACTTCTTACTTTTAGAAGTCGTCATTTACTATCAGTAAACTTCCTTTGTTCAAAAAGCAACAATTCATCCTAAATTTATAAGTTTTAATTATGCTTTACACTTCCCATCGACAAAATAAACTTCTTATTATTATTTAAGTTTTTATAGAGATACAAATAAAACTAAGGCTACTTCTTGTTTTTAGAAGTCGCTTTTTTTATTCTGTCATCCTCAAACATAAGTTTGGGGATCCATACTCCTACACTTTCCTCAGTTATAGAAATCTTTTTTCAAAAAAATGTCATTCCAAACTTGATTTGGAATCTCTGCGCAAAAATATAGAAACAAGAAAATATTATAAAACACTGTCATCCCGTGCCTGACACGGGATCCAGATTAGCACTTGCTAACGTTCTTTTTTACTTGCATTGTTACTTGTAGTATATTAAAATTTACCTATAATTAATAATAAAAGAGGTTAAGATGTTAAATAATAAAGGTGCTATGTTCGGACTTGACTCTAGAATTGCTCTAGCAATTTTTGGAGCTCTTTCTGTAATATCAGGCGCTGCGTTATACTCAGCAATTCAAGAAGCAAAAGCAACGGCATTGTATAACGAACTACGAACTACAAGAAATTGGCAAAGCTTGGAAGGCTTATTATTTAGATACAGGAACAGATATTGCTGCTTATTTACCAGCACATTCTAGCTATAAGTATCTAAAAAAGACAGTTGATTTTATAAGTGATCCAGGAGTGTCTGGTTGGAGTGGTCCATATCTACCTTATGAGCAAAATACAGGAGCCGATAGTAATTTTCTAAAGCATCCTCAGTATTTTAATGTTCAACTATCACTCGCAAGAGGTGACGCAAACTGGGGGGTGACTGGACAACAGGCCTTTGTGTTGCTGGTAGTAGTTGTTACATGTGGTCTGTAATTACAGGATTTAAAGATGATACTATAATTAAAAGTATTGATAAAAAAATTGATAATGATGATGGTGACGATACCGGTGATGTAAGATGGCATAAGTTTGATACAAATAAGCATTATAATATTATACAGGTCAAATACGCAGCCATTAAAAATCCAAATGATTAACTAATAGTTTTAAAAACGACTTCTTACTTTTAGAAGTCGTTTTTGTTTTCTTAGTTATAAACTATAAATAGATTAAATATTAATATTTAACTTCTTTATAAACTATGTTATAATATCGGAAGAAAAAATTTTAAAGAAAGAGATTTGAGTGAATAAATTATACTTAGTATTATCTACGATTGTTTTATCAGCATGTGCTGGTTACACTCCTTTATATGGGGAGCTTGGCGAAGACATGAGTGAAATCGGGCTAAAAGAAGTAAAAATGAAGACCGTAGAACAAAATATTGGAGAAAGACGTCTAGCTCAGCTAATGCATCAAAAACTAGCTCGAGTTTTTACTAATAATGTTAATAATGACTATGATTTATATGTTACTTTAAAGCCCTCTGAATCAGCAATCGCAACTCGATCAGATGATACAGATGCCAGAAAGAGCGTTTCTGTAAATGCAAAAATTATTTTAAAAGATAAGTTAACAGGTAAAGAGGCTTTTTCAACAAGTGTTTCAAGAAACTCTACTTATACAGTACAAGATGAGCCATTTGCAACAGATGCAGCAAGAACAAAGGCTTTAGAATCAATTATTTCAGCACTTACAGGTGATGTTATTCAACGTGCAGCACTATGGTTTAGAGGTTATGTAGAAGATGAAGATAGCAAGTAAACAGTTTGCACAAAATATAAAAAGTGACTCAGCAGAGCAATTGCCAAAAGTTAGTTTAATTTTTGGTGATGATTCTGGTTTGGTTAAATCTTTAGCAAATCAATTAACTCAAAAAGTATCAAATGGCGATGAGTTAGCTATTGAGCGAATTTCAGCAAGTACAATTGTAGATCATCCAAGTGCTTTATTTGACTCAGCATTTGCAGTAAGTATGTTTTCAGATTTAAAAGTTATCATTATTGATGATTTTATCGATATGGGGCAAAAAGTTAAAAAGCTAAATGAACATTTAGTCGAACTTTTAGATATGCAACATCAACTTGATCAAACTTATATTATTATTCCAGCATTAGGAATAGAAGCAACATCAAGTTTAGTTAAAAAGTATGAAAAAGATACAGATGCAGGCTGCGTAAGATGTTTTGTTGATTCAAACTTTGATTTAAAAAAAGTTATATTTGAATTCTTTAATGAAAAGAAAAAATCAGTAGATACAAAAGCTTTAATTTATCTTCAAAATAGCCTTGGTAACGATAGAATGATTACTTTACAAGAGCTAGACAAACTAGATTTATATACTGATGGGAAAACAGAAATTTCATTACAAGACTGTTTAGATTGTATTGTAAGTGCAGATTCAGTAAATTTATATAAATTTTGTGATAGTATTGGTTTGAAAGATAAAAATAGTGCTCAAAAATATTTATTCTTATTAACTGAAGAAGGTTACGACTATGCTCTAGTTTTAATAAGTGTAGTGCGTCATTTAAAACGTTTGCTGATTGTAAAGGCTGCTTCAGAAAAAAATTCAACACCTGTTACTGCAGAAATGGGTAAACTTCGTCCACCGGTATTTTTCGGTAAAGATGAATTTGCTCAGCAAGTTGATAATTTTGAACTATCTGATTTGCAGCAAGCAGTATTTGGTTTTATGGATTTACAGGTAAAAACAAGATTAAATCCTCAGACTGCAAAGTCTATGATTGAAGAATTTATTTTTAAGTTATAAAAGTAGAAAATAAAAGGATAAAATTGTGTCAAAGGATAATAAACTAAGTCATATTGGCTTTATTATGGATGGAAATGGTCGCTGGGCGACAAGTAGGGGCTTAAGCAGAACACAAGGCCATAAAGAAGGCTTAAAAGCCTTAGAAAACTTAATTAAAGTACTTGCAGAAGACTCTTCTGTAAAGCAAGCTAGTTTTTATTGCTTTTCTACAGAAAACTGGGCACGTCCAGCTTTAGAAGTAAAAACTATTATGGGTCTTTTAAAAGATTTTCTAAAAAATGATATAGAAAAACTATGGCAAGAAGGCATCCAAGTTAAAATCAAAGGTGATTTGTCAGAAAGATCTCCATTTGATGATGATTTAAGAAAGCTACTAGTTTCAGTAAATGACAAGAATTTAGATGAACCTAAATTAATTGTAAACTTATGTATTAACTATGGTGGTCGTGATGAAATTATTAGAGCAACAAATGCTTTAATTGCAAAAGGTTTAGAAGTAAATGAAGAAAACTTAGAAAATGAAATTCTTGAAGCGGATTTACCTCTTGATTTAGTAGTTAGAACAAGCGGAGAGCAACGTTTAAGTAACTTCTTATTATGGCAAAGTGCTTATGCTGAATTTATTTTTACAGATTATCACTGGCCAGATATTAATGCAGAAAAATATGCAGAATTAAAGGATAGTTTCTTTAACAGAGACAGACGCTTTGGTAAAGTTTAAGTTCTCTTATATTTAAATAAGCAAAAGCCCCTCAATAGAGGGGCTTTAAGAATTTTTTTCGATTAGATTAAGAGTTTACTTTAAGAGTTTTACTATGCAGCATTTGTGCAGCGATGTTCAGGGGTAATATTTTTATCTGAATCAGGAATCCATTCAAATTCACCCGGGCCAAAAGTTGCTTCTGCTATTATCTGGCTATGGTCATTTGCGTTTACGCACTTCATAAGAGCATAACCTTTGCTGATCTGAACACCAAAAGATGTTGTAGGACTTTCAAAGTTTTCCATTGGTGCATCCATTTTGGCCAAACGCCACGTTTCTTTTGCCTGAGGAGTTACCAGTGTGATATTTTTTGCTTTATGGCAGTTACATCCTTTCGGGCATTTCATACAATTTTTCATGAGCACATCCTCATTTTTTATAGAGTGGGGTGGAGGTAGAAAGGTACAAAAGATATATAGTATTATGATCCTTTTTTTACATAAGTCAAGGTAAAAAGATGTAAAATTTTAACAAATGTTAAGAAAATTACATATGATATATTTAATAGCAGCTATTAGCAAAAAAATTGCTTAATGATGCTCCTAGCACGGTAGTTCCAACTGGTAAATCAGAATTTGGGTTTGGGAGCTCATATAAATAGCCAAAATCTTCATTAAAGTCAAAACGTTCATGGTCAAAACCATAAAAAACATCTTGAGCAAGTTCGGCTATTTTATTTAATACTTTTGAGTCAAAAATCGTTGATTTACTAGTAAAACATAACGGAATTAAACTACAAACAGGTTTCATTTCTAAAACCGTTATTTTTACTTGATTGTATTCATTTATAAGGCGAATTCCGTAACGGTCAAATTCTTCTATTTTAATGCCAACATCCATAGCTTTGTGCATATCAAGAGCTTTTTGATTTGTTGTTTCAAGAAGAATTGTTGGAAACGAGTTTTTATTTGCCTCAATTATTGCAGTATAAGGGCGGATGTCGGTATATCCATATTGGCGAATATAGCCTAAAAAGAAAGCAACTTCAGCAGCGTTTTTAAAAATTTTAATAAATTCTAAATCTTTTCTGAATTCATTAAAATTATAAAAATCTGTGCTTTTATTAACTTCTTTTTTTGCGCTGATTGAGCCAAGTATCCAAAACTGAGTAGGCGTTTTACAATGTTTGTTTCGCCTAAACTCACTAAAGATATCATGTTCTTGAAGTTTAAGAGCTTCCATAGTTAAATCGTAAAGAAATTATCTTTCAATACGCCTCATGTTAGTTATCTTTCTACATAAAAAAGTACTAGAAAGTTGATAGTTATATTATAATAAAAAAAATATATAAGTTCAATATCTTATAGTAATTTAATCTAAAAAAAGGAGACCTAAAAAACTTTGTTTTTAGGTCTCTATAATCGAATAGCTAAGATTTTATCCAAATAAAAAACTAAAAGGAGATTTTTTAGCTTTGGGGGGATTTTCTTCAAAACAGTTATTATCTCTTCTTAAATTATTGAAGAATTTTTCAAGAGGGGCATATTTGGCAAGATATTTGCCATCAACTAAGGCTTCATGAATTATACCAAATTTTTTATTGTAGATAAGTGTTTTGTCTTCGTTTTCTCCTTTTACTGCATTTAGAATATAATTTGTGGTTAGCTTAAGCTTGAGTTGATCAACAGCAAAAGAGTTGTAGTGAATACAATCATCGTACTTTCCAACTAAAGGGATAGCTTCAAAGATAGGGCTATTTTTACAGTCTTTATGATCATAACAAACTAAACATTGTTTACTGTGAACATCAACTTTCCAGCCATTACATAAAGCAAAATGCAGTTGCATTTCTTCACTATATTCATCCTTGATAATTTGTGATGGAAAAAGTTTAACACCGGCAGAATTAGCGACTTCAATAGCAACTAAAGGAAGCTGTTGATTGTTTAACAATCTCTGGCGGATATACCCAAGAGAAAAAGCTACTTCACCTGAATTTTGAAAAAATTTGGCAAATTCAATATCTTGAGGATATTCTGGATAAAAACTAGTATTCAGCTTGCCTGTAGAGTGTTGGTTTTGATAAGTTTCAGCGCCAAGGCACCATAAAAAAGTTATTTCATAATTATTTAGATTATAGCCTTGCTTAAATTCCTTCTTTTGTTCCATTAAATCCATCAGCATGCTAGGAAGAACGTCAATAGCTTCTGTCATGTTGTTAAAATTAGTCTCTTTAAAAATATGATCAATTATTACAGGGACTTTTTCCATAATAAATCGACTTTAACTTTTTATCGCTAAAATCGCCTCGCTGTGTGTAGAAAATTTATAACCTTTGTTAATATAGTATAAAGTCTGTATTTAAAATTTACAAGAGAAAACATACTATGATATACTGAAAAATATATAAAATTAGGAGTATCGAATTAAAAATGCCAGCTATTGTATTATTTAATAATGATTTAAGAGTTTCAGATAACCAAGCTTTGATAAATTCTTGTAAGCAAGGAAAGATAATCCCTGTCTTTATTTTTGATGAATCAATTAGAAAGAATGGATCTGCAAGTAATGCTTGGCTATATCATGCATTAAAATCTTTGAATGATAGTTTAAATGGCAAGCTTATTATTTTAAAAGGTGATACTGAAACACAATTATTAAAGATAATAGAAGAAACTAATGCTAAATCTGTATTTTGGAATAGGGTTTACGAACCTAATTTTATAGATTATTTTGGTAAGTTGAAGTTAAACTTACAAGAACAAAATATTAATGTCTTTAGTTACAACTCATCATTATTAATAGAACCTTCAAATATATTGAAAAAAGATGAAACTCCTTATAAAGTTTTTACTCCATTTTATAAAAATGTATTACAGCAATACTTTAGAAAAGCTGAAAATTATATACCAGGTATAGAAATAGAAACTCATAATATAAAATCATTAAAAGTAGATGATTTATGCCTTTTGCCTAAAAACTTAAATTGGCACATAAACCTAACTAAAAAGTGGGATATTAGTGAACAAGGAGCACAAAAAGCTTTAAAACTATTTATAAAAAATAAAGTAGAAGATTATAAAATAAATAGAGATTTCCCAAATATAGAAGGAACTTCTTTACTATCAGCATATTTACATTTTGGGCAGATATCGCCAAATCAAATTTTAGAAGCTATTGATAATGTAACAAATGCAACAAATTCAGAAAATATAGAATGTTATATTAGTGAAATAATATGGCGAGAGTTTAGTTATTATCTTCTATTCCACTTTAAAGATTTACCAACTAAGAATTTTAATAAGAAATTTGATAATTTTAAATGGCAAGAAAATCAAGATTTATTGAAAAAATGGCAGCAAGGTCAAACTGGTATTCCCATTGTAGATGCGGGGATGCGCCAACTTTATCAAACAGGCTATATGCATAACAGAGTAAGAATGATTGTTGCATCTCTGCTAGTAAAAAATATGTTAATTAACTGGCAAGAGGGTTTAAAATGGTTTGAAGATTGTTTATTTGATTCAGATATGGCAAGTAATTCTGCATCTTGGCAGTGGGTTGCTGGAACAGGTGCAGATGCGGCACCATATTTTAGAGTTTTTAATCCTATTTTACAGTCGGAAAGATTCGATAAATCAGGAGAGTATATCAAGAAGTATGTCCCAGAATTAAACAAAATTCCGGCAAAATATATTCATGAACCATCAAAAATCCCTGATAAGGTAGCTCTAGAAATAGGATTTAACAATGGAATTGATTACCCTTATCCAATAATTAATTTAAAACAAACGAGAGAATTAGCTTTAGAAAAATATCAAGATATTAAATAAAAAAATACCTCTTTGTTAATTCAAAGAGGTATTTAGTCTTGATAAAAAATTACTTATTATAGTACTTTTAATTCTATAGCAGCTTGTTTACCACGGCTCTCATCAATCTCAAAAGAAACTTTTTGTCCTTCTGTTAGAGTTTCTAGACCTGAATTTTTTACTGCGCTAATGTGTACAAAAACATCATTTGTAGCTGATTCTACTTCAATAAATCCAAAGCCTTTAGTTTCATTGAACCATTTAACTGTACCGTTTTCCATTTTTCGTATTTCCTTTAAATAATATAATTAATTCAATAATTTAATTTATTGAATGAGACCATTTTATGATGTTTTTTTCAATAAGTCAATATAATTATTCAAAAGATTTAAATTTTGATAATTTATTTTAAGTTAAGACTACTATTGATTATATATTTTTAATGTATTATATTATAAATACTAAAAATTCAACTATAGAGAGAATGTCTATAATGAAAAAAATTAATTTTGTTACATCAAACCCTAAAAAAGTTGCTTCATTGCAACGTAGGCTTGATGAGTTAAATCTTGATATTGAAGTTATTCAACAAGATATTGAACTAATTGAAATGCAGGCAAATAGCGTAAAAGAAGTTTCTATTTTTTAAGCACAGCAGGCATATGATTTATTAAAAGAGCCTGTTATTGTAGAAGGTGGCGGCTTGATAATAGATGCTCTAGATGGTTTCCCGGGTGTTTATACTAAGTATATTATGCAAACTATTGGCGCAGATGGTATTTTGGCACTAATGAATGGCAAAGAAAACCGATTGGCAAGATTTGCTAGCTGTATCATATTCATTGACGATCAAGGTGAGGCTCATACTTTTGAAGGTGAAGAGTCAAATCAAGGTACAATAGCAAACTACAGAGCTGAAGGAACTGAAAATTCAAACCTGCGTAGTGTTTTTGGGATAGAACATTTGCAAAAAATGTTTACAAATTGTTCAAAAGAAGAAGTTATAGCATGGGACTCAACACCAGAAAAAGAGTATTCGATGATTTTGTTTAATCAATGGTTAGTAAAAAACTACCAGAAATA
>Ga0070724_10002322_pt1 | contig 10623 bp, 9 predicted proteins | sample tdDd001_FD_67278 | JGI IMG/M metagenome (GOLD analysis project Ga0070724, IMG submission 67278) | Marine sediment microbial communities from the Atlantic coast under amendment with organic carbon and nitrate - tdDd00.1 | ecosystem: Environmental > Aquatic > Marine > Coastal > Sediment | place...
ATGAATTCGACCCTACCGTTCTGCCGAATTGGGGTTATAGTCGGATATCCGGATAATAAAGAGGTTGGGTGCTGGCGATAGCGGTCGCCCCGGCAAGAATGATGGCGAGAAGACAGGAAATACTCACCGACGACAAATCACGTTATTTAATCAGTGATTTGATCAAGCTGCTGGAATCCTACCTGGAGCCGGACCAGGTGCAGGAGGTTTACCGGGCCTACCTGTTTGGGGCCGAGGCGCATGACGGCCAGCATCGTATGACCGGCGAACCCTATATCTACCACCCTGTTGCTGCTGCCCGGATTCTTGCCGACCTGCGCCTTGATCATAAGTCGATCATTGCCGCGATTCTGCATGATGTCATCGAAGACACATCGACGGTCAAGGAACAGATCGCTGCCGAGTTTGGCAACGATGTTGCAGAGCTGGTCGATGGTGTCAGCAAGTTGACCCAGATTGAATTTGCAAGCCATGCCGAGGCCCAGGCCGAGAATTTCCGCAAGATGCTGCTTGCCATGGTGCGCGATATCCGCGTCATCCTCGTGAAGCTGGCCGACCGCCTGCATAACATGCGCACGCTGGGCGTCATGCGCCCCGACAAGCGTCGCCGGATTGCCAGGGAAACACTGGATATCTACGCGCCGATTGCCAACCGCCTCGGCATCAATGCCCTGCGCGTGGAACTGGAAGAACTGGGGTTTGCAGCCCTCTATCCACTGCGCTACAAGGTGTTGAAAAAAGCGGTTTACGATGCGCGCGGTCACCGCAAGGAAGTGCTAAAAAAGATCGAGACATCCATCAGGCGGCGTGTGCAGCAGGAAAACATCGACGGGCGGGTCCTCGGCCGCGAGAAGCATCTCTACAGCCTGTATAAAAAGATTCGCGACAAGACCCTGTCATTTGAAGAGACCTACGATGTGTATGCCTTTCGTATCGTCGTGGACGAGGTGGATACCTGTTACCGGGCGCTGGGTGTCATGCACAACCTCTATAAACCGGTGCCGGGCAAGTTCAAGGACTACGTTGCCATACCCAAGGCGAATGGTTATCAATCCCTGCATACCATCCTGTTTGGCCCCTACGGCGTACCGCTGGAAGTCCAGATACGCACCAAGGAAATGGACAAGGTTGCAGAGGCCGGGGTTGCTGCACACTGGGTGTACAAGTCAGGCGACAAGAATGTTGACCAGATGCATACGAGCGCGCGTGAGTGGTTGCGTGAGCTGCTGGATATGCAAAAGCATGCCGGTAATTCACTGGAGTTTCTTGAGAACGTCAAACTCGATTTGTTCCCGGATGCGGTTTACGTGTTTACCCCGGCCGGTGAGATTATGAAGCTGCCGCATGGTGCAACGGTGATTGACTTCGCCTATGCCGTGCATACCGATATCGGTGATACCTGTATTGCAGCAAAAATAAATCGTCAGCTGGTGCCGCTGAGAAGCACGCTGCATAACGGGCAGACAGTGGAAATCGTCACTGCCGAGGGTGCATACCCGAGTCCCGCCTGGTTGAGTTTTGTTGTGTCGGCAAAGGCGCGTTCGAATATTCGCCATCACCAGAAGAACCTGAAACGCGAAGAGGCCATTGACCTGGGCCGCCGCATGCTCAACCGGGCGCTGGCGGTGTTTAATACCTCGGCCGAGGAGGTGTCCGGGAAACAGGTGCAGACCCTGTTGAAAGACTATCACCTGGAAACAGTTGATGACTTGCTGGTTGAGGTTGGTATGGGCCGCCGTCCATCGGTGCTGGTCGCACGGGCACTGGCTTCAGTCAGCGATGCAGGTGCCAGTGCCCCGGATGAAAACAAGGCGATGCTGCCACTGGTTATCAAGGGTACCGAAGGTATGGTGACGCGTTTCTCGAAATGCTGTCGCCCCATTCCCGGAGATCCGGTGGTTGGAATTATTACCGGGGGGCGCGGTATTATGATTCACACGCAGACCTGCAGGAATATTTCCGAGAGCAAATACCCGCCGCAGAATTCACTTGATGTGCAATGGGAACCGGGACTGGATGAAGAGTTTCCTGTAGAGGTCAGCGTGGTGGTTGAAGAGCAGCGCGGCATGCTGGCAACGGTCGCATCGGTTATTGGTGACGCCGGCTCGAATATTGAAAATGTTGGTATCGAGGATGGCGATGGCCTGACCAATACCCTGAAATTCAGGATTTCTGTACACAACCGCGAGCACCTGGCCAGTGTCATGCGCCGGGTTCGAAGTATCCCCTCGGTAATTCGTATCAGCCGGGATAAAGGCTAACCGGGGCATGAAAAAAGAATCCCTTCTCCCTCCGGGAGAAGGCCAGGAAGAGGGGATATACAGGCAGTTGTTTTTAATTAGATCCCCTCTCCCCAACCCTCTCCCGGAGGGAGAGGGAGTTTACGAGGAATAACCATGACACGTGAAACAATCCAGACCGACCGTGCGCCACAGGCAATCGGCACCTACTCACAGGCCGTTCGCTGCGGCAACACCGTTTATATGTCCGGCCAGATCCCGTTGGTCCCGGAAACCATGGAACTGGTGGAGGGTGACATGGGGGCACAGATCAGGCGTGTGTTCGATAACATCTCTGCCGTTGCAGAGGCTGCGGGTGGCTCACTGGATGATGTGGCCAAGTTGAATGTCTTCCTGGTTGACCTCGGAAATTTCGCACTGGTGAACGAAATCATGGCCGGCTATTTCAGGGAACCGTACCCGGCACGCGCTGCCATCGGCGTGGCATCCCTGCCAAAAGGTGCACAGGTGGAAATGGATGCGGTGCTGGAGCTGAGTTAAAGCCATCCCATGTGTCGTAGCCCGGATTTCGCTGCGCTCTATCCGGGCTACATAACTTAACGCAACGATTTGAAGGCATTTTGTAGGAGCGCTTCGCAAGCGCGATGGGGTTTATGCAGGGACATCAATCGCGGATGCGAAGCGCTCCTACAAAATGCTAGAACTACGCTCCGAATGAATTCGAAAGTAATAGCTGACAGGCTCGATAATCTCCCGGTAACGGCACTCAAAGGTGTCGGTCCGCGTGTTGCGGCCCGGCTCGAACGCCTGGGTATTCGCACTGTCCAGGACGTTTTGTTCCACTTGCCGATGCGTTATGAAGATCGTACCCGGGTGGTGCCGATGGGTGCGTTGCGCCACGGCGAGCATGTGGTCGTGCAGGGAGAGGTGGAGCTGGCAGAAGTGCGCTTTGGTCGTAGACGCTCATTGCTGGTGCGTATCAGTGACGGTACCGGTGCCGTGATGCTGCGGTTCTTTCATTTCAATGCAGCGCAAAAGGCAGGTTTCGAGCGTGGCCGGGGCATCCGCTGCTATGGCGAAGCACGCAAGGGTGCCGCAACCATGGAAATGATCCACCCCGAGTACCAGCTGCTTGATGCGGACACGCCGGTCGTGGCCGAAGACCACCTGACACCGGTTTACCCGGCAACCGAAGGCGTGCACCAACTGACCCTGCGGGCACTGACGGAACAGGCCCTGCACTACCTGGATGACGGCCATGCGAATTGCCTGGTTGACTGGTTGCCCGCGGAGCTGGTGGCGGAATTCAAAATGACATCACTGGCGGCCGCCTTGCGTTATGTGCACCGGCCACCGGTGAATGCCCGGGTCGAGTCATTGATTACAGGCAGTCACCCGGCACAGCAGCGGCTCGCGTTTGAAGAGTTACTGGCGCATCACCTTAGTTTGCGGCGTGTACGCTTGCGTGCACAGCATACTGCCGCCCCGGTTCTTGCGGGACCGAAACAACTGGTAGCAAGGTATATAAAGTCTTTGCCATTTACACTGACTGCCGCACAAAAGCGTGTGAACAGCGAGATAGCGCAGGACCTTGCCCGTTCACATCCAATGGCACGCCTGGTACAGGGCGATGTCGGTTCCGGCAAGACCGTGGTTGCCGCCTCCGCGGCTCTAATAGCTGTCGAGGCCGGCTACCAGGTTGCCTTGATGGCCCCGACCGAGTTGCTCGCCGAACAGCATTACCGGAGTTTTAGTGAATGGCTGGCAGCACTTGATGTGAGCCTTGTCTGGCATGCGGGCAAGACAAAGGGCAAGGCCCGTGCGGCTGCACTGGAGGCGATTGGCAGTGGTGCAGCCGGTATCGCGATTGGTACCCATGCACTGTTTCAGGAGGAAGTAGAGTTTGCCAGGCTGGGTCTCGTGATCATCGACGAACAGCACCGCTTTGGCGTGCACCAGCGGCTGGCGTTGCGTGACAAGGGGCGCGCGGGCAAGAGCCGTCCGCACCAGCTGGTGATGACTGCCACGCCGATTCCGCGCACGCTGGCAATGACGGTTTACGCAGACCTGGATACATCGATCATCGATGAACTTCCGCCGGGCCGGCAGCCGGTGAAGACCGTTGTGATTCCCCAGGAGCGGCGCGAGGAAATCATCCAGTCGGTAAACAAGGCCTGCCTGGCGGGGCAGCAGGCCTACTGGGTATGTACGCTGATTGAGGAATCCGAGGCACTGCAATGCCAGGCCGCTGAAAAAACAGTTGAGTTGCTGGCCGAAAGTCTGCCGGGATTACGTATCGGGCTGGTGCATGGCCGGCTGAAGTCCGCACAGAAAGAGACCATCATGGCGGCCTTCAAGGCCGGTGATCTCGACCTGCTGGTTGCAACAACCGTCATCGAGGTCGGTGTGGATGTGCCGAATGCAAGCCTGATGATCATAGAGAACCCGGAGCGGCTCGGCCTGGCACAGCTGCACCAGTTACGCGGACGGGTGGGGCGCGGCAGCCAGCAGAGCAGTTGCGTGCTGTTGTATCAGCCGCCGCTGTCCGAAAATGCCCGCGAACGTCTTGCCGTGCTGCGTGAAAGCAGCGATGGCTTTGAAATTGCGCGCCGTGATATGGAATTGCGCGGTCCCGGTGAAGTGCTGGGAACACGGCAGACCGGCGAAATGCAGTTCCATATTGCCGACCTGTTGCGTGACGAGTTTCTGCTCGGCGCAGTTGAAGCGGCCGCCACAAGGTTGATCGCCAGTCACCCAGGCAATGTGGACCCGCTTATCCGTCGCTGGTTGGGGGAGTCGGTGAACTATGGCGAAGTGTAGATAATGGCGGTTCCGTAATTGAAAAACATGTCATAATCCTGCCCGGTAAAATCCCAGGCTGAAAAATATTGGAAACCGCTAACACCCGATTGCTCGCTACCCGCTGGAAACCGCACCAGTCCTGGTTGCGTGCGGCTATCCCGGTGCGGCTGTGTGGCTGGCTGCTGGACCCGGCGTCGCTGACCCTGCGCCTGCAAAAGTTGTGTCCGGGCAGGTTCCGGGTGCGGCTGTTATCGCAGGGATGGGGGTCGCCGCGGCTGGACGAGGCGCAAGTGCTCGGCATGAGATACGGCGAGCGCGCGATCGTTCGCCAGGTAGAGTTGCTGTGTGGTAACCGGCCCTGGGTTTATGCGCGCACCATCATTCCCGCCACTTCGATGCGTGGCAAGCTGCAGCGCCTTGCGCATCTTGGAACCCGTCCGCTGGGTGCCATGTTGTTTGCGGACCCGGGAATGCGGCGTGAGCGTGTTGAGCTTGCAAATATCAAACCTGGCGAGGCCCTGTTCCGGGATGCGACCCGCCACATGTCCCGGCAGTCCGGGGACATCTGGGGGCGGCGTTCGGTTTTCAGGATTGCAGACAAGCCGTTGCTGGTCAGTGAAATATTCCTGCCGGAATTTCCTGCCGGTGGTGCTGCAAGACCTGTCTGGAAAAGTCGTTGACTGCGGGGAGCCCATGTTACGTGTAGATCATGTGCGGGATTACATCAGCCTGATGCGGCTTGACAGGCCGATCGGGATTTTCCTGTTGTTGTGGCCGATGCTCTGGGCGTTGCTGATTTCCAGTAACGGCAATCCGGATTTTGAGGTACTGCTGATCTTTGTAGCAGGTGTTGTCCTGATGCGTTCAGCGGGTTGTGTGATTAATGATTTTGCCGACCGGGACATTGATCAACACGTGGAACGTACCCGCGACCGGCCGCTGGCAGCGGGCCGTATCACGGTCGGCGAGGCCCTGTTTCTTTTTGCATTGTTGTGTGCGGCTGCCTTCACCCTTGTTTTAATGCTTAACCGCTTGACGATATTGCTGTCTTTTGTCGGTGTCGGGCTGGCCGCCAGTTATCCGTTTATGAAGCGCCTGACCCATCTTCCGCAGGTATACCTCGGTGCGGCCTTTGGCTGGTCGGTGCCCATGGTGTTTGCGGCCCAGACAAACACGGTGCCGCCGCTTGCCTGGCTGATATATACCGCCACCATTCTCTGGGCAACCGCCTACGACACCATGTATGCAATGGTGGACCGGAATGATGATCTTGTACTGGGCGTAAAATCGACGGCCATCCTGTTCGGCGATATGGACCTCAAGCTGATTGGCCTGATACAGGCCATGTTGCTGGTCTGCCTGTTCATGATTGGTCACCAGGCCGGGCTTGGCCTGTACTATTATCTGGGTGTCGTGTGTGCCGCCGGGCTGGCAGTCTACCAGCAATACCTGATGCGCTTTCGTGACCGTGATGGTTGTTTTAGTGCCTTTTTGAACAACAACTGGTTTGGTGCCGTTGTCTTTCTCGGGATTTTCCTCGACTACTTTCTGCCGTAGCCCGCTCGCGCGACCACCCACACCTCCACGTGTTCTGCACCTGCCTGCTTTAAAGTGCGTGCCAGTTCACAGCAGGTCAGCCCTGTTGTCATGACATCATCAATAATTGCAACGCGGCTGGCTGCCGGTAGCCTGTTTACCCTGAAGGCCCCGCGCATGTTTTTGTGGCGCTCGGCCCGCGGCAGCAATGATTGCGGATGTGTGCTGCGGGTACGCGTGCAGAGCCGGTTATCAACCTGAATATCCAGGCTGCGCCCGAGACGCCGCGCCAGTTCGGTTGACTGGTTAAAGCCACGCTCTTGCAAACGTGTGTGGTGCAGGGGTACCGGCAGTATCAAATCGGGCAGGGGAGCCGCCTGGGCACTGACTCGTTCTGCCAGCAAATGTGAGAAAAACGGGCACAGCGCGAGTTCGCCGGAAAATTTCAGCCGCTTGACCAGGTAGTCGATGGGTGGCTGGTAGTGAAAGGCGGCCAGCGTGCGATCAAAGCCGGGTGCCTGTTGTTGACAGCGCCCGCAGAGCAGACCGCCGCTGGTGGCGGGTAATGGCAGGCCGCAGCGGACACAGCCACTGTTCAGCCAGGGCAGGTCTTCAAGGCACTCCGGGCAGAGCCGTTGCGGCGGCTGCACGGCTGTGCCACACAGGCGGCAGCGGCCCGGGAATAACAGTGACAACAGCCCCGCAGCGCTTATTTGTAAACCATTAATGTCCATTCTGGTTGACAGCTGAAAAGTTCGGCCCCATAGTTCGTCTCAATATCCCGCCCATCTGGTTGTAATCTATGCATAAACAAACTGCCCGTCTGTCGGAAAAGCCTGAAAATGCTGTGCGTAATAACTGGTCACGCAGCGAGGTTCAGGCCCTGTTCGAGTTGCCATTCAACGAGTTGCTGTTCAAGGCCCAGTGTCTGCACCGGGAGAATTTCGATCCCAATGCCGTGCAGGTCAGCACCCTGTTGAGCATCAAGACCGGCGGTTGTCCGGAAGACTGCCATTACTGCCCGCAGAGCGTGCACTATGATGCCGGCCTGGAACCCGAATCCCTGATGGATGTCGAGGACGTGGTAGATGCAGCGATTCGTGCCAAAGAAGCCGGGGCCTCGCGCTTTTGCATGGGTGCCGCCTGGCGCAATCCAAAGGGAAAGAATTTTGAACGCGTACTGGAGATGGTGAGCCGGGTGCGTGACGAGGGGCTCGAGACCTGTGCAACGCTTGGCATGCTCGACGAGCAGCAGGCGCTTGAGTTGAAGCAGGCAGGTCTTGATTACTACAACCATAACCTCGATACCTCGCCCGAGTTCTACGGCAAGATTATCAGCACGCGTACCTACGACGACCGCCTGGATACGTTGACGCATGTGCGCGAGGCCGGTATTAACGTCTGCTGCGGCGGCATTGTCGGTCTGGGCGAAGACCGCAACGACCGGGTGTCGATGTTGTGTGAACTGGCCAACCTGCCGGAACATCCCGGTAGTGTGCCGATTAATCGCCTGGTAAAGGTAGAAGGCACACCGCTGGATGAACAGCCTGAAATAGAGGCCATTGAATTTGTTCGCACCCTTGCCGTGGCACGTATCCTGATGCCGCGCGCGCTGGTGCGTTTGTCCGCAGGGCGCAGCGAAATGAGCGATGAAATGCAGGCGCTGTGCTTTTTAGCCGGTGCCAACTCTATTTTCTACGGCGAGAAACTGCTCACCACGGGTAACCCTGATACCGCACGGGATGATGCCCTGTTTGAACGCCTCGGCCTGCACCCGGCTTGAAGCTATTTGCTGTAGGAGCGGATCTAATCCGCGATGATCTTGCATGAATCCCAATCGCGGATTAGATCCGCTCCTACAGGTTATTTATGAAAGATCTATCTGAAGCACTCAACGTCCGCAAACAAAACAAGCTATACCGAAGCCGGCAGGTGGTTGATGGTCCACAGGGTGTTGAAACATGCATAGATGGTAAAACCTTCCTGTCCTTCTGCAGTAACGATTACCTCGGCCTGGCAAACCACCCGCAGGTCATCGCTGCGTTCCACAAGGGGCTGGATGAATTCGGTGCTGGCAGCGGTGCGGCACATTTAATTACCGGTCACAGCCGTGCGCATCATCAGCTGGAAGAAGAGCTTGCTGACTTTGTGCAGCGTCCGCGCGCCCTGTTGTTTTCCACCGGTTACATGGCAAACCTCGGTGTGATGTCGGTGTTGTCCGGGCATGGCGACCGTGTTTTTCAGGACCGCGCCAATCATGCCTCGTTGCTTGATGGTGCACGTCTGGGTGGTGCGCGTTTGATCCGCTATAAACACTGCGATACGGATGATCTGGATGAGCGCATGAATACCGCCCCCGATGCCGAATACCTGGTTGTGACGGACGGTGTGTTCAGTATGGATGGCGATATTGCACCGCTGACGGAGTTGGCGAAGATTGCCAGCAAGTATGCGGCCTGGCTGATGGTCGATGATGCACATGGCCTGGGCGTGGTCGGGCCGGACGGTCGTGGCACAGTCGCGCAGGCCGGGCTTGGTATTGAACAGGTGCCGGTATTGATGGGCACGCTCGGCAAGGCGTTTGGTTGTTTTGGTGCGTTTGTTGCCGGCAGCGAGGAACTGGTTGAAACCCTGATCCAGCAGGCGCGTACCTATATATATACAACGGCGCCACCGCCGGCCGTTGCTGCTGCCACACGTGCGGCACTGAAACTGGTGCGGGAAGAAGCGTGGCGGCGCGAGACGTTGCAGGCGCAGGTAGAGCGCTTTCGTGTGGGCGCGGCACAATTGGGGTTGAGCCTGCTTGATTCGAATACACCGATCCAGCCCTTGATCGTTGGTGATGCCGGGGTTGCCCTGCAATACAGCGAGGCCTTGCGCGAGCAGGGCATCCTGGTAACAGCCATTCGACCGCCGACGGTTCCGGACGGTAGTGCACGGTTACGGATTACCTTTTCGGCGACGCATAGCGAGGCACATGTGGATCGGCTGCTGGATGCGCTGGGAAAAACTGTTGGAGAAAATCATGGAGACATGTAGGAGCGCCTCGCAGGCGCGATTAATATGGTTCGCGCCTGCGAGGCGCTCCTACGTTAATAGGTGATGCAGCTATATTCTGAAACTTCAGGGGTTGGTCCTGACCTTGTACTGGTTCACGGCTGGGGGCTGCACGGCGGCATCTGGGATGAGTTTGTACCATTGCTTGAGCAGGACTTCCGGGTTACCCGCGTGGACCTGCCGGGCCATGGCCGCAGCGAGTGGAACAATGAAGTGACGCTGGATGACATGGCCGATGCGGTGTTGGCATCGGTGCCGGAATCGGCTGCCTGGCTGGGCTGGTCACTCGGTGGCCTGGTGGCAAGTTGTGCTGCACTGAAAAGGCCTGCTCACGTGAGCGCACTGGTGACGCTGGCCAGCAGTCCGTGTTTTGTACGCAAGCCCGGCTGGCAGTCGGCCATGTTGCCGGTCTTGCTGGATACCTTTGCCGGGGATTTGCAGGATGATTACAAAAAGACACTGAACCGTTTTTTGTCCCTGCAGGTGCGTGGCAGCGCCGCGGCAAACCAGACACTGAAGGCCTTGCGCACAAAGCTGCTGGCGCATGGGCAGCCTTCAACAGCGGCCTTGCAGGCAGGACTGGATGTGCTGCGCACGGCTGATTTGCGTGAACAGGTCTCAGGGATTAGCTGCCCCGTGTTACTGCTGATGGGCGAGCGTGACACGCTGGTGCCGGTTTATGCCGGGCGTGAGTCCGTGCCTTTATTCCCCGCTGCACGGCTTGAAGTGATCGAGGGCGCGGGACATGCGCCGTTTATTGCGCAGCCGGATGTTGTGGCGAAGCTGGTGCAGGATTTCCTGCATGCAAACGATGATAATAGTGTGAACTCACATGACTGAAGAAAATAACAATACATTGATAGATAAACGCCTCGCGCGGCGCGCCTTCGAAAAGGCGGCGGACACCTATGACGATGCGGCGGTACTGCAAAACGAGATCGGTGATCGTTTGATGGAACGGCTCGACTATATCCGCTTGCAGCCGCAC